>OGOS01000723.1_pt1 | contig 24785 bp, 18 predicted proteins | sample 1552701 | NCBI WGS metagenome assembly OGOS01 (sample SAMEA2580128, study PRJEB22360) | human gut metagenome | biome: human gut; feature: human-associated habitat; material: faeces | place: Denmark | collected 2008/2010
CGGCGGCGATGACGGCGGCGATGATCATACAGACGATGCCTTTGAGCGGGAAGCACATGAGCAACAGGCCCACGACCATAACGGGTTGGCGCATGACGGCGCCCATCGTCGAGGCTGTGCAGACGGCGACGCAAAAGACCGGATCGGCGCCGGTGAGGATGGCAAGGCCGTAGCCCAAGCTCACACCCGAGAAGATAACCGGGAAGAAGTGGCCGCCACGCCAACCAAGGTTGATGAGGGCGGGCGTCAGCATGGCCTTAACAAGACCGGTCGCGATCAGCACGCCGGCGGGGATGGTCAGGTAGGTTTCCATGAGCACACCAGCCTGGGTCTCGCCGGCAAACATGGTGTAGGGCAGGACCGTGCCACAGATGGCGAGCGCCAGACCGGCTAGCATGGCCTTGACGACAGGACGTTCCCCTATTGCATGGGCAAATGCTTCGCTCGCGTGCTCAGAGACAAAGTACAGCCAGCCGCAGACCGTGCCGATCAGCGACAGAGGGATGAGCCAGGTAAGCTCCAGGTTGCCCACCACGGCAGCCTCGAACCTCGGCATACCCATGCCGCCGCCCATGAGCTGGCCGAGCAGCAGGTAGGTGCCCAGGCCGCCAGCAATCGCGATGCCGTAAACCACGGTCTTTTGCGCCTTGGGCAGCCTGATGGTGATCTCACCGGATTCGGAATCCTCGCCATCGCCGGCACCCTGGCCGTCAGCACTTCCGGCAAGCGGCGCCACAAAGCCAAACACGGGCGCGGTAAAGAGCGCCGTCAGGGCAGCCTGGGTGCCCAGCAGCGTGAGCTCCCTAAACTCGGCGCCAAAGCGACGCATACGATCGCCGACCCAGCTGCACAGACCTGCGATAACGCCGGTCAGACCGGCCTCCGGTCCAATACTTCCACCAAACAGCAGCGGCAGCAATGCCGCGAGCGAAAGCCTGCCCAGGTTGTCGTACGGGTAGCGCCCGTCTTGCTTAACCTTTGCCATCACCTGGTTGAGGTCATCGGTCTTGATGCCCGTCATCTTTTCGTACAGGCCAATCACCAAGCCGCCCAACAGGCAAACGAAAAACGGGTACGGCAAAAAGCCAAACGGGCCGCTGGCGAGTTCGGGCGAAGAGACACCCAGCATATGCGGGACCTCGGTCCACAAATAATCAATGCCGTGCTCCATCGCAAAGAAGAACAGCCAGACTGCGGCACCTGCGAACGCACCGGTCACGGCAACGCTAACTAAAAACAGCGCGCGGTTTGTGGGTTTGGCAAGGTTATCCATCGGGTCCTCCCGCGGTCAAAGTCGACATAGATACGTTTATTGTAGAGCGAGCGTTGCCGAACGAGCTAACCATCTGCGCCGCAAACGGCACCATTGGGATTCACAGTGAGGAAGGCTCAAGACTTATCCGTTGATAATCGAGGCAATCTCGCGCAAATCGTCGGCAAAGTAGATGCCCTGCTGGCGCCTCAGGCTCGAAAGCCCTTTATCAATCATGTGCCCGAGCAGTGCCTTGAGGTCGTTGTAGTAACCGTCCAGGTTATACAGGATGCACGGAGCACTCAGGTGCCCCAACGACACCGCGGACATAACCTCGGCAATCTCCTCGAGTGTGCCCGTGCCGCCCGGAAATGCGATGAACGCATCGCCGAGCTCAATCATCTTGGCTTTTCGCTCGGCCATATCACTCGTCACGATAAGGTCGTCGATTCCGTCGTGCTGAAACTCGGCCTCGATAAAAAAGCTCGGCTCCACGCCCGTCACATGTCCGCCAGCATCGAGCACGCTATCGGCGAGCGCGCCCATCAGGCCCGATTTGGACCCGCCGTATACCAGCGCGTGGCCGTTGGTGCCAATCCAGTTGCCCAGCTCCTGTACCGCAGGCAGAAACGCCGGGTCATTACCGACGCTGGCACCCAGATACACGGTGATATTCATTTCAGTCCCCCTCGTCGTGACGCGCGGCGCCCGTTCTAGCGTTGGCGCCGGCGATATTCGCGCACGCGGCGCGACAGGTCGGCGAGCTCGTCACGATCGAGCTCTTCCAAATGCTCAAGATCGTCCATAAAGCGCGCCATGGTGTCCTTTTGGCGCAGCTTGATGAGCGTATTGCAGTAGTTCACCGCCACGCCCGTAAGCATGGCGATATAGAAGATACTGATGACGCTTAGGATAACGGTAATGCCGCGGGCAACCGGCGTTTCGGCGGGGATATCGCCAAAGCCGATCGTCGAGACCGTCTCAAAGCTAAACCAAAGTCCATCGCCAAACGTAAGGGTCGTGGGCTCGGACAGCCAGACGGCCGTCGAGCACAGCAGATAGAAGATAAGAAACAGGCCCGTGATGCGCGCAAAGCCAGCCTGTCGCAACACATCGGCAAGCGTCCTCAACTTGTTCATCGCGACCCCTTTTCCCAGACGTCCAATCACGTTTGCTCGGTATTGTCCCACAACCGGCAGTTAGGGACGTTCCTTTTGTGCCGGCAGAAAGGGGCTGTCCCCAACTGCCGGGCGGGAGCGTTTAGCGGTGCAGCCGCCGGCTAGGCAGGCTGAGCTGGTATCCTTATGCGGTATTGTCTCGATTCGTTAGGATTGCACGTGAGAGCTACCGTCGCCCTTCGTTTAGTTATATCTCGCGCCTTGGTCATCGTGCTTGTCGCGCTTACCGTGCTGAGCGCCGCCGCGCCCGCCCCCGTCTATGCCGCCAACACCGTTCAACAGGTCAAGACGGTCCGCGTCGGCTGGCTCGTCAACAACGAGGGCTTCCAGGACGGCACCCCCGGCGAGCGCCTCTCGGGATGGGGCTACGAGTACCTCCAGACCCTGTCGTACTACACGCCCGGCTGGCGGTACGAATACGTCTCCGGCACCTTCACCGAGCTTATGGACATGCTCGAGGCAGGCGAAATCGACCTCATGCCCAACATCTCCTACTCCGAGGAACGCGCCCAAAAGCTGCTCTTTTCCTCGAACCCCGAGGGCACCGAGCGCTACTACATCTACGCCAAGCCCGATCGCGACGACCTCGCAAAGGGTGACCCTCAAGCACTCCAGGGTCTCACTATCGGCTGCAACCCCGGCGTTATGCAAACCTTCGTTGGCCAGCAATGGCTCGCCAACGAAGGAATCGCCTGCGCATACAGGGAGTATGACGGAGGATCCGATCTCTTTAACGCGCTCGCAGACGACGAAGTCGATGCCGCAATCATGAACGACACCATTTCGTCGCCCGAGGCGTCGCCCATGTTCTACGTTGGTTCAAGCGACTACTACCTTGCCGTCCCCAAAAGTCGTTCCGACCTGATGAACGACATCAATGCTGCCATGACGGCAATCGCCCGCGTCAACCCACGCTATAACGACGAAGTCAAATCTAACTACTCGACCCAAAACAGCGGTTCATCATCGCTCAACAGCCCCGAACGCTCCTGGCTCAAAGCAAATGGCAACACCATCACGCTCGGCTACATTACGGGCAAACTCCCCTACTGCAACGAAGACGAAGACGGCGAAATGGAAGGCTCGCTCGCATCGCTTGCAACGACGCTGCACGATCAATTTGGCATTACGGTCAAAACCGTCGCCTTTGATAGCTACAAGATGATGTCGAAGGCCCTGTCAAAGGGAAGCATAGACGTTGCGCTGCCAATATACCGAGATTACTGGTTTGCCGAGCAATCGGGCGTTGTGCAGTCGGTATCGTTGGGGACTATATCCCTCACCGCCATCCACACCGGAAGCAACCTGAACAAAGACCTTCAGAACATCGCCTGTACCAAATCATCGATTATCAACCGAAATGTACTTGAAAGTCTGTTCCCCACAGCGACCGTGACCGAATACCAATCCGACGATGAAGCGTTCGACGCCCTCAGGAAGGGAACGGCGCACTGCATCGTCGCTCCCAGTTCACGCGTAAAAACCATCGGTGACCGTTATGATCTCGAGGACTGCGAGACGGCCGAACTCCCTGACACCCGTGAGCTCTCGTGCTGGATTTCGCGCGGAAAACCCGAGCTGTCGGGAATCATCAACAAGGGCATCATCAATGCCGGAGAATCGCTCTCCGCAAGCAATTACTCCTCAACGTCGTACACGGCGCAAGAATCGGACACGTTCCAGTTTCTCCACCGCAACCGCACCGCCATTGCAGCTACCCTCATCGGTATGTTGTCGGTCGGCATCGTCCTGCTCATCTGGGCGCTCGTGCGCGCTCGAACCGAGCGCAAAAAAGCCGATGCTGCCAACGCTGCTAAGACGGCATTCCTCACGCGCATGAGCCACGACATCCGTACGCCGCTCAACGGTATCCTGGGCCTTATCGAGATCGAGGAATTGAAGGAAGGCGATATGCAAGTCGCCCGCGAGAGCCGTGCCAAGGCGCGCGTTGCCGCCAATCACCTGCTCTCGCTGATCAACGACATCCTCGAGATGGGCAAAATCGAAGACCGCAAGCTAACACTGGAGCATGCGCCTTTTAACCTCAAAGAGCTCTGTGACAATACGCTGGTTCTGTGCAAGCTCCGCGCATCCGATAACGGCATCACCATGCAGGACAATAGTCTGCCATACGCCACGGGGCCATACATGGTCGGCAGTCCCATCCATATCCGACAGATCATGATCAACCTGTTAGACAACAGCATTAAGTACAACAGGCACGGCGGCTCCGTCACCTTTAGCTCAAAGACCAAGCCACTCGATAACGGGCGCGCGCTCTTTTGCTTTAGCGTTTCGGATACCGGCATTGGCATGGCTCCCGAGTTTTTAAAGCATATCTATGAGCCGTTTGCCCAAGAAGGTGACGATGCGCGCAGCAAGTTCCAAGGAACCGGCATGGGCATGCCAATCGTCAAGTCGCTTATTGAACTGATGGGTGGCACCATCGAAGTCACCAGCGAACTCCATGTGGGCACCACGTTCTACGTGGAAATTCCGCTCGATATCGACAAGAACCCCCAGACGCGGGCGAATACGGTCGAGAGGGCGCTCGACTGCTCGCTCGCCGACATGAACGTGCTGCTCGCCGAAGACAACGAATTGAATGCCGAGATTGCCCAGACGCTGCTAGAATCCGAGGGCGTTGTGGTCACCCGCGCCGCCAACGGCAACGAAGTCGTCGATCTGTACCTATCGCATCCCGCCGGCAGCTTCGATGCGATCCTGATGGACATTATGATGCCGGACATGGACGGCTACGAGGCAACCCGCGCGATTCGTCTGAGCGAGAAGGTCGATGCAGCCGATATCCCCATCATCGCGCTCACCGCCAATGCCTTTGCCGAGGACGCCAAGGCGGCACACGACGCCGGCATGAACGCCCATCTGTCCAAACCGCTCGACTTTAACAAGCTCAAAAACATACTCGCCCGCATCAAGAAAAACGGAGCTGTTTCGCTATAGTTTGTGCTCAACAACCATACGCAGCAGAAAGGACGCCAACGATGTTTAGGCCCTTACGTCGAAAGAAACGCGCCATCACCGACGAGGAAGCGCGCGAACTGCTCGCTACATGCAAGCGCGGCGTCTTTGCCGTCAACGGCGACGATGGCTACCCGTACGCCATTCCCGTCAACTACTTCTTCGACGCCGAGCACGACAAGATTTATTTCCATGGCGCCAAGGCTGGCCACAAGGTCGACGCACTCAAGCGCGATGACAAGGTCTGCTTTACCGTTTACGGCAACGAGTGGTACCAGGACGGTGACTGGGCTCCCTACGTTATGAGCACCGTGGTCTTTGGCCGCTGTCGCCTGGCGAATGACACCCCCGCGTTTATCGAGGATAAAGTCCGCCAGCTCGCGCTTAAGTACTACCCTTCTGCCGAAGAAGTCGAAGAGGAAATCGCCAAGGACATTAAGGGCGTCCAGCTCTACGAGATTTCGATTGAGCATCTTTGCGGCAAGCAGATTCAAGAAAAGTAAGCCTCAAAAGCAAAACTCATCAATAACAATATGGCCCGGTTCCGACCCACCTTGGAACCGGGCCATATGCTTATAAAGCATCGGCGGCGATGTGCACTAGCGCCTCGACGAGCTCTTGCGAGTTCACGGGTTTGCTCAGGTGCGCGTCCATGCCCGCCTCGCGCGAAAGCCTGCGATCGTCGGCAAAGGCGTTGGCGCTCACGGCGATAATCGGCGTGGTCGCGGCATCCTCGCGATCGAGTGCTCGAATCTGACGCGTGGCCTCAAGGCCATCGATACCGGGCATCATGATGTCCATCAACACCACGTCATACTCGTGCGGTGCGCTCGCGGCAAACGCCTCAACGGCAGACTCGCCATCCTTAGCATGCGTCACGACGGCACCGGCACGGCTGAGCGTAAACTGCGCGATCTCGGCATTCAGATCGTTATCCTCTACGAGCAAAACGCGCAGGCCCTGGAGCGCATCGCCATCGCCCGCATCTACGCGAACTGCCTGAGGAATCTCGGAGCGCTTACATTTCTCAAACGGCAGGCGGATGGTAAAAGTCGTCCCCTGCCCCAAGACGCTCGTAAAGCTCATGGTTCCGCCCATAAGCTCGACCAACTGTTTTGCGATAGGCGCGCCCAGGCCAGTTCCCGATGAAGCGCCTTCCACCTGTTGCTCCTCGCGGCAAAACGGCTCGTAGAGGTGCTGTTGGAACTCCTCGCTCATGCCAATACCGTTGTCGGTAATCGTGTATTCATAGACGGGGACGCCATCCGCTGGCTCCACCTCGCGGCACACCAGGCGAACATAGCCGCCCTGGCGGTTGTACTTGACGGCATTGCCGGCAATATTGAGCAACAAGCGCTTGAGGTGCGTCACGCTCACCCGAACATAGGGATGATCAAGCGTCTGCTGGTCGCAGATAATTGTCACCAGACGCTCCTCTGCCTGGCGCTCCAGAATATCGCGCACCTCGTGGTTGAGGGTCACCAAGTTTGCGGGAACAAGCTCCAGATCGATCTGCCCGCTCTCCAGACGACTCATATCCAGGGCCTCGTTGGCAAGGTCGAGCAGCAGTCCCGATGCCGTCCAGATCTTTGAGCGGCACTCAGTCTGCTTTTGCAGATCGTCCGCATTGGCATCGCCGACCTCGACCATACCGCGAATGCCGTTGATGGGCGTGCGCAGATCGTGGCTCATGCGACGCAAAAACTCCGTCTTTGCCGAGTTGGCAGACGAGGCCTCACGCGCTGCCTTTGCCAGCTTGTCGCCATAGTCGCGCTCCTGCTGCAACAAGTCCGTCAAACGTCGACGATCAGCGCGGCGACGCACCAGCACAACAACGGCTATAACACCGCTGTAGAGCACCAGCACGCCGGCAGCAACAGCCGCGACGACCTCAAAGTAGCGCCGCGCCGAGGCATAGGTGTACACGTAGAACCCGCGCGCTTTTCCAAATGTGCCCAAATACCACTCGCCGTCGGCGTTAACCAATCTGACCTTACCAGCCGGACACCGATCCTTTATACCGTCGACAATGAAGGCATCCGTCGCAGGCAGATCGAATACGCCCAATATGGTGGGTTCAACGGCATTGGTCGCAACGACCTTGCCATCGCTTTCGATCACGATATTGCCACTGTCGATGGTCTCATAACCACCGAGCAGGCTCTGCAGTTTGAGCGTATTGCTTGCAACTGCCTTCGCGCTCTGATGCCTTACTGCGACAACGATGCCCTCGTCATCCTGCCGGGTTACGCAGCCAATGTCTGCGACCGAATCATCCGCAAGTGTGATGCGGGCGGTATAGGACTTAAGCGGATAGGCTGCCACCTCCAGCACGGGTGCTTCCTTGAGATACGTAGCGAGCGACTCGTAGCCCACGCCATCCGTCGAGGACTCGGACACCAAATTGCCCGATGCGTCCGTCACGATCAGTGCGCTCACGTTGAACTGGTCGACATATTGCTCCAGCGTGGCGTTATCCACCGAGCCGTCGCGTTCCATATCGCGCGCTGTCTCTCCGGCAATCTCCATAACGCGAATCAGGTTTTTGGTCGCATAGGCGCTGTTGAACGCATCGTAGGAAAGGCTCTGCGTCGCCACGTAATCGACAACGTCGGCAAAGCGCTGCTCGGCCTGAGCTGTCGTGTAGCTGTAGCTCATCATGCCGGCAACAACCGAGAGCGCTATCCCCAGCAGAGCGACAAGAAGCCATGCCCCTGCCGAACGATTGCCCCGCTCCTGAGCGGCGTGGTCGGGCGCATCGATCATGACAGGCCCTCCATATTCAAAAATGGCGAAGGGTCATCAAAGTACTTTGACACCAGGCGTTCCATGGTGCCATCGGCAAACATTTCTTGGTAGGCATGAGTGAGCTTGACGTCGATGCCGCGCGTATCGTTGATATCGAAAGCGGTGCCCAAACCAACCTCTAGCAGCGGCTTATCCAAAATGCGATACGTTACGCCATAGTCTTTTTCGTAGGTGAGCAGCGAGGACTCATGCGCGGCGATGGCGTCGACCAGACCTTCGACGAGCGCCGGGTTCAGGTATAAACGGTCCGAAAAGCTGTAGAGTTCCTTGATCTGCGGAACGTTTTCATTTGTATGATTGAGCAAAATGTCCTCGGGCTTGGTGGTGGACTGGACCGCCACGACCTTATCCTCAAGATCGGCAAGCGTGTAGATATCGCTCTGGGGATCGACCGCGACCACCTGGCGGCTCGCAAGGTACGGGCCGGCCCAACGATACTCGTTTTCGCGACCCGTCATGCTAAAGCTACCCATGACGCAATCGAGCTCGCCGCTCGCCAGCAGCTCTTCCTTCTTTTCCCAGTCGATCAGCTGGTATTTTGGCTTGTAACCAATGCGGGCCAAAGCCTCGGTTAGTATCTCGACATCCAGGCCAACGATATCGCCGTACTCATCGGTATACACAAACGGCGGATAGAGGTCGCTACCAACGTTGAGCGTCTTAAGATTGTCGTCCTGGACCTGCGAGGCCTCCAGGCCTTTTGATGCAGACGTCGATGCCTCGTCATTCGACCCGGAGCAGCCAGCTATCGCTACGACAAAAGCGCTCGCCACTGCAAGCGCAACAAACAACGAAATGGCAACCGAGCGACGGGATCTTTTCATCGAGCTCCATACGATCCTGTTTACAGACTGAAATGGTTAAAGATAATAGCAAACAAAACCACACGAACACCCAATTGTTACAGACGCTTTACCGTGTGGGGCCTTCCAGCCGACTTGGCAGAAGACCCCGCATGCAGCGCACACTTACCGTGCATTAAAAACGTAGCGGTCCAGGCGGTCGCACGCTTCCCTTACGCGCGAAAGCGGCAGCGCCAAATTCACGCGAATGTGGCAGGGCCCGTGGAACGGGCGGCCGTCCTGATACCCCACGCCCACGCGCGCCCCCTCGTCGAGCAACCACTGAATATCGCGGCCATGCTCGCGGCACCACTCGGTGCAGTCCAGAAACACCATGTACGTGCCCTGCGGACGCGAATAGGACACGCCCCCAAAATGCTCGTCCACGTAATCGCAGAAGTACTCGATATTGCCGGCAAGCACCTGGTTGAGCTCGTCCACCCACTCGTAGCCTTGCGGCTGGTAGGCACCGATAAGCGCATGCATGGAGAGGACATTCATCTCGTTGTAGTGGGTCTTGTTGGACACAGCGCATATGCGGTCGCGCAGCGTCTCGTTGTAGATAATGTGGTAGCTGCCGACCAAGCCCGCCAGGTTAAACGTCTTACTCGGCGCATAGAGGGCAACCGTGCGCATGCGGGCATCCTCGCTCACCAACTGCGTCGGGATGTGTCTGTGTCCCGGCAGGATGATATCGGACCAAATCTCGTCCGAGATCACCACGCAATCGTGCTGGCGATAAATGTCCATGGCGCACTCGATCTCGTCGCGCTCCCATACGCGGCCACAGGGATTGTGCGGCGAGCAGAACACGGCGGCATGGATATGGTTTTGTGCGAGTTTGCGCTCCATGTCCTCAAAGTCCATGCGCCACACGCCCTGGTCGTCGAGTTTAAGCGGGCTGTGGACAATGCGATAACCCGCGGCCTCGATGGACTTGGTAAAGCCGATGTAGGTGGGGCTGTGGACCAGTACCGCATCGCCCGGCTGGACATATGCGCGCAACGTCGACACGACACCGCCCAGCACGCCGTTTTCGTAGCCGATATGTTCAGGGCGCAGACCCTCGACGTCATTGCGGCGACTCTGCCATTCGATGATGCGGTCAAAGTACTCGGGGCGCGGGTTAAAGTAGCCAAACATGGGGTGCTGGGCGCGCTGAATGATGTACTCCTGGACCGTGGGCACCGTGGCAAAGTTCATGTCGGCCACCCACATGGGTATGCGGTCGAAGCCCTCGTCGGGTGCGTTCGGGGCCATACCGGGGATCTCGCCCCAAGAGTCAACGGCAATGGAGTCCATGCCGTGGCGGTCGATAAGCGAGCTAAAGTCGTATTTCATGCTGAGCTCCCGTGCAAAGTAGGCTGTTTCGATAGGCGTTATTGTCCACCAGCGTAGGCGATTTTGGCATGGGGTTTGGCGCTTAATTTGACGGGTGCAGACGGATGGCTGGTTAGCCTTACGCGTCGTTGACGGCGACTACGGTTAGCTGGGTTTCATCGACCGTAAAAGATATGTCGAGTCCGGCGTAGGCCAAGTGGTAAACGCGGTTTGGCTCGTGCTTGCTGCCCGCGCGGCGCGGATCTTGGCGAAGAACCTCGGCCAGACCGGGGAGCTTTGCGGGTGGGACCATGTCTTGAAGAGCTTGCGGGAACTCGACGTCGAGCTCTTGCCACGGAGCGTCCTCAATCCAGCCGCCCGTCGCATCCGGGTGACAGTCCGCAAACGGGATGTAGGGCTTGATATCGTAGATGGGCGTGCCGTCGCGCAGGTCGGCCCCCAACACATGGATGATGGGACCATCGTCGGTAAGCTCCACGCGGTCGAGCTTGACGCAGGTAAGCCCAATGGGATTAGGGCGAAACGGACTGCGCGTGGCAAAGACGCCCACGCGCTCGGCTCCGCCCAGACGCGGCGGGCGCACGGTTTTCGACCATTTTGCGTTGGTTCCGGACCTGTCCTGCGTTTTAGCGTCGACGGCAATATCCTTAGCCGTGCCGCCGGGCGTTCCGTTTTCGAAGCGCCACAGCAGCCACAGGTGAGAGAAGGAGTCTAGGCCCTCAACCGCTGCATTGGAGGCAAATTCCGGCTTAAAGACGATGCGTCCCTGCAGATGGGGCGCCAAAAAGCTGTTGCGTGGAATGCCGAACTTCTGCGGCAGGTCGGTATGTATGTGTGCAATAGGTTCCATGCCGGCCATTGTACGGCATGGAGGTGTGGGGCGTTGCGCGCAATTCTTCGCCGCGGTCCCCCGTCGTGCAACCAACGGTTGCTTGGAAGGGCACCTGCTGCCGCGTATGCTTAAGCCATCAACCAGCAGAAAGGAGCCGCTATGGCCTTTGCAGAAAAGCTCATTGCTGTCCGTCGCGCCCATCACCTTACCCAAGAGCAGCTTGCCGCTAAGCTCTTCGTCACACGCCAGGCCATCAGCCGCTGGGAGCGCGGCGAGGTCACCCCGGGCATCGACATGATGAAGCTCATCGCCGCCGTAACCGGAGAACCGCTGTCCCACCTGCTCGAAATGCCCGAGCACTATTGCCAGAGCTGCGGCATGATACTCACGCCCGACGACTGCGGCACCGATGCCACGGGCACCGCGACCGATCATTACTGCAAGTGGTGCTACGACCACGGCAAGTACACCTACGAGACCACCATGGAGGCAATGATTGAGGATTGTGCCCCGCGCCTGGCACAAAACACCGGTATGTCGCTCGACGAAGCCGTCTCGCTCATGGGCGCCGTCCTGCCGCAACTGGAGCGCTGGCGCACCGTGCAGGAAAACGAGGAGCGCTACGGCGCCGAGGCTCGGGCGCGCTATGGCGATGAGGCTATCGATGCAGCAAACGAAACGTTACTGGATATGGATCCTCAGACATGGAACGACATGAAGGAACTTGAACGCGCCATTTTGGGCCAGCTTTCGATTGCCATGGGCGACGGCGATGCGGATGGAGGCGAGGCTCGCAAGCTTGTCGCGATGCATCGTCGCTGGATTGCCCTCAACTGGGGATGCGAGCCCCAAGACGAGGCGTATCTGGGGCTCGCTCACGGTTATCTTGCCGACCAGCGCTTTATTGACTACTACGACAAGCCCTGCGGCACCGGAGCTACGGCATTTCTGGTCCAGGCCATCGAGTCGTCTTTGGCGCGTGCATAGACCGCGGCGGCTTTGGGTATTTCAATCGAAACCTCAACCGATTGGAGACCCATGGCTACTGATCACGAGCTCGTGCTCTACGTTATGACCGGCTGCCCGTATTGCATAAAGGTCAAGCGATTCCTTGCCGATAACGGTGTGACCATCCCCGAGCGCAATATCTCGATCGACGGCGATGCTGGGCAGGCACTCATCGCCGTCGGCGGAAAACGCCAGGTTCCCTGCTTGTTCATCGACGGCAAGCCGCTCTACGAGTCAAGCGACATCATCGCATGGGTGCAGAAAAACCTGCTCTAGTGCAACATAGTCATTGGGGACGTTCATAAATGACTAGTCGTTAAAGAACGTCCCCAACGACTAACTAGTCGTTGAAGCGAGCTGTGGGTGCAAGCGGCTGTTCGCGAAAGACGCGCTCGACGGCAGCGCGGTATTCGTCGACCTTTTTGGTCTTGCGTACGATCTTGTGGACGGTAGCGGGATCAGCGAAAGCGCACTTGGCGTAGAACCACCACTCCTTCATGCGGAAGACCGCATTGCCGCCAATCTCTTCTGCATATGCCGCAAACAGCGTGTCGTGGAAGCGCTGCAGCTCAGCAGCCGTTGCAGCAGGGCCGCCCTTGACCATGCGAGCCAGAGCGGGGTTCGCGAGCAGGCCACGCCCCAACATCACATGGCGCGTGCCGGGATAGGCCTCCACCAGCGCGTCCATATCCTCAAGATCAAAAATGTCACCGTTATAGGCCACGGGGAACGGCACACGCTCCAGCGTCTCGCCATAAAACTCTTTGCGCGGCGAACCCGTATAGCGGTCCTTTTGCACGCGCGGATGCACAATGAGCTCTGCCAACGGCATGCGGCAATACAGATCGAGCACACGTTCATACTCGTCATCGCGTTCCAACCCCAGCCTGGTCTTTACCGATACCGGCAACGGCGACCGCTCGCACACATCGCTTAAGAACGCCTCGAGCTCGTCGAGATTGCGCAAGAAACCCGAGCCCTTGCCCTTGGCGACAACCGTTCCCGAAGGGCAACCCAAGTTGAGATTGACCTCGCGGTAGCCCATATCGGCGAGCACCTGTGCCGCCCACACAAACTCGTCCGCGTTCTTGGACATCAGCTGAGGCACTACGTTGAGCCCCTGGTTATTGGCAGGATCGATCTCCTTAAACGCCTTGCCGCCAAAGCGGTTTCCCACCCGCGGCGGCGGCAAAAACGGCGTGTAATAGCAATCGAGCGCACCGAAGCACTCCGCATGCACGCGACGGAACACATGCCCGGTAATCCCCTCCATAGGGGCCAACGATAGAATCATCTACTCTTCTCTCATATCAACGAACGTGACAAAGGGACTGTCCCTTTGTCACATTATTCGGAGCGCAGGGCTTCGACGGGGTCCTTCTTGGATGCGCTACGGGCCGGCAGCAGACCGGCAACGACCGTCAGCAGCACCGAAATTGCAATGAGCACCAGCGCATCCTGCACGGGCAGGCTCATCAGATTGGGCACTTGTTTGGCAGCAAGCGCCCAGGCATTAACCGGAAAGCTCACGGCCACCACGACGACAATGGCAAAGACGCCGGCGATGAGGCCCTCGATAAAGGTCTCGGCATTGAATACGTTGGCCACGTTGCGCTTCGACGCGCCGATCGCGCGCAGAATGCCAATCTCCTTTTTGCGCTCCAGCACGCTGATGTAGGTGATGATGCCGATCATGATGGAGCTCACCACCAGACTGATACTCACGAACGCGATCAGCACCAAGCTGATGGTGTTCACGATGTCGGTCACCGAACCCATGATGATGCCCATGTAGTCGGTGTACGAAATTGCCTGCTCATCGTGGCCAGCGGCTTTGACCTGCTTGTTGTACGCATCGATGTGATCGAGCACGCGCTCCTTGGCCTCAAAGTCGCGCGGGAAAATCTTAACCGAGATGGGGTCTGCCTCATCCGCATAGCCCAACGCGGTCAGATTGTTATCGTAGGTGAGCTTCGACGCCTTGGCATAGCTCATCATGAGCGAACTCAGGTCCTCGGCGTCCATGTTGAAATGGATGGCACGCGCAAAGGCGCTCGCATCCACACGCATAGCGCTCGCTAGGTTGGCAAAACTCGAAGACATCTGCGTCGCCATCTGGCCCATGAGCCCCGCCGCGCCTGCTTTAAGCTGGGACGATACCGTTGTCGCAATCTGCTCACTAATTGTCTGCATCACCTGATCCATAGCCTGTTGCAGATACGGAGCCAGCTGCTTTTGCACATAGTCGCTCATCGCCTGCTGCAGGCGCTCGACCAGGGCATCGCCGCCGAGCGCTTTGAGCTGGGCCAGGATTTGCTGTGCTGTGTCATCATTCTCAAGATACGTCGAGAATGCGGCAGCGAGCTTTGACGCGTCCTTAAGATCTTCGGGTGACAGCGCCTTAAACTGTTCCGACTGCAAAAAGCCCTCAAACAGTTGGTTGGCAAGCGTTCCCACCTGCTGCATTTGCTCGGGCGTGAGTTCCAGACCGTCAAAGATACCCGAGAAATCTGGGGTTGGCGCTTTTGCCATGATGTCGCCAAGGTCGATGTCCTTCCCAACACCCGAAAGGTCAATATCCAACCCGGACAAGTCAAGACCCGACAGGTCCATACCGCCGCCTGCACCCGAGAGTGCAGACGCATCAAACGAGAACGCGCTCTTGAGCGCCGCCTCGTCAACGCTGAACATGCTGCCCAGATCCACGCCTTGTTTGGCCTCTCCCTGCAGTTCATCGAAAGACTTGCCCGTAAAGACATCCGTCTCGGGATGCGCAAGCTGCTCTTGCACAATCTGCGAATCGGCGGCGCGTTCCATAAGCAGGCGAGTCAGCGCATGTGTATAGGCAATGCCCGGAGACAACGCACTCGCATTGGCTGTCTCGTTAGGTCGCACCACGCCCACAATGTGCACGTCAATACCGTCGGCAACCTTGGCGGCCATAAAGTCGGTGTCGCCAGACATATCGGTCCACATGCCGGTCTCTTCGTTTTTGCGATACGCATCGGCCGGCGACAGCACCTTAAACGTCGTGGACAGCGCATCGTCGTAGGTAAAGTCGGTGCCGGTCTCGGGCGTTTCGACCCCACCGTCAGCCGTCATAGCGCTGTTTACCAGATCGTTGAGCTCATTGATATCCAGCGCGCCGATACTGTAGAGCGTGTAGTCGCCCACCGTGCCACGACTCGAAAGCACCATCACGGCTTCGTTGGCGGACGTGGGCCAATGACCGGCGACGACATCGTACTGGCTGTCGAGCAGACTCTGGTCGTCAATCATCTCGTTAAAGACCGAGGTTCCCATGGATTCCATGCTCACCGTTGCCGCCGAGCTCGCGCCTCCGCTCATGGCCTCGGTCATGGCGTTGGGCACCAGCCGGACAGGCTTCTCATCGCCCTTGCCGACACGATAGACAACCGGCGATACACCGTAGCCGTACTGAATGGCGTTGACCTCTTTATCGATTCCGTCGCCACCGGCATCGAGCCATGCCTTAAAACTCGTCATGTCGTTGGACTTAACGCTCGCAAACATATCCTTTACGGCCGTAACCACGGGAATTTTATCGGTTCCCTTAGCCTTGCCGCCGGCACTGTCGTCGGACGAATCCACATTTTCAGGCGAGTCATCATCCGCAGCCCCCTGACCACCCATCATGGACGACAGGTCGTAATCCTGCTTGGAAATGGTGAGTGGGTAACTCGAGAGCGTATCCTCCTCGACCTTTTTGATGTAGCCGTTTACGCCGTTGGACAGCGCCAGAATCGCCGCGATACCGATAATGCCAATCGAGCCCGCAAAGGCCGTCATGGCCGTGCGGCCCTTCTTGGTCATGAGGTTTCGGGCAGAAAGCCCCAGCGCCGTCACAAAGCTCATCGAGGTTTTGCGCGTAGGCTTGGCCTCGCGGCGCGTGGCGTCAGCGACATCGAAAGGATCGGAATCATCGGTGATCTTGCCGTCCGCCAGGTTGACGATGCGCGTGGCGTATTGGTATGCCAGGTCGGGATTGTGCGTGACCATGATGACCAGACGGTCGCGCGCAACTTCTTTGAGCAAATCCATAACCTGCACGGATGTCGTTGAATCCAAAGCGCCAGTCGGCTCGTCGGCAAGGACGATCTCAGGGTCATTGATCAGGGCGCGGGCAATGGCCACGCGCTGCATCTGCCCGCCCGATAGCTGGCTCGGGCGCTTGTTAACGTGCTCGCCCAAGCCGACTTTCTCCAACGCCTCGCGCGCACGCTGGCGACGCTCGGCATGCCCCACGCCCGTGAGCGTGAGCGCCAGCTCCACGTTTTCCAAAATGGTCTGATGCGGAATGAGGTTATAGCTTTGGAACACAAAGCCGATACGGTTGTTGCGGTAGGCATCCCAATCGCGATCGTGAAAGTCTTTGGTCGAAATACCGTCGATCAGCAGGTCGCCAGAATCAAAGTGATCAAGCCCGCCGATAACGTTGAGCATCGTGGTTTTACCCGAGCCCGAGGGACCCAGAATGGCCACAAACTCGTTATCGCGAAAAGATAGGCTCACGCTGTCGAGCGCCACCTGCGTAAACGACTGCGTGACGTACCTTTTGCAAATACCTTTGAGCTCCAGCATGGACGGCAACCTCTCCCGCGCGGGCACGTTCACCCGCTCTCCTCCGCCGTTCGTATTCGACGCGTTTGTCCTACTCTATCCCCATTTTTGCCGGCGCCAGTGAGGAATGTAACGAACCGCGCCAAAAAACGAACGGGACGGTGCCCAAAAGAAGAGGTCCCGAACGGGACCTCTAAATGGTGGAGATTATCTTAAAAGGCAGCGGACTACTCCGCACAGCGGCGCACGATCCTCGCCATGCTTTACGCGTTTTTTACTGCTCGCTATTCGCAATCGCCTGGTCGATAAGCTTGTTGAGTGCATCGCGCTGTTCGGCAGAAGTGATGCCGCCAACGATCGGGTCTCCTACGATATTGCCCTTTTGGTCGATCACATAAGTGGTCGGGAACGAGAACAAATTTGACGTAAACTTACCGGCCTCGCTATCCGACTTGAACCAGATGTTCTTATATGTCACGCCCTTCTTGCTCAGTACGTCCTTGGCATCTGCAATCTCGCCCTTGTTGCCATCGAGCGTAAAGGAATTGACGCCCACGACCTGGCCGCCCTTCTTGGCAAGCTCCTTATTCAGGTCCTCAAGGTCGCCCAACTCACCCACGCACGGCTTGCAAGTGGTGAACCAGAAGTTCATGACGGTGACCTTGTTCTTAGAGAACAGCTCGTCGCTGTTCACGTCGTTGCCATCCAGGTCCTTGCCCGTAAAGCTGGGGAACTTCGTCGCCTCGCTCGAAGCATTGGCACCAGCCGTCATGCCAGCGGTCGAAGCGTCGACGCTCTCGCCTGCACTCGGCGTGCTTCCACAGCCGGGGAACTCCTTCTCCAGGCTCTCGAGCTTGTCCTCGATCTCCTTGATCTGCTGTGCACCGGCCTTGAGTGTCTTAAGCTCATCCGCCGTGAACTCATCCTTGGCGCCGTCGATGGTCTTGAGCAGAAAATCGCCGTAATTGCTGCCGTCCTCAATCATTGCCGAGTCTTTATTTGCCGCATTAAATACCTTTTCCCACAGCGCGTTATCACTCGAAAAGATCTCGTTCTCCTTCTGCATGAGTTTTGCATACAACTCGGCGGCCTCGTCGGCATTGGCCGGCTTCTGCGCAGTGAGTTCTGCGATCTTAGGATCGGAGCTCGCAGATTCGCTCGCATTGCCACCGGGCGCCGAACATGCCACAAGGCACAAGGCCAATACCGGCACCATAAACAGGGCCGCAATCTTAGAAAGCTTCATAGTCATTCCTCCGTTTTGTCGAAGCTTGTTTACTTTTTATCGGCGGTCAAGGGAAGCTTTTCCGCCGACACATCCAGGCCATAGCGATAGCTGATGGCATCGACAGGACAGGCCCCGATGCACTTTCCGCACCGGATACATTCGGCATGATTGGGCGCGCGGACCACATCAACGTCCATCTGACAAACCTTTGAGCACTTGCCGCACGAGACACATTTGCACGCGTCAACCTGAATCCCCAACAAGGACACCCTATTCATGAGCGCATAGAATGCGCCGAGCGGGCAAATCCATTTGCAGAAGGGGCGGTAGAACAAAACACTCAGCACTACCACGGCAATGAGAACGACAAGTTTCCAAGTAAAGAGATGTCCCAACGCAGATCGAATGCCGGCATTGGCAATGGCCAGCGGAATGGCGCCCTCGAGCACACCCTGTGGACAGATGTACTTGCAAAAGAACGGGTCCCCCATCCCCACATCGTTGACCACCAAGACGGGCAGCAGCACCACGGCAAACAGCAGCACGACGTATTTGATGTACGTGAGCGGCTCAAGCTTTTTCGTGGAAAGCTTTTTGCCGGGAATCTTATGAAGCAGCTCCTGCAGTCAGCCAAACGGGCACAGAAAGCCGCATACAAAGCGTCCCAGCAGCACGCCGAGCAAAATGAGCGTACCGGTGACATAGTAAGAAAAGTTGAACTTGGATGAACCTACCACCGACTGGAACGACCCGATGGGGCACGCACCCGATGCCGCGGGGCACGAATAGCAATTAAGTCCAGGTACGCAGACTGTTTTTCCCGCGCCCTGATAGATGCCGCCTTTGGCAAAGTTTGGCAGGTGAATGTTGGTGACCAGCGTCGCCGCCGCCTGAATGAATCCGCGAAATCGGGCCAAAACATGCGACGCAGTGTTTTCTCTTTTATCCAATTCCGATACACTCCAAGCACAGCCTAATCGCTTTGGCCAGCACGGCATCCGCCTCGCCACGCATAACACCAAAGCACACCATGGCAATTCCGACGATCAACAAAGCGACCTGTACCACGGGTTTTACCGCTTTGAACAACTCGACCACTCCTTTCGTTACGCGACCATTGGACCATATCGACCATAAAATCCGTGTTAAGCGCGATTTGGAATGTGCAAGGAGACTGTTATGCGTATTTTGATCGTCGAAGACGAGCGAGCACTGTGCGATGCAATCGCGCGCAGCTTGCGAAACCTGGCGTACAGCGTCGACTGCTGCCACGACGGACAGGAGGCGCTCGACCTGCTGGGCGTCGAAGTCTTTGACCTCGTGGTACTCGACCTCAACCTTCCCCGTATCGATGGCATGACCGTGCTCAGGGAACTTAGGAAAACCGACTGCGAGACCAAGGTGCTGATTCTGTCCGCGCGTGGCGAAGTATCCGATAAAGTCGACGGACTCGATGCCGGCGCCAACGATTACCTCACCAAGCCGTTTCATCTGGACGAACTTGCGGCAAGGATCCGCAGCCTTACCCTCAGGCGCTTCACACAAAGCGACATAGTATTAACCTGCGGAAAGCTCAGCTTTGACACCAAGGCGCGCATCGCTTCCGTGGACAGCGAGGCTTTATCTCTTACGCGCAAGGAAACGGGAATCTTGGAATACCTGATGCTTAATCAGGGGCGTCCGGTAAGTCAAGAGGAGCTTATCGAGCACGTTTGGGATAGCAGCGTGAACAGCTTTAGCAACGCAATCCGCGTTCACATCTCGTCACTCCGCAAAAAGCTACGCATCGCTTTGGGGTACGACCCGATTCGCAATCGGATTGGAGAGGGCTACGTTATGGAGGATAGCGAATGAAAAGGCTTTCGCTGCAATGGCGCATAACGATTATGACGGCACTGCTCACGTGTGCAGCATGCGTGCTGACAAACTGCCTGGTCGGCTATACGGGCATGCGCTATATGGATGCCATCGGCAGTGACATCTCGGCCTTTAACGCTGCCGGCGCGGATTCGCCCCAGGTGTTCGACCCAACGAAAACGGCCCTCGATGACAAGGTCACTATCGTCGTAAACGACGCACAGGAGTCTTTTGGCACGACAGCCTGGTACATCACGGCTGGAGTCACACTCCTTGGCGGCGCGCTGGCATACTTTGTGAGCGGTCGTGCGCTCAAACCGCTACGGGCTTTTGCAGCCCAGGTTGAGCGTGTGCAGCCTGACAACCTAAGCGAAATCAGACTCAGTGAAGATGTGCCCACCGAGCTACAACGATGCAGCGCCTCTTTCAACGACATGATCTCCCGTCTTGGCGAAGGGTTCTCTGCACAGCGTCAGTTTACCGGCAACGCCGCACACGAGCTGCGCACCCCGCTCGCCCTTATGCAAGCACAGATTGAACTATTCATCTCCGAGCACTCCGGTTTGCAACCCGAAACAGCCGAGCTGCTCGGCCTGCTACAAGAACAAACCGAGCGCATGTCTCGAATGACCAAGGTATTGCTCGAGATGAGCGAGCTCCGCAGCGTTCCTTGCGAGGACGATGTGGAACTTGCTCCCTTGTCCGAAGAGGTCCTCACCGACCTTGCGCCACTTGCCGAAAATAAGGGCATAGCCCTCAATTGTGCTGGAGACGCTTTAGTAATCGGGAGCGACACGCTCCTCTATCGGCTGGTGTTTAACCTGGTCGAAAATGCCATCCGTTACAGCCACCCCGGCTCGACTGTCAACGTCTCCATCCGTGACAACGACAGCCACGTGTTCCTGCGAGTCGAGAACCAGGGCCCGGGAATACCTAAGCAGTACCGAGAGAGCATCTTCCAGCCGTTCTTTCGCCTGGATAAATCCCGCAGCAGGGCATACGGCGGCGCAGGACTCGGGCTAGCGCTCGTTTGGGAGATTGCAGCGCTTCACGGTGGCGCTGTAGAGGTCGAAACAAGTTCCGAGAACGGAACCACCATGCTCGTGACCCTCTCAAAGGGGGCCACCACGTGATCCGACTGTCCAGGAGTCCCACTCGACATTGTGAAACGCGTCCCAAAACTTGGACATGAGAAATGGGAGACAGTTCGCATCTATGCCGAGGACGAAGTCCTGGCGGGGATTCAGGATGCGCAGAGGAAGCTTGCGGCAGAAAACCCCGACAGAATCGTGACCGTCGGCGGCAACTGTATGGTGTCGCCTGCCCTCTTCGATTACCTGCACGGGAAATACGAGAACGTTGGAATCGTCTGGATCTATGCGCATCCGGATGTATCCACGCTGAATGATGGCTACCCCAACGCTCACGCCATGGTACTTGGCAGCCTTTTGGAACAGGGTGCACCGCAACTCGTTTCGCGGATGCGGCATCCGGTGTTTAAGCCGAGCGATGTCCTGCATGTCGGGCTACAGCAGCTCCACGACTATCAGGAAGTTTGCTTAAACAAGCATAGGTGTTGCGGTTTTAGCCGATGTCCTCATGGAGGAAAACGACATGCTGGGTCTGTCTGATTAAAGTCCAACAGTTTCCATGAGGCATCTAGCACGGTAAAAGCTAAAGACCCGGGAGACCCCAAACTGTCAACCATCTTTACGGGTGCAAGGGAAACGGGCAAGACAGCCCCCTCTCGCTCCTATCCGAAACGGCGCTTGAACACGGCTGGATTGCAGCGAATGTCTCCGCCATGCCCGGCATGCTCGAAGATATCATCGAGCACACAAAGGAGGCCGCAGGCCGTTACCTCTCGCAGCCCCATACACGCGTGAGCGGAGTTCAAGTTGGGCAGCGGGGCGGTTTAGCGCGCCAATATAATCAAATCGTGCACTTCCATAGCCTCTCGTCTACGTGGTGTACCGTCGTCTCCCCTTTTATCAGAGTTGGGCGATTTTCAGGCACCCGAGCTGAACTCAAATTGAACTCAACGATGCCTTATCGGTCGAGGGCGTCCTAGCGAGAATATACAGAGGCGCACATTTCGCAGGGAACCTCCCATTCGTTATCATATCGGGATGCTGTCAAGGCAGCGTCAATGCGTTCGACCTACACCTTCTCGCTTTTCGAGGCCTCGTCTGCAGGACCATCGGAATCGATACGGAATCGATCGGCATACCATTCATCCGAAGCAATCACCTTATGGAGCATCTGGAGATGCAGGTCGACATAGTGGCAGAACGCCTTGCCGCATTCCACGAGAGGCGCATTGTTTCTCTCGTTGGGCTCGGCTCCAAAATTAAACTCGACCTCATAGCCCTCCCCAGGCACACCCATGCTCGGCAGAATATCAATGGAGAAGTGGACGAATCCAGACGTCACCTTGTATACATCTTTTACCTTTGGATCGAACTTCTCGAGTAAGTCTTGAAGTCTTCCATCGGACATCTTCTCACCCGAGAAATCTTTCAGCTTGTTCACAGGCACACCTTGAAACACCTGCTTGAGAAAGTCATCCTGGTCTTCGGCGGCGAATAATGCGAATGTCCGCAGGCAGACTCCAACCTGTGCGCGGAGAAGCTGGGCGACGCAAACAAGATTCCTCGACTCGAGCATGGAGATGAATCCGTCTATCAGTCTCATCGCATACTCAGAGGAGGATGCCAGATATAGATCCCATTGGGTAAAGTCGCCGTTCATGAAGGGAATCACTGCATTGCGCTCGGCGACTCTCAAGGCACTCAGGCTTTGTTCTATTTTCTCAGCTTCTTGTTTGAACTGTTCGCTATCCAAAATGCCCCCAAATGCCGGCTTCTCAACAAATCAAAAAAGCAAGAGAGACAGAGATTAGGTTCCTGCTCCACTGAACCCACGCTTCCAGTCGAGACACTCCTCCTCGAAGATCTCCCCAGAGTCCCGCCTCTCGCGCCCCTCACGGAACTGTCCATATCAGTGTAGCCAATCCAAGCACAGCCCCACCGCACGGCCCAGTCGCTTCCGGTCCTGCGTGGCCCCGTGAAGGCGGAAGGGCGTGGTTGTCGTCATCGCGTTCCTTTCTCCTCGTACCTTTTTGGGCATGCGTCACGGGCCCCCGCGCGGCGCTGAGAGCGAATCGGCGCAGGCTTGGGGCCAGTTGCGTAGAGGTTGAGGTTCGGGTTTCGCCGGCTTACGCAGCTTGGCGGGCAGAGCGCCCGGGCTCGCTGCGCCTAGGGCGCGGCGGGATCCGCGACGCCGGAGGTGTCGATCTCGCCCAGATTGGCGAGCTGCTCGATGAGGGGGAGGCCCATCGGGTCGTCCACCTCGACGCCGCCGAGCACGATGGTGCTGTCGCGTGTGTCTATATGGGTTGTGAACCCGGCCGCGTCGAAACCCGAAGCGATAAAGCCAATGCCCGCGAGGACAACACCCGCGGCAACGAGCCCGCCCGCCACGGCGAGGTAGATCTTCTTCGCACTGGTCATGGTACTCACTCCTTTCTACGCCGCGAGATGCGCGGCAGCGCCGCCCTTCTCGCCCTTACCCTTCCAGAAGGGCGAGGCGGCCTTCCTCGCCCAGAGCGCCGAGAGGCGCGCAATTTGTTTTGAGGCTGCCCAAGCGCCAGCACCAACGAAGAGCGCCACGCCGACGAGGCCGAGCCCCACGCCCGCCGAGGCGAGGGCGTACGGGAAGTGGCCGATGATGACGCCGCTTACGGCAAGCAGGAGCGTGGTTACGTCGGCTAGGTTATCCTTTTTGCCGAAGTCCGCATTCATATCGCCATACCAGAAATCTTGATCGCTACCGGCACGACAAGCCCATTCCCATTGCGCCTCGGTCGGAAGCGTGATGTTCAAGCCTGTTTTCTCACTCAGCTTCTTACAATAATCCATAGCATCATTGTAACTTACACGGATTACCGGTTGCTCCGGCTTATTAGCGGGATATCCTTGAACCACGTGATCCTTCCATTGCTGATCCACGAAACGGCTGTCGTGATCCGGGAAAATCACGTTGAATTGCTGGTTCGTAACCTCCAACTCACCCATCCAGAAAGCTTTGTCAATCTTCACTTTCGCCGTCGGACGAGTATCGGATTGCCCACGATAGCTGCCCATCACGAATTGTCCGGCCGGAACGCGAACAAATGTCATCTTGATACCCGGAGCCAACTCGATCTCCTTACGGGTTTCCTTCTCGTCGGCCAACATAGCCTTGATCCGGTCCGCATCGAAAGGCCAGCCTTTCACCTTCAACTCTTTTTCCTTGACAGGAGCCAATTTCTCCGGCATCTCCGGTTTGATCTCACCTTTACCCTTCAAGTAAGCGGCATAATCGGAGATCTCTTTCTTCCAATCCACGCCTGCGCCATTCGCATACTTATCCGTCAACTCTTTACGACGCTTGATCTGGTCGAAGCCTTGATACGGAATGATATCCTTCGAAAGCACATTCGCGTTGAAATACCCCTTATCCGGAGCGTTGTAATCAATCCAGTTATAAAGAGTTCTCCACTCCTTATCCGTCAGTTGCACGTTAAAGTGCCCTTTCTTCAACATACGAACCAGCTCACTCGTGTTCGGATGATACTCATACGGTTGAAGAACCACCATATCACCCTCGCCACCTTGACGATGTACATACGGATGCAGATTCAAGTAAGAAGTGCCATAACCTAATTTATCCTTCTTGCCCCCACGCAAGTCGAAAGCCTTGCCCTCACCATTATGGCAAGCGATACAGGCACGATCCAAGATCGGTTGGACCTCCAGATCGAACGTGAACGAACGGGTACCCCCTTCCGGCAGAGTCAGCGCATGCGGGGCTTTCTGGGAAGCCATCACACGTT
>OGOS01000729.1_pt1 | contig 24648 bp, 18 predicted proteins | sample 1552701 | NCBI WGS metagenome assembly OGOS01 (sample SAMEA2580128, study PRJEB22360) | human gut metagenome | biome: human gut; feature: human-associated habitat; material: faeces | place: Denmark | collected 2008/2010
TTTTTGACTGGCATATTGGTAGCACTGGGTATGTCTAATTATGATGCTGTCAATCATGCTTTTTCCACTATAGCTACGGGTGGCTTTTCAACGTACAACAGTAGTGTGGCACATTTTAATAGTGCTGCTATTGAGTACACAATAGCTATTTTTATGATTCTTGCTGGTGGTAACTTTGCTTTATACTATCACATTACTCAAAACGGATTTAAGGTATTGTGGAACGATTTAGAATTCAAGATATATATAGGCATATTCATAATATTGACAGCTCTTATTACTGCTAATATTGTCTATTATAATGGTTTTAGTGTTTTAGATGGCATAAGGGTTGCCTTTTTTCAGGTAGCCTCCTTTGGTAGTACAACAGGCTATGTTTCTTGTGATTATGATAAGTGGCCAGCTTTTTCTAAATTGCTTTTAGCTGTTATGTATTTTACTGGCGGCTGTGCTGGCTCTACAGCTGGCGGCATTAAGGTTTGTCGTTTTATAGTTCTTTTAAAGACTGTAGCTGCTGAATTACGTCGTACATTGCATCCGCAGATGCTTTTAAACGTATATTATGGCGAACGTCGTTTACCAATGCCCACAGTTATTAATATTAGCCGTTTTTTCTTTATGTATATTATGATTATTGCTGTAATTTCACTTATAGTATCTTCCACAGGACTAGGTGTGGAAGAATCTATTTTTGGCGTTGCAGCATGCTTATCAAGTGTTGGTCCTGGCTTTGACAGTATTGGTGCAACTGGTAATTATGCACATGTTACTCCTATTGGTAAGCTTGCCTTAAGCTTAGCTATGCTTTTGGGACGTTTAGAGTTGTTCACCGCTTTAGCTTTGCTGCGTAGTGATTATTGGAAGACAAGTAAACGCTGGTAATAGATGATTGTCAACTAAATATGTCTTTACAATTTCTACAAATTGCAATTTTTTTGTGAAATATCGCGAAAATGTAACGAAAATCTGTAAACTTTGCGCCGCTGAACAGTGGAGCTCTTTCTTTTTTAGATGTAAAAGGTTATAATGGATAGACATGTAAAAGAGAAATAAATAATTGAGGTGCTTATATGCAAAAATATAGTTTACCAATGGGTAGAGGATTTGAAGAGGTTTTTCTTCCAGAAGAGCGAGTGATTTATGATATTCATGGCAATGTAGCTGATGTGTGTGTGGATGTTGCTGCAGCTGCTCTAGATGCTATTCGTAATCCTATAGGCACTGCTCCCTTACGTGATATTGTGAAAGCGGGGGAGAAGGTAGCTATTGTTATTAGTGATATAACAAGACTTTGCGGTACAGCTGATTTTTTACCTGTTATTGTGGAGGAATTAAACGATGTAGGCGTTAATGACGATGATATTACTATAGTTGTGGCTACAGGTACGCATCGTGGTCATACTCCAGAAGAAAATATTATTGTTTGCGGTGAAGATATAGTGCGACGTATAAAAATCGTACAGCATGATAGCCGTAATAAGGCAGAGCTTATATCCTTAGGAACTACTTCATTAGGAAATGAAATTGCTGTAAATAAATATGTAGCAGAAGCAGATAGGGTAATTTTGACCGGTGGTGTAACTTTGCATCCATTTGCTGGCTTCGGCGGTGGGCGTAAAGCTGTTCTGCCTGGTATATCAGCATATGATAGCATCATGTATAATCATGCTATGGCTATGTCACCTGTTGAAGGCGGTGGCTGTAATAAGGCCTGTGATGCTAGCATTTTGGAGGGAAATCCCATTCATAAGGATATGGTAGAAGCTTGCCAGCTAGTAAATCCGGACTTTTTGCTTAATACTGTTTTTACTCCAGATGGTGAGGTAAGTAAAATCATAGCAGGTCATTGGTATAAGGCTTGGGAGCTGGGCTGTCAGCATTTATTGGCGATGTCTGGTGTTGAAATTGAACAGCTTGCCGATGTTGTAATTGCTTCAGCAGGTGGATTTCCGAAAGATATGAATCTTTATCAGGCAACTAAAAGTCATATGAATGCTCAGTTTGCTGTTAAAAAAGGCGGTATAATGATTCTTACGCTTGATTGTCCTGATATTAAGGAACCGGCTATTTTTACTGATTGCTTTAGTCGTAATGATTTGGAGCAATTTGAAAAGGATATTAGAGCTAACTTTACTATCCCGGCATTTGTTGCCTTCAAGTCTCGCTGTATTATTAGCGATGTGACCGCTTATTTGGTGACTCGACCAGAGAATTTTGATTTTGTTCGTCGTACTGGTCACATTCCATGTAAATCCTTAGCAGAGGCTTGGGAGTTGGCACAGGAAAAACTGGCAGATCAGGGTAGAGCGGATTATACTATTACTATTATGGGACACGCTTCTGCAACACTTCCCATTTTGAAAAAATAAAATTATAGTCTACTGTAGTGATTGGAGGGGAAAGGCTGCCATACTGTAGATGATTAAAAGGGCGGCTGTTAATTATGATTAAAGAACGTAAAGTTGGTATTTTAGGATTAGGTCATGTAGGTGCTCACGTAGCATATAGCATTGCGATTCAGGGAATTGCAGACCACTTGGTTTTAGTTGACCTTAAGGAAAGCAAGGTAAGAAGTGAGGTTCAGGATCTGCGTGATGCTGTTATGTATATGCCTCATAATGTAAAAATTGAGGGTGGTACCTATGCTGATTTAGGAGATTGCGATGTTATCGTTAATGCAATTGGTGACATCAGCCTGTGTGCTACTAACAATCGCCTTGATGAAATGAATTTTACTGCAGCTCAGGTTAAATCCTATATGAGCAAGGTGATGGCTAGTGGTTTTAATGGTATTATTATCAATATTACTAATCCTTGTGATGTTATTACTGACCTTATTTATAAGCTGAGTGGATTGCCGAAAGGACATGTATTTGGTACTGGTACTGGTCTTGATACTTCTCGTTTAGTATCACAGCTGGCACTGCAAACCGGTGTTGAGCATCAATCCATTAGTGCATATATGATTGGCGAGCATGGTGCTTCTCAAATGGCTGCCTGGTCCTGTGTAAGCTTTGGCGGCGTGCCTCTTTCTGCTTTGGAGAAGGTGGATGAGCGTTTTGCTTTTGACAAGCCAGAACTGCAAAAGAAGGCTATTGGTGGCGGTTGGGTAACCTATTCTGGCAAGGGCTGTACCGAATACGGTATTTGTACTACTGCAGCTCGTATGGTGCGAGTAGTATTGCATGACGAAAAACGTATTATGCCTGCTAGTATGCTCTTGGAAGGCGAATATGGCGAAAAGGATGTATTCGTTGGCGTTCCCTGCTTGATTGGTAAAAATGGTGTAGAGCAGGTAATGGAGCTGCCCTTAACTGAAGCAGAAAAAATAGAATTCCATAAATGCTGCAACGATGTTCGCAACAATATTAAAACTGCAGAAGGTATTGCAGCTGCAGAATAAAGTGCATAAATAGTTAAAACCGCCTCTAAAGGCGGTTTTTCTTTTGGAACAATATGGAGTTAGAGTATTTTCTTTAAATAAATCATGTCTACTAGCTGTACGCCAGCTTCAAATATAGGATGTTGATAGTAATCAACAAAAAAATTTTTTACAGTGTGTGAATATACAAAGCCACAGCTTTCATAAAAACCTAGAGTAAGAGGACTTGCTCCTGTACCAACGTACAATGTATGTCCGATATGTTGATAATGCTGTGCTACAAAATTTACAATAAGTTTGCCATAGCCATGGCGTTGATAATTAGGTGATACTGCAAGACTCTTAATTTCTAAATTAGCTAGTAGATTTTCCTCCAGCAGTGACAATACACGAGCCAATGACTTCATTTTCAATGAAAGCATACATATCTCCACGGTAAAGATATTTTTCTATCATGCTCATTTGCTCATCAGCTAGAAGTAAGAGTTCTTTGTATTTTAATCTATCATGATTTTTTACTTTTACTGTTTGCATAGTATACGGCCTCCGATATAAATTATAAAATATATCCTACTGTTTAAGTTAATGTTCGGATTTTACATATATAAATCAGTAATGTAAGAAATAAATGTAGAATCATCGTAGTAGCTTAAATTATATCAATATGCAGGTAGCATCACAAGTATATCTTTTTGGAATAAGCAAAAAGACATAAATAGTCTATTATATAACTATCTATCCTAAGCAAACATTTCGCAATCTTTTTACAAAATTAAATGTGGAATGTTTGTCAAGCATCAATATATAGTGTATAATATATAGTACTAGAGTATGTGTGCGGACACAGTATAGTTTACTTGTTTTACATTTGTGCGGAATCAAGATGAGCGTGCGTGGCTCTAAGGCCCGGTATCTTGACAATGTAATAATTATAAAATCGGAGGTGTATTTTTTTGGCAAAATCTCAAAATAAAGTTCAAATCATTCCCCTGGGTGGCTTGGGTGAAATTGGTAAGAACATGACAGTTTTTCGCTACGGCGATGATATAATTCTTGTTGATGCAGGTTTAATGTTCCCTGAGGACGATATGCTTGGCATTGACTTAGTAATTCCTGATATTACATATCTTATTGAAAATAAAGACAAGGTAAAAGCAATCTTTTTAACGCATGGTCATGAGGATCATATTGGTGCTTTGCCTTATGTATTAAAGCAATTAGATGTTCCTGTATATGGTACCGCACTTACTCTTGGAATATTGCAAGGCCGTTTGAAGGAAAACGGTGTAAGCTCTGAAAGCCTTGTTACTATTAAGCCAGGTGACAGAGTTACAGTTGGTTCCTTCCGTCTTGACTTTATTCGTGTAAATCATAGCATTCCAGATGCAGTTTCTATTGCTATCAATACTCCTATTGGTACTATTATTCACACTGGTGACTTTAAAATTGACCATACTCCTGTAGATGGTCAGGTAACGGAGTTCAGTAAGTTTGCTGAATATGGTGACCGCGGTGTGTTGGCACTTTTAGCTGACAGTACTAATGCAGAGCGTCCTGGCTTTACTCCTAGCGAACGTATGGTGGGTAAAACCTTTGACGATGAATTCCGTTATGCAAAAAATAGAATTATTGTAGCAACCTTCTCTTCTAATGTGCACCGTATTCAGCAGGTTATTGATGCTGCTGTAAAATATGATCGCAAAGTGGCAGTTGTTGGTCGCAGCATGATTAACGTTGTAAGCATTGCTAGAGAGATGGGATATCTGACAGCCCCTGATGGTGTACTTATTGATATTGATGAAACTTCAAATTATACCGCAGATAAAATTGTAATCATTACAACTGGTAGCCAAGGCGAGCCTATGTCTGCACTTACACGTATGGCTATGAATGACCACAAAAAGGTTGATATCATGCCTGGTGATACTGTAATAATTTCTGCAACACCTATTCCTGGTAACGAAAAGCTTGTTTCTCGTACTATTGACCTACTGTATAAGCTGGGTGCTGATGTCATTTACGAAAAGAGTAATGGTGTTCACGTTTCTGGCCATGCTAGTCAGGAAGAAATTAAACTGATTCATAATCTAGTTCGTCCTAAATTCTTTATCCCCGTTCATGGCGAGTTCCGTCACCTGATCAAGCATGCTAGCATTGCTAAAAGCTTAGGAATGCCAAGCGAAAATATTGTAATTGCTGAAAATGGCAGTGTAATTGAGATTACTCGTAATAGCGCAGCTATTAATGGCAAGGTTACTGCAGGCAAGGTTTTGGTTGATGGACTTGGTGTTGGTGACGTTGGTAATATTGTTTTACGTGATCGTCGTCAGCTTAGCCAGGATGGCATCATGATTGTTGTTGTAACAATCGATAAAGAAAGCTGCCATGTTGTTGCGGGTCCTGATATTGTTTCTCGCGGTTTTGTTTATGTGCGTGAGGCAGAGGATTTGATGGAAGAGGCTAGGGATAAGGTTCAGGCTGCTTTGGATCGTTGTGAGGAAAATGGCGTTTCTGAATGGTCTGTAATTAAATCCACTGTAAGAGATGCGTTAGGTCGTTTCCTCTACGAGAAAACTCGCCGTCGTCCTATGATTCTTCCAATCATTATGGAAATCTAATAATTTTAGTTTTATATGGAGTGTGCAAATGCGTAAGGAAAGGAAACCAAGACAACAGAATAGTGGTAAGGGTACTATGTATGTTGGTATTACCTGTATTGTTTTGGCTATAATCTATGGCTTGGCGTACTTTGCCGTATTTAATGTAGCTCCTATACAATTTGCTAATAGCGTTCAGTTGTATCTATTTGGCAGCTTATCATTTTTAATGCCTTTTGTGCTGCTATTTTTAGGTTATTTACTTATTTTATGTGATTCTGTAAGCTTTTTTAACAAGAAAACAATGGCTTTTCTTATGGTGATGCTGTGCCTTTTAGGCACAGCTCATCATATTTTAGTACCCTTTAAGGAAGAACTGTATCCAGAACAGCTAAAGGCTGGTGGTGGTATTATTGGTGGCCTTGTGGCCTGGCTGATGCATAATCTGTTAGGTGAAGATGGTACTAATTTTTTTCTAGTGTGTGTGTGGCTTTTGATTATAGCCATAGCTTTGCCTTGGAGAAGCATTTATAATTTATTTAGGGGGATGTTTTTTTCTCCTGAAATCAAGGAAAAGCCTAAAAAAGAGGTAAAAGTAGAGCCTAAAGAAATTAAAAGAGAAGCTAAGCCGATTAAAAATGTGCCCGTCTTTAAACCTGAAAATAAGGCTAATTCTATTAGAGATGTTTATCGTGGTGAAGAGTTTGACCGTTTTCAGGATGGTATAAAAAAACAATCTACCTTTAAACGTATATTGAAAATTAATGATGATAATATTTATGAGCAGGAGCCTATAAAAGAGGAAATCCAAAGAAATCCCGTAAAGGTTCCTGAATGGGTAGAACGTCCTGCTCAGCAGGTCATTATTAGACCTAAAATAAACTATGGTGAGGAGCAGACTGCTATCCCTGATTCTGGTTTTAAGAGCGAGCAGACTTTTCAACATGAAGCTTCGAAAACAGAGCCTGAAAAGCAGGGGGAAAATCTTTCTAGCTTGTTTGTAAATAACACTTACGGAAAACAAGAAGACTTCACTTCAAATGCTAGTGCTATTCAGACTTCATATACAGGTTCTGAAAGAGAATCGATGTTTAGTGAAGTTAAATCTGTAGCAGAAGAACTGATATTAAAAAATGATGGAGCCACAGAAGCTGTTAAGAGTGATAAAATGGCTGATAATAAGGTCCCTATTTATGACAGTGCTGAAAAAATTAAGACTGCAGTAGATTTTTCTCACAAAGTGGAGGAGCAGGAAGGAAGTGCGTACAAGCTTCCTCCTCTGGATATTTTAAATATGCCCCAGGTGACACCGGCTTCCTCATATGAAAAGGATATTATGCAGCAATGCGCTGTTCTTGAACAAACCTTGGCTGATTTTCGTGTAAGGGCTAAGGTTATTGCTGTTACCAGAGGTCCTTCAGTAACACGGTTTGAGCTAGAGCCCGCTCCAGGAGTAAAGGTAAGCTCTGTAGTAAATTTGGCAGATGATATAGCTTTAAGGCTTGCTGCTCCAGGTGTACGTATAGAAGCTCCTATTCCTGGCAAATCTGCAATTGGTATTGAGGCACCAAACACTAAAAATGACCCTGTCTGCTTCCGTGAGGTTGTAGATAGTGAAGCAGTTCGCAACGGTACATCCAGTCTTTGTATTGGTTTAGGCAAGGATATTAGTGGTAATATTATTCCTGCTGATTTATCTAAAATGCCCCATTTATTGGTTGCTGGTTCTACTGGTTCTGGTAAGTCCGTATGTATTAATACTATTATTGCGGGAATTCTGTATAAAGCACGTCCTGAGGATGTAAAATTAATTTTAGTTGACCCCAAGGTGGTAGAGCTTTCTAACTATAATGGTATTCCACATCTTTTGACTCCTGTTGTTACAGAGCCTAAAAAAGCGGCATCTGCACTTCATTGGGCAGTAGCTGAAATGGAGCGTCGTTATCAAACCTTTGCGGATAATCATGTTCGTGATATTAATAGTTATAATGCTCAGGCACCACAAAAGATGCCATTTATTGTTATTATTATTGACGAGCTTAGTGACTTGATGATGGTAGCAAAGGTGGATGTAGAGGATGCTATCCTGCGTTTGGCTCAAAAGGCTCGTGCAGCAGGTATTCATCTTATTTTGGCAACACAAAGACCGTCTGTTGATGTTATTACTGGTATCGTAAAGGCTAATATTCCCTCCAGAATTGCGTTTGCGGTTTCTTCTCAAACCGATTCACGTACTATTATTGATATGGGTGGGGCGGAAAAGCTTTTAGGCAAAGGCGATATGTTGTTCTATCCTATAGGTATGAACAAGCCTGTCAGAGTGCAGGGTGCCTTTGTTAGTGATGCTGAGTTAAATAGAATTGTTGACTTTATTATCAAGCAGTCCATTCCTGTTAATTATACCGAAGAGGTTACTGAACAGGAGCTGGAGTGTGATGGCAAATCTTCAGCTCAGGATGAAAATAGCAATAGTCCAATGAATGCTGAGGATGAACTGTTCGAGGATGCTGTAAAGCTGGTACTCGATATGGGGCAAGCTTCATCTTCCATGCTGCAGCGCAGGTTTAGAATTGGTTATACCAGAGCTGCCAGATTAGTTGATACAATGGAAGAGATGGGAATTGTTGGTCAGGCTGTCGGCAGTAAGCCACGTGAAGTAATTATGTCTCGTCAGGAAGTAGAGGAACGCTTCCTGCGCAAGGAATAATTTGGAGGTACTGATTGTGGAAGATATAAAGGGTGTAGGTGCTGTTCTGCGTGAAGCTAGGGAAGCTAAGAAGCTTTCTATTATGGATATTGAAAAGGCTATCAATGTCCGCTCTTCATATATACAGGCAATAGAGAACGAGGAGTTTGACAAGGCTCCTGGTGATGTGTTTGTACGTGGTATTATTCGCAGCTATGGTAACTATTTAGGTCTTGATGGTTTAAAGCTTGTTAATATGTATAGAGGCAGCTCAGCTGGTGAAGCAGCTCGTGCTGCTGCTATCCGCGAGGTTGAAAATGTAAAGATGAACATTCAGCTTAAGGAAAAACGCGACATAGGTTCTGGACGTGGTGGTTTTTCCTTGCCGGAATTTCATTTGCCTATGAAGCAGATTGCTGCAGGTGTTGGTGTTTTAGCCGTTTTAGGCATTGGCTATTTTGCGGTTCCTAAAATTGTAAATTATGTACAAAGTATACCTGTAGCTCAAGAGGAGCCCACTAAACCTGCGGCTCCTGCAGAGGTTGCTATTCCTGCTCCTTTAGATAAGGTGGTAGTAGAGATGGAGGCAACTGGTGATTGTTGGCTAGAGGTTACTGCAGATGGCAAGGAAGCCTTTGCTGCAATGCTTTATGATAAGGATAAAAAGACCTTTGAAGCTAAAGAAAAGCTTGTTGTAAAATATGGCAATATTGATGTAATGAAGGTTGTTTATAACGGTAAACCAGTTGATTTTTCTGGTCAACATGGCGTTGTAATTTCTACCTATACTAAAACGGAGTAATATATGAAACAATTTTTACCTATAACAGCAGAAGAAATTGCACAGCGTGGCTGGGAACAGCTTGATTTTCTGTTTATTAGTGGTGACGCCTATGTGGATCATCCTTCCTTTGGTCCTGCTGTAATTTGTCGCGTTTTAGAGGCACAGGGATATAAGGTTGCTCTTTTGTGTCAGCCTGAATGGGATAAGGCTGATAATTTGGCGGCTTTAGGCAAACCTCGTCTTGGTGTTTTAATTTCTGGCGGTAATCTTGATTCCATGCTGTGTCATTATACTGCTAGCAAGCATCCGCGTAGTGTTGATAAATATACTGCAGGTGGAGTAATGGGCAAGCGTCCTGATCATGCAACTATGGTATATGCAAGATTGGCTAAGCAGCTTTGGCCTGATATGCCTGTAATTATTGGTGGTATTGAAGCTAGTTTACGTCGCTTTGTGCATTTCGATTATTGGGAAAATAAGCTACTGCCTTCTATTTTAGAAAGCAGTGGTGCAGATCTTTTAGTTTATGGTATGGGCGAGAAACAGGTTGTTGAAATTGCTGACTATTTAGCTGGCGGTGCAACACTTGATGATATGCGCTATATTCGCGGTACAGCCTATGCTTCTAAGGTTTTGCCTGAGGGAGAAGAGTATGTAGAGCTTCCTAGTTGGGCAGAAATTCAACAGGATAGAAAGCTTTTTGCTAAGGCCTATAAGCTACAAAGTCGAGAACAGGATCCTTTTTATGGCAAAATCGTAGTGCAAAAGGGTCAAAAGAAGTACGTAGTTCAAAATCCATCTGTTTATCCACTTACTCAAGAGGAAATGGATGCAATTTATGATTTGGATTATGTGCGTCAATGGCATCCGTCCTATGATGCTTTAGGTGGTGTCGCTGCATTAGAAGAGGTTCAGTACAGTATTGTTAGCTGTAGAGGCTGTTTTGGTAGCTGCTCCTTCTGTGCAATTCATGCGCATCAGGGACGTATTATTCAGGCTCGTAGTCATGAATCCATCATTCGTGAGGCGAAGATTTTGACTCAAATGCCTGGCTTTAAGGGTTATATTCATGATGTTGGCGGTCCTACTGCAAACTTCCGTCATCCATCCTGTGCTAAGCAGTTAAAATACGGCGTGTGCAAGGATAGACAATGCTTGTTCCCGAAGCCATGTCCTAATATTGATGCAGATCATAGTGATTATATTAGCCTATTAGAAAAGCTGCGTGCTCTTCCTGGTGTAAAAAAGGTGTTTATCCGCAGTGGTATCCGTTTTGATTACCTTCTTGCAGATAAGAATCTTGATTTCTTAGATCAGCTGTGCCGTTATCACGTCAGTGGCTTACTAAAGGTTGCACCAGAGCATATTTCTCCGCCTGTGTTGGCTAAGATGGGCAAGCCTGGTAAGGATGTTTATCTGAAGTTTATGCGTCTTTATGCGCAGAAAAATAAAGAGGTGGGACTGGAGCAATATTTGGTACCATACTTTATCTCTAGTCATCCTGGCTGCACATTGAATAATGCTATTGAGCTTGCCGAGTTCTTGCGTGATATTAAGCATCAGCCTGAACAGGTTCAGGACTTTATTCCTACTCCAGGCAGTGCTTCCACAGCTATGTATTATTCTGGCGTTGATCCTGAAACCGGCAAGGAGCTGTTTGTAGCTCGTAATCCTCATGATAAAGCTATGCAGCGTGCATTAATGCAGTATAAAAACCCTCGTAATAGACAGCTTGTGCTGGAGGCATTGCAAAAGGCTGACCGTATGGATCTTGTTGGCAGCGATAGCCATTGCCTTATTTATGTTGATCAAGGATGTCCACGTGGACGACAGGCTTCTGGACGTGGTGGTGAACGTCGTGGCAATGGAGCTGCACGTGGCGGCAAAGCATACAGTGATAGGAATTCCTTTAAAAGCAGAAATGAACGCCATAGCAGCAATACTACACGTGGTGGTAAAGCAATGAAAGAGCAGGGCTATGGCAGTGGTGGAGGACAGTCACGCAATAGTCAAGGCAAAACAAATAATAATAGTAGAAAAGGTAGATCTGTGAAGGGTAGATAGTTATGCTACGTTATGTTTTTCTGATTCTGGCTGTCGTTAGCCTGCTTACAGCAGGTTGTAGTGGTAGCAATGACGATGATAAACAATTGAATAAAGCATTGATTTTGTATTCTGAACTAGATCCTGAGTATACAGAGAATTTGGTGCGGAGCTACAATAAAAGCACTGGTGGCAAAATTCTCTTAAAAGCTATTTATGAAATTAAGCCTGATTCCTACAGACCGGATCTGGTACTGGCAGAAGGTCGTACATTATCTGGTCTGAAGGCTCAGGATAGACTACGTCCTGTTTTCTTTGAGTTAGGTGATAGATTACCATCTGACTTTAAGGATGCAGATGGATACTGGTATGGAGCGTTTTATGATCCTACAGTTTTTTTAGTAAATCAGCAGTATGCACGAGAATGCGGACAGCAAAATATTGAAGGCTGGAGTGATCTCGAAACACTGTCTAATGCGCGTATTGCTGTGGAAAATTTGTCTGATAGCAGCAGTACAAAAAATTTTTTAGGTTCTATGGCAGACCACATGGGCGAGGTAAGCTCACTTAATTATATGTGGAATATTAATCGCTATGTTAGTCAATATGCTAAATTTCCTTTTACCCCGATTCGTATGACTGCGGTAGGTGATGCAGATATTGCAATAACCCGCCAAAGTTATGTTTTTAAATACTTGGAAAATGATTTTCCTGCCTATGTCGTGCATCCCAAAGAAGGCTCTCCTGCTAATATTTATGGTGTAGGACTTTTTTCTGAATGCAATCTGACCAAGGAAGCGGCAAATTTTTTTGATTGGATTATTGGCAGTGCTGAGGTACAGAAGATTTCCCAGGTGGACGATACTGGCTACTTCTTTTTCTATCCCAGAGGGCGTGACTACGCAGCTGTGGATGAGAGCAAGCTGTGGCTAAATAAGAGCTATCTTGATTATAAAAAGCAGGAAGAGCTGGTGTCCAAATGGTTGGCAAAGGTAAGGTTTAGTAAATAGATTGAGGAGGCAAAATTATGAAAATTGGTATGGTAAGCCTTGGCTGTCCTAAGAATTTGGTAGATTCTGAGGTGATGCTGGGAATTATTCGTGATAAGGCTTTAACCGTTACAAACGATCCTTCTGAAGCAGATATGATTATTGTTAATACCTGCGGCTTTATTGAAAGTGCTAAGGAGGAATCTATAAATACTATTCTGCAAATGGCAGAATACAAATCTGAAGGTAACTGCAAATACCTGTTGATGACTGGCTGTCTTGGTCAGCGCTATGCTGATGAGCTTTTTGCTGAAATGCAGGAAGTAGATGCTATTGTAGGAACTGATGCTTTTACTGATATTGGCTGGGTTATAGACCAGGTTATCAGTGGAAAACGCGTTAAGCATTTAGATAAGCTGCCTGAGATTAAAGCTGAGGCTGTGGCAACTCTTCCGCGTATGCTAACTACTCCTGATTATATGGCGTATTTAAAAATTGCTGAGGGCTGTGATAACTGCTGCTCCTATTGCTGTATTCCGCAAATTCGCGGACCTTACACCAGTAAGCCCTATGATGAGGTTATGGCAGAGGCTAGAGCCTTAGCGGCAAGCGGTGTTAAAGAGCTGATTGTTGTAGCACAGGATACAACTCGTTATGGTGAGGATTTATACGGCAAGCTAATGCTGCCCAAGCTTTTACATGATTTAAATGAGCTTGATGGTATTAAATGGATAAGAGTTATGTACCTTTATCCTAACAATTTTAATGATGAGCTTATTGAAGCCTTTGCCACCTTGGACAAGGTTTGTAAATATATCGATATTCCTTTACAGCATGCCAGCGACCGCCTGCTGTCTAGCATGAACCGCTATGACACTAAGGCAGAGGTTGAGACTTTGCTGGCAAAGCTGCGTGAGCGTATTCCTGGTATTACTATCAGAACTACCTTTATAGTTGGTTTCCCTGGCGAGACTGAGGAAGATTTTGAGGAGCTGCAGGGTTTTGTGGAAGCACAACGCTTTGAAAACGCAGGTGTGTTCCAATATTCTCAAGAGGAAGGAACTGTTGCAGGTGCAATGCCTAATCAGATTGCTCCAGAAATTAAGGAAAACCGTTATCATGCACTGATGGCGCTGCAAGCAGGCATTTCTGAGGAACTGCATCAAGAAAGAGAAGACGAGGTCTTAGACGTTATTGTTGAGGGCTTTGATGAAGAAAATCCAGAGCTGGCATTTGGTCGCTCCTATCACGAGACACCAGATATTGATGGCAACATCTTTATTGAAGATGCAGGTGAGCTTAAGGTTGGCCAAATGGTCAAGGTTAGAATTTTACAGGGCTTTACCTATGAAATGGTAGGACAGTTGGCAGAATAGCTAGCTTAGGAGGTTTATGATGAAGGTTGAGGTAATCAATACAGGAACAGAATTATTGTTAGGGGATATCCTCAATACTAATTTCCAATATCTTTCCCGTAAGCTTAATGGTATGGGCTTTGATGTGTTGTATCAAACAACGGTAGGGGACAATCCTGAAAGGATGAAGCAGGTGCTGGAGCACGCCATGACAAGAGCTGATATTATTATTACCAGTGGTGGTCTTGGTCCTACACGTGGAGATATTACTAAGGAAATGGTAATGGAGGTTTGCCATACAGATGCCTATTTAGATTTAGATACATGGGGCCGTATTGACGCCTTTTTCCATAAGAAGGGAATGTGTGCTCCTGCAAATAATGATAAACAGGCTTATGTTCCTATGGGTGCTGATGTACTGCAGAACGATGTGGGCACAGCTCCTGGATTGTGGCTTGATTATGAAGATAAAACCTTTATCATGCTGCCCGGGCCTCCTTCAGAATTAGTGGATGTTTGTGAAAAGCAGCTGTGGCCTAGAATGCAGCAGCGTTTTTCTAAGCAGGGTATAATTTTATCTAGAGTATTGCATCTGCGTGGCATTGGCGAATCCAAGGCTGCAGAGGCAATTGATACTCTTATTACTAGTCAGAGTAATCCAACTATTGCTATTTATGCACGTTATGGTGAGATTATTATTCGTATAACTGCTAAAGCAGAAAATGCGGAAAAGGCTAATTCTTTACTAGATAAATGTGAACAGGATGTAAGAGTATATCTGGATGATTATATTTATGGAGTAGATGATGACACATTAGCGGCAGCATTAGGCAAAATGCTTTTATCTAGTGATAAAACAATTGCCTTTGCAGAATCCTGTAGTGGTGGTTTGGCAAGCAGTCTGATTACTGATGTGCCAGGCAGCAGCGAATATCTATTAGGTAGCGTTGTGACCTATACCAATATGGCTAAAAATAAGCTAATAAATGTACAGCAGGATACGCTGAATAGATATGGCGCTGTAAGCCGTGAAACTGCCTGCGAAATGGCTGTAGGCGTTCGCCGCCTTTTAGGCAGTGATTATGGTGTAAGTATTACTGGTAACGCTGGTCCTGGAGGCAGCGAAGGAAAGCCTGTAGGTCTTGTATATATCGCTGTGGCTACAGAGGATGCACTATACTGCCAGGAACATCTTTTTACATCCACGAGAACAGAAAATAAGCTGAGGATTGCACTCACGGCAATCTCCATGGTTATTGATAAAATTTTAGAAGAAAAACAGAAAAACAACGGAGGAAAATAATTAATGACAACTACACAAAAAGCAATGTTTGGTCAATTAGAGCTCGATAAAAAAGTAGTTCAAGCCCTCACCGATATGGGCTTTGAAGAACCGTCTCCTATTCAGGCGGCAACTATTCCTATTGTTCTTGAAGGCAATGACGTTATTGGCCAAGCTCAAACCGGTACCGGCAAGACTGCTGCTTTTGGCATTCCCCTGGTACAAAGCATTGACGATTTTCATCACATCCAGGCACTGGTAATGACTCCTACCCGTGAGCTGGCAATTCAGGTTGCAGAGGAAATTTGCAATATTGGTCGCACCCGTCGCGTACGTGCACTGCCTGTTTATGGTGGTCAGCCTATCGAGCGTCAGATTCGTGCTTTAAAGAGCAATGTACAAATCGTAATTGGTACACCGGGTCGTTTAATTGACCATATTAACCGTCGTACTATTAAATTGGACCATATTAAATTCCTGGTATTGGACGAAGCTGACGAAATGCTGGATATGGGCTTTGTTGATGATATTGAAGAGATTATGCGTAGCCTGCCTACTGAGCGTCAAACCTTGCTGTTCTCTGCAACTATGCCCCGTCCCATCCTGAGCCTGACCAAAAAATATATGAAGGCTCCTAAAAATGTGACTATTTCTAAGGAAGAATTGACAGTTCCTTTAATCGAACAATATTATTTTGAAACTAAGGATAAGGTTGAAGGTCTGTGCCGTCTTTTGGATGCGGAGATTGATGGTAAGCTTATCATTTTCTGCCGTACTAAAAAGGGTGTAGATGATCTGTCCATCGCGCTGTCCAGCCGTGGCTATATGGCTGAGGGTCTGCATGGTGACCTTAGCCAAAACCAACGTGATAGAGTAATGAAGAAATTCCGTGAGGGCGCTTGCGATGTGCTTATTGCTACAGACGTTGCAGCTCGTGGTATCGACGTTGATAATATCACCCATGTAATCAACTTTGATATTCCTCAGGATCCTGAAAGCTATGTACACCGTATTGGTCGTACAGGTCGTGCTGGCAATACTGGTGTTGCTATGACCTTTATTACTCCGCGTGAATTCCGTCAACTGAAGCTGATTGAGCGTATTGCTCATACCAAGATTCAACGTCGTCAGCTGCCTACTGCTGCTAATGTAATTGAACGTCAACGTGACCAAATCATCAGCAAAATGCAAACCGTTTTAGAGCTTAATGCATACCATGATTACATGCCTATTGCTGAAACTCTTCTTAACGACTATTCCTCTGAAGAGGTTGTTGCTGCAGCACTGAAGCTGATGCAAGAGGGTGTTAAGGCTTTGGAGGCTCCGCAGGAGGACGTACTGGCAAAAGACTTGCGTAACACTGGCGGCCGTCCTGGCATGGTTCGTCTCTTTGTGAATGTTGGCCGCAGCCAAAAGGTAACTGTAAAAGATATTATTAGCACCATTGCAATTGAATCCGACATTCCGGCTCGTGACATTGGCTTAATTAACATTTACGATAAATTTACTTTTGTAGAGGTTCCTGAGGATGTAGCAGAGAAGGTTATGGGCGCAATGCACAAAAACTTCATCAGAGGCTATAAAATCAATGTTGAGCCTGCAAGAGTAAGAAAATAAAATACGCTCCAAAACGCTTAGCGCGGAGGTGGTATAATGGCACAAGAAATATATGGTAACCTTAAGGGTATCCGTAACTCCGTCATTGAGGAGTTGAAAACACTTTATGATGTTAAGCTAGAGGGTGGTCAGCTGCTGTCAAGCGAGCTGGCCTTACGCCTAGCAGATATAACTGAATTCATTAACAAAGAGATTTCCATCTATATTACCCGTAGTGGTCAGGTTGAGGCTGTTGCAGTAGGTAATAATGATACGGTAGATTTACCTCCTGTTGATGGTAGACGCGGCAGCAGTCGTTTAAGTGGCGTGCGTTGCATCCATACTCATCCTAATGGTAATTCTACTTTAAGTGGTGTGGATGTATCTGCCCTAAAGAACAATCGCTTTGACGCCATGGTTGCTATTGGCGTTACAAGTCCTGATATTACTCAGTCTACAGTAAGCTTTGGCATGATTACTGGCTTTGGTGACAATGAACAGTACGTTGTAGAAGCTTATGGACCTATTACTATGGTTGAGGCAGAGGGTATTTTCTTCCCTAATCTGGTAATGACTGTAGAACGTATTCTGGATAAACAGACTGGTAGCTCTAGCTTGGCACAGTCTGCAGAGCGTACCATTCTTGTTGGTATGGAATATGGCGGTATGCTGAGTACTCTTGGATGGACTGTAGAGGATTCTTTGGAGGAGCTGAAGCAGCTGGCTGATACAGCTGGTGCACAGGTGGTAGCGAAGTTTTTGCAAAAGCGTCCTAAGCCTGATCCAGCCTTCTTTATTGGCCGTGGTAAGGTGCAGGAGCTGGCGCTTTATGTGCAGCAGGAAAATATTGACCTGTGTATTTTTGATGATGAGCTTACTCCTGCACAGCAGCGTAATATTGAGCAGGCTATGGGTATTCGCGTTCTGGACAGAACTGCGCTTATTCTTGATATTTTTGCTCAGCGTGCTCATACTAATGAAGGAAAGCTACAGGTTGAGCTGGCACAGCTGCAATACACATTGCCTCGCATTATGGGAAAGGGCTTAAGCCTTTCTCGTCTTGGCGGTGGTATTGGCACTCGTGGCCCTGGTGAAACTAAGCTAGAGGTTGATCGTCGTCGTATTCGTGACCGTATTGCCTATATTAAAGAATGTATTGGCAAGGTTAAGAGTGTACGCAATCTGCATAGAGCAGGACGTGCTAAGGCCTCTGTTCCTACTGTCAGCCTTGTTGGTTACACTAATGCTGGCAAGTCAACACTTTTAAATGTGCTGACAAATTCTGATATTTATGCTAAGGATCAGCTGTTTGCTACTCTTGACCCAACTACAAGACAGCTTGATCTGCCTGATAAGCAGCAGGCGATTTTGACTGATACTGTTGGTTTTATCCAACGTCTTCCTCATCAGCTGGTTGCAGCCTTCCAATCTACATTGGAAGAGGTTGTGGAGTCCGATGTATTGCTACATGTTATTGATGTAAGTCATGAGCTTTATAAGGAACAGAGCAACGCTGTATATAAGGTGCTAGAGCAAATTGGCGCAAAGGATAAAACAATTATTACAGTCTATAATAAAATTGATAAGCTTCCTGAGGATTCAGCTTTGCCTGAGCGTTTAGCAAAGGAAGAGAACAGTATTTGTATTTCTGCAAAGAAAAATCTTAATCTTGATAAGCTTTTAGCCTTGATTGCAGAAAATCTTAAGCTGCAATCCATCGAAGCGGATTTCCTTATTCCTTATAGCGATACAGCAGTGGTTTCTAAGCTACATGCAGCGGGAACTGTGCTGGAGCAGGAATATTTGGCCGAAGGTACACGTCTAAAGGTTCGTATTGACGCTTCTCAGGCTGGGGATTTTGAAAAATATCTGGTTAACTAAAAGAAAGCAAAAAAAGGTGAATACATTGGTAGATTTTAAGGCTCTTGAACAGGCAGCTTTAGCAGAGGTTGCCAAACAGCTTCCGGAAATGGAGGAGGCTGCACTTTATAATACTGAAAAGGTAATTGCTGCATTTCGTAATAATATGGTTTCTGATTACTATCTGAAGCCTACTACTGGTTATGGTTACTCTGATGTTGGTCGTGATACCTTGGATTTGATTTATGCTGAAATCTTTAAGGCTGAGGCTGCGTTGGTTCGTTCTCAGTTCGTATCCGGCACTCATGCATTGGCAGTTGCATTGCTTGGTAATCTGCATCCTGGCGATGAGCTTGTAGCTGTAACTGGTGCTCCCTACGATACTATGCAAACCATTATTGGTTATCCTGTAAAAACTCCAGGAAGCTTAGTTGATATGGGTGTTACCTATAAAGAAGTTCCTATGAAGGGTGACCATGTTGATTTAGAGCTGGTTAAACAAAGTGTTACTGAAAACACTACTATGATTCATATTCAACGTTCCTGCGGTTACAGCAGTGAGCGTAAAACTATTGATATAGCTGAAATTGGCCGTATCTGTAAGGCTGCTAAGGAAGCTAATCCTAATGTTATCTGCTTCGTAGATAACTGCTATGGTGAGTTTATTGAAAAGCAGGAGCCTATTGAGGTTGGTGCTGACTTAATTGCTGGCTCCTTGATTAAGAATCTGGGTGGTGGCTTAGCTCCTACAGGTGGTTATATTGTAGGTCGTCAAGATTTAGTTGAACAGGCTTCTTATCGTCTGACTGCTCCTGGATTGGGTGGTGAAATGGGCGCAACTCTTGGCGATACTGCTCGTGAGTTTTATCAAGGCTTGTTCCTGGCTCCTCACGTTGTACTGCAGGCTGTTAAAACAGCTATTTTTGCTGCAGCTGTATTCAAAGGACTTGGTTATGATGTTAAGCCTTTGCCGGAAGAGCGTCGTAGTGATATTATTCAGGCTATTACCTTGGAAAGCAGAGAGCGTTTGTGTAACTTCTGCGTAGCGGTGCAGGCTAACTCTCCTGTAGATGCTCATGTTGAGCCAGTTCCGTCTCCGTTGCCTGGCTATCAAGATGAGATTATCATGGCAGCAGGTACCTTTGTGCAGGGCGCTTCTATTGAGCTAAGTGCTGATGGTCCTTGCCGTGAGCCCTTCAACGTATTTTTCCAAGGTGGCTTAACCTTTGAACATGGTCGTTTGGCAATTATGGCTGCCGCTTAGAAAGTTGGCGGAAAGAACGCCTAAACTAATATAAAATGGGTGAGTACTAAATATTATTGTTGATAGTAGCTTTATAGTACTTTACTTTATAAGTAGTAAGTTACAAATATGCGCTGGCCTGATGGTTGGCGCATATTTTTCATAAGCTTAATTATATGTAGAATGAGCTTATCCGTGAGATATAGACGAAGGGATGTACATGTCCTTTTTCATTTGACTTTTATAATTAAAAATTATATAATTTCTAGTATGTGTAAGCTACAGACTGCGTACTAGCTTTGTAGTACGCAATTATATTTATTAAGGAGCGAATGAACTGTTATGAAATACATGACTGGTAATGAGATCCGCGAAAAATTCCTGAAATTTTTTGAGGAAAGACAACATTTGATGCTGCCTAGTGCATCCCTGATTCCGCAGGATGACCCCACCCTGCTGATTATCGGTGCTGGCATGGCTCCCTTCAAGCCTTTCTTTACTGGCAAGATGACCCCTCCGGCAACCCGTATTACTACCTGCCAAAAATGCGTACGTACTGGCGACATTGAAAACGTTGGCCGTACTGCACGCCACCATACTTATTTTGAAATGCTGGGTAACTTCTCCTTTGGTGATTACTTCAAAAAAGAAATCATCCCTTGGAGCTGGGAATTCCTGACTAAAGAGCTGGAGCTGCCTGCTGATAAGCTGTGGATCACCATCCATACTGAAGATGATGAAGCGCATGACCTTTGGAGAGAGGTTGGCGTTCCTGAAGAGCGTATTGTTCGCTTGGACGACAACTGGTGGGAAATTGGCAGCGGCCCCTGCGGTCCTGACTCCGAAATCCACATTGACCTGGGTCCTGAACGTGGCTGTGGCAAACCGACCTGCGGTCCTGGCTGCGATTGCGACCGTTATCTGGAGCTGTGGAACCTGGTATTTACCCAGTTCAACCAAATGCCTGATGGCACTTATCCTCCGCTGAAGAGCAAAAACATCGATACTGGTGCTGGCTTAGAGCGTCTGGCAAGTGTAATCCAAGGCAAACCCTCTAACTTTGAAACTGACCTGATGTTCCCGATCATTGAATATGCCTGCAAGGTTGCAGGTGTTGAATATGGCAAGGATGCAGATACTGATGTTTCTCTGAAGGTTATTGCCGACCATGCTCGTAGCATGACCTTTATGATTGGCGATGGTATTCTGCCTTCTAATGAAGGTCGTGGCTATGTACTGCGCCGCATCCTGCGTCGTGCAGTTCGTCATGGTCGCTTAATCGGCATTAGCGAAAAATTCCTGGCTGGCGCTGTTGATGTTGTAATTGGCATGTTTGGCCATGTATATACTAATCTGTCTGAAAAACGTGATTATATCCAAAAGGTTATTGATATGGAGGAAACCTCCTTCCTGCGTACCTTAAAGCAAGGCAGCGAGCTGCTGAACGAAGAGATTGCTAAGCTGAAAGCAGAAGGCAAAACCGTTCTGGATGGCGCAACTGCTTTCAAACTGAACGATACCTTTGGTTTCCCCTGGGAGCTGACTGCAGAAATTCTTGAAGAGCAAGGCCTGACCATGGATAAGGAAGGCTTTGACGCTGCTTTAGAGGTTCAACGTCAAATGGCTCGTGATGCACGTAACGACAAGGCTGGTCGTCCTGTAGTTTATGAAACTAAGGGCGTTGATGTTGCTGCATTAAAGGTTGACGAAGCAGCTACTGTAGGTGCTATTGTTCAAATGTATCCTGCTCATGATGCACAAGCTATTACTTCCGCTGAGGATGGTACTGAGGTTGCAGTAATCTGCGACGTTACTCCATTCCATGCTGAAGGTGGTGGTCAATTAGGTGATATTGGTACCATTACTGCTCCTACCGGTGTAATTGAAGTAAATGTTACCAAAAAACTGCCTGATGGTGCTGTAATCATGATTGGCTCCGTTACCGAGGGTACTGTATCCGTTGGTGATGCTGTTACCTTTAGTGTTGAAATGAGCCGTAAAAACGACATCGCTCGTAACCATACTGCTACTCACTTACTGCATGCAGCGCTGAAACAAGTTTTAGGTGCTCATGTAAACCAAGCAGGTAGCTATGTTGGCCCTGATCGCCTGCGCTTTGACTTCTCTCACTTCTCTCAAGTAACCGAAGAAGAGCTGAAGAAAGTAGAGGCTATTGTTAACGAACAAATTTTGGCAAGCAAGGCTGTTGAAATTGAAGAGCTGCCTATTGAAGAAGCTAAGAAGAAGGGTGCAATGGCCCTCTTTGGTGAAAAATATGGCGATATTGTACGTGTTGTAACTGTTCCTGGCTTCTCTATGGAGTTCTGCGGTGGTAGCCACGTAGAAAATACTGCTAAGATTGGCATGTTCAAAATTGTTTCCGAAGGCTCTAGCGGTGCTGGCGTACGTCGTATCGAGGCTGTTACTGGTCATGGTGCTGTAGCTCATGTAAATGAGACTGAAGAAATGGTTAAGGGTTTAGCTGCAAGCCTGAAATGCCGTGTAGCTGACGTTCCGACTCGTCTAGAAGCTCTTCAAGCAGAGCTGAAGGCAGCACAGAAGAAGGCTGAAGAGCTGGCTGGCGAAATTGCTAAGGCTCAAGTAAGTGATGTTGCTGACAAGGTTCAAGACGTTAAGGGTGTTGCTGTACTGGCACAAAAGGTTAATGCTGATAGTATGGATGCTTTGCGTAACCTGGGCGACCAAATGCGCGATAAGATTGGCGGCGTAGTTGTACTGGCAGCTGAAATTGGTGGCAAGGTAAGCATTCTGACCATGGCTACTAAAGATGCAGTTGCAAAAGGCGTACATGCTGGCAATGTTGTTAAAGAGGTTGCTAAGATGTGCGGCGGTGGCGGTGGTGGCCGTCCTGACATGGCTCAGGCTGGCGCTAAAGATGCTTCCAAGGTTGATGAAGCTCTGGCTGCTGCATATGGCATTATCGAAGGTCAAATTAAATAATAAACTAGGGGCTGGAGCTATGCTTCAGCCTCTTTTCTAAATTAGATTAATATGCTAAAATAAAACCATGTAGTCGAAAGGATGGTGTTATTATGACCGAAGTATCTCAGGAAACAATGATGTTTAAGCGTGAACCAGAAAAATTGGAGGTTGCGGAAACCATCAAGGAAGTCTACAAAGCGTTGGAAACCAAGGGCTATAACCCTGTTGATCAGTTGGCAGGCTATCTGCTGAGCGGCGATCCTACCTATATCACCAGCTATGACAATGCACGCACTAAGCTGCGTCGCCATGAACGCTATGAGCTGATAGAAGCTATGGTAGTAAGCTATTTGGAACAGATTAACAAGAAATAAGGAGAATTTTATGCGTAGTATGTCCCTTGATGTGGGAACAAGAACTATTGGCATTGCTGTAAGTGATTTACTTGGCATGATTGCTGGCGGTGTAGAAACCATTAAACGTACAAGTCCAGAGCGTGACTTTGAGCGTTTGGCTGAGCTCGTTAAAGAGTATGAGGTTGATACATTAGTAGTAGGCTATCCCAAAAATATGAATGGTACTATTGGTGAGCGTGCGCAAAGCTGTGAGGCTATGGCTGAGGAGCTGCGTGAGCGTTTTCCGGGAGTACAGGTGGTGCTTTGGGATGAGCGTTTATCTACTGTAGCAGCAGAAAAAGTGCTTGTTGATGCAGATTTACGTCGTAAAAAACGTAAAAAGGTTATTGATATGATGGCCGCAGTGGTAATTTTGCAAAATTATCTTGACAGTAAGCAGCTACAGCGCAAGCTTTAATTGACAGAAGCGTTGCAAATATTATAAAATACACTTAGAATGATATGGTGCTTGCATTACATGAATTCGGCAAAGACTGTCGGAGCTTGTAGTGGGGCGGACATACGATTATTATGCGAGGTGCACAATGAGCGAAGATATCAAAAATGAAGAATTAGAAGCAATGTCTGAGGAAGAAGAACAAGAAATTATTGTTTTCCCTCATGAAGATGGTACTGAAGAATATTTTGTAGCTGACTGCCACTTTGACGTAGATGGCAAAACCTATGCAGTACTGGTTAATGTAACTTCCTTGGTTGGTGAAGACGGCTGCGGTTGTGGTTGTGAAGACCATCACCATGATGAAGACTGCGAATGTGGTTTTGATGGTGACGAATACGAATCCTTCATCGCACGTGTTGATTATGACGAGGATGGCGAACCCGTTTACGCTGCTCCTGAAACCGAAGAAGAGTTTGAAAAAGCAAAGGCTGCTTACAACGCTCTGGATTTCGAAGACGAAGAGTAAAAAATAACCGGACTTCGGTCCGGTATTTTTGTGTGGAGAGTTACTGATGGATAAAATTCAGGCTTTACTTAAAAGTAAAACCTTTTTGTCTATTCTTGCTGGCATGGCTGTTGCTATTATTCTTGTAACTAGCTACATGATGAAGGTACAAGGGGATAATACTGAATTTGCTAAAAAAGGCTCCCATATGATTATCATTAAAGATGGCATGACTACTCATGATATTGCATATCTGCTACATGAGCAGCAGCTGGTAAAAAATCCTGAAGCATTTCGCCAAGAGGTGCGCTTTAAGGGCTTGGCTGCTAAGATGAAGGCAGGTGCTTATCAGATTGAGGGCGGCATGAGTAATCGTGAGATAATGGAGCTTATTGCCAAGGGGAATGTCCAGTATTTAAAATTTGTTGTGCCTGAAGGCTATACAGCTGTACAAATAGGCAAAAAACTGGAGTTTGAAGGACTTGGTAAGGCGGATAAGTTTATCGCTGCAGCTAAGGATTATGCTCCATATGATTATATGAAAACGGATGACCCTAATGTTGTTTTCCAGACTGAGGGCTTTTTGAT
>OGOS01000730.1_pt1 | contig 24631 bp, 21 predicted proteins | sample 1552701 | NCBI WGS metagenome assembly OGOS01 (sample SAMEA2580128, study PRJEB22360) | human gut metagenome | biome: human gut; feature: human-associated habitat; material: faeces | place: Denmark | collected 2008/2010
CCGCCCTCGGCGGCGGCCTCACTGCATCCGGCCATGATGGTTTGCAGCTTGGAATACTGGTTCGTGCCAGCGATGGTCTTGGCAAGGTTGGCCTGCTCTTGGTCGGTCAGGTCGCCCCAGACCCCGGCAATCCCGGTAAGGATGCTGGACAGGGACTGCATATTGCCCTGTGCATCGTAGATGTTCACGCCATAGTTCGCCAGTTCGTCACCGCACTTTTTCGTGTTGGTGGCAAGGCGGGTAAAGATGGCGTTCAGGGCTGTGCCAGCCTCGCCACCCTTAACGCCGGCATTGGCCATGGTAGCCAGAACTGCGGTGGTTTCCTCGACAGAGTAACCGAGGGAGGTTGCGGTGGATGCACACGCCTTGTATGCCTCGCCCAGCTGGATCACATCCGTGTTGGAGTGAGCCATGGCGTAGGCCATCACATCGACAAAATGCGTGGTGTCGGAGGCTTTCAGGCCAAAGGCGGTCAGATAGTCGGTGACAATATCCGATGCCTGCGCCAAGTCCATGTTGGCAGCGGCGGCTAGATTCAGCACCGGGCTGATGCCCTCCAGCATAGACTGGGTGTTCCAGCCTGCCAGAGCCATGTAAGACAAAGCGTCCGCCGATTCACCAGCTGTGAACTTGGTGGTTGCGCCCATCTCCTTGGCCTTGTCGGACAGAGATTCCAGTTCATCGCCGGATGCGCCGGACAGGGCTTCGACGTTGCTCATGGATGCTTCAAAATCACCTGCGGTGTTGATGCAGTCCATGTATGCGTCTTTGATTTCGTCGAGGGCTTTTGCGATGCCGGCCGTGGCAAGCACAGATTCAACGGTATCGAGGGCTTCGACAGATTTCTCGCCGAAGCCCTTTGCGCCCTCTCCAGCCTCGTCCATGGTCTTTTTGAGGTCAACCTGCTGGTCTTTCAGCTTATCGACCTCAGTTTCCAGCCGGACGCTTTCTGCTGTCAGCTGCGTGGTATCCACGCCGGCCTCGTGCAGGGCGTTCCCGGTGGCAGCTAAACGCTGCTCATAAGTGTTCAGGGAGGCCGCAGTCTTGTCGATCTGCGCTTGTTTGGAAATCAGCTTGTTTTCCAGTGCAGAGGAATAGCCCTCGGTCTCCTGAATCTCTTTCTGGATGTTATCGTACTGCTGCTGCAAGACGGCCAGCCGCTGCTTGGTGGAGTCAACGGCCTGCTGCTGCTTCTGGTACGCGGTTATGTCGGACTGTACCTTGTTCAGTTGCTGGATGCGGTTCTGTGTCTCCACAAGAGCCGACTGCGCAGCCTTGAAGGTGCTGGAGAAGTTGCTGTTCTGTTTGGCGGACAGGTTGAACAGCAGCTCCCACTCTTTACGAGCCACTACTTACCGTCCTTTCTCGCTCTCTGGCGCTCGGCAATGAGGTCATTGCTGCTGCGGATCCATTGCCGGAACTGATACAGGGGCATTTCCAGCCAGTAGGGCGCGGGCGTACAGTTGACCTGTGCCATTGCGAGCACCTGTCGCCGCAGCCACACGCCGCCATCACCAGTTACAAGTCCGACCTCAGCAAAAAATTTCTCGCTTTGGTGCGGATGGTGTTGTAGTCCCGGATGCTCATAGCACCGATGACATCAACACCGATAGGCTCGGTACACGCCCGGCAGGCCATGCGGATGAGGTAGCCCGCACTCATCGAGGGGATGAGCACAGGCTGATTCAGAGCCGTAAGCTCGGCCTCAATGGCGAGGGAGTCATTGCCGGTCAGCTTGCCCCAGTCGAACGTGAGGGATTCGTAGTGCTTGCCCTCATAGTCAAGGGGCTTCTGGAGCTTGTGGGTGTAGGTGTACGGGTCAGCAGCGGCAGCAGCCTTTGCGGGCTCGGCACCGGCAGCCAGAACAGCGGTGGGCTGCTCGAACTCGAAGATTGCCGGGCCAGTCAGGTTGTTGGCGGGCAGCAGACCCACGATGTGAGCAGCCTTTTCAGCAGCCTCTGCGGCATCGGTAGCCACGATGGAAGCTACGCCTGCCTTGGCGGCAGCAGCGGCGCTGCCTGCGTCGGCGACCTTATCGCCCTTGGCAGCGGAGGTAAACGGAGCGGTGAAGAACAGCTCTGCGCCCTCGGCCATGATGCAGACATCTGCGTTGGCAGCGCTCAGAGCACTGGTGCCGCCGCAGACACCCAGAACAACGGCCACCTGCGGAACAACACCGGAGACCTTTGCGATCTGTGCATTCAGCTTTGCGCTGGCGGTCAGCACGTCCAGACCCTCGGCCAGCTTTGCGCCAACCGAGTTATAGAAGGTGACCACCGGGCAGCCGGTCTGTGCAGCCATTTCCAGAACCTTGATGTTCTTTTCAACATCCTTTACGGTGACAGCCTCGCCATTCTGATAAACGGCGTAAGCCTGCTGACCTGCAGCATAGCCGCAGGCAGCGCTCACTGCACCATCAGCAAACAGCGCAGTGTACTCCCCGTCATCGAAGAACTTGGCGAGGATTTCTCCCTTATTGATCTTTGAAGCCATAATTAGACCTCCTGGTTGTCTGTGTGAGCTTTCAAAATTATATTCATTATACAGAAGCTGGCAAAAAAATGCAAGGGATTCTATAAAATTCCATGCGATTCAACATCCGTCACTTATAGATACTCAAATTTTTAACGATTCATCGTTTTGCACGTTTTATCTGGACAAATGCTATCACACGCCCATTTTGTGGATGTAGAAATTTTCCCGGTTTTTTTGGCAAAACTGCACCCGTCTGCTGCGTTTTCTTTCCGTTGCGTTTATGTTACACTATATTAAAAAATCATATATTTCCGGGCAATCTGCCAAACTGTACCTATATAGCGCACACGAAATGCCCGGCAAATATGCAAAAGAGGTTGAAGCTATCTTGAAGCGAATTTCCGTAAAGTTCCAGCAGCAGGAGCAGACCTACCGCTCCCTGCACGCTGCCGCTCGTTCCCTGCTTTTGTCAAAGGGGCGGGTGTTTCTGCTTTTTCTGTTGTTTTATAAGGTGCTGACAAACTTCTTGTTCGTACCGGCGCTGCAGCTGATCTGGGCGCTGACACTGCGCTTTGCGCCCATACAATACCTCAACAACAAGACCGCTTCCCGCATCTTTGCCTCCCCTGCCATCATCGGGTGCATCGTCGTGCTGGCGGTGCTGGCAGCCTTTTGGAGCCTGTACGAGGTTGCCGCGATGCTGCAGCTATTGACGCGGGTGCGGCACGGTGAGCCGCTGCGGGTGGGTGCGGTGTTCCGGGATGCCTTTTGCAGCCTTGTGCGGGTGTTTCTGCCGCAGAATCTTCCACTGCTGCTGTATGGCGTTGCCCTGATCCCGTTGACGAACTTTTTTCTGGCAGCAAACCATCTGACCCAGTTTGCCGTGCCGGAATATCTCTGGGGGCTGCTGAAGGCGCGCGCTGCCAACCGTTTTCTATTTGCTCTGGCAGTGCTTTGTGTGCTGGCGCTGCTGCTGGACGGGCTTGTAGTGCTGCCAAAGTTCCTGCTGGAACGTAAAAGCTTTGGCTGTGCATTTGCGGAGAGTCTGCGGGTTTTGCGCAGCCGCACCGGGCAACTGCTTGCACTGGCACTGCGCTGGATGCTGACCGCTACCGTGCGCACCGGGCTGATGCTGCTGTGCGGGGCTTTGCTGTTCTATTGTGTCATTCTTGGTGTCGGCTTTGCCAGCACTGCTGCCCTGCTGGCGCTTTCTCGCGCGGCACTGCTGATCGAACTGCCGTTCCTTTGTCTGCTCATGGACTGCGCCATGACGGCGGCGCAAAGCACCCTTACAGAGGCACTGTATGAAGTGACCAGACAGTCCGATGCAGCGCAGCCGACCATTTCCGGAATGCTCCCTGCCCTGCCCCGTGAGCAGACGGTGTTGGCCGGGATGATGGCCTGCGCCGCACTGGTCACCTGCGGCGTAGCAGCGGTATATCTGCTTTTCCCGCAAACACAGCCGCTGCAAAGCGTGCTGGGTCTTTCTGACCCGGTGATCACCTACCACCGGGGCTATTCTTCCCGTGCGCCGGAAAATACCATGGCTGCCTTCGAGGCCGCGCTGGAAGATGGCAGTCCCCGCATTGAGCTGGACGTGCAGATGACTGCTGACGGCGTAGCCGTGGTGACCCACGATACCAGCCTGCGCCGGTGTACCGGCTGCAACGCCAACATCTATGACCTGCCCTATGCACAGGTGCAGCAGCTGGATGCCGGGCGCTGGTTCCATCGGCAGTTTGCAGGTGCCTATATTCCCACACTGGAGGAGGTTCTGGCGCTGTGCAAGGGCAAGGCAGAGTTGAACATTGAAATCAAGCCCAGCACCTTTACGCCGACATTGGAGGCCGAAACGGTGCGGCTGATCCACGCATACGACTACGACGCGGACTGCGTGGTCACCTCTCAAAGCTACGAGACCCTGTGCAAGGTGAAGGAGCTGGACCCGGACATTACCACAGGGTATATTCTGGCGCTGGGCGTGGGCACCTACTACGACCTGCCTGCCGCAGACTTTTTCAGCGTAGAATCCACCTTTATCACCGCCGGTATGGTGCAGCAGATCCATCTGCGCGGCAAGACCATCTCGGCGTGGACCATCAACCGCCAGCAGGATGCCGAAAAGCTGTTGCAGTTGGGTGTGGATGACCTGATCACCGACAAGCCCGAGATCATTGCGCCGCTGCTGGCACGGGATAAGGCTTTGGACAACCGCCTGCTCTGGCTGCGGGATCAAATCCAAGAGCTGTTTGCCGCCCCCGATGCTGAAGAAACGATGGAGGTGGAGGAAACCATCGAGGATGCTATTGAGGATCCCGAAGAGGTTTTGGACGAAGCATAAGCGGAAGATTTTTACAGCAATACCGGGCAGCCCGCAGGCTGCCCGGTATTGCATTTTCACAAACAAAAAGGAGCCGCAGCACCCTGTTACAGGTACTGCGGCTCCCCTTTTGTCTTTGGAAGTTTAAATTACTTCACCATGCTTGCAACTTCAGATGCGAAGTCGTCAGCACGCTTCTCCAGACCCTCGCCCTTGACAAAGCGGGCGAACTTGACGATCTTGATCTCGCCGCCCAGATCCTTAGCGACCTTAGCGGTGTACTGAGCAACGGTCATGTCGCCGTCCTTGACGAACTCCTGATCGACCAGGCAGTTCTCCTTGAAGAACTTCTTGATCTTGCCCTGGATCATCTTCTCCTTCACAGCCTCAGGCTTGTTAGCGGTCTTGGGATCCTGAGCCATCTGAGCCAGCATGATCTCCTTCTCCTTAGCCACAACCTCGGCGGGGACAGAAGCCTCGTCGACGTAGCCGGGGTTAGCAGCAGCGACCTGCATAGCGATGTCCTTGCCGTAAGCAACGAACTCGTCCTTTGCATCGATGTCGTTGGTGGTCTCGAAGTTGACCAGAATGCCGTGGGTGCCGCCGCCGTGGACGTATGCAGAGCAGACGCCCTCGTAACGGGTGAAGCGGCGAACCTTGATGTTCTCCTTGATGACCAGGATCAGGTTCTTCAGAGCCTCGTCAACAGTCTCACCAGCCTCGGTCTTGCATGCCATCAGAGCCTCGACATCAGCGGGGTTCTGCTTCATGATGACCTTGGTGGCCTCCTTGACGAAGTCAACGAACTTGTCGTTCTTGGCAACGAAGTCGGTCTCAGCGTTGACCTCGATGACAACACCGACCTTGCAGGCGGGGCAGTAGTCAGCGTAGACCATACCCTCGGCAGCAACGCGGCTTGCCTTCTTGGCGGCGGTAGCCAGACCACGCTCGCGCAGGATCTCGATTGCCTTCTCGAAGTTGCCGTCAGCCTCGGTCAGAGCCTTCTTGCACTCCATCATGCCGCAGTCGGTCTGCTTGCGCAGTTCCATAACGTCCTTTGCAGAAATAGCCATTTTTGTTTTCTCCCTTACACGTTATTTGATTGGTTGCGGAATGGGAAATCAGGCGTTTGCTGCGTCCTCGGCGGGAGCGGCCTCCTGGTTGCCCTGCTTGCCTTCCAGCACCGCGTCCGCCATCTTGCCCGCGATGAGCTTCACCGCGCGGATCGCATCGTCGTTGCCCACCATGGCGTGCGCGAAGGCTATCTGTTCCAGCGCGTACTGGGCTGGGAATAGCCGGCGCGCTTCGTCCTCCTTTCATTCGGCAGGCACACGGACGCTCCGCTGCTGACATCCGACACGTCAACCATCATCATTTCGACATTGTGGCTATAATGTGGGGAATATGTGAGCAGGAAGGAGGTAACGCCGTGGCGGATGAAGACGACCAGGATGCGCGCGAGATTATCGAGGGCATGCTCGACGGCGTGGAGCAGGAAGCTCCCGAATTCAAGAACGATCTGCGGGAGCTGGTTATCGAGCGATTGGGGAAGCCGAAAGCGGTGGATACCGCGGCTTGTCGTGCGAAGCTGCCCGGTACGGGCAATTACGCCCGGGCGTTCCTAGATGCATTGGATGGCTTCGGCTTGGAGAGCGTGGCGGATTGGTACGACAACCTGTCGTGGGATGACACCGTGCTCTGCGACCGCCTGTCCGTGGAGCGGTTCCTGGGTCCCCTGAAAGAACGGAGCACCGACGAGGACGTGAAGGTGGAATACCTTGTTCGGGGTGAAGACTGAGCGTTGTGGCTAAGCGGGCGGCGCGCGGGCGTTTCTCCGGATATTTCGCAAAAGGGGAATGATGCGGTGAATGGAGTGCTCGGGCATGTTTCGACCGTCGGTATCGGCACGGTGCCCGTTTGCGGTGGCTGTGTGCAGACGCTGCTTGCGGCGCGTGCGTTCTGATATACTGCATTTCACGGGCGATTGGCGCAGCGGGAGCGCGGGTGCCTTACAAGCACTAGGTCGGGGGTTCAAATCCCTCATCGCCCACCATTGAATTATAACGGCGGACTCGTTCAGGGTTCGCCGTTTTTACTGTTGCCGCTGAGCATGGAAGGTGACGCATGAAGACGAGCGACTTCGATTACGATCTGCCGGAAGAGCGCATCGCGCAAGAGCCGGCGGCCGATCGCGACGGATGCCGGATGCTGGTCATGGACCGGAAGACGGGCGCTTTGGAGGATCGCATCTTTCGGGACATCATCGAGTACCTGGAGCCGGGGGATGTGCTAGTTGCGAACGAGACGCGCGTCATGCCGGCTCGCCTGCTGGGCGCGAAGCACGGCACGGGCGGCCAGGCGGAGGTGTTCCTGCTGCGCGAGGTCTTCGGTCGTCCCGGATCGCGCGACGACGCCTCGCTGGCGGCGAACGGCGAATCGAATCGTAGCGCCACCTGGGAGGTCCTCGTGCGCCCCGGCAAGCGTTTGAAGCCGGGCGCCGTTGTGGACTTTGCCGACAAAGATGGCAATACGGTGCTGTCTGCCGAGATTGTGGACTGGTCGGACGACGAGGGCAAGGGGGAGCGCGTTGCGCGCTTGACCACGCAGGCATACGACACGTTGGACGAGGCGCTGCATGCCGTCGGCCATACGCCGTTGCCGCCCTATATCAAGAACTACACGGGCGATGAAGAGCTGTACCAGACCGTGTATTCGCGCGAAGAAACGTCCGCAGCTGCTCCGACGGCGGGCCTGCATTTCACGGAAGACCTGATTCGGCGCCTGAAAGATAAGGGCGTCGACTGGCATACGGTAGAACTGCAGGTGGGCTTGGATACGTTCCGCATCGTGGATGAGGAGGACCCGACGGCCCATACCATGCATACGGAAACGTATTCCGTATCCCAGGGCACCGTCGACGCCATCAATGCCGCGCATGCGGCAGGGCATCGCGTGATTGCGGTGGGCACTACCAGCGTCCGCAGCTTGGAAAGCGCCTGGGATGATGAGGCAGGCTGCCTGAAGGCGCGCGACCATGCGCGCACGAATCTATTCCTGCTGCCCGGCAGCACGTTCCACGTAGTGGATTGCCTGATCACGAACTTCCATGTGCCGCGCAGCACGTTAATGATGCTGGTCAGTGCTTTCAGCAGCCGCGACAACATCATGCACGCATACAAGCACGCCATCGACAACGAATACCGTATGCTGTCGTTCGGCGATGCGATGTTCATCCATTGATTCCGATACCGGTGCGTGCCGGGCGGGACTGCTCTGTGCGGGGCCCGGATCTTTCTTTTCGATAACCGATTGAGCACGGTGGTCCAAGGGGCCGCCGTGTGCTTTTTTGCGCGCCGTTCTGCCGATATCTTTTTCCGTTGATAGCCGATATGTTGCACGTGCGTGCAGATGATATATGCTTTACTCGAGTAAGATGATGGGGACTGGGGTGAATACATCCGCAGACGCAACGGCGGTATACCTACACCGCGTTCTGGTTTCTATCCTCATATGTTAGAGTTCAAGTACCAATGAGGAACCTTGCCGGTAGAAGGGAAGCTGTCGGTAAGGGCAATAGACCAAGGGGGATTCGGCCATGTATCAAGGCACCAATCCGAAAGCGCTGCAATCCATGAAGCGCATCGAGGACGCTTTGGTGAAGCTGATGCAGGAAACGCCGTACGAAAACGTGTCGGTGACAGCCATCTGCAAAGAAGCCGGCATTTCGAGGCCGACGTTCTACAAGAACTTCAACGACAAAGATGAGGTCATCAGCAGTATCTTCAAAAAGACGTTCGAGCGGGCGAAGGAGCAGTTCCGGGGCGAAGGGAATTCGGAGGTCTCCGATGCCGTGAGGTTGTTCATCGCCCAATTCGAGGGCAAAGAGGCCTTCGTGCGCATGATGGCCGACAATCGGCTGTTCGGCCTGTTCCAGATGCGCCTGCTGGAGTCCTTGAAAGACACGACCAGCGTCGTTGCGAGCGAGGAATGGCCGGAGGAGCGCCTGGCGTATCTCCATGCGTTCTATAGCGGCGGCCTTGCCTGCCTGCTGCTGCATTGGAGCGGACAGGAAAGCCCCATTTCCATCGATGAGCTGGGAGATTTTGCGGCCGGATTGGTGGATGGAACGGTGTACGAAGCCCTGCAATAACGGAGCGTTCGCCGGTTCTTCGACGCCGGTAAGTGGGCGCCTGCGCATTCGGCTGCAAGTGATAACGGCCCTCCGCATCTCGGGTAACGAGATGCGGAGGGCTTTTTCGTGCTTTGAGTTCGCGGGTGCCCCGTGCTCTTGCGTGGTGTTTGCGATCTTGCGCGGAGGCCGTGCCCTTCCGGTGGCGTTTGCGCCCCCGCGATGCTAATGCGTTGCACATTTCCTGCAGCGCGACTCGATTTCCGCTGCGTTTCCCTATGGCTGGTTTTCGACCAATTCCTGTCCTGTGACAAGGGGTTTTAGTGCTGCGGTGCGCGTGCGCTAGCCCTGCACGATGCTGGCGGGGGAAACCTCGTAACGGCGCGCGAGCGCCTTCCTTCACGATGGCGGTAACCGGAAGGGAGGACGGTCATGGGAGATAAGCGAATGGTTGTAGCCGGGATTATCTCGGGGATTGTGTGCGCAGCAGCGGTATTCGCCTACACGCAGTCGGTTACCGCGCAAGCGGATCAGGAGCGTGCAGAGGCGCTTTCGCGCTATGGCGGCGAGCGAGTGGAAGTGGTCGTTTCGAAGCGCACCATCTTGCCCGGCGAGACGATTTCCCAATCGGATGTGGAAACAAAGCAATGGCTGACCGACCTCCTTCCGGAAAACGCTATGGAGGACGAGAAGGACGTGGTCGGCAAGCAGGTTGCCTCCACGGTCGTATCGGGCGAGGTGATCACCTCGACGAGGTTCGAGCAGAGCAGCGCGAAGGTCGAGGTACCCCGGGGCATGGTTGCTGTCAGCCTTCCCACGGAAGAAGTGAAGGCCGTCGGCGGCGCCATCTCGTCGGGCACGAGCATCGACATCTATCTGACCGGCAACAGCGGCACGAAGCTGCTGGGCAAGGGGGTGTTGGTGCTGGCCACCAGTGCCGGGGAATCCGAGGATGCTGCCGGGAAATCCGTTTCCTGGGTAACGGTGGCAGTGAAGCCAAATGCGGTCGAGGAGTATGTCTCATCTGCGGAAACGGGGAACCTGTACTTCGCCATACCGGGAGAGGAGGAGAAGTGAGCATGCAAAGAGTGGTCCTGTGCGCCGACGGGCAGAGCCTCCAGCATCCCGACCTATTGGGTCTGGAGGGTGAGAGCCTTCCGCGGCAGGAATGGCTGAAGCCCATCTCCCATGCGGAGGAGGCGCGTCGCTACCTGCATCGGGACAGCGCCATCGAAGAGGTGTGGGTTGCTTCGAGCGACGAAATGGATCCGATAAACCTTGCCGCAGCGCTGAAGCGGGATTCCAGCAGCCGTCCCGTGTACTTGCTTACGCATCAGGGAAACGGCTCTCTGCGGAGCCGCGCCAGCGCGGCAGGTATCGATGGCGTCATCGATGCCAAAGAACTGGCGAATCGCTATGCGCGCCGCAAGGCGGCCCAACGCCGTGCGGTGACGGCATCTTCCGATTCCGTTGGGACGGCATCGGGGGAACGGCTTGGCACGTCTGTGCCGACCGCGTCAAGCGACTGCGGCAATGGGGCGATGCAGACGGCGCGGTTGCAGCGCATCGATCCCGAGGCTGCGCAAGGCCGGCGGAGTCCTGCGCCTGATGCTGCGGAGCGTCCTGCGGTATTCAGGGGCTCCGGCACGCGGCAGGGCCGGGCGCGGAGGGAGCGGAGGGCAGCAGGCGGCGTGAGCGCAACGGCGCAGCCGAAACGCGAACGCGTGCAGGCGGCCGATTTGTTCGGACAATCGGGAACGCGTCCGGCGGTAAGCCGGGTGGACGGCGCCTATATCCTGACGGTCGCCAGTGCCGGCGGCGGGGTGGGCAAAAGCACTGTTGCCGTGCTCTCAGCGCTGATAGCGCAGGCTTTGGGGTATCGCACGCTGCTGCTGGATGCAGATCTGCAGTTCGGCGATGCTGCGCAGCTGCTGTCCGCCCGCAATCCGCTGCGCATCGACCAGGCGCTGCGCGATCCGCTGCGCTTAGAGCAGCTTGTGCCGCAGGAGGGAAGGCCTGCGCTGTTGGCGGCTCCGACGGGCGTGGAGGATTCGGAGATGGTCGGCGAGCAGCTGGAGGCGCTGATGGACCGGCTCCGCCGCGCGTTCGACGTGATCATCGTGAACACCGGGTCGTTCTGGATGGAGCAGCATATCAGGCTGCTCGAACTCAGCTCGAACACGCTGTTCCTGGTAGATCAACGTCCCACTTCGCTAAAGGCCATCAAGCGTGCGCTTGAACTCTGTGCCCGCTGCGGCGTGGCATCCACGCCGTTCCTGTTCGCGGTGAACCGTTGCTCGCGAAACGGCATGCTGACGTCGTTGGATATCTCGTGTGCGCTGAACGGGGCGAAGGTGGTCGAACTCAAGGACGGCGGGCGCGAGGTGGAGGAGCTCATGGGTGCCGGCATGGCGCCCGAACTGCTGAAGACGCGAAACGACTTCTGCCAAAGCCTGCAGGCGTTCCTGGTGGATATCCTGCCTGAGGCGTCTCGGCGGGAGCGGCAGGTGGCCCGTCCCGTGCAGACTCCAAGGCACGTGATGCCGTTCCGGCGGAGAAGGAGGGCATGATGACGCTGAATGATTGCATCCGAGCGGCGGGGAATACGGTCGAGGCATACGGTTCGGATCTGCACAGCATGCAGCTTGATGCCCTGAAGCAGCAGCTGTGGCTGCATATTCCCAGCGACAAGCTTGCGCGGATGGTCACAGACAATCCTCTGCGCGCTGAGAACGAGATTCGCAGCATATGCCGCCAGGTCTTCGCGCAAAACGCTATTCCCCGAAGCGGCATGCTGGATGAAGAGGACCGTGAGGCGCTGGTTCGGGCGCTGCTGGACGCCCTCTTCGGCCTGGGGCCGCTCGAGGCGATGCTCGCGGATCCGGAGATCACGGAGATCATGGTGAACGGCACGCATTCCGTTTACTGCGAACGTCGCGGTAAGTTGTTCGCCTGCGGACAGTCGTTCGCCTCCGACGAGGAGGTCCGGGCGTTGATAGATCGGATTATCAGTCCTTTGGGGAGGCGCATCGACGAATCGTTGCCCATGGTGAATGCGCGTTTGCCGGAAGGCCATCGCGTGCATGCCGTGATCCCGCCGCTTTCGTTGGACGGCCCCGTGCTGACCATCCGAAAATTTGCGGAGCATGTAATCACGTTGGACGAGATGGTGGACATGAACTCGCTGGACGGGGAAACGGCGCAGTTCCTGAGATGGGCGGTTGCGGCAAGGGTGAGCATCGCCGTTTCCGGGGGCACGGGTACCGGTAAAACCACTCTGCTCAATGCCCTTTCGTGCGAGATTCCGTTCGAGGAGCGCATTCTGACCATCGAGGATTCGGCTGAGCTGAGGTTCCTGGAACATCCGCATGTCGTTCGCCTGGAGGCGCGGCCTGCGAATGCGGAAGGCACGGGGGAGGTCACCATCCGAGATCTGGTGGTCAATGCATTGCGCATGCGTCCCGATCGGATAGTGGTGGGCGAATGCCGCGGTGCGGAGGCGCTGGATATGCTGCAGGCAATGAACACGGGTCACGACGGGTCGCTGACCACGCTTCATGCGAATTCTCCGGCGGATGCCGTGTCGCGCCTGGCGGTTATGGTGCGCTATGCGGCCGACCTCCCGGCGGATGTCGTCGAACGGCAAATCGCCTCTGCCATTGACGTGGTGCTGCAACTTGCCCGCGCGCCTTCCGGCGACCGCTACCTCTCGCAGATCGTCGCGCTCTCATACGACGACGAGAAGCACACCGTGCGCGTGACGCCCCTGTTCGAACGCGAGTATTTCCAGAGCGAAGGGGTCTGGTCTGCTGTGCCGGATTGGATGGATAGGTTGGAAGTCCGCGGTCTTGCCCGGGGAGAGGAGGTTGCCGAATGGAAACGGCGAGTTGGCTTGCTTGCACCGCCTTCGTGACGGCGTTTTTCGCAGGATGCTGTTTGTGCATGCAAGTTGTCCGATTCGCGCGCTCGGTGGGCCATTCTGTGCTGTCGCTCCGCGGGCAGGGCGACGAAGCATCGCGTCGCGCCGGCCGGACCAGGTTGCTGCGCAACGGCGTGCCGTTCCTTGTACCGCTTGCGGAACGCCTGCTGCGCATGGAGAGGATGGACGGGCTTGCCGAGCTGCTGGTGCGCGGTTGTCGCCTCCATGGGTGGGATGCCACGAAAACGGGCCTGCTGAGCATATTGGGTCTGGGTTCGGCAGTGCTGTTCGCGGCAGGATGTGCGTTCGGGTCTGCACTGCTGGGCATTGCCTTAGCGATCATCTTCGTGTTCGCGATGGTGGTTGCCGCAAAGCGGGCCATCGAGACAGCGCATGACCAGCTGCGTGATGGCATTCCCGGCGTTCTACGTTCGATGAATGCCTGTTTCCATGCGGGGTACACGTTGCTTCAGACGTTTCGCCAGATTGCCACGGAAACGGATGACGAGATTGCGGGGTATTTCGATCGGGCGGCATCTGGCCTGGAGACGGGCAAAACCACCCATCGGGTGCTTGAGGAATTAAGGCGCGATGCCGATTTGCCGGAATTGGGATTCGTGATCGTCGCGCTGGAAGTGCAGCATCGGACCGGCGGGAGCATGCGGCAGATCATCGATTCGGCATGCGATGCGGTGAACCAGGAGCTTGCCCTGCGCAGGTCGCTGCGCGTCCAGACGGCACAGGCGCGGCTTTCCGCTCAGGTGGTGACCATCATGCCGTTTGTGCTCATCGCGCTGTTGTCCACATTCACGCAGGATTTCCTGGCGCCGTTCTTCTCATCGGCATCGGGCATTGCGGTGTTGACGGTGGCGCTTGCCATGCAGGCGGCGGGTGTTGCGGCGGTTCGGAAGCTGTTGGAGGTGAGGGATGAATGATCGGGGATCGAACGGCATTGGCCATCGCCGTGGCATGCGCTGCGGCATGCGGCTCGCTGCTGTTCTCGGCGTTCATGCGCAGCAGACGCGTTGCGCAAAGGAAGCGGACGGCGCGGGAGCTGGCCGCGCAGTCCGGGGAAGAGGCGCTGTTTTCGCTGCCGGAATCAACCGGGTTGGCACATCGCGTGCTGCTAACGGTGCAGCGGGAAAGCCGAGCGGAACAGGGCGGCGCCAGCATGATGCGCCTGCCGTTTTCGGACAGGTTCGACCCCGGAGAGCGGCTGCTGATGCATGTGGGCATGAGCGGATCTGTTACCGTGCGTGGCGTCCGGTTGTCCCGCATGAAGCTTGCCGTGGGAGGAACCGCGGTAGGCGGCGTGACGGGCGCGGTGTTCACGGCGGAGCTGGCCGTGCTCGGCATGCTGGCCGGCGCTTGCATCGGATTCGCATTGCCTGGTTGGGCGCTCAAACGAGAGGCGCGCACGCGAAGCGAGGACGCTGAGCGGCATCTCTCGGAGATGATCGAGGTCGTCATGCTGGGTATGCACAGTGGGCTTTCACTGGAGAAGTCGTTCGCGTTGTATCCCCGGTACTTCGATACGGCGTTGGCGCATAGCGTGGCGAAGACGGTGAGCCAGTGGGAGACCGGCTTGGTGCAGCGGGAAGAGGCCCTGCGAAACCTGGCGGCGCAGTACGATTCCGTGCTCCTTGACCGGGTGGTGGAGAGCGCGATCCGGTCGCTTCGCTTCGGAAGCCCGCTTGCGGATGCACTCGAGGCATCGGCGGTGGAATCGCGCGCCCTGCATCGGGCGCGCATGGAGGAGCGTATTGCGAAGGCCCCGGTGAAGATGATGCTTCCCGTGGGAACGTTGATACTGCCAGCCATGTTGCTGCTGGTCATGGGGCCGGTGATTCTGGAATTGATGACGGAGTTTTAGGAGGTATGCCATGGAAAGGGTTTGGAATTGGTGGACGTGCCTGTGGGTGCGGATGGCGGCGTTGTTTCGGGACAGGAGGGGGCAGGGAACAACGGAATACGCCATTCTCGTGGGCGTGCTGGTGGTTATCGCCATTTTGGCCATCACGCTATTCAAGCCGAAGATTCAAGAGCTGTGGAATGCAATCGCCGCAGGCATCAACGGGTTGTAGCGGGTGGCGCTGCGGGCAGTGGCGGTGCAGCGGCCAGGGGACGGTGGAATATGCTGTTGTCCTAGCAGCACTTCTCGCCATGGTCGTGGGGTTCGGCGCACTCTGGCATTTCTTCGACATGGGCGCGCCGATCCTGCATGCCCTGCAAAGCGCATCTCATCATCTGCAGTCGGCAGCGGCGGGGGCGATCGGCGATGTCTTCATGTACTGATGCCGTTCGCGGTGTCTTGGCGGACTGCGCGCAACGGCTGCGCAGGGGAGCGAACGGCCAGGCTACAGTCGAGGCGGCGTTCTTGATCCCCCTGATATTCCTGGGACTGCTTCTCTTGCTGCAGCCGGGCATCTTGCTCTACGACCGGGTGGTCATGGAGTCTGCGGCATCGGATGCCTGCCGCATGCTCGTCATGCGCACCGCTTCGCAGGGGTTGTCCGACAAGGTGTACGAGGAGGCCGTCATCCGCCATTTGGGAGCCATACCGCCGCAGGAGAACTTCCATGTGCATGAGGGCGGATGCTCGTGGGAAATCCAGCTGCAGGGAAACGAGAGCAGCCAGACGGTCAGCGCGACCATCTCGCAGCAAGTGAAGCCGCTGCCGCTGCTGGATGTCGGATGCAAGTTGATAGGTCTTGCAAATGCGTCGGGGAATTTGGAGGTGTCCGTGACGCGAACCATGCAAACGCAGCCGGAATGGGTGGCTGCAAGCAAGTACGGATTGCATGCAGGTGCGTGGGCAGGTAACTGGGGCTGATAGGGAAAGGAGGCGGGTTCGATGAGCGTGCATGACGTGTGCTTCGATGATGAGGGGTTCTCGACGGTCGGCGTGGTGCTGGCGTTGCTGGTCTCCCTATCGCTGATCTTTGCGTCGGCGCAGGTGTACCGCATCAACAGCGCTGCAACCATCCAGGAGACGGCGGATGCCGCCGCGCTTGCGGCGGAGGATGTCGTTGCGGAATTCTATATCGCAGTGCGCGTCTGCGACGCTCTGGTGCTTTCCATGACTCTGACCGGGGCCGTTGTCATGGGTGCGGGGATCGCAGCGCTCTGCATTCCCCAATCGGCGCCGGTAGGCGGAAAACTGATTGCCATTGCGGAGAAGGTGTTCAAAGCGCGCAACTCGTTTGCCGAAAAGGCCGTCGAGGGGCTGAACAACGTACAGAAATCCCTGACGTTCTTGGCAGCCGCGGATTCGGCTGCGGTCGTATCGGCGAACGCCCAGGCGGATGGCGATGCGGGGTATTTCGGTTTCGCGCTCCTGCTGCCGGTGAAGGGCAAGGACATACAGATCGGCGGAGCCGATAAAGCGCAAGCGGCGATGGCGGATGTCCAGGAGAATCGGGACGAGCTGGAAGAGGCTGCGGAGAAAGCGGATAAGGCGGCGCGGGAGGCGAACGAGGCGAAGGAAGAGGGGTATCGGGCGGATTGCGGCGACAACCCGGGCTATTGCCTCTACGAGCGCGCGAAGACGCTTGCCTCGCTCTCCGATGATAAAAACCCCTACTACGCTACAGCGGACGCGTGGAGTTTTGCCGTTGCCCTCCGCCGTGCTCAGGCCTACTATCCGGCCCGGCTTGCCGCGGAGAGCCCAGAAGGCTCCTCCATATCTGCGCAAGCGGATTCCGAGCTGCGGAAACGCTTCTACCGCTATGCATCGAAGACCGTGGCGAAGGGGTTCGTGAAAGAGAGTGACGATTCGTTCTCCGCGAATTTCCCCCTGCTTCCCAGGAACACGTCGGAGATGAAGGAGACGGAGCTCTATACGGAATCCGTGTATCCCATTACGGAAAACGGCAAGAAGAAGACCATGCACGCATTCAGCGGTTGCCCGCAGGCGGCGTCCGCGGTCGGCACCGGTTCCATCAAGGACCTCGATGAAGGGGGTTTCGAAACGTGCCCCGATTGCGAGTTCACCGTTTCCAGTCTGGGGAAGGTGGCAGCGGCGTCTTCGACCATAGACAACGGTTTCGAATACCACTATCGGAAGGTTGCCGAGGCGGCACAGCGCTATCAGAAGGCGCGCGAGGAGCAGAAGCCGGAATCGGACAAGGCCAAGCATATTGTGCGGCAAGCATTCGAAGAGCTGAGCGCTGCCATGACGCAGGCGGCCTCGCAGCGGATAGATGCGAAGCCGCCGGGACGGTACGGATCCGTTGCAATCGTGGCGACGACGAAGTCCCTTCCGGCAGACAGCGGCTTCGAGAACTCGTTCGTCAGCACGGGCGTTTCGCTGGGCACGCGGGCGGCGATATCGTCGGCGGTGCTGGCAAGCGACAAACCGCAGGAAACGGCCTCGGTGCTCTCGTCTCTCCTGGATGGATTTAAGGGGCAGGGGGAGACGCTGGGCGTGACCGGAGCGGGTATGGTGCTTGATGCCTGGTCCTCCCTGTTGTTCGCATACACGCAAGGGGAATCGGCGGTGGAGAACGGCTTGCGCTCCCTTCTCAACCGTCTGCCCCTGGTGGGTCCGAGCGGGCTGGGGACATGGGCATCGGGAAAGTTCAAGGAAACCGTTGAGGGCCTGGGATTGAAACCGGCGAAACTGGACGCGCCGAAGCCCATCCTTGCGAATTCGTATCACGCATTGTCGCGAGATGGAAGCGAGGCGTCCGCCCGATTCCTGTCCGTGAAGAAGGCGGCGGCGCAAATGACCGGCCAGGACCTGTTCTCGGGTGCGGTGTCCGTTGCGGAGACCTATGCCGTGAAGAAGGTGCGCTCCATCAACGACGAGATTGTCATAGCCACCATCCAGCCGTTCGGCGATGCAGGACCTTCCCTGCCGGTGACCATCACGTTGCCGCCGGCGGTCAAGAATACCGGCGAAGGCCTGATATCCGAGCTGGCGGCGCGGCTCCGCTCCATACGCGCAACGATGACGGATGTCGTGCAATGGAGGTGACGAACATGCTTGCAATCGCGTCGGCAAGGTATTCGAAGGGCCAGATGACCATGGAGTTCATGGCGATGTTCCCAATCATGGTCATTATTGCCTGCATTGCGGTGAATGCGGCCCTCTTCTTCTCCGAGTGCGCGGGATTCGACGTGCAGGCGAAAAATGCCATCCGCACCTATGCGGCATCGCCGGGATACGGCGAAACGGGTGCGGCGGCCGGACCGCGTATCCAATCGGCCTTGGAAGCGGAATTCTCAAGCGATACGACGTCGGTATCCGTGACTTCCTCGAACCAGGATGGGGGCATGGTGCGTTTCGATGCGACGTTGGAATATGCCCCGAATCTGTTCGGTCTGGGGCTTCGCAGTTCCATCCTGGGCGTGTCGTTGCCGCATCTGCAACATACGACATCCCTGGTGGTGAGTCCTTATAAACCAGGCGTGCTGTTCTAAGGAGGGTAGCTATGAGGAAAGAAACGGTAAGGGGAACGCTCATTGCCGTGGCGATAGTTGCAGCGCTTGCCGGATCTGACGGCATCGCCGATGCCGTTGCAGGCGATCAGGGCGATACGGGTGCCGTTACCGCTGCGCAGATGGTGCAGGCGGCAAGCCGGGGTTCGGGTATATTCGGCTCGTCGGAAGCGGGGGTGCCGGCGGATTTCGAAAGCTCCGTGTTCTCGACGGAGGGATTCGGGCAGCTGCAGCATACTCCGGATGGAAGGATAGTCGGCATGGTCTGCTCGGGCGCTCCGGAAGACACCATGGAGCTGTGCAAGGGCCGCCTGCAGGAGAACGGCTGGACGTACATCGAGAGCGGGCAGGGAAACCGGACATCTTTTCTGAAACAAGAGGGGGCTTATACCTGGGCATACGTGGATTGCACTGCCGTAGGCGACGACACCTCGGTGGTTGTGGTGTTGGATCGGGGTGATGGGAATGCTGCAAGCGAGTCTTCGCAGTAGGGAGGCCAACAGGGTGCGGTCGGGCGCGCAAGGGCGGATGCTGCCATACGCGAAGCTTCCGGTAGACGGCTTTCCCGCTTCACGGCTTGTGCTGGCAACGCGCCTGACCAGCCGATTGCGCGGACTGCTGATGTCTCCCGAAAGCGATTCCGTGCTGATGTTGGCGCCCTGCCGCGATATTCACACGTTCGGTATGGGGTACGCCATCGATGTGGCGTTTGTGGACGAACACGGCAGGATCATCCAATCATGCCGCGATGTCCTGCCGAACAGGCGCGTACGCAATGCGCAGGCAGTCGCTGTGTTGGAGCGCTTTGCCGTACCGCGCGAGGTCTGGTTCGAAGAGGGCGAATGCCTGGAATTAGGTGGATTCAGGGCGGCGGATGCGCCTGCCCATTCGAGAAAGGACGAAAGATGAAGACCTGCCCCGTCTGCAAGGCGCGATGCTTTGACGACATGGAGATCTGCTACGGGTGCCTGCATCGATTCGGAAAAGATGACGTAGGGACCGCAGGGGGAACGCCGCAGCGCGAGGTTGCACAGCAGAAACCGGACGATCCGTTCCAGGAAGGCGGTGCGGCTTTTGCATCGCGGCATGCGCCGCAGTCTGTCTCGTTGCCCGTTGCGGCACCCACTGCCCATGTCCCCGCGCCAGTCGATGCCGAGCTCGTGGTGCCAGAGCGGGCGGCTGCCCCCGTGTATCAGCAGGACGGGACGCTGTTCGATACCCTGGGGTATCGCGTGATGGTGGATGTCCGGCTGGTACCCCTGACAGAGCCGTCGCATCCTTGGCAGCAGGCAGATTCCAGAGAAGGGGGACGCGATTCGCATGCGAAGGAGCAGCCTGCTGCATGCGCAGAAGGAACGACGCCCGGCCGCCAGAAGAAACGGTCGGGTGACAGGCGGCAGCATACGCAGCCGCACAGGCATGCGGATGCGAAGCCTAAGAATGGATCAGGCGCTCCAAATGGTCGTGGTTCTCATAGAACGCATGCATCATAGCGCTTGTCATGCTGTAGCCGTTCGGCTCGTGCGGCACGTCGTGCCAGGGAACCCAGGCTGCTTCCGCCAGTTCGCTGTGATCAACGGTGATGCTGGGGCTTCCGTTGACCTCGGCGAAGAACCCCACTAGCAAAGAGGCGGAGCGCATCCAGGGCTGGTTCGTGAAGTACGTGATGTTCTTCACGTGCAGGCCCACTTCCTCCATGACCTCGCGGCGCACGGTGTCCTCCAGCGGCTCGCCGATTTCCGTGAAGCCCGCCACCAGGGCCCATGCCTTGAAGCCCCTTCCGGCATAGCGGGTCAGCAGCAGCTTGTCGCCGTCGATGATGCCCACGATGATGCCGGGGCTGATTTTCGGGTAGATCATGTTGCCGCATTCCGGGCAGCGCAGCATGCGCTCGACATGGTCGGCTTCCGTCGGTGCGCCGCATCGTCCGCAGAAGCGGTTATCCGCATACCAGTGGGAAAGCTGCCAGCCCACCTCTACGGCGAAGCGGGTATCTCTCGGCTGTATCCACTGGAAATTTTCCAGGGACTGGTATGCGTATTCGGCAGGCGCTGCATTTCGTCCGGTACCCGTTTGACCGGCATCGATGCCGTGCTGCCCCAGCAGCGTGCGGGTAGCATCGTCTTGCAAATTGCCCGGAGCACGATCCAGGAAATACGCGCAGTCGTCTATGGAGAACAGGTACGTGGCGTTGCGGTCGTCCAAATCGTATTCGGAGACGGTGGGCAACGCGATTTCCTCACCGCGACGCTTCATGAGCAGCGTCGATCCGGAAAAGGAAAGAACCCGATCGCGGGGATGCGGGTCCTTCTCCTGGTAATGGTTGGAATAGACTCCCTGAATATCGTGCAACATCATGGAGCGACTCCTTCCTATGGCAGTTATTCGCTCAGCATCTCACGAACGGCGTTCTCGATGGCGCCCGTGTTGCCATCGATGACTTCCGTGAAGCGGATGGGCAGGCTGTCCAGCTCGGCAAGGCCGGCAGGAATGGGACCGCAGCCCGTTTCGCGCTCAACCAAGCGATTGAGGTCGCATCCGCTCAGCGCGGCCACATCTTCGGGCAGCTCGTCGTGCGGGGCAAGGTCGTGAAGCGCGCGGTAGACGTTGGCGCCGAACTTCGCCCAATGCGCCGTGCTGGCAATCAGCACAGGATTGCTGCCGCGCAGGTTCTGGGCAACGCGGAAGGCCACGGCGCTGTGCGGGTCAAGCAGATACCCATAGCGGTCGTAGACGTCCTTGATCGTCTTCAGACAATCCTTGCTGTTCACGGAATCGGAGGCGAAGTCGGCATGCAGCTTCTCCAGCGTATCGCCGTCGATCTCGAAATGCTTGCGCTTGTTCAGATCTTCCATCCATCCGGCGATTGCCTTGGCATTGCGGCCGGTCAGCTCGAACAGCTGGCGCTCCAGGTTCGAAGAGACCAGGATGTCCATGGACGGCGACGGCGTCAGCACGAACTCGCGGTCGGAGATGTCGTACACGCCCGTGTTGATGAAGTCCGTCAGCACGCGGTTCTCGTTGCTGGCGCACAGCAGGCGCTCGATGGGCGTGCCCATCTGCTTCGCGTACCAGGCTGCCAGGATGTTGCCGAAGTTGCCCGTGGGAACGCACACGTCAATGGGCTTCCCGGGCTCCACTTTCCCGTCCGCAACCAGCTGGGCATAGCTGGAAACGTAGTAGACGATCTGCGGCATCAGGCGGCCCCAGTTGATGGAGTTCGCACTGGACAGGGCAATGCGGTAGTTGTTCTGCAGCTCGTTGGCGAATGCGTTGTCGTTGAACACGGCCTTTGCGCCCGTCTGGCAGTCATCGAAGTTGCCGCGAACGGCCCAGACCTTGACGTTGTTGCCCGCCTGCGTGGCCATCTGGCGATATTGGATGTCGCTAACGCCGCCGTCCGGGTACATGACGCCGATGCTCACATGGTCCTGGTCCTTGAAGCCTTCCAGCGCCGCCTTGCCGGTATCGCCGGACGTGGCAACCAGAATCAGGAAGTCGTGGTCCAGCCTGCCCTGCTCCTGCTGCTGCTTCACCGCCGCGGAGAAGCAGCGCGGCAGGCATTGCAGCGCCATGTCCTTGAATGCGCTGGTGGGGCCATGCCAAAGCTCCAGCACATGCGTGTTGTCATCAAGGGAGGTGATGGGGCAGATGCGCTCATCGTCGAAGTTCGTGCCGTAGGATCCCTCCATGATGGAGTCGATGACGGCATCGTCCAAGTCCACGTCGAATGCACGATATACGGCAGCGGCGCGCTGGCGATACGGCAGCTTCGCCAGGGACAAGATGTCGTCCAAGTCCATATGGGGAATATTCTGGGCCACGTACAGTCCGCCGCCTTCGGCCAGGCCGTCGATGACGGCCTGCGTATAGGGGACGGGCTCCGCGCAGCGTCCGCGCGTATCGATATAAAGGTTCTGCGACATCTTCTGTGTTCCCTTCGGTGGATTCGCCTCAATTCCGAAGGCCGTTCGGGCATCGGCGAGCATGTCGGCTTCGGAGGCGCCTGCTACGGCTTCGGATAACAAAAAAGTATACTATGCGCTTCTGCATGCATGATGGCGGCATTCGGCGATATCCGCCCTTTTCGCCCGCGCATCGGCGGGAGGCGGCGAAAAGCCCGTACGCGGCACGGGGCGCTGCGACTGCTTCCAAGGACGTATCGTGGATGTTCCCCATGCGCGCGGCCGTGCACATTTTTCGCTGCATTCCGTGTGCTATACTGCGAACAAATGTTTGCATTTGCAATAGCAGCATCGAAAGGAACTAAGCGTGCGAACGAATGGATCCCGGGACGTCGTGCTGGGTATTGATCCCGGTCTGGCCCATACCGGATGGGGATTGGTGGAGCGCAACGGCATGCGCTTTCGCTGCGTGGCATATGGATGCGTGGCCACGTGCAGCGACACGCCGTTGCATCGGCGCTTGCTGAAGATATACCAGCAGGTGGGTGCCGTTATCGAACGGTACCGGCCGTATGCCGTCGGAATCGAGACCGTCTGGTTCGGCAACAACACCACCAGCGCATTCGCCACGGGGCAGGCGCGCGGGGCAGCGTTGGTCGCCTGTGCCGAGCATGGGCTTGACCTGGGTGAATACGCGCCTTCCACCATCAAGCAGACGGTGGTGGGCACCGGTCAGGCGGACAAGCGCCAAGTGCAGTACATGATGCGGCAGCTATTGAATCTGGAAGAGGAACCGCATCCGGATCATGCGGCAGACGCCCTGGCGGCGGCTGTCTGCTATCTGGTGAATGCGGTGCCGTCGGGAAGGGGAGAAGGCGGACGATGATCTCCTATCTGAAGGGAACGCTTGCGGGATCGGATGCCCTGTCGGCGGTAGTGGAAGTGAACGGCATCGGCTTTCAAGTGGGCATGTCTACGAAAAGCCTGGCGAAACTGCCGCAGGCGGGGAAACCCGTGCGCATATACACCGTGCTGCAAGTTCGCGAGGACGACATGTCGCTGTACGGCTTTGCCTCTCAGGAAGAGCGCGAGACGTTTACCCAGCTCGTCAACGTGAGCGGCATCGGGCCGAAAGTGGCGCTGGCCATCCTTTCCACGTTTACGCCGACGGAGCTGGCGGACGCCATCCTGAACGAGGACGTGACGTCCATCACGCGCATCCCCGGCATCGGCAAGAAGTCCGCATCGCGTATCGTGCTGGAGCTGAAGGGGTCGCTGGAGAAGGGAATAGCCGCAGCGCAGGGAAGAGAGCCGGTTTCGAACGAGGGCTTGCGGGGCGCCGCGGAGGCGCTGATGGCCATGGGTTTCACGCCGCAGGAGGCGGAAGTGGCGCTGCAGGATGCGCCTGCAGGGGCCGACGAGGGCGCCCTGCTACAATATGCCCTGAAACGACTGGGATCCTAAGCATCCGGAAAGCTGATACGCATTGGAAGACGGCAAAGACATGCAGAAGGGCGAAGGGGTGCCCCTTGGCGGGGACTCCTCCGACATTGCCATCGAAGGCATCGGATACGAGGCCTCCGACCTGGGGAGCCCGCAAAACGCATCTTCGACGGCGACGCACGAGCGCCTGACGACATCGGAGCTGACCGTCGACGACTTGGCGCTTGACCGCAGCCTGCGTCCGAAGCGACTGGCAGACTACCAAGGCCAGGAGAAGATCAAGGAGAGCCTGTCCATCTTCATCAAGGCGGCGAAGGAACGCAACGACGTCGTGGACCACATCCTGCTCTCCGGCCCTCCGGGCTTGGGCAAGACCACGCTGGCGAACGTTGTTGCGAACGAGCTGGGCTCGAACCTGAAGACCACAAGCGGTCCGGTTATCGAGCGTGCTGGCGACCTGGCGGCGATCCTGACGAACCTCGAGGATGGCGACGTCCTCTTCATCGACGAGATTCACCGCCTGAACCATATGGTGGAAGAGGTTCTGTACCCCGCGCTCGAGGACTTCGCCTTGGATATTGTGGTGGGCAAAGGGCCGGCTGCGCGTTCTATCCGTCTGGATTTGCCGCGGTTCACGCTTGTGGGTGCTACGACGCGCAGCGGCATGCTCACCGGCCCGTTGCGCGATCGCTTCGGCATCTCGTTCCGGCTGGACTATTATTCGCCCGAAGAGCTGGCACATATCATTCTCCGCTCCGCCGCGTTGCTGGATATCGACATCACGGAAGAGGGCGCGCTGGAGATAGCCCGCCGCAGCCGCGGTACGCCGCGTTTGGCGAATCGCCTGCTGAAGCGCACGCGCGATTGGGCGCAGGTGCGCGGCAGCGGCATCATCGATCAGGAATCGGCTTCGCAGGCGCTGGATTTCTTCGAAGTGGACAAGCTGGGATTGGATGCCATCGACAACCGCATACTCCGGCTGCTGTGCGTACAATACG
>OGOS01000738.1_pt1 | contig 24500 bp, 21 predicted proteins | sample 1552701 | NCBI WGS metagenome assembly OGOS01 (sample SAMEA2580128, study PRJEB22360) | human gut metagenome | biome: human gut; feature: human-associated habitat; material: faeces | place: Denmark | collected 2008/2010
CCTTGATGTAAAGAAACGAACGCTGACCACTTCAGAGGGCCGCTCAGTGGAACAGCGGAAGCTGGTGGAGTACAAAGGCAGAACCAGAACTATCGGTCTGCCCTCAGAACTGGTGGAGCTTCTGGCTGAAGAACACGCACGGCACCCGGGCAGTCCGCTGATGTTCATGCATCCAGCAACGCAGAGGCCCTACTCGCCGCAGATGGTGCGCCGGATGCACAAGGAGATCATCAGGGAAGCGGGCATCGACCATATCCGATTCACGGATCTCCGCCATACCTGCGCCATCCTTGCTCTAAAGAACGGCATGGATGCCAAGGAGTTGGCGCAGATGCTTGGACACTACCGCCCCACGATCACCCGGCAGAACTATGAACCTTATCTGCCGCGCATGGCAAAAAAGGAGGCGGATATTCCAAAGGAAGCTACTCAGCGTGAACTTCAGCAGGCGGCAAATGTTCTGGATGCTCTTCTGAAATTCTGATAGCTATTCCGCAAAAGGTGAGTTGCCCACAGAACTCAATCATTTTACATCCAAAGAGGAGGAAACAAAATGAAAAAGCGTATCATCATCGCCGCGGCGATTACCGCCTGTCTGGCCCTGTGCGCCGCCATGTGGCCGCAGGCCGAAACGGTCGGGGAAACACCCGCCGTGATCGTCCCAGAAGCGGCCGTTGTGGAACTCAAAACAGAAGCCGAAACGGCACTTCCGTCAGAGAAAGAAAAGACTGCGATTCCACAGCCGGAACAGACCCAGGAGGCCGTCACGGAACCGAAGTCAGCACCTGCGGAAACACCCGCAGTCCAGTCCGCACCGGAGCCAGAACCTGTCCCGGAAGTGTCTTATGGTCTCGCCCCGGAGCAAGCTGCAGAACCGCACGTAGCTAAAACAACCATTGAACCTCCGTCTGGCGACATGGTCTATGTCCCCGGCTTTGGCTGGATACAAAGCGAAGGTCCCAACCATGTCGAGTACGCCGAGGATATGTACGAGAACGGCAATAAAATCGGCATCATGGGTTGACCTCAAAAATTGAGCCGCATAAACAATGAAATAGCCGTGGGAGCGAATCGGAACGCTTCCGTGGCTTTTTCATCGTGACCAGATGATTCGAAATATTCTCTCTGAAATCGAAAACACAGATCTGAAAAATGGATTTTTGATAGACAAAATGGCGCCTCTATGCTAAAATTAACCTGTATTAGTGTATACTCCGGGGATGAGGTGTTACAATGACGATTTGTTATAACAAGCTGTGGAAGCTCCTGATCGATAAAAATATGAAAAAGAAGGATCTGCGTCTGGCTACCGGTATGTCTACGACCGCCCTTGCCAAACTGGGCAAGAACCAGCATGTCAGTACAGAAATCCTGATGAAAATCTGTACCGTGCTGGATTGCGACTTCTGCGATATCATAGAGCTCGTAAAGGAGGAAAACCATGATTGACTTTTCCAAAATCGAGCAATATCGGGAGAATAACCGTATTGAGGCCAAGAAAGCCCTTGGCGGGCTTCCCAAGAGCATTTGGGAAACCTATTCCGCTTTTGCCAATACCCACGGCGGCATTATCCTGTTGGGCGTGGAAGAATGGGCGGATAAATCCTTGCACACGGTAGATCTGCCAGACCCTGACAGACTCATCAAGGAGTTCTGGGACATCGTCAACAATCCCAACAAGACCAGCGTGAATGTGCTGTCCTCCAAGGATGTATTTGTCCAGGAGGTGGATGGCGACCACATTGTGGTCATCAATGTTCCCCGCGCGGAACGCTCCTATAAACCGGTGTATGTGGACGGAAATCCGCTCTGCACATACCGCCGTAACGGTGAGGGCGACTATCGCTGCACCAAGGAGGAATATCAGGCCATGGTGCGGGACGCATCCGTGAAAACGCAAGACATGCTCATTCTGAGCGAAATGGACTTGACGGTGTTCAACAAAGAAAGCATCCGCAGTTATCGCCAGAGAATGCGCCTCTCCCGCCCCGGCCATGTGTGGGAAGCCTTGGAGGATGAAGATTTCCTCCTGAAGCTGGGTGCTGTCGGTATCGGCTCTGATGGGAAAAAGCATCCCACCTCTGCAGGACTTCTCATGTTCGGCAACGAGTATGACATTGTGCGTGAATTCAACACTTACTTTCTGGATTACCAGGAGCAGTATGACGCTGATACCCGTTGGACTGACCGTATCATATCTTCCTCCGGCGACTGGAGCGGCAATGTGTACGACTTCTATTTCCGCGTCTATAACAAGCTGATTCAGGACATTAAGGTGCCGTTTAAAATGGATGGCGGCACCAGAGTGGATGATACCCCTGTGCATCAGGCACTCCGGGAAGCATTGGCAAATTGCCTGGTTCATGCCGATTATTACGGCAGACAAGGCCTGGTCATCATCAAAAAGCGTGATTCCATCACCATGGCGAATCCCGGCGGTTTCCGCATCGAGGTCGACGCAGCGAAAAGCGGCGGCGTATCCGACCCCCGCAACGGGACCATGCTGAAGATGTTCAATCTGATCGATATCGGTGAGCGCTCTGGCAGCGGTATCCCCCTCATTTTTGGCGCCTGGCGTGAGCAGGGGTGGGCAATGCCCTCTGTCACAGAACAGATTGAACCGGAAAGAACGATTTTATCGCTCGTTTTTGAAAAGGCAAGCGATAAAAAGCAAGCGATAAAGGCAAGCAATTCCACAATTTACAGCAGACAAAAACAATCCGTCATCGAATACTTGACCCGCGAGATTCAAGCGGATTGTAAAACGATTGCGGATCTGTTGGAGATCAGCAGTCCTCGTGCCAGAGCAGTGCTTACAAAAATGGTGAAAGAAGAAATCATTATTACCGAAGGCGGCAACCGCAATAGAACATACAAATTGAAATCCTAAGTGTCCACTATAACGGACACCACTTATGGTAGACTTATATAGAGAAAATGCAGCAACCATAGCGTTGCTTTTCGGAGGATCCAGATGGGAAAAGAACTGTTTAAGAATATCCCCAGTAAAGTCGGGGATTTGGTCAAGGATGTACGCAATGGCCGCATCGGTCTGCCTGATCTTCAGCGTCCTTTTGTTTGGAGGGACAATAAAGTTCGTGAGTTGTTTGACTCTATGCTCAAGGGCTATCCCATTGGCTATATCATGCTGTGGGAGTCTCCAGTTGATTATGAGAGCAAAAAGAGCGCGATTGGAGATAACTCAAAAACCTATGAAGAACCTAAGGAACTCGTCATTGACGGTCAGCAGCGTTTGACTGCCCTTGTTGCGGCTATGTATGCGGTCAAGGTGAAGGACAAGAATTTCGCAGATCGTGAAATAAAAATCTCCTATAATCCGCTGACTCGCGAATTTGCCGTGTGGTCCCAGGCATACGAAAAGGACACCGAGTGGATCAGTCGCATCAGTGATGTGTTCCTGGCAAAAGAGGACAATTCCATCAGTTCTCTGCGGCGACATTTTATCAAGGAAGCCAACGAAGGCCGCGGTAAGAAAGAACTCCCCTTGCTGACAGACGAGGAAGAAGATAGAATCGGAGATAACATCAATGCGCTTCTGAATTTGTCTGATTATTCTCTACCTACTCTGGAAATCAGTTACACGGCAGACGAAGAAGATGTCGCAGATATTTTCGTCAGAGTCAATTCTGGCGGACAGAGTCTGACGGAGAACAACTTCATTCAGACTCTTATCTCCGTTTACGAGAATGAAACCAGCAATAAGATCAATGCGTTTGCAGCAGCATCCAGAGTACCAGCCGCCAACACCTCTTACAACACACTTTTGGCAATTGAACCTTCTCATCTGATTCGCATGGCCGTTGGCGTTGGTTTCAAGCGTGCCCGGTTGAGATACGCCTACATGCTTTTGAGAGGCAAAAATCTTGAGACCGGAAAGTTCTCTGATGAAGTCCGGCATGAAAATCTCCAGATTTTCAAGGACGCTTTGGACAAGGTCATGAACCTTAACAACTGGCACAGTTTCATTAACATCGTGGCAGAGGCCGGATATATCAGCGACAAGCTGATTGCATCGTCCAACGCTATCGTTTTCAGTTATGTCCTTTACCTGATCGCCAAATACGACTACAAACTGGATGCGGCGCAGTTGAAGAAATGCACCAGCAAGTGGTTCTTTATGAGCACCATCACATATTTCTACACTGGCTCCACGGAGTCCGAAGTGGAAAAGCAATTTGCAGATCTGCGTGATGTTCATACGGCGGCAGAGTTCATTGCCTATACTGACCGTGTAATCGAAACACACTTCACAGACGATTATTTCAGTTTGACTCTACCTAACGAGCTGAACAGCGCTGCGGCTATTTCTCCGGCGTGGTATGGATATGTGGCAGCTCAGATCGTGCTGAATACTCCTATGTTGTTCAGCAACACCCCAGTATCCAAGTATTTCATCTTGGGTTCCAGCGGAACGAAGAATGCTATCGACAAGCATCACATTTTCCCGAAAAACTACCTGACCGGCATTGGTTTTACCAGCGACCGTGACCGGAACCAGATCGCAAACTTTACCTATCTCGACTACGCCACCAACATCGAGATTTCAGATAAGGCGCCCCAAGACTATGTCTCTCATTACCGCCAAAAACTGGGCGAAGAAGGTTATCGCAAAACCTGCAAGGAACACGCTCTGCCGGATAACTTCGAAAATATGGACTACATGGAGTTCCTAAGCCAGCGCAGAATCTTGATGGCGCAAACTGTTCGCAAGGCTTATCAAAGACTGTGTGAGTGATATTTACAAACAAAGTCTTTCGAGGTGGTTGCTTGCCGTACACAGAAACCGGGGGAAATGTTATATCCAATATTTAGAACTCACATGGCACGGAAGGGGTCCCGCAATGATTACAATTGATTCTTTAATTGGGCAGATGAAAAGCCTTTTTGCCATTAAAACACCAGTTCGCTTCGATACGCCGGAGTATATTCAATTTTATAATGACCTAATTCAGTACATTTACGAAAATCACTTTGAAGAAAGCGATGAGTGGAAAATCATTTCCCGTAATCTTGTTTACACCTCAACGCAAAGAATGGCAACGGGAGAAGGAAATACAATTTTGATTCAATTAGATGCCTTGAAGCGCAGGGAACTGGAACTCCGTTTTGCGATTGACTGGAAGCTGGTTCACCCGGATATTATTCGGGTGGCGCGGTCACTGTATCAAGATGGCCATTATTTTGAATCTGCACGCAGTGCCTTTATCGAAATAAATGCCAGAGTCAAAAAGCTTTTCCCAGAGCTTAGAGGAAAGGACGGAAAGCAGTTGGATGGCTACCCTCTTATGCAAACAGTTTTTTCGGCCAAAACTCCTAAGCTTGTGATTGCAGACACCTCAACGGATACAGGCGAAAATGTTCAACGAGGATTTATGGATATGTTTGCCGGAGCAGCGGCTGCCTTGCGAAATCCAAAGGCTCACGAAAATGATTTCATTACAGCAGAGAATGCGGCACGGCAGTTAATGTTTGCCAGTATGCTAATGTACGAGCTGGATGAGGCTTTGGAGCGAGAGGAAAACAGCACCATAGCGGCAGTTGAAAAAGTTCAATTGGTTGCTGATACGGATTTCGCAAGCAACGGACACAGAGGAGGATAACGGATGGATTACAGTTTATTGATTGCCTATTTGCGGCAGAAACAATATATTACGGATTTGGAAAAGGATATTCTGGATACATGGAACGAGCTTCAGAAATCCCCATTTGACCGCAGTTCTGCGCAACTGCAAATTATGCAGAATAACGCAAAACACCCGGAGATTCTTGCCGCAATCAAGGCGCTACCAACAACGGTTATTCGCCCTTTTGATCAGGTAACAGAAAACGATATACGATATAATTTGGGGGAACAACTCGAGGCACTTGCCATGAAAGAGGGGTGGCCAACCAATGGCTAATAAATTGGAGCTGACGTGGTATGGCAAAGACGAGCCGATTCGGGTCGAGCCTCGTTTACTGATTGAAAATACGGAGCTTTCCAACACCGCCGCCGACCCGGAGACGCAGAATATGCTGATCCATGGGGATAATCTGTTGGCGTTGAAAGCGCTGGAGAGCAAATTCGCCGGGCAAGTAAAGTGTATCTATATCGATCCTCCGTACAATACCGGCTCGGCATTTGAGCATTATGATGATAATCTGGAGCATAGTATTTGGCTCAATCTGATGCGTCCACGCCTCGAAATCCTCTGGAATCTTCTTGATGGTACTGTTGGTAGCCTGTGGATCAGTATTGACGATTCCGAACAGGCATATATGCGGGTTTTGTGCGACGAACTATTTGGTCGGCATAATTTTGTTGCACAGAATGTATGGCAAAAACGATATTCCCGTGAAAATCGAGAAGCTATCGGCGATGCGCACGAGTATATTATTGTTTACGCGAAAAATCCTGCTCGTTTTAAGGAAAGTAGAAATCTTGTCCCTATGTCAGAGGAGCAAGCCAAAGTATATAAGAACCCCAATAACGACCCAAAAGGACGCTGGAGAGGCGTTCCTATGACTGCACAGGGATATCGGCCAAACCAAATGTATCCGATAACAGATCCGAAAGGGAATATTCATTATCCTCCTGAAGGTCGGTGCTGGAGTACTGTTGAATCGGAATTCAAAAAGCTGTTGGAGCAAGGAAGAATTTATTTTGGAAAGAATAATGACTCCCAACCAAGTACAATCCGCTATCTATCTGAAGTCCCTGGTGTAGTACCATGGACATGGTGGCCGTGTGAAGAAGTCGGTCACACAGATTCGTCAAAGAAAGAGATTATGGCGATTTTCGGCAAAGATAACATTTTTGCCACTCCTAAACCCGAAGAGCTTATTCAGCGCATCATCCATATTGCCTCCAATCCCGGCGATTTGGTTCTTGATTCCTTCCTCGGTTCCGGTACTACCGCTGCCGTCGCACAAAAAATGGGGCGGCGTTGGATTGGCGTGGAAATGGGCAATCATGCCTATACCCATTGCAAAGTGCGCATGGATAAGGTTATTGCCGGGGAAGACCCCGGCGGCATTACCAAGGCGCAGAGCTGGCAAGGAGGCGGAGGATACCGATTCTATGAGGTAGCACCTACGCTCATTAACAAAGACCCCTTTGATGAATATGTCATCAACGAGGACTATGACGCCAATATGCTGGCAGCGGCGGTGGCTTTGCACGAGGGATTCCGCTATCAGCCGGACGGAGACCTGTTCTGGAAACAGTCTGTAGGCAACGAGAACAGCTATCTCTTTGTGACCACCCGCCACCTGAACATCCCCTATCTGGACTCCATCAAGGACACCATGGAGGAGGGCGAATATCTGATCATCGCTTGCCGCTCTTTTGACAGCGGACTGGACAAGGCCTACGATAATATCACAGTGAAGAAAATCCCGCAAATGCTGCTGGAACGCTGCGAGTTCGGCAAAGCGGATTACAACCTGAATATCGTACACCCGCCGGTGTATGATGATTGCGACGAGGAGGAAGAGGATGTCTAACGATTTTCCGCTCTATACCACAGACTATATCAGCGGCGTCATGTCCCTCCGCAAGCCGCAGTCGCAATCGCTGAAGATTCTGGAGGAAATTACAAACGCCGTACAGCTCCGCAAGGGAATGAATCTGAAAGCGGCACTGGGCGCTGTCCACGCTATGTATCCGATCTGCTCCGATTTTGAGCGTGACTTTATGTCCCTGACTTTTGCTCTGGCAACCGGCGTCGGCAAGACTCGCTTGATGGGAGCCTTTATCGCCTACCTTTACACGCAGCACCATATCAGAAACTTTTTCGTGGTCGCTCCCAATACCACGATTTTTGAAAAACTCAAAAAGGATCTCAGTGATAACAACAGCGCCAAGTATGTGTTCAAGGGGCTTGGCTGTTTCAGCACGCTACCGCAGATCATTACGGATGACGATTACCGTGAAAAAACGCTCTCCCTGTTTGAATCCGATGTTCACATCTTCGTGTATAACATCGATAAATTCAACAAAGAGGGCGCAAATATGAAAAAGGTGAACGAGCTCATTGGGGACTCGTTCTATCAGGCGTTGTCCGACTTACCGGACCTTGTGCTCATTATGGATGAGTCGCACCATTACCGGGCAGAAAAGGGTGCGCAGGCACTGAACGAGCTGCATCCGCTGCTGGGATTGGAATTGACAGCGACACCGTTGGTGACCAAGGGAAATAAGCAGGTGCCGTTCAAAAATGTGGTATATGAATACCCTCTGTCCAAAGCGATCGAGGATGGCTATACCCGCACCCCATATGCCGTGACCCGCTCGGACATTGATTTCTATAACTTCGGTGATGAACAGCTGGATAAAATGATGCTGCTGGACGGCATCACCTGCCATGAAAGCACAAAGCGCAAATTGGAAGTCTACCCCGCCAATCACGGTAAGCCTGTGGTGAAGCCGTTTATGCTCGTAGTTTGCAAGGATACGGATCACGCAACCTGGGTGGAGCAATTCGTAAAGTCAGACGAATTCCGTGGTGGTGTGTATCGCAACAAAACGATCATCGTCCACTCTAAGCAGAAAGGCGCAGAGACCGAAGCGAACACTCGACTGCTTCTGGATGTGGAAAATCCGGAAAATCCGGTGGAGATCGTGATCCATGTCAATATGCTCAAAGAAGGCTGGGATGTCAACAACCTCTACACCATCGTCCCGCTTCGGACAGCCGCATCCAAAATTCTGCGAGAGCAGATGGTCGGTCGTGGCTTGCGCCTGCCCTATGGAGAGCGCACCGGTGACCGGGATGTGGATGCCGTCATGCTGACCGCCCATGACAAATTCAATGATATTCTTGCGGAGGCACAGAAGGGTGATTCTATTTTTAAGGCCGGGAATGTTATTAAAGCAGAAGAAATCAAACCCGAAGAAGTGGTCTATACCCAGCTGACAATAGAAACTGATCCGGATGTTGAACTGGAAAAAGCGTATGCTCATACTCAAATTGAAAAGGCGGCTACCACAGATGCACTGATCAAGAAGGCAGCTGATTTGATCAAAGCAGAGGTTGAGCAGCACATTCAGCACACCCCGGCGCATACGGTCACCCCTGTGCAGGCACAGCAAATTGTAGAAACAGTCAAACAGAAGGTCGCTGAGGATAAGGATCTGGGACAGACCTTCAAGGAGAATGAAATGCCGCTGGCAGCATGGATGCTCTACCAAGCCGAGGAAACGCGCAGAGCTGCCGTGAACAAATTTATTCCGATTCCCCGTATCAAGGTAACGGATGCCGGTGTTGAGGAATATGTGATCGTAGACTTTGATTTGGACATGGCAGATTTTACCCACGTGCCGATCAAGAACGAGCTGCTCGTTCAGAATCTGGAGGATATGCAGGATCGGCAGCGCATCAAGGGAGACGCTATTGACTTTGAAGGATACAATCCTAAAAAAGTCATTCTGGAACAGCTGCGTGAAAAACCGGAAATCGATTACGAAAAGTGTTCCAAACTGCTGTTTAAGCTGATTACTCAGGTCTGCGACCATTACGAAACCCGATATGGCACAAACGGAATGCAAAACACCATTATGATGTACAAGCGGGATATTGGCAATAAAATCTACAAGCAGATGCTCCAGCATTTTTACTGTGAAAACGGATTTTTACAGGAAGAAGTGGTCGGGACAAGAAAGTATAATCTGCAGCAATCCTATCGTTACTCTGAACGTGCGAACCTTTTCTCTGATGAGTATACGGAAAATATCCAGTCTGTGCTGTTTGAGGGGATAAAACGAGGCGTGTTCAGCACCGCTAAATTTGACAGCCGCCCGGAGCTGTTGTTGGCACGAATCCTGGAAACAGAATCGGCTGATGTACAGAATTGGCTTCGTCCTGCGCCGCAGGAGTTCAATATCACCTATAACCACGGTCATAACTATGAGCCGGACTTTGTGGTGGAAACCGAGGACACTATTTATCTCGTAGAGGTCAAGGGTGAGGACAAGCTGAATGACCCGGATGTGATTGCTAAGAAAAAGCGCGGTATCCAATACTGCGAGGTTGCCTCTCGCTGGGGCAAGGCAAACGGCTATAAGAAGTGGCGGTATCTGTTTATCCCGTCCAAGCAGGTAATGCCAAACTCGTCGTTTATGCAGTTGGCAAAAAGGTTTGGAGAATACTAAATTAACAAATAGTCTCTGCAAATACAATTTAGCTAAATGTGTAATGTACAAAATCTGTTCTTCATGGAAACGCTAAGTTTTTCGTGAATCTAATGACACTCGATATAGTCAATATTGTTGCATTAAATTTAACGTCAAAGCTTTGAATACTAATACGGTTGCGAATAATAATTTAGGTGCTTGTAGCTTTGATGTTTCAACAGAAATATCATCAAATAAAAGAATTGGAGGAATAGAAAATGGCAGAGACCTTTAAACTTCCGTGCTCATCGTATGAGGAGCTGATTAAACTGTTCCAAGCGTATGCGAATACGAAAGAAGGAACCGCACTATCATTGGACGAGATAACCCAAGCCACTGGAGTACCTCGTACTATTGTAAGCAAGAACAATGGTTTTATGGTACAAGTGGGTTTGATCACGGAGGGCAATAAAAAAGCAGCAACCGAAACGGGACGCGCTTTAGGACGAGCATATACCTCAAAAATTACAGATGAAGTTGAACGGATTTGGAAAGAGATTATTGCTGAAGTTGATTTTTTAAACCGGATGTTGTCTGCTGTCCGAATTCGTAATGGCATGGATCGTTCGAGTTTCATTAATCACATTATTTATTCTTCAGGACTCAAAGATGCTAAGGAATCTCGCGCAGGAGCTGGAGCACTGATTGAAATTTTTAAGAGTGTTGGGGTATTGTCAGAGGTTGACGGCAAGCTATCTGTCCTGGATGAACCAAGCTCTGCCCGAGTATCTGTTGCATCAAATACCATATCTGCTGAGCAAACGCATTCAGAACCAGTTGCCCAACAAGCGCTTCCCGTTGCAACAATTTCGGCAAAGAACTCTATTGTCATCAACATCAATATCAACTGTACACCAGCAGATATTGATGGACTCGGCGAAAAAATTAGTCAACTGCTTTACGAGTTGTCTGAATGATTAAGCTATTCATAACAGAGAAAGTAGGTGCAGTATGAGTTATAACATAGTGCTTACTACTGCTGAGGATATTGTTGCAGTTGTTGATGCTGTCATCGCAAAAGGCTCTGAAGCGGCAAAGGATTTCATCGCAGAGTTCACGGGAATAGCAACTGACGATCAGGTTCTTAAGGCACTTCAGATGGCATGTGAACTTCAGTTAATTGTGTTTGATAGTTCACGAGGCTGTTATGGGTCTCCATCATTTTTGGCCCGGAAGCTTGTATCTGCATCATCAGACGAGCAGAAGGCTGTGTTTATGCGCTTGATTTTGGAGCAATATGCTCCATATAATACATTCAAGACACGATACGGTTTTACAAAATCCATTGAGCTTGCTTGTCGCCAAACGAAAACCCTACATATGATGACCTCCAACGAGAGAGACGTGAAAAATACGCTTATAAGCATTGCTACCTACGCAAAGGCGCTTAAAAGCGAAGGCGCAAACTTATATAGCTTTGTTGAGGATGTGGATGCTGTAGGTATTATTGAAGCTGCGCTTCGCTCGGCAAACATTACCGAAAACTCGTTGCGTACGTATTGGGGGGAAAATCTGTATACTTTTGTTAATACATCCAATGTGTTTGCCCCTTTGGTTGAGGCATTGCAGAAAACTCATTCTGGGACAATGGATGTTCGTTCTATCGTTGTTTGTGCGGCAAATGCATTTGAATCTTTTTTAGCTGATTTTGCAGTAAGAAAAGGAGTCTCTTTAAGCGGTAGAAATGGGATACTGCAAAAGAGAGATGCATTATCTGCACACATTTCGAAAAAACATCGAGGGATGATTGAATTCGTTGGACAAGTCCGCAATGCGGCAGACCACGGTGCAGATCCCGACGAAAACAACCAAGTTTGGACAATCTCTAATGAAACTGCAAGAATATATCCCTGCATTATAGCAGCGCTAATTAAAGCGATTTTTTCACGAGATGCTACAGGGAGCATTGAAGTATAAATAGGATTTTCTCATATGCTGTGTGGGGGGAGAACCTTTTTATCAGACTGACCCTTATGACCATAATGCAAATTGTCACCACATACTAAGAGGGAGTGAAACACCGAAAATGTTTTACTCCCTCTTTTGTAATTATTCTTTTCTCTGCGACCCATTCAGGCTGGCCCAATGCTGGCGCAGCAGACTTTCTGCTTCTCTGCGAAAGGAATCTTGGAACATGACAGCCACAACCAATGCGCTAAGCACTGCAGCCACAGGCTCCAGCCAGGGATATGCGGTCCAAAGCTGTTCTCCCCAGCAAACAAGCGGAACACCAACAAGCAGCATAAACAGCAAAATAATGATGACAACGTCGGGTCTGCCGTAGCCTTCACGTCTTTTGATTTTGGCCCGTATCTGTCGAAGCGCACGGGCGCGGATCTCCCGGATGTTTCTGGACGAGCACTGCTTGTCCTGTGCGACGGATTCGGTGGACTCTCCGTTGATGACGGTGCGAAACAGAATCTCCCGCTGCAACTCGGTCAGCTCACGCAGTCCCTCGTCAATTTCTTTGCGCACATATATGAGCGGGTCTTCATCAGATCCCTCTGGCAGATACTTCGCCCGGTCAAACCAGCGCATATCATCGTAGATCGCGTTGCGCACTTCCTCCGGCAGGAACGCTTCCGGATTGTAAGATCGGGGCTGCTTTATATCCACATCCTCCAGGGTATCCGGTGCTACACGCTTGTGAAAGGTCGCTTCGCTGGAGTAGAGCATATGCTCCAGCTCCTTCCACTGCTCCGGATGCTCCTTCACCCATTGGTCTGCAGCGGCGGCAGCTTCCGGGTCCATAGAGTGTATCCAGCGCCAATCCGCCTGAAGCTCTTTATAAGACTGGGTATCCTTGAAGGACATGAGCTCACCGCCCTTTCTGCGTTCACAAAAAGTTTACAATTTGGGACCTTCCGATTTTGCGATTTTTCTCTAAGTAATAGTAGAAGGACAATTTCACCCGGGTGAGGTTGCCCCTGGTTCGGTACGGCACGGTCTCCGCGCTGACGAACCCACATGACCTTTGACAGAACACCCCATGAGAGCATGTGCGCTCTCTGCCATACGGCGATTCGCTCGGAAGGTCATTCCATCTCTGGCCGTGCTCCCGGGAGCACGGTCTTTTGCTATGTGCCGTTTCCAACGGCACGGCTATATAAATCATTCTAACACGGAGGAGGAGAAAAAGATAGCTCACAGATGAAAGTAAAAGACTCAGCTGCAAAGCAAAGGAGGGGTGCACACCAGTCCGACCGCAAAACAAAAACCGCCGTGACTGCGGCAACAGTCCGGCGGCTCGGCGCACACACAGGCACGCACAAATCAACTAACCAAAGTATAGCAAACGGGCAGCGGAAAAGCAATGAAAACTTTCCGCACGCTCCCTGTGTGAGTGCCGCAGAAGTCTACAACAACACAGGAGGTATGAATTGAGTTACAACAAATGGCCCAAGCGCAGTGCAGAGAAAAACTATTTTATGGTGCCCAACGAGATATTCAGCATCGGTCTGGATTACCGGGAGATATCCCTCTACGCCTATCTGCTCCGGTGTGAGAACCGTGAAACCTATCAGTGCTATCCCAGTTACAAAACCATCGGCCATGCAATCGGCATGAGTGAAAATACGGTGGCAAAGTACGTGCGGCAGCTGGAGGAGAAGGGCCTCATCTACACGGAGCCGACCATCATGCAGAGCAAAGATGGAAAACCGCTGAACGGAAATCTGCTCTACACCATTCGTCCTATCCCGGGTGTACTCGAAGCGTTCTATGAGCGACAGTTCCGGCAGGCAGAGGAGGCTGCCGCCCGCTATCGTGCGGCGCAGCTCCTCGAAAAGTCCAACGCCCAGGGCCGCCAGAACACCTTGTGTGCGCCTTTCCGGGAGGAAGCGAGTCTCAGTCCCAGCCAGAGGATTGAAGCCGGATGTGAGCCGTTTTCGGCAGACTTTTGCAGGACGAAAGAAAAAGCAGGAGAAAGCCCTGGCGCTTTTATGGCGCCCAGGCAGTCACTTCTGCCCGCAGTGCGGGCAGTTTCAGGAATTTGAAGCTGGTGTCTTTGAGAGGCAAAATCAGCACCGCTGGCGTCAGCTTTCCCGAAAAGCCCCGTGTTGCAGGGCTTTTCGAGGATGTCTTACAGCAAAAAGGAGGAATTGAATGAGTAAAGAAACCAGAGAGCGTATTGCATTCCGGATGCAGCCGGAAACCAGAAGAAGAATCGAGCAGTGGTACGCCGCCGACAACTGCCAGAGCAAAAATGAGTTCATCGAGAAAGCCGTGAACTTCTATGTGGACTATCTGGGAATACAGGACAACACAACGCTGCTGCCCATGGCAATCACGTCTGCCATCGACGGCAGGCTGAGCAGACTGGAGGACTATATTGCCCGCAGAGATTTTACCAGATGCGTGGAGCAGGACATGACCAACGGTATCATCGCGGAAGCGTTCGAGATGGACCGGGATGACTTGAAGCGCAGACGCGCGCAGAGTGTCCGGAATGTTAGAGCGACCAACGGTACTATCTCTCTGGAGAAGTATGCGCGCTCCCGTCAGGAGCCGGACTGGGATGATGACGAATGGCAAGACTGATCCTCAAGAGTCCCTATATCAAAAGCACCGGCGGGGCCTCCGGATACCTTCGCTACATCGCGACCCGGGAGCGGGTGGAGCTTATCCCGGATGACCGTCCGCCCACACGAAAGCAGGAACAGATCGCCGCTAAATTGGTCAAGGACTTCCCGGACAGCAAAACGCTCTATGAGTACGAGGACTACCTGACGAAACCCACTAAGGTCAACGCCTCTGCGTTCATCACGCTGGCTCTCGAAGCCAACTGGGATTCCATTCACGAGTCGGAGCAGTACATGAAGTACATTGCCACCCGGCCTCGCGCGGAGCGCATCGGTACTCACGGCCTGTTCAGTGATGGTGATTCCGTCTCGCTGGAGAAAGCCATGGCGGAGCTGGAGAACTACTCCGGAAATGTGTGGATGCACATCATCTCCCTCAAGCGTGAGGATGCGGCCCGGCTCGGCTTCGATAACGCCGCGGCGTGGCGAAATCTCATTCGAGCGCACCGCAACGGCATCGCGGCGGCAATGAAGATCCCGCCCGGTGACTTCCGATGGTACGCTGCCTTCCACGACGAGGGCGAGCATCCGCACATCCACATGATGGCATGGTCCGCAAAAGCGAGACAGGCCTATCTCTCCAAGGAAGGCATCCGCCAGATCAAGTCCAAGCTGACCAATGATATCTTCCGTAACGAAATGCTCCATCTCTACGAACAGAAGTCTGAGTCCAGAGATGAGCTGGTGCGCCAAGCGCGGCGGGCGATGCTGGAGCTGGTGCGTGCCATGCAGGACGGCGTATGTGACCACCCGGACGCTGAGCAGCTCATGCTGGAACTGGCGGCGCAGCTTGGAACGGTCAAGGGTAAAAAATCCTACGGCTATCTACCAAAGCGGCTGAAGGCTTTGGTGGATGAGATCGTGGACGAGATGGAACGGCTCCCTGTCGTGAGCAAGTGCTATGAAAAATGGATGATCCTCCAAGGGAAGGTGGACAGCTACTACCACGACAAGCCCCAGGAACGCATCCCGCTCTCACAGCAAAAGGAGTTCCGGCAGATCAAGAACGCGGTCATTCAGGAGGCGGAGCGCCTGCGGTTGGGTGAGATCGGCTTCGAGGAGAAAGACATGGGCCAGTATGATGAGCCGGAGGAATACCGCAACGCCTCCTACGACTACTGGGCGCTGCGGGACATCATCCGGGACGAGCACCTGACCATGGAGGAACGGAGCGACGCCGTCTCTGAAATGGACAAGCTGGCAGAGAACGGTGATATGTATGCCCAGTACCTGATGGGAAAGCTCTGGCGGGACGGTCCTCTGCTGATACCCAACGCGGCGAATGCCCAGTACTGGTTCGAACAGGCGGCGGAGCAGGAACACATTGTGGCACAGTACTCTCTGGCCAAGCTGTACCTCTCTGATGATGTGGAGGTACGGAATATCCGTTTGGGGTTGAATTGGCTGTATACCGCCGCAGTCAACGGAAGCAGCTACGCCATGTATCGGCTGGCCAAGGAACTGCTCAAAGGCGATTTGATCAAACGAAATAGCGATGCTGCGGTGGAGTGGTTCGCCAGGTCGGCAGAACGGGGAAACCAGTACGCCCAGTACATGCTGGGCAAGCTGTACCTTGCTGGTAAGGAGGTTCCCCGCGACGAGGAGAAAGCCGCATATTGGCTGACCCAATCCGCCGAGCAAGGCAATCAGTATGCACAGTACCTTCTGAACCACTTGGAGGAAAACCGTCCGCCCTCTGCGATGCTGGCAGTGACCCGGCTGCTCCACCACATGAGCCGGATCTTCCGGGACAACTCCGTCCCTAAGTCCCGCCCCGGAGGTGTTCAGATCGACCGGAAACGGCTGAAGAAGCTGCAGGAGAAGCGCATCGCCCTGGGCCACAAGCCGAATGACCACGAGGAGCAGTGGCCCAATCTGACCATGTAAGAGGCGCAAAAACTGGGTCGCAAAACAAAGAACTAAAACCCTTCCGCCCGGAAGGTAGAAAGGAACTGAATGAGAAAATCCAAATACAATTCGTTCGATGAACTCCCGCTGATGCTGACCGTGGAGGATGTGTCCCATGTGCTGGGCATCGGTCTGGCCCACGCTTACGAGGTGGCCCACCGCAGGGATTTCCCCACCATCACCCTGGGCAGCCGCATCATCGTTCCCCGTGATAAATTCATGGAATGGATCGACGAACAGGCCGCGAAAAAATCTGAAATATTTTAGTAGCTATTCCAAAAACTCTGTGGTATGTGTTTGTGTTAAAAAGGAGGGATCATAAATGGCAAAGAAACGAGCCAACGGCGAGGGCAGCATCCGCAAAAAGCCCAGCGGCCGCTGGGAGGGCAGATATACCCAGGGCATCGACCCGGTCACCGGCCGGGCCATCCAGAAAAGTGTGTCTGCCAAGACCCAGGCGGAATGCAAAGAAAAGCTGGCGAAAGCCATTCGGGAGAATCGCGGCGTGCCGCTCAATCACACGGGCGACTACACCGCAGCGGAGTGGTGCCGCCTGTGGTTTGAAACTTACAGCAAGCCCAACATCCGCTACAACACCGCCAAGGGCTATGAGGGGATCATCGAGCACCACATCATCCCGGCCATCGGTACGATCAAGCTTAAACAGCTCTCGTCCATCCACATCCAGAGAATGTATAACGACCTGAAAGAAAACGGCAGGATGCAGCGTGGGTCGAAGCAGAACGACAAGCCCCTGTCCAACACCTTCGTGCGGCGTGTCCATGCGGTGCTGCAGGCGGCGCTGAAGCAGGCGGTGAAAGAGCGGCTCATCCCGTACAACCCCTGCGAGAACTGCCGCATCCCGCCCAAGGACAAGAAAGAGATGACCATCCTGCCGCCGGAGAAGATCGGCAGATACCTCCAGGAAGCGGAGAAGTACGGTGTCCTGCCTATGTTCTACCTGGAATTGTCCAGCGGCCTGCGCCGGGGCGAACTGCTGGCGCTCCAGTGGGAGGACTTGAATGTGAAGGAGCGCATCCTGACGGTAAACAAGCAGGTCACCCGCATGGAGGGTGAACTGGATGTGACGGAGCCGAAAACGAAAAACTCCGTCCGCAAAGTGGCGCTGTCGCAGCAGGCCGTCGACCTGCTGGTGCAGGAGCACGAGCAGCACCCGGACAACCCCATCCTGTTCCCGTCGCCCCGGACGGGCGGCTACTGGAGTCCGGACGCAGTATCGAGGATCAACCGGAAGCTGCTGAAAAACGCAGGCATCGAGGAGCACGTGCGCTTCCACGACCTCAGACACACATTTGCGACCATGGCGATCTCCAGCGGCGTGGATGTGAAAACCCTGTCCAGTATGCTGGGCCACTACAGCGCGGGCTTCACGCTGGACACCTATACGCACATCACCAACGATATGCAAAGGGGCGCGGCGGAGAAAATCGGCGGCTTCATGGAATCGGTCACGGCAGCCAACACCCCGGAACCTCCCGATCCGCCGGAGGAAAGCCGGTGCAAGGTGATCCCGTTCGAGAAGGTGGGGTAAACATGTACACAAATCACACCATTGGTGCAACCAATGGTGTCTTCTAACAACAAAACAGCACTCTGATACCGCTTGTGTGTCAGAGTGCTGTCTTATCAAATCATCGAGGGAAATAGTGTTGTAACCATGGAGCTTACCAGTAATTGCTTACTCTAACCATTCTACAGGAACAAGTTTGACATTATTTCTCCATTTTTCAATCAGATGGATGCGAGAATCCGGTATGTTGCCCCATATATCATCATCCGCGTGCTCGGTCACTATAATCTGGATTCCAAACCCAGCATCTTTTACAAAGGTAGATAGACTTTCGAATATCTTTCGAACTGCATTCTTATCGTCATCGTTTAACTGCAGTTCAGCCTCGTCCGGGGAGTACCGAGTGCGAGGGAAGTACACTTGGCTTGGCTGATCGAAAACAATAAAGTTTGGAATATTTACACTCGATTTAGTTTGGAAAAAGCGGTGCAGGGCAAGAATCAGCGCTATATGATAAGATAGCCAATTGGATGCGCTACCAATTTCCCACAGATAATCATCGCGTCCTGCTTGGTTCTTAACTCGCACGGTCAAATCTTTAATAACGAATTCTGCAGGATCTTCCGGGTGTTCAACATCCAGTTGAGCAAGTATCTTTCCCATCTCTGTGCTTATATAGCCCAGAGCATAGTCAAGCTTGCGTCGAATTTCAGCTTCATTTACTTCTTTTTTGAGCTGCTCAATACGAGCATTTACCTCATCGAGCTTGGCTTGGAGTTCACTATCCGTTCCGATACGTTCATAAGTACTTATTGCAGAATCTATGCGTCCAAGAAAACGCGAAATTGATTCCAATGTGTAATTTTCTTCACGATGAGCAACAAGCGACTGAGATTCAACTCGAATTCGATTTTGGATGGCCTCCAGTTTGTCAGTTAGTTCCTGAATTTGCACTTGCACAGTTTGCATTTCTCGCTCAAAAGCTGCAGGGACAACAGCCATTTCTGTTGTAGTGCGCTCAATCTGTTCGATGGCACTGCACAAAGCATCAACATCGTCCATGACATTTTCATGACTGGGCTGGAAAATCGGAAGTACATTCCGCTCAATCATATTAGAACGGATCCAAGTTGATATATCGAGTCGATCAAGTTGGATTTGGAGTGACTGATCATATTTGCCCATTGATTGCATCAATTGAAGCATTTCAGTATGTCGTCTGCGGGCAGCAAACAATTCACTGGATATTTGTTGTTCCTCTTGCCGTAATACCACGATATCTTCGGACAAATAAGCAACTTGCGTTGAAGCAACAGAAGCATCTGCAATTCGTTTTTGTGAGATAATGCGAAGTTCATCAACTTGACGAGCAAACCCATCAGTATCATTGGTAACATAATCAGTTAGACCGTACTCATGAGCTTGGGTTAACCAGCCAGCTACTTCCTGCCTCCATCCTTCAGCAACGACTTTGATCTGTTCAAGATCTCGCCGATATCGCTCTGAGATTTTAGATAGTCTTTCGATTTCTTTGCGCTTAGCGAGCGTTTCAGGGGTAACGGCTCCGAGTGCATACGGGAAAACATCGATGAGCTTTTTGCGATGTTCCATTGTATCTGCTTTGTAGAACAGAACATCGGCGTTAGCAACGATGTTTTGTGGTTGAAAAAGGAATGCCATAAAATCGCGATATGAAGGGCGGAATACTCCTGCATCGGGATCAAGTTCAAGGAAAGACATCCCAAACAACTCGTTTAACATGTTCTTAATGGATGTAACATTTGCGTTTTTTTCAATATGTTCAGGGATTGAGATTTCCTTGTCCCGAAGGAGGAACATATCGTCAGTAGATCCCTTATTTCCGGGTTCACGGCGACAAAGCAACATTTGCTCGTTTTCCATATCGAAAAGCACTCCAAACCATGAACATGCATCACGAATAATATCCACAGGAATGGTGCATTTATCGGAGCCGAGGCAATAATCAATGATTGGTATTAACGCGGATTTACCAGTGCGCGAGGCACCAGTAATAATGTTGACAGCTTCGGAATCAAACGACAGGCAGCGAGGGGAATGTTCAGTATTTCGAGGCCATAAAATTATAGAATTAATTGTAAAGTTCATTCTAAAACCTCACTTTCAGCCATTTTCCGACTTCAAGAAGTGTGAGTTCGGGGCACCATGCTCCAAGTTTTTCTGCGGCAGACAGCATGATTTTGCAGTCTCCTTTGGGAACATATTTACGAATAGCTGTGGTCAGAGGGGATACTGTTGCGTTTTCGGTTGACAACGACATGAGATTCGCTTCAACGGCTATATTAAATGCTTCAAGTGTTAATTCACGCATTTGTATGGCCGTATTATTCACATAATGAATGCTATCATTTAACTTACCTGAAAACAGTTTCTCCGAAACCTTTGATAAACCGCTGGCTTTTTGGGTGCTCTTTATCACGCTGCACAAATCTTGGCGAAATACAATTGGTAAGACCACAAATAGCAAAGGAAAAGGGACTGGCCGGTTTTCGTTAGAGTAATATCCGCAAGTAAATCTCCAGAGCAGAACTGTACCAAGAGCGGGGTTTTGTACATACATTACATCAAGATCCTGGCTACTCATACACTACCTTCTTTCAATAGCGCTATATACTGAGGATGCCATCCAATTTTCGGCGAATCAGCAGGATCGTTTGCCAAGTCCTGTAATGAACCGCTACCAAAAAATGGAGGAACCTCAACGCCCTGTAGCTTTTGCCGTGCAGAATCGTCTCTGCACTTGAAATATACTGCTTGACCACAAGCGATGGGATCTGTTCTGTATTGCAATCCCAGAAGCTGTTTTTGATTCGTCCAGATACGGTAAAGTGCGTCACGGTAATCCTCAAAGCTCTGCGCATGAACAATCCCACGCTGTGCCCACTCTATTTTGTCAACTTTTGCGCGTAAAAAATCGCTGGCAGCTTCGTATAAAGTGGTATCATCCACTTCAACTAACTGTAATTGCCTAATGTAGGTGTCAAGCCGTTCTACTTCGCCACTTTGTTCGATTCGTGAAGGAGCTCGTGAAACTGCTCGAAGCACGGCGTTTGTATTATATGCCCTGATTTGCGCGTTCAAGGCTTTGCGGTAATCTGCTGCAGAGATGTAGGCGGGTTTGTTGTCCTTTGTAAATGATTCCACTGTTTGAGTAACCCAGCCGAGCATATCTGTCAGAAGAAGATCGACATATTCAGAAGGAATGCCTACTTGATTGCTAAAACGATTTAGGAGGTCTTCGTCATAGGTGTTATTGTGTATCTCGATTTCCATAGCCTTGATGACATCGCAAACGATTTTAGTTCGGCTGTCATCAAAGAGGTATCTTATATAGTCCCTATACGAATCTGGTAGGGTTGCATACACATCGGCTGCAGAACCACCTTGAGTTGTACCCAAAATTGCTTCTTTGGCATCGGCAAGCGCTTTTTGGGCCTCATAGTCAGAGTGCGCATTCATGAAGGACGCTTGAATGCCGCCGGGGAAGACAGTACCGTTTGAAACAACTACAAAGCGCATAATGGCTCCAGAAGGTAGATCCCCAGCCACGATATAAGTACACCAGTTGTAGAGAGTTTTCCAGAAAACTGAAGACCGTTCAGCTATTGGATTATTAGCTGACGTAACGCTTTTTACTTGTTCAGCAATAACCTTTCCATCGGTCTCTACGGCCACATCATCCAGTTTCTCGACGCTAACAACGCGGTCATCAACTGAAATGAGCTCAAAGAGCATATGCTTCACCTGAAGTAAATACCCTTGCAACTTATCGGGAACCAATGTTTTGTTCGGCATATGCACCCCTCCAATTCTTCTGCCATAATCTACGGACTATTATTGAGCATTTCCCTTAATCAAAATGCTATAGATACAACAAAAAAGACCGCATAGGAATACTCCCATACGGTCGCCTTGGTGGCGCAAAGGCTCACCGTAGAAATATTATAGTGCATAACGCCGAAAAATTCAAGATATTGTCACACCTGCGCACAAAAATGTTGAAAATACTCCCGTTAGGGATGGGTTAGGGATTTTGCATTTTTCGGCATTCTTCCGTTCCAAGGATAAAGCCGCCATTTTGCCTCTCTGAACACAGTCGTTATGTGGTCAATTGCCCTCAAAAATCGAACTTTTAACGCAGAAAACCGCCTAAAAAGGCGGTTTTCTGAAAAAGGTGGTCCGAGTGACAGGATTCGAACCTGCGGCATCCTGCTCCCAAAGCAGGCGCGCTACCAACTGCGCTACACCCGGTTATTGAGTTTTTTATCCGGCTGGTCGTATTCTCCCAAACCAGGCGCGATACCAACTTCGCTATACCCGGATATTTACTTTTCTCCATGATACCACGGCGAGGGGTAAAAATAAAGTTTTTTCTGTCTGTGGTCATTCCTGTGGTCAAAGCCGCTTTTGTGCCGTTTTCGGCAACCGGGGGAAATCCAGCAAACGCAGGTGTCGCAAGGCTTTGCGGCGTTTCGCCTCACCCTGTCCCGGATACCGCCACGGCACTCCCAAAGCAGGCGCGCTACCAACTGCGCTACACCCGGTTATATATTGTCGGCTTGAGCGGCCGCCCCATAGTATACCCTACAGCGCGCCCGTTTTCAAGAGCTTTCTGCACCGGCGGCCGCAAAAAGTTGTAGGACTACAATACATCTTGGACAATTGAATAAAAAGGGTATGAGGAATAGGGTCTCATATGTTAAAGTTAAGCTACCACACCAAACTTTCTGAAAGGAGACCATATTCCTCATGAGTAAGAGTATAACACAGGACATGGCCTACAGGCAATCCCTAATGAAGTACGCAGAAAAGTACGGCGTCAGCCGCGCCAGCCGGAAATACAACAAAAGCCGGTCATACATCTACTTCTGGAAGCAGCGCTGGGACGGGAGTGTGGCGTCCCTGGCCTGCCAGTCCAGACGCCCTCACAGCCACCCCAACCAGCACACGGAGGCCGAGCTGAAGCTCATCCGCGATATGCGCCGCCGCAATCCGTCGCTGGGTATGATCGAGCTGTGGCACCGTCTGCGGAAGCGCGGCTACACCCGCTGTCCAGAGAGTTTGTTCCGTGTCATGCGCAAAATGGGGCTGTTTCCGGCCGAAAAGCCCAAAAATCCGTACAAGCCGAAGCCTTACGAGCAGATGACCTATCCCGGCCAGCGTGTGCAGGTGGATGTCAAGGTCGTTCCCCGCCGCTGTATCGCAGATCCGGAGCTTCGCCTGTTCCAGTACACCGCCATCGACGAGTTCACGAGGCTGCGTTTCCTGGCGGCCTACCCGGAGCAGTCCACCTATTCCTCGGCGGACTTCCTGCGCAGGCTGCGGGCGTGGTACGCCCGCAGGGGCATAGAAGTGGAGTGTGTCCAGACGGACAACGGTTTCGAGTTTACCAACCGCTTCTCCAACAGTAAGCGCGATCTGCCCACGCTGTTTGAGAAAACCGCCGCCGAGCTGGGCATCCGTCACAAGCTGATCCGGCCCTACACGCCGCGCCACAACGGCAAGGTGGAGCGCAGCCACCGCGAGGATCAGAAACGCTTCTATTCCTGCCATTCGTTCTATTCACTTGACGACTTTGCCAAGCAGCTTGCCGTCCATAACCGCCGCGCCAACAACTTGCCCATGAGACCCCTCCGCTGGCTTTCACCTAATGAGTTCGCTGTCCAATATGTTTGACAAACCTACATTTCTGCACCGGCGGCCGCAAAAAGAGACCCCGCCCGGGGCCGCCGGAAAAAGGCAGGCAGCGGGCGGGGATATGAGGGAAGGGGAATGGCTTGCGGAATCAGACTCTGCGCCGCGAACGGGGAAGGCCGCTCAGCTGCTCCGTCAGCTCTCGCACCCGGCGCTTGCCGTCGGCAATGTGCCGGTCGATGGCGGCCTGCTCCCGGCAGGCCCATTCCTCATGGGTGGGCACCTGGGCCAGCAGCTTTGCCGCCGCCGCAGCCAGCCAGACGGCGCCGGAACCCTCCCCGGGGCGGGTAAGCTCCGGCTCCAGCTCAACGTTCTCATATTTCCGGGCACTCTCCCGGATGCACCGGACGGCCTGCCTGCAGGGCATCGCGCGGCGGCCGTGTGCCGGGTGTAGAGGTGCTGCTTTCAGCCCCTATTGGGAGCATTTGCTTCAGATAGAAAAACCGGCCAATGCCGGTTCAAAACAGAAAATCAGGAGGTGTTTTTCCGATGGCCATCCGAACGGTAACGGATGCGATCCGCTATGTAGGGGCGGACGACAACACATTGACACTCTTTGAAAACCAGTACCCTG
>OGOS01000754.1_pt1 | contig 24214 bp, 29 predicted proteins | sample 1552701 | NCBI WGS metagenome assembly OGOS01 (sample SAMEA2580128, study PRJEB22360) | human gut metagenome | biome: human gut; feature: human-associated habitat; material: faeces | place: Denmark | collected 2008/2010
GGGTTCGAACCCTGGACACCCTGATTAAGAGTCAGGTGCTCTGCCAGCTGAGCTAGTGGCGCATGTCTTTCAGCGACGAATGTTATTATATAATACTTTTTTTAGAAATGCAACTATTTTTTTATAAATTATTTCGTATTTTGTCGAGTACTGTTTTTATATTTTTAATTTTATATTTTTCAAAGGGACAGTCCTTGCGAACCGTCCCTCCTCATTAATCAATAATTCCAAATTCTTTGTAAAATTTCTTTCTGGCTTCTTTATCAACAGAAGCCTTTTTTACATCTTCTATTCTATTATTTTGCAATAAAAGATTTATAAGTTTTCCTAGTCTTGCCTCACCCATATTTACAAGATGTTCTGCTACTGTATCCATAGTATTGTACTCTCCTTTCTCCTTCTCTGCCAGAATTTCTTCATAACGCTCATCCCCCGTCATAGCAGATAATAATTTTAATACTTCATCCACATGTTTAATTTCTGTTTTGTCATCTGATACATAATCTTTATTCTTTCTCTTGTGTACAAAGAAATTTGCTACAATTTTAAAATCGCTTTTAAATCTTGTAATCTCTTCTTCCGTCAACCATGCAATATTAAAAACTGTGATTTTATAGTCATTAACATACTCTCCCAAACCCTCCGGAATGTATATCACATCCTTTAAATGCGTTGGTTTATCCCACATCTTATCTGTACCAAAATATAAAACAATTGTCAATACTGCAACTGGTCTTTTTCTTTTCTTCTGCAATTGACTGCGATAAGAGGCACCATCATAACCTAATATACGAAGCGGCATATATTTCTCCGGTAAAGTTTGATTTTCCATGCCATATATGGCAAATTCAATATCACGCTCTTTCCAGAGTTTGACGATATCCCTTTCCTGTTCATGCAGTTTATTTTTTCTGTTGTATCTTTCTCGCCCAAACCTTCCTCTCTTTCTTTGCGAAGTTTCCGGAAAGCCCTCAATATCTGTATCTAACAATTTTTTAGGATTTCATGCCGATCTGGCAGAAATAACTCGTACTATAACACTTATTTGAAAAAAAGATTTTGCTATCTGCAATATTGAATGTAACTGATGTATACACAATTGTCAAGAAATCCTTTTCTAATATTTCCTATTTCACTATTTTATGGTATTTTATAACTATGTGTGCCCGGCTTGATTTTATATCAAAATAAATACGGCACCATTTTATAAGGAGGTTTCACATGCGTGTTGAAAAACGATTATTAAAATATGTCTCTTACTGGACAACTTCTGACGAGGAATGCCGACAGATTCCATCTTCGGAAAGACAGTTTGAGTTAGGAAAAGTGTTAGAACAGGAATTGCGAGATCTCGGTTTAGAGAAAGTCACTTTAACCGATCACTGCTATGTTTACGGACTGCTGCCGGCAACGAAAGGATATGCTGACAAGCCTGCTGTCGGTTTTATTTCCCATATGGACACTGCTCCTGATTTTTCCGGAAAAGATGTCAAACCACAGATCATTCCGGATTATGACGGCAATGATGTTCTTTTAAAAGGAAGCGGCACTTATCTGAAAGTATCCGATTTCCCTACACTTAAAACATTAAAAGGCCGCACACTGATCACTACAGATGGAACAACCCTGCTCGGCGCTGACGATAAAGCCGGGGTTTCCGAGATCATGACGGCAGTGGAACAGATCATCACAGAAAAAATACCTCACGGCGACATCTGGATCGGCTTCACACCGGACGAAGAAGTCGGAAGCGGTGCTGATTTATTTGACCTTGACTATTTTAAAGCCAAATTTGCCTACACCGTCGACGGCGACTACGAGGGCGAAGTTGCCTATGAAAACTTCAATGCGGCAAGTGCTTCTTTTGAGATCAAAGGCGTCAATGTCCACCCTGGAGAGGCAAAAGATATTATGATCAACGCTGCCCTTGTCGGCTGTGAGATTGCATCTCTTCTTCCTGAAAATGAGACTCCTGCCCATACCGAAGGCAGAGAGGGATTTTATCATCTGACTGATTTTAGCGGAGACATCGCCCACGCCAAAGTGAATTATATCGTGCGCGACCATGACAAAGCCACTTTTGAAAAACGTCTTGATACCCTGCGTGGCATTGAGCAAAAAATGAATGGAAAATATCACGCAGACACTGTAAAATTGAACATTCAGCATTCCTATAGTAATATGCTGGAAGTCATTGAAAAGAATGAATATGTCGTTGCAATTGCAAAAAAAGCAATCAAAAACGTTGGTCTGGAACCAGTCTCCCGCCCAGTCCGCGGTGGTACAGACGGCGCCAGATTAAGTTTTATGGGACTTCCTTGTCCGAACCTCGGAACCGGCGGCTATGGTTTCCACGGACCATTTGAACATATCAGTGTAGAAGGTATGGATACCGCTGTTTCGGTTATCAAAGAAATCGTAAAAATCACTGCCGAATAATGATCGGGAACGTTTTTCCTGTTACACAAAAAATCTGCCATACAAAAATTGCATTTGTATGACAGATTTTTTATTCTCTTAAATATTATTTTTTACTTTACACCGAAGTCTTTCTTCTATTATAAGTTTGCAATCAATGCTGCGATCTCATCCGGTGTCATAACCTTATTCGGATCTGACAGATCAGGCATTGCCGGCTCATCATCTACAACAGTTTCATCTTCCAATGGAATCTTCTCGACCGGAACATTATCATCCGAATCCGTCAAAGTATCTACCATTATATCATCATACTTGGATAAATCTTCCTCCGGAGAAGAAACTTCTTCTTTACCAATTGATGGTTCCTCCATATCAGATGGAACTTCCTCGATCGGTGTCTCCTCCATCACGGATGGTTCTTCTTCGATCGGTGTCTCCTCCATTGCAGACGGTTCTTCTTCAATCGGTGTCTCCTCCATCACGGATGGTTCTTCTTCAATCGGTGTTTCCTCCATATCAGATGGAACTTCTTCGATTGGTGTCTCTTCCATCACAGTTGCTTCTCCAGCAGCCGATGGGATCTCCTCAACTGCGACTTCCTGAACCTGTGGTTCTTCTTTTTCAATTTTATTCTCTTCTGCCAAGATACGTTCCTCGGTAAAAAAGTTCTGTTTTGCAGACTCTGCTGCTATCTTTGCATCAGCTCCGATCGTATTCAATGTATTCTGCAAAACTTCCAGCTGCTGTAATATTTTATTCTGATTGTCTAAAATATTCTGTGCATATGCGCTGTCATTTTTATTAGTTTCCGGTGCCGGATGCGAAACATTGTCTGATAAAACAGCCTCTAACATCGAAATCTTTTCCATGATGTGGTCATTGGAATTCATCAGTGCATCTGCATTCTCTTTACTTCTTCCAATGGAAACCTTTGCTACTGCTTTCTGTGCGTGGATAATATCCTCCACATTTGCTTTCCGGGACTGGTTTCCTTTTTCAATGAGTTCATACAGATCATCAAATGTTTTCCTCAATAAAAGATAAGACGCTTTTTCTGATTTAAAAATACTATCATACTGTTCTTCTTTGCGATTCTTTTCTGCCATCAGATAAATTGAAATGGAATCTACCAAAAAATAGATTGCAACCAGAAACAATGCTGTAATGATCGCCAGAATAATAAATTTCTGAGGCATATTGATCATTGCATACAAATCTGCAACCAGTAAAACTACCGCAATTAACAATGTAATATTTATGCGGAACCTGACATTTTTTTCGCTGTTCTTATCCATAAGAGCTACCTCCCACTATTGCGTCCTCCTTGACGCTCTCTGTGGCTATTTTACCATAACTTACACAAGATAGCTATATGCGAAAACAACAATCTTCAACAGAATACGACCAAAATTTCTTTTTATAATAAAATAAGCTGTCCGATCAGCTCTGCTCCTTTATAAAGATCGTCGACGGTTGTGTATTCACGTGTCGAATGTGCATTATACATTCCATTCGATAAAACAAGCCCTTCGATTCCGTTTTTTGCAAAACTGTTGTTATCACTTCCGCCGAACGTACCTGTAAGTCCACCGGAAAATCCTAAGATTTCACAGGCTTTTTGAAAATCGGTCACTGACTTGCTCTCAAGTGGTGTCTCATAGGCGGTCAGCACACAGCAGTCCGGCATAATGTTTGTCGCTGTTCCACCCTGAATCCTTTTGTAAAATGATTTGGCTGTCTATGAAAATATCTGTTCTCGTCAACCTCTAAAACTGTCTCTACCGGACGGACTCTGATCTTTCTTCCATTTACTACTTCGTAATCAAATTCTGCCATTTTTCTGTCCCCTGCTTTTTTTATTTTTACCTTTAGGCATCTTTCTCTCATATACTTTCGTACGTTAATTCTAAAGAGTGTGCACATAAAGAAAGAAGCAGGTCGTTGTCATATGTTTATCACAACTGCCTGCTTCTTCTCTTTGCAAAACACTCAGGTGCATAAATCATATGAAAATAAAACCGTATTCATCCATACAGCACATACAACAGCGACACATCTGTTTTTTGTTCTTTACAATCGTATTTGTTTTCATATGATTTTCTCCCTTCTTTATTTCCTATTTATTTGATATGTTTTATAGGAATTAATTTATATTTGAGATTATAACTATGTGGTCATAGTTTGTCAATTGTTCTGGTTATAGAAGATTCCTTGTGGTTGCTATAGGTTTTTCTTATAACTCATATTGTCGTTCATTTCACTTTAATTTTTTGCAATAAAATAATCCCCAATATCAGGATGCTTCCTCTGTCTGATAGAAATCATCTTAATACTGGGGATGTTTGATTTTATAAATATTTATTTTTTGCTTATCTTACTTTTTTTCTGATTCCAACTGCGGCCAATGCTCCACAGGAAAGAAGGAGAAGTGTGATCCACAAAGCTGCCTGATCGTTATCTCCGGTTTTCGGTGAAACTGCTGTTGTATCTGCTGTCTGAACTTCAAAGTCTGCTGTTGCAACTCCATTTGCAGAAACAATACTAATACTGTGTGTTCCGGCTGCCAATGTGCTTAAATACTCCGGTTTCAAAGTGATAATGATACTTCCTTCTGTTGCCGTATAGCAGTCTGCACTGAGTTCTGCATTATCTACCATAACTTTCTGGAAGTTTGCAAATGAATCACTGGAACGGAAATAAATTGTATTTCCACTTCCCTGCGTATAGCTGCTGCCTGCACCTTCAATAATGGTTGGTATAACCTGCTGACTGCCCTGTGTGCTTGCCGTTGATGTCGAAGCAGGTGTTGATGTTGTTGTAGATTCACCTTGCGTTGTTGACGGTTCACTTGGTGTCGGTGTTGGTTCTGGTGTCGGTGTTGGATTTGGATTGGTATTATTACTTACGAAAGTTGTACCAATCTCACCAGTATATCCTTCTGGTTTTTTATTTAATGCTGCGGTAACTCCAGATGCTGTGACAACTGCATTTGGAGATATTGTTATTTTTTTATCACTTTCTAATCCGTAGCTGAAAGTCTCTCCTTTTTCTGCCTTAGCTGCTACAGTTCCTCCACTAATCGTTATATCGCCATTACATTCAATACCACGGCTACTGTTAGTTGCTTCTGCAGCATATGCTGTAATATTACCATTTTTAATAACAATACCATCATATGCAAATATGCCACTTGTACCGGCTGTTGCCTGTGCTTTGGCAATAATTGTACCCTGACTATCAATTTCCAGTTTGCCTAGTACACTAATACCATGACTGGTATCTGCTGTTCCACCTGTTACATCAAGTGTTCCATCTCCTGTTATGGTTAAATTTCCATGAACATATATTCCGCAACTCCATCCATTTGTACTACTGCTGTAAGAACTGCTTATATTTTTTATTCTATTTTCATTTTTAATTATTATGTTCAAGTCTTGTAAGGTTTCGATTTCGATTCCGCTTCCATCACCTTCATAATTAAATCCATCTAAGGTCAGTGTATTTGTCTGATTATCATAACTCCAGCCTGTGCCGGAAGTATTGGCACTGGTAACTTCAACTCCGCCTACCCTTAGCTTGTAAGAGGTTGGCGTGGATGGTGTGGAGCTGCCTCCCGAAGAATTTTTTGGAGAATAAAAAATACCATCTACTCCATCTTTTGTTGTAATTTCATAGTTTTTATCATCGTCAGTGAAAAATGCATCTTTGAATTGTTTTCCTGAATCTGCAAGTGGTATCTCGTTTTTTCCATATGGCTGATAATAACCTACACCTATTTTAGCACCCGTTGTCAGTGGAACAGTCGTGCTCAGATTAATTTTTTCACTACTATTGTAACGATAAATATATAAGTTACTATTTTCTCCATTTGAGTTTTTATTTCCGTAAATTTTTGCACTTCCTCCGATTGTTACATCCGCTCCCTGGTATGCAAATACACCTGCTCCATCCTGATCTTGATAGTCACCAAAATCACAAATATTTTCTGTGATTTCTCCACCAGTCATTATAAATTTACAATTATCAAGAACAACCACTCCAGCGCCGTATCCTGCCTTATTTTCTGAAATCTTACCTCCTCTCATGATAAAAGTTCCATTATAAAAAAGTGCAACTCCACCACCGCGTTTTGTAAAAGTACTATTGCTACGATTTCCAACAATATTGCCGGATTCTAATATTAACGTTCCTCCGCTGACATTAATGCATCCAGCATAGTCTTCATTTGCCCATCCACCAATAATTTTTCCATTTTGTCCTTCACTCGTATCTTTTATTATTAAAGTTCCATCTGTCATCACACTAAATACATTGTCTTGTTGTACATTTAAGTTACGATCAATCGTATATCCATTCAAATCAATGGTCACGTCCCGAGTTACATTAAAACTATAATCACCCGTTCCAGCTGTAATATTACTCGTCAATTGAATGTCGCCACCATTACTTATTGCATTTTTTAACTCATTCCACGAACTTACTGTTGTTACCGCATCATCTGCCTTCACTTCCATCACACCCAGTCCTGCAACCATGGTTATGACAAGCATCATACACAGCAATCCTGCTATCCATTTGTTCAACTTTTTCATTCTTTTTTCTCCTTTGCTTTTAACGTAAAAAATTTGTTGTACATGATTACCTGTTTCTAATGTACAACGAATTTCTTTCCAAATGGACGGATTGTCATGAATCGACCGTAAAATGTATTGAATCGACCATATTTTTTCACTACGTCTGTATTTTATGCTTTACAAGACAGCCGAAGGATATTTACCTAAACAACCCAATAATCGTTAGACACTATCCTCTGGAAGAAAATATAAACTATTGTTTTGTCGGCATCAGAAGAACCGGCAAATCCTACATGATGTATCAGCAAAATGCTCAGCAGCGAAATTGCTTCTACACTGGGCGGCCGTTTTGTCATCATGAATATATATCCTTATTCCTTCTCTGAGTATCTGACTGCAAATGGAAAAGAAAAGAATTATCTGGATACTATCAGCACAAGTGATAATGCTCATGCGCGGTAAAGTAACACACAAGAATTTGATAGACAACCGCCCATTATTCCGTTACTATTCTTCAATATGGATTGAGAAAACCTCTCTGATACAGTATAATAAAGTGTCAGGGAGGTATCTCTATGAAGGAAAAAATACTAATCATTGAAGATGATTTTACGATACAAACACAGCTTAAAACTCTTTTGTCTGGGAATGGATATGAAGTATTTGCAGTTACGGATTTTTCCAAAACAATAGAGCAGTTAAAAGAAGCTGCGCCACATCTGGTTATTCTGGATATAAAACTTCCGGGGAATAACGGTTTTGAAATATGCTCGGGGATTCGCACCTTTTCAGATATTCCGATTGTATTTGTAACAAGCAGCAATACAGATATGGACGAACTGAACAGCATTATGCTGGGTGGAGATGCGTTTATCACAAAGCCTTATAATCCCGCTATTCTTCTTGCTAAAATTGCTGCATTGTTAAAGAAAGCCTACCGTTCCCCTCAAACAGAAATTTATATGTGGAGAGAAGCTACCCTGCATTTGGAGAGTAGCATGATAGAGTACAAAGGACAGAAAGCAGAATTGACAAAGAATGAATTGAAAATCCTCTACTACCTTTTTAAGAACTCCGGAAAAATCTGTTCCAGAAATGATATTGTGGATTTTCTTTGGGACAATCAGCTTTATGTTGATGATAACGCCCTAAGTGTCAATATTACCCGTATTCGCGACAAACTGGCAGCAATCGGACTTGTAGATTTCATTAAAACAAAACACAGGCAAGGATATACATTATGAGTGGAAAACAATATTTGAAAAATCAACTCCCCGTTATTTTAATCAATCTGCTGGGTATGCTTGTCCTTGCTTTGTTCCTGATTGCAAGCGATAATCCTATCCAAACAGTCCTGTTTATTTTTGCAGTCTGGTCGATTGTCCTTGTTTTATCTTTGCTGGCATTTTATTTCTCACGAAAAAAATATCTGAATAAATTGCTCAATATGACGGAGCAATTAGAAGAACGATATTTATTGCCGGAAATCATGCAAGTGCCGGAAAGGGCTGATGAACAGGTTTTTTACCAGATTATGAAAATGGCTGAAAAATCTATGTTGGAACGGATTGGCGAAGTACAGAGGGAACGCAGGGAATATAAAGAATACATTGAACAATGGATACACGAAGTAAAAACACCAATTACAGCCATGAAGCTGCTGTGTGAGAATAACCGTTCTCCCTTTTCCAGAGAGGTATTGGCAGAGTTAGAGAATATCAATCAATATACAGAACAGGCGCTTTACTATGCCCGGAGTGAACACGCTGAAAAAGACTATTCTGTCCGTGAAGTCAATTTATGCGATGTTGTGCATAGTGCAATCGCAGATAATAAGTATCTTTTGCGTCAAAGCAATATGTCAATTCAGATAGACGATATAGAAACAAAAGTTTACACCGATGAAAAATGGGTGCGGTTCATCTTAAATCAGATTATCGGTAATGCAATCAAATACCATGCAGAGCAGCCTATTTTGCACTTTGGGGCAACAAAAACGAATGACAAGATTGTGCTATCTATCAGCGATAATGGGATAGGTATTCCTAAAAGTGATTTACCCCGTATTTTTGAAAAAGGATTTACAGGTCAGAATGGGCGAACCGGGAAAAATTCTACTGGAATTGGCTTATATCTTTGCAAGCGTCTATGTGATAAACTGGGAATAGGACTTACTGCTTATTCCGAAAACAGAGGAACAACGATTTCACTTATCTTTCAAATGAATGATTTTATTATCGGAGTGCAGGGCTGATAGGTTCTGCACTTCTTACATTTTTGTAAGAACTGTGTAAGAAAACTTGATACAAAAAATGATATACTCCATTTACAATATGGGTATGGAACAGTTAAGGAGGTTTATCCGATGAATACAATTTTGAAGCTGGAGCATATCCAGAAATATTATGGCAATGAGGGGAATATTACCAAAGCCATTAAAGACATTAGTTTTTCTGTGGAAGCCGGAGAATTTCTCGGAATTATGGGTGCGTCCGGTTCTGGAAAGACAACGCTGCTCAACTGTATTTCTACGATTGATACCGTAAGTGCAGGGCATATTTTTTTAGAGGGAACAGATATAACGGAAATCAACCCAAAATCCCTTGCCCGCTTTCGCAGAGAGAATTTAGGTTTTGTATTTCAAGACTTCAATTTGCTGGATACATTAACAATTTCAGAAAACATTGCACTGGCATTAGCAATCAATAAAGTCCCTGCCGGGAGTGTAGAACCCAGCATTTTGGATATAGCCGGAAAGCTGAATATCAGCGATATTCTAAACAAATATCCTTATCAGGTATCGGGCGGTCAAAAACAGCGTTGTGCCTGTGCAAGAGCAATTATCAACAATCCGAAACTCTTATTGGCAGATGAGCCAACAGGAGCATTAGACAGCCATTCCTCACAAATGCTGCTGTCTACCATTCAAAGTATCAATGAACAGCTTAGGGCGACAATTCTTATGGTAACCCATGACGCTTTTACCGCCAGCTATGCCAGCCGTATTCTTTTTTTGAAAGACGGAGAAATCTTTATGGAACTGCGCAAGGGCAACGACAGCAGAAGTGATTTTTTTGATAAAATTCTGAATGTCCTTACCATGATCGGAGGGGGACAGAGCCATGTATGCTAAACTTGTTTTCAGAAATGCAAAACGGTCTGTAAAAGACTATCTGGTCTACATTGTCACAATGACAATCTGTGTTACCTTGTTTTATGCGTTCTTGTCTATTTCCAGTAGTTATTATAGCCCGGATATAGGCAGCGAGTATGATTTTACTCTGTTAAGTGACGGAATGAAAATTGCAATCTGCATGATAACATTGCTGTTGTTATTTTTGATACGGTTCGTCAATCATTATATGCTAAGACGGAAGCAAAAAGAGTTTGCTGTCCAGTCCATTATGGGAATGGAACAAAAAACCATTGGCAGGATTTTCTTTGCAGAAACACTGATTATGGGTATGTTTTCCATTTTGATTGGTATTTTTTGCGGTGTATTTTGCTCTCAATTCATTACCGCAATGCTCCTTACTGCTTATGGAGAGCCTTATGAAATCTCATGGACATTGTTCCCGGACACCGTTTTGCTGACAGTGATATTTTTTGTGGTAAGTTTTTTTGTGGTAGGAGTTTTCAATACACGCACAATCAAAAAAACAAAAATTATTGATATGCTTTCCGCAGAGAAAGAAAATGAGCCAGAATTGAAAAAGAGCCGATTCATTCCTGTCGTAGTAATTCTGTTTTTAATGTTTACTTTATGGGAATTGTTTTCAGGAATACAAAATGTCCGATTTTATTATGACTCCCGCTTTGTTTTCCCGGTGAAAATCATGTATTGGGGAAATATTTTGCTCCCTGTTGTTACATTAGGTTGGGCGGCATTATGGATGTTGAAAAAGAAAAAAATTGCTTTTCAAAAGTTGATTGATGGGCTGCTTATTTGTTCTGTATTGCACGCCTTTTTAGCAGCAAGCGTACCTGCTCTTACCAATCAATACTATCTGCCTTTACATGGTGGAATACTGAATCAATATCTGGTATTTGTATTGATTGATTTACTCTTCTTTATTTGTGCATTGATTTATCTTGCCAGCAGCTTGATTGTAGCATGGAAAGTAAAATCGCCGGAACATAGATACAAGGGAGAAAACCTGTTCTTTTTCGGGCAAATTATATCAAAACTAAATACAACCAGCAAAACAATGACGCTGATTTGTATAACCCTTGTCCTTGCAATCTTCATGTTTATTGCCGCCCCTATTTTGACGGGCTGGGCTTCAGGTTATTTGGATATGCGCTCTATGTATGATGTGCAGGTATATTCAAGATATAATGACGTATATGAAGAAGAAAATCTGCCGCAAGACAGTTATGAAATTATTACTGAGTTTCTGACAGAACACAAAATAGATACAGTTTATGATTGCACGTTCAATCTATATCTGCCAGAGAAAGACGATTTTCACAACAGACAGAAATATGATTTTCCGATTGTAGCAATTTCTTTGAGTGATTATAACACTATACGGGAAATGCTGGGTTACGAACAGATTTCTCTGGAGGAAGATGAATTTACAACACAATGGAAAGCAATCGCCACCGAGGAAGAACGGGATAGCTTTTTGAAAGAACACACCAGCATTATGACAGACGCAGGAGAATTGACTCTTTCCGGGCAGTCCTATTATGAGGATCCGATTGGAGAAACAGCGTACAATTCCTATACAAATGTATTGTATGTACTTCCAGACAATATTTGTGAAAAGCTGTTGCCAGTAATAAAAAACCGATATATTACAACAACGGAAAATATCTCCTATGAAAATGCAAGGAAACTGGAAAAACTTTTTACAGAGAAATATCCCGAGCAGGCAGAAACCGGGGCTATTTATGGCGTGCGTTTTAGCACACTGCAAATCAATAGTTCCATAGCAAATAACTTTATTTTACAGACTGCAATGATTTATGGTGCTGTCGTACTGATGGTTATATGTCTTACGGTACTTTCCCTGCAACAGCTTTTAGACGCAGGACAATATAAGTATCGTTTCTCTGTACTCCGAAAATTGGGGGTGGAAGAAAAGCATATCGGAAAACTTATCTTGCAACAATTAAGTGTTTGGTTTGGGCTTCCAATTATCACAGCAATCATTGTAGCTGCTGTTGTAATAGCTTACTTTATCCAAACCATATCAGCAGAAATTTCAGCCTATATTGGGTTTAGTACATTGATGTTACAAATAGGGGCAACAATGGGGATTTTGGCAATTTTATTGATTTGTTACTTCATAAGTACATGGATTATTTTTAGGCGTTCTGTTAATCCATAGTGAGTGCAATTTATAGCATGGTGGTCATTACCGACACCATTCTCAACCGCGTTACCCTCAACTGGAAACGAGGCAAGCGCACCCATGTGTTCCTTGACGAGTTCCATGTGGTGTTTGAGAACGAGCAAAGCGGTGTGTTCTTCAACTCCGCATGGCGTCAGTTCCGTAAGCGCGGCGCATATCCCACCGCCATCACTCAGAACGTGGAGTACCTGTTGGACTCCGTGCAGGCCAACACCATCTCAGGGTGTGCCGTGGTTCCAGGAGCGCGGACTGTGGCAGGACAACAGCTATGAGCCGCGCCCTGGCGACATTATCTTTTTCGATTGGGATGATGGCGGCCAGGATGGTTCTTCCGACCATGTTGGTATCGTGGAGAAGGTGGAGAATGGCCGCATCTACACTATCGAGGGTAACTCCGGCGATAGCTGCCGTCAAAACAGTTACCCGGTTGGTTACTATGAAATCTATGGGTACGGAACCCCGGCGCATTAACTGACCAAAAGAAAAACCCAGCCGTTTCTGGCTGGGTACATAAAAGGTTCACAAAAAACAAGTTGAAAGACTTCGTTTATCCGGATATAATAATATCATAGATGTTTCAACGGAATAAGAAAACCGTGGAGGAAACAATGGATATTATGTCGGTAAAAGAAGCGTCTGAGCGGTGGAATATATCAGAACGCTGGATTCAGAAGCTCTGTGAAGAAGGGCAGATCGAAGGCGTGCAGAGATTTGGCCGGTCCTGGATGAGTCCCAAGGAGGCGCAAAAGCCTGCTGATTTAAGAAAAAACAGAAAAGGAAGGAGTGATATTTCCCATGTATAACCCTCAATTGGAAACCTTCCTGTGTGTAGCGGAATGCGGTAGCTTCAACAAAGCTGCGGAGAAATTGTTTATTTCCCCCCCGGCAGTCATCAAACAGATCAATCTGCTGGAGGAAAATCTGGATCTGCAGCTTTTTGTGCGCACCCATCGTGGCCTTCAGCTGACGGAGGCTGGTAAATCTTTGGCACAGGACGCAAAATACATCATCCAATATTGCAAAGATTCGGTGACCAGGGCAAAAAATGTCATGAAAAAGAGCGAAGACATCATCCGTATCGGTACATCATCCATGACACCAGCTCAGGTTTTGGTGGATCTGTGGCCAAAACTGCAGGAGGAGTGTCCAGGAGTTAAATTCCAACTGGTGCCATTCGACAATACACCTGAGAACGCCCGGGAGATTCTGGCCAATTTGGGACAGAACATTGATGTAATAGCGGGTATCTTTGATGAAACAATGTTGAACCTGCGCCGCTGTGCCGGGTTGGAAATTTCAAAGGAACCTATCTGCGCGGCGGTGTCCATTCATCACCGGCTGGCGGGAAAAGACAGGCTCACCGTTCAGGATCTGTATGGCGAAAAATTCATGATGATGCGTCGGGAATGGAGCCACTATGTAGATTTGCTACGAGATGATCTTTGGAAAAACCATCCGAAGATCCAAATTGTGGATTTTGACTTTTACGATGTGAATGCCTTTAACCAGTGCGAAAACAACGATTGTGTGCTGATGGCGGTGCCCAAGTGGCAGTACGTCCATCCGCTTTTGAAAATCTTACCCGTGGATTGGAGTTACACAATTCCCTATGGCCTGCTCCATTCACCAGATCCTTCCCCTGTAGTCAAGCAGTTTCTAAGGGCGGTGCAAAAAGAAACTGGACGGGACAAGTGATAACCAAAAGGTAAATACTACATAACGAAACGAGACTTCTGTGGAAGTCTCGTTTTTTTTATAATGAAATCAGAAAAGGAAGAGAGGCAGGTGACAAAATGAAGGTGCAAGGAATTCTGGTAGCTACGGTTTGTCTGTTGCTGTGCTTCACAGGATGTGCGGTTCCTGGACAAACAGAGACAACTTCTTCCGGTGAATCTCACTCGGCAGAGAGCACCGCATCTTTGGATGATGCAGATTTTCAGCAGGAATCAGCCGGCTTTGCGCCTAAGGATCAAATGACAGAGCCATTTACTGGAAGTTGATACGAAAGGATACTCTCTCTGGGGCGGTTCAGCCGGAGCCCGTATGGCAGCGTGGCTTGGGTCCTATGGCCCGGCGGCATTTGGAGGGGATGATCTTCCACAGCCGAGTGCAGTAATTATGCAGTACACGGGCCACAGTGATTATACGGAAAACGATCCACCAACTTTCGCCTGTGTGGGAGAAAGCGATGGCATTGCAAACTGGCGAACCATGGAACGTCGCCTAACCGCCATGAGTACCCTTGGTATTCCAACGGAGTTTCATCATTATCCAGGACTGCCCCACGGATTCGGATTGGGAACCGGTACTGTGGCGGAAGGATGGCTTGATGAGGCTGTTGCTTTTTGGAAAGCTCAAATGTAACCGATGATTCATGAAATTTTAAGAAAGGAAGTATGGATATGAACAACTTTATTTTTCAAAACAGCACGAAGGTCTATTTCGGCAAGGGCTGTGTGAAGGAATATCTGACCTGTCTGACAAAAAATGCGCAGACCATCCTGCTGGCCTATGGCGGCGGCAGCATCAAGCGCAATGGTGTCTACGATGAAATCACAGGCATTCTGAAAGGCGCTGGAAAGACCATCGTGGAGTTCTCCGGCATTATGTCCAACCCCACCTACGACAAAGTGCAGGAGGGTGCGAGGCTGGCACGGGACAATCAAGCGGATATGATTCTGGCCGTAGGCGGAGGCAGCACCATGGACTGCTGCAAAGCTGTCTCTCTGGCTGCCCGGTATGACGGGGACATCTGGGAGGATTTCTGGGCTCACCCCGGCGTCATCGACTTTGATCCGCTGCCTCTGGGTGTAGTAGTTACTGTGGCTGGTACTGGCAGCGAGTGCAACGGCGGCGCGGTAATCACCAATGAAGAGAGAAAGATAAAAACAGGGCGGGATTATCCGGCTCTCAATCCCCGATTTGCTCTGATGGACCCCACCTATACCTTTTCTGTACCCAAAAAACAGATGGCATCTGGTAGCTTTGACATCCTCAGCCACATCATGGAGACCTATTTCAGCCAGCCCAATGAGGACAATGTTTCCGATGACATCATGGAGGCACTGATGCGTAGTGTGATCCGAAATCTGCGTGTTGCCATGGACAGCCCGGAGGATTACACGGCTCGGTCCAATCTGATGTGGGATTCCACCATGGCGGAAAACCGACTCATCAAGATGGGAAAAAAGTGCGACTTTGAATGTCACAACATGGAGCACCAGCTGGGCGCTTATACCAACTGCAACCACGGCTGTGGTCTGGCGGTGATCCATCCGGTGTATTACCGTCATGTGTATAAGGAAGGCTTAAGCAAGTTTGTCCGTTTTGCCGAAAATGTATGGGGAATTGAGCGGGATGGAAAATCCGATGAAGCGTTGGCTCTGGCCGGTATCGATGCCCTTTCCAGCTTCATTCAAGAGATTGGCTTGCCAACTACCCTCAAGGAGCTGGGCGCACAAAAGGAGCAACTAAAAGAAATCGCTGATTCCTGTGGTATTTCCCAGGGCAGTTATAAGCCTATGACCCATGAAGAGATTCTGGAAATTTTCCATGAATGCTATGAATAAGAGCCCCGATTAATACAGGAAAGGAAGGATCCTTATGAAAAAACTGACTGCAATTTTCTTGTGCTTTGCAATGGCGTTGAGCCTCGCTGCCTGTGGAAACACCACATCTTCCACAAATGAATCCAGTACGCCGGAATCTTCCGTTCCCCCTGCATCCAGTGAAGCAAGCGACACATCGTCCACCGCCGCCAGTCAGGAACCGGCTTTCCAGGGGGAAACCGAAGTGGAGGCTGGTAACACACTGGTAGTCTACTTCTCTGCTACTGGCAATACCGAACAGGCAGCTACTTACATTGCAGATATTACCGGCGGCGACCTGTTTGAACTGGAACCTGCTGATCCTTATACGGACGAAGATTTGAACTACAACAATAAGGACAGCCGGGTTTCTCAGGAATATGCGGATGAGTCTTTGCGGGATGTGGAACTGGTGAGCGACACGGTGGAGAACTGGGACAGCTATGATACTGTGTTTATCGGTTATCCCATCTGGTGGGGAATTGCTGCATGGCCGGTAGATACGTTTGTGGAAGCGAATGACTTTACCGGCAAAACAGTGATTCCATTTGCCACTTCGGCAAGCTCCGGTTTGGGTGAAAGCGGACAACTGCTGGCAGAACTGGCCGAAACCGGAGACTGGCAGGAAGGAATGCGTTTCCGTTCCAGCGTTAGTGAGGGCGATATGCAGGAATGGCTGGATAGCCTGAGCCTGTCATAACAATCAGGAAGGAGGACCCCTATGAAGCGTATTTTTCCCTTTTTTCTTGCAGGAATACTTCTTTTAAGCTTTTCCGCTTGCAGCAGCGAGACTTCGGGGCCTGACCAGGTTTCAAGTACAGAATCTTCCACAGTCCAGCCCCCGGAAACAGATTCGGATGCAACACAGTCCTCTTCCAATACCATGAAGCAGGAAACAGTCAGTCCCAACTCAGATAGCAATATTCTGATCGCCTATTTCACTATGCCGGAAGATGTAGATGATAACTAACAACACGGGTTGCCTCATGACTATCCGTATAGCAGCGGGTTCTTCCGCTTTCGGGGAGAGCCTGCTCTTTTCTGAAAATCTCAAGGAAATATACCGGAATCCGAAGAAGCTAAAACCTTTGACTTATCACTCCATAACCAATGGAGACTTCTGTTTTTTTCGCAATGGATTACAATAGAATCACAAAGGAGAGAAAGATGATGCAGATGAGAACACTTGGCACTGATTTGAACGTATCTGCTGTAGGCCTGGGGTGCATGGGCTTTTCTCATGCCTACGGTGCGCCTACGGAGGAAGCAGAGGCTGTCCGTCTAATCCGTCGCGCCTTTGACTTGGGCTATACTTTTTTTGATACCGCTGAGGTGTACGGTACCGCCGACGACCCCCATGTAAATGAAACGCTGGTGGGCAAGGCACTGGCAGATGTAAAGAATCATACGGTAATCGCCACGAAATTTGGCCTGCGGTTTGACCAGGAGAGCGGAAAGGTTCCATTGCCTCTGGTGGCGGATTCCCGCCCGGAGACCATCCGCAAATCTGTGGAAGGATCTTTGAAACGGCTCGGAACCGATCACATTGACCTGTATTTCCAGCACAGAATCGACCCCAACGTAGAGCCGGAAACTGTGGCGGAGGTGATGGCTGATCTGATCCAGGAAGGCAAAATTACTCACTGGGGCATCTCGGAGGCAAATGAAGACTACCTGCGGAGGGCTCATGCCGTGTGCCCGGTGACGGCGGTACAGAACCGATACTCTATGATGGCACGGCATTATGAACCGTTATTCCCCATTTTGGAAGAATTGGACGTGGGCCTGGTGGCTTTTTCCCCTATGGCCAATGGTTTCCTCACCGGGCAATATGACAAGGGGCAGCGCTTTGATGCCGCCACCGACTACCGTGCTGCTATGCCCCAGTTCACTGACAAAGCTGTGGACCAAAATGCCGCACTTTTGAAACTGCTCGCAGATATGGCTGCGGAAAAAGGAGCAACCTCGGCCCAAATCTCCATGGCCTGGATGTTGTGTAAGCACCCGTGGATTGTACCCATCCCTGGCACTCGCAAGGAAGATCGCATGAAAGAAAATGCTGGGGCCGCATCTGTTTTTTTGACGCCCAGTGAGGTGCGCGCTCTGGACGACGCACTGGATCATATGGATATGTCTGCGGTATTCGGTGGAACGCCTTTAAAATAAACGGAAGGAGTATGCTCATGAACGAAACGCTACTTGATATATCTCGGCAGTTTTGGGAAGCTATGGAACACGCCGACGAAGTGGGGATGCGAGCCTGTGCTCATCCTGACTGCAACTTTGTCCATATTGGCATCACCTGCAAACTGGACAAGGAAATCGAATTTTACACCAGTGGGGCCTTTCAACCTACGAATATTACCTTCCACAGTCAGAAGGCTGAGTTGTTTGGAGATACCGGAGTGGTGCTTACTGACTGCGATTACAGCCTACTGCTGGACGGGAAGGAAACCACTCACCACTTTATGGTGACGGAAGTGTACACCCAGGATGAAAAACGGTGGAAGTTGGTCACTTTTTCCTTTACGGCATTGGTGTATTGAACCGCCAGCCACAAATTTTGGTAAACACTGTTTGTATCGGTACAAATAAGCAATCACTTTTTAGGAGGATTTATTTATGGAATACGCAACTTTGAACAACGGAATCAAAATGCCCATGGCAGGCATTGGCACCTTTTTGCTTACCCCGGATGAAGCGGAGACATCCGTCCTCTCCGCTCTTCAGTGCGGATACCGCCTGATTGACACGGCCAATGCCTATGTGAACGAAAAAGCCGTTGGCCGGGCTATGAGGAAATCTGGGATTCCGAGAGATGAGATTTTTCTGGAAACCAAACTGTGGCCCAGTTTTTATGAGCAGGAAGATGCGGTAGAAAAAACGCTCCAGCGCCTGGGAACCGACTACATTGACCTGCTGCTGATCCACCAGCCCGCAGGCAACTATGTCGCAGGTTACCGGCTTATGGAGAAAGCCTACAAAGAGGGCAAGGTGCGCGCCATTGGCCTTTCCAACTTTACCCCGGAGCAGGTGCAGGAGATTCTGGACATCTGCGAGGTAAAGCCTGCCGTGCTCCAAACAGAGGTGCACCCCTACTCGCAGGAGAAAGAACTGAAGGCATTTCTGGATAAAGAAGGCATCGTCATCCAGGCATGGTATCCTCTGGGGCATGGAGACAAGGCGCTGATCCAGGAACCGTTGTTCACGGAATTTGGCAAAAAGTATGGCAAGAGCAATGCCCAGATCATCCTGCGCTGGCACATTCAGGCCGGCAATATCGTGATCCCTGGCTCCAAGAACCCGGCCCATATCAAAGACAATTTCAACCTGTTTGACTTTGCGTTGACAGATGATGAAATGGCTAAAATCACTGCTTTGGACAAGCAGAAGCGATATTACACCAGTACACCGGAAATGCTGAAGAAGTATGCGGAAATGGTTCCGCCTGTAGACGAGCAGAAATAAGGAGGGATTCGCAATGCGTAAGAATTTTGGAACAAAATCCTGGTTTTATCCGCTGCCGATGCTTGTGATCGGCACCTATGATGAAAACGGCAATCCTGATGCCATGAATGCCGCATGGGGCGGCCTGTACGATGCAGACAAGGTAGTACTGTGTCTGAGCGCTGATCATAAGACCACCAAGAATATCCAGGCAAAGGGAGCGTTTACCGTCAGTTTTGCTGACGCTGCCCATGCGGTTTCTGCGGACTATGTTGGCATGGTGTCCGCAAATAATGAGCCGAAAAAGATGGAGAAGTCTGGCTTCCATTGCACCAAGAGCGAATCGGTGGATGCGCCCCTCATCGATGAGCTGCCGGTAGCTCTGGAGTGCAAACTCCTGAAAGTGAGCGAGGACGGCAACATCATCGGTCAGATTGTGAATGTGAGCATTGACGAAAGCGTATTGGACAGCGATGGGAAGCTGGATATGAGCAAATTCCAGCCCATCTCTTTTGAGCCAGCCAACAATGGGTACCATGTGCTGGGTGAGCGTGTGGGCAATGCGTTCAGCGATGGCGGCAAGTTGAAATAAGGGGGCGAATGATATGAATAAGGAATTTCACAATCTGTTCCCGCAGGGCAGTCCCAACACGGTGGCCGGGCAGTATTTCAGCGGGGCCAGTTATCTGTGCCCCCTGAGTGATATGGGCGTGTCTGTTTCCAACGTGACCTTTGAGCCCAGTTGCCGGAACAACTGGCACATCCACCATAACGGCGGTCAGATCCTTCTTTGTACGGCGGGTCGGGGTTATTATCAGGAGTGGGGCAAATCCGCTCAGGAATTGAACCCTGGAGATGTGGTTAACATTCCGCCCGAGGTAAAGCACTGGCATGGGGCGGCTCCTGACAGTTGGTTTGCCCATATAGCGATTTCCGTTCCAGGTTCCAAAGCCGAGTGGCTGGAGCCGGTAGATGAAGCAGAATATACTAAATTAAAATAAATCCGATAGAAAGGATGGGATTATCATGGATAAAGTAACAGCAGGCAGAGATGCCATGAGCAAATTTGCCCCTAAATTTGCGGAATTAAACGATGATGTCCTCTTTGGAGAGGTTTGGTCGCGAGAGGATAAGCTCTCGCCCCGTGACCGTAGCCTGATTACCGTCTCCGCCTTGATGGCCAGCGGAATTCTGGATACATCCCTTCTTCATCATATTGAGCGGGCCAAGGCCAACGGTGTAACCGCCACCGAGATGAGCGAGGCATTGACCCAGCTTGCTTTCTATGCTGGCTGGCCCAAGGCGTGGGCGGCTCTGCGGATGGCAAAAGATGTCTATGGAAAGGAATAAGATGGAACACCCTTTTGTTGTGTGCCATATGCTCACTTCTCTGGACGGAAAGATTGACGGTACGTTTTTCGGTGTGCCTGAAACAGTTCCGGCGATAAAAGCCTATGGGGAACTGCGAAGTTTTTACGGATGTCAGGCCACCTTATACGGCACAACTACCATGCTGGGGGGATATGCCGAGGGAAAGGTGGGGCAGCTACCCACTGTGATGTCCACTCCGCCCCGAGCGGATTGGGTAAACCCGACAGGCAAGGCCATGGGCAATTTCATTGTTGCAGTGGACCCACAGGGTCAGCTGGCCTATTCCGGATTGTCCATCGAAAAAAAGGGCCGCCCCGCCGCCCATGTGATCGAGGCGCTGACGGAGCAGGTGGCTCCAGAATACCTGTCTTATTTACAGAATCAAGGGGTTTCCTATCTGTTTGCCGGCGAGAAACGACTGAACTGCACTCTGCTTTTGGAGAAACTGCATCGACTGTTTGGCATCAACAAACTGATGCTGGCGGGCGGCGGGATCGTCAATGGATCGTTTTTGGCTGAAAATTTGGTGGACGAGTTGAGTCTAGTCATTGCCCCGGTAGCCGACGGCGGCAACGGTGTCAGTTCCTTTACCCAAGTTGATTTTCTGCCATCCTGGCAACCGACTGCATTTCATCTTAAAGAGGTGCAGACAGTTGTACCGAATGTGTTATGGGTGCGCTACACCCGGCCATAAACGGGCATATTCGTTTAATCAATAGAATGATTTTACAAGGCAGGGTATCTGTTTCAACAGGTACCTTGTTTTCGTATTAGTGGAAAGCTAAAGGTTAATACTTTATAACGAATCGAGACTTCTGTAATCTTACAGAAACCTTTACAATAGAATCAGAAACAAAAGATTATCCAGGCAATGCCTGGAGAGGTGTTGTGAAACCACAGAAAGGAAGTTATCTATGATGGAATATGTATTATTGAATAACAACGTTAAAATGCCAAAACTGGGATACGGCGTTTTCCAAGTCTCGAACGAAGAATGCGAGCGCTGTGTACTGGATGCAATCTCAGTTGGGTATCGCGCGATTGATACCGCTCAGTCCTACGGAAACGAGGAAGCGGTAGGCAATGCTATCCAGAAATGTGGCGTACCCAGAGAGGAATTGTTCCTCACCAGCAAGATCTGGATGTCCAACGCCAGTTATGAAAAGGCAAAGGCATCCATCGACAAATCCCTGCACAAGCTGAAAACCGACTACCTTGACCTGATGCTGATCCATCAGCCCTTTGGAGATTATTACGGCGCATACCGAGCCATGGAGGAAGCATACAAAGAGGGAAAGCTGCGGGCTATTGGCGTGTCCAACTTCTACCCGGACCGACTGATCGATCTGTGTCAGTTCGCAGAAATTGCACCCATGGTCAATCAGGTGGAAACCCATGTGTTTCAGCAACAGCGAACTGCGCACGAATACATGAAAAAGTACGGTGTGCAGCACGAGGCATGGGGCCCCTTTGCCGAAGGGAAGAAAAACTGTTTTACCAACCCTGTACTAGTTGAAATTGGCGAAAAGTACGGAAAAACGGCTGCACAGACTGCCCTGCGGTTTCTGATCCAGTCCGATGTAGTCGTGATCCCAAAATCCACTCACAAAGAGCGGATGGAACAGAACCTGGATGTATTTGACTTCTCCCTGAGTGAAGCAGATATGGAGGCCATCCGCACTCTGGATGAAGGAAAGAGTCTGTTCTTTGACCATTACGATCCTTCCACAGTGGAAATGCTCACCAATATGGGCAAAACGCGAATCGTATAAAGGGGGAAAGCCCAATGAGCAGGATACTGGTTGTTTACTACTCTGTCTCCAATGGGAATACCAGAGAAATCGCACACCAGATGGCGGAGTACATAAAGGCAGATTTGGCTGAAATTTAGACAGTACCGGATGTACGGCTTTCCCTTCAGCTGAAGTGCATCTGGAAGAAACAGTATCCTCTGAGCTATCGGAAACAATAAAACCGGAGACTGATGCAGCCAGTGCCATCTCCTCTGGCGAGGAAAAATCGTCCATGAAAACAGGGATTATTGCAGAACAGATTCTGGAGGGCGAAACGGGGACGATCCATTACAGATATTATCTTCCGGTTCGAACCTAGACGGGGATGGGTTCCTATGCTGGACGCAGCTTCAGGAGGATATGATCGTTGTGTCTGCTCAGCTGACGGATTGGCATGATACGTCGGCTCGGCAGGCCATTGAGCTGACGGAATATTTCCTTGCTAACTTTTCTGTGGATGTGTCTCGGGTGTATGCTGCGGGCTATTCCGCTGGCGGGGAAACCATGTCTCAGGCAGTATCTATGTGCCCGGACCTCTATGCAGCCTATCTCCACGGAGCATCTCAGTGGGATGGGGACTATGCGCCCATTGCGGAAAATGGCACGGCTGTCTATATTTTTATGGCAGAACATGATGAGTATTATGGTTCCCAGCGGGCATGGAGTGCTTACAACAGTCTCCATGATGCCTATGAGGAAGCTGGATGGAGCGAGGAGCAGATCAGCAATGTTCTTCAGATCCAGACACCAAATGACGAATGGTTCGCTCAGCGGGGCGTTACCAGCAATTATCATGGCGGCGGCAATGTGGTTTTTGGGGAAGATAATGTTTTAAACTGGGTCTTGTCTCACACCAAGGAGGAGAATGAATCATGAAGGTATTGCTTGTAAATGGCAGCCCTCACCGGGAAGGCTGCACCTATACAGCACTGTGTGCGGTGTCGGAGGCACTCAATCAGAACGGGATTGATACCGATACGTTCTGGATTGGCAATAAGCCGATTTCCGGCTGTATCGCCTGTCACAAGTGCAATGACCGCAATCGCTGCGTGTTTGAGGATACGATAAACGATTTTTTGTCATTGGCAGAGGATTATGATGGCTTTGTATTTGGAACGCCGGTCCACTGGGCAGGAGCTGCCGGTGCAATCACTTCTTTTCTGGACCGTGCTTTTTATGCCGATTTAAACGGAGGCGGCAGACGATTCTATTTGAAACCTGTAGCGGCGATTATGTCGGCTAGACGAGCCGGAACGACGGCTACATGGGATCAGCTGAACAAGTATTTTGGTCTGATGCAGATGCCTATTATTACGTCTCGTTATTGGAACATGATGCATGGAACAACACCGCAGGAAGTAATGCAGGACCGTGAGGGCCTTGCGACTCTTCGAACACTGGGCCATAATATGGCTTATTTTCTCAAGTGCAAAGAGGTAGGCAGCAAGCTGGTGCCTCTGCCCCCGGAAGAACCGTGGGAAATGACAAATTTCATTCGATAAGGAACCAATAAAGGATAGGAGGTCAACCCCAATGCAAAGCAAAACGATTGGAAAAATCATCGTGGATCTTGGCATGACCGTCCTTGCAAAAAAGAAGTGAGCATGATATAATATGGATAAGAAGGCAAAAGTCACCGCAATGGTGTGAAAATAGATTTT
>OGOS01000763.1_pt1 | contig 24000 bp, 20 predicted proteins | sample 1552701 | NCBI WGS metagenome assembly OGOS01 (sample SAMEA2580128, study PRJEB22360) | human gut metagenome | biome: human gut; feature: human-associated habitat; material: faeces | place: Denmark | collected 2008/2010
CGCTCCTTTCAGAAACGGCGCTTGAACACGGCTGGATCGCAGCAAATGTCTCCGCCATGCCAGGCATGCTCGAAGATATTATCGAGCGAACCAAAGAAGCCGCAGATAGCTACCTCTCACAGCCTCACGCGCGCATAAACGGTGTTCAAATTGGCGCAGTGGGCATCGATTGGACATATGCTCAAGAGGCTCAGGGCAACTGGCGCACGCGTATGAATGGCATCTTTAAGCAACTCGAAAAACATGACATCGGACTTCTCATCACCATCGATGAAGTCACCGTCGATCTCGAAGAAATGCTTCAATTTGCCTCTGTTTACCAGCACTTTGTACGCGAAGGTAAAAAAGTTGCCCTACTCATGGCAGGACTGCCCTACAAGGTATCGGCGTTGCTGCGTAACGATTCCGTCTCGTTCCTCAGGCGTTCCCAATATCATCAGTTGGGACGAATCACTGACGTTGAAATTGCAAACGCATTCCGCAAAACCGTTGAGGCCGGAGGCCGCTCAATCACGCCAGAAGCGCTCGAGGATGCCGTGAAGGCCGTCGACGGATTTCCCTATATGATGCAGCTCGTCGGATATCGCACATGGGATGTTTCGGAGAACTCGCCCAAAATCAGTGCACCTGATGTACAGCAGGGTTCTCTGCTTGCCCGCATGGAGCTGCGCGATCGAATTCTCGAAACGACCTATCGGGAGCTTTCTGATAAAGACATTGAGTTTTTGCTCGCGATGCTGCCCGATTCTGGCCCCAGCAGGGTCTCGGAGATAGCCAAACGCATGGGCGTCGCCAGCAACTACGCAAGCCAATACAAACGCCGCCTCCTGGAGGACGGCGTCATTGGAGAGCGCGGGCGTGGTCTCGTTGGCTTTGACATTCCCGCGTTCAGGGAATTCTTGAACGAGAAGGCGTTTTAGCACGCCGGAATTGTCCGCGGAAGCATCAACGCATGGCAATCAGCATTCCTCTTGGTAAGGATAGCAAGCATTTTCCACCAACACCGATTGCCATGCGTTCTTCTTGCCCTTAGGCGAGCTTGCGAGCGAGCTCTCGCACCTCTTCCAACTTGGGCGAGGAGGCCATGCTGTCGCGCTCGGTCATACCGCTGATGGTGACAATGCCCTGGTCCTCCCACTTGCAGTACGCGCAGGCTGACTTGTACATAGCGATCGCCGCATCATAGACGCCCTCGCTGTGGCTATCGAGCAAAAGGGCCGTCTTGGTGAACGGGAAGCCCGTAGCACCGAAGGCGTACAGGCGGTCGATGGCGGCCTTCTCCTGCGCAGTGATATCAAACCAGTAGATAGGCGAAGCGAAGACAACCATGTCGGCGCCTTTCAGCGGCTCGATCACGTCGGCCATGTCATCCTTCTGCACGCAAGTGCCCTCATGGGCGAAGCAATACTGGCACCCCAAGCAACCAGCGATCTTTTTGCCGGCAACGCGGATGACCTCGACCGTATGGCCGGCCTCGCGCGCGGTCTCGGCAAACGCCTCAACCATGGTGTCGGTATTGGCGCCCTTACGCGGACTGCCGCTCAATACAACGATATTCATAGAAATCTCCCTCCCTCATGCCGCAGGCGCGCGGCATATTTTTTGTTTTAACCAAAACGTATGGAGTTATTCAATCGCCTCGTTTCAGCTACTCCCACTCGACAATAGGAGCCACTGGCCAAAAGCCTGTCAACATCAAAACAAGTTTTCAATCTATCGATTCTACGTGAGGCAATGGTCCTCATTTGATACCCGCGCTGTTTGCGCACTAGGGAGCAAAGGAATCTGGCCGCCGCTCAAATAAGATCACCGCCATCTTGCATAAACGACGCCATGTTAAGGTGCCTGATGCCATCCCTCTCCTGCAATAGAGGATCAAGCGTGAACAAGTAGCGCGGATAACCATCCCTGATGTGGCCGAACGGCCTGTACTCGCGCTCCTCGACGCCTCTGTCGGCAATCGACATAGAGACCTGGATGTAGGCGTAAGCATTGCGCCTACGAGCGATGAAGTCACACTCGAGCTTCCCAATACGGCCCACAGAAAGCTCATACCCGCGCGATGCAAGATAGAGGTAGATCTTCACGTCGGTATATACGCAAGATGCGCCCCCTTTTTTCTCAGCGTCCATTTCATCAGTTATGGGGGTGCTTTTTTACATTTTATAAAAAAGCGTACCGATAACTTATTCCCACTCAGTTTCGAAAATCGAATGGTTTTGAAGTTTCGAAAGCGGCAGGGCACCATGCATAAGGGCATGTTGGGATCCGCACCAGTAAAACAGGAATTGACTCACGCGAGAAGGCGTCGCCCCGTCGCCTCGATGCGTGCGACAGGCAGATTAGGTTTGGGGAGTAGAACGGCCCTTGCGCGAGGCGTGAATTGTAATCGATAAAGCCGAGCTTTGAGAACATGCGGTTTATCTCGTCGAACGTTGAGTCAACAGGGGCTTGCGCCCCGTCGGCCGACTTGGCGACGCCCATGTCCATGATGCCGGGCACAAGTGTGAATGCGCCACGTGGAGGCGAAGGGGTCACCCGAAAGGTTGATGGTAAGCGAGCACCAGAGGTCAAGGTGGTCCTCGCCTTCCGGGTTTGTGAGGTCGAGGGCGAGTGCCCCTCCCTCGGTCGCGTACAGCGGCGGCAGGCACTCGGCCAGCTCCTCAGTCATAAGCGCTTGCATGTCCGTCTCCCCTCCAGGCCACGTCGGACCCCTAGAATCTTCGCCCCGCGGGCAAAGCCTCGGCGCGCCCCATGGCATCTCGGCTTTGCCCCCTGCAATGTCGCGCAGCGGAGACACCACCTGAGACGGATGTCGATGCATCGAACCCGAGACCGGGCGCGGCGGCGGGGAGCCTCTCGCGCGAACAATCTGCTCGATCCTGCCGCACCCATCTTAAAAAAGTTCGAAAAACGTTCAATCGTACGACATCCGTCGAACAGTCGGGGGTACACACCACTACAGAAGGCCCACGGAACGGGGGGCGAGATGGTCGGCGACGGGTTCAAGGCACTCTCCGGCCCCACGCTCCGCTAGGGAGGGCGTCGGGAGGGAGGCCGTAATGGGTGAGAAGGACGAGCGGCCGGAGCGGGTGTTCCCCGGCAGGACAGACCCGTGGTTCATAGCGGCCATGGTGATTGTGGCGGGCGGTTTATCCGCGGCGTGTATCGCGTGTTTCCTGAGCTCGAGTCCCGCGCTCCTATGGGGCTGGTTCGCGCTGCTGCCCGTCCCGGCCCTCGTGGCCCTGGCCGCCCTTCCCGTCCGCAGCAACCGTCTCGAGCTCTGCGGCGACCGCCTCGTCGTCGTGTACGCTAGGATGCGTTCGGTGATACCCTACGCCCACGTGCGGGGCGTCCGGCGCACCAGGACGCTCTGGGCGGGGACGGCCAACTCGCTCGACCGCGTCTATATCGAGGCGCCCTACGACGGCGACGCCATCGTCTCGGTGACCGACAACGATGCCCTCGTGGCAGAGCTCGAGCGTAGGTGCGGCCTGCGGCCCGGCTGCGAACAAGGCAACTAGCTTCGCAGGGCGGCTATCAGCGACTTGCTGCTCATCGTCATATCACGACGGTCAATTCTGGGTCGGGCTGGCGGAGCATGTCGAGGACGGCAGGTACGGCGTCGCCCGCATCGTCTTCGGCGCAGAACCGTCCGATGAGGAGATCCTGCGATTCGTTACAAGCAAATGGGCGAAGCTCTCGTTCTTCGGTGACGATCCGACCGAAACGAACAAGCCCGCGAAGAATCCCAAGCGGCGCGCCCGCGAGGCGGCGAAGGCCCTCAGGCAGCCAGCGATGAGCACCAAGGCGCAGCAGGCACTCGCGGCACAGAGAGAAGCGATGAAGCAGGAGTCGGCTCATGCAAGAAGCCGACGCCGTGCGGAAGAGGCTGATGCGCGCTTCGAGCAGAGAAAAATGAAGCGCAAACAGAAGCATCGCGGGCATTGACCATCGCCGACATGGGTTCTGGTGTGAACAGGGCTACGTCCCCTGTTCACACTGTTCACACTGTTCACACATACAGCGGCGGGCACGGATTCGATTGAAACCGTTCCCGCTATCTGATACTATATTATTGTATCGAACGCCTGTTCTATTCACACTCCGTAAGTCAGTGTGGTCCCGATCAAGGGCATCTCATTCATCTGCATCGATTCTCCTGTCTGTCGATTAGAGGCTGCTCGCTTCGCTGAGCGCTGTCGTATTCGCCGCGAAGCGCACCCCTCCAGAGGTGAGCTCAATGGGGTGTCCGGATTTGACCAGGTCGCAAAGGGCGTATATTCCATATCCCGCCACCCCGGCAATGGAAACGACGAGGCATCCGAGAAGGCCAGCTTGGGGCCCGGTGATGCCGTTCGTCGCGTCGACGAGGGATTTGAGCGCGCCCTGGCAATTAATGGCCTTCTCGTTCACGGCATCAATCATCGCGTCGCTTATCGCAATGGATCCCATCGTGTTTTCGGTCATCCTTACTCCTTTTTTGTAGTCAAACTGTGCTTTCCGCATCCAACAGCCAGGCTCCTTATCCTTTCTTTGTATGCAGGAATAGCCAGCCCGCGCCTACTGCCAAGCCAGAGATGACGGCCGCCACGGCGGGGACCCAGCTGGGCAGTTGCGAATGTCGGGCATGGTTATCGAGCGTTGTCGGAGAATCGACTTCGTTGTGGCCAGCCGCTATTGATTTAGCAGCGTCCTTTGCGGTCTCGGCCTCGACCAGATCGAGGAAATCCTCGAGCTCGCTTTTTACACGGTTTTCGTCAAGCGGCATTGGAAACTCTGCCGCCGTCTTTCGTGCGAGGAGGACAGACTTGATGCGAACCATGTCCTCCCAAGACAGCTTCTCGTCGCATCGGGTTGCGTCTTCGATGCTGTAGACAATCTGACCACAACGCATCACGGGGACTCGATGGAAGAGATCGGTAACACTTGCCTCGTTATTCACGAAAAGAAGCATGCCATGCACGTCCTCTTCGCTCATGCAGCCGTCGGAAGAGAATTGAATCGCATCCCAAAGGGCATGCATCTTCTCACGCATTCGCTCACCGACGTTGTAGGAGCGAAGGCCGAAGTGCAGGATTCCTCCATCGTCTATCACGACATCGTTTTGGTAGTTCTTTACCTCGATCACGTATACGCCCGAACGGGCGATTAAGACTTGATCGTATTCCTCGAACGAGCCTCCATTCGGAAGCGCGATGTTGGAAAGCAGCAGGCTATCGCCGCGAAGACATTTGAGACTCTTTGCGGCGAGAAGCTCGCCTCGCTTCCCGTTGATCAGCCCGCCTATGGTCGAACTGAGCTTCTCTAGATCCCGAATGAGGGCGCTGTAGGTGTCCTCTCCTTCCAACCCAAGGTCGTGGGCTTTGCTTCGCAGGTGGTCGATAAGGTCGTAGGTACGCAGGCTCTCGCTGTACGAGGTTTCGAAAACTCGCTCCAGAAGCAGCCCCTCAAGACTCTTGAGCCGCTCGAGAATCTCCTCGTTGGTATAGGTCTTGCTCATCTAGCACTCCTTGTCTACTTGCTCTCTGCCTGTTAGTATGCCTCATAGAAAAGCAGAATGATAGAATCGAACAACGGTAATATCTCTAGATTCAATCGTGGTTTAGTCACTTAGGAGGATATTAAAAATGAGTGGTCCGAAGGCAGAGGTTCTGCAGTCAAACGAGGTCGTGGAGTCGAGACTTAAATCGTGGCGAGACAATCTCATTGGGCTCATGAAGGAGCGAGGCCTAACGCAGAATGGTCTCGCGGAGCTGATAAACAATCGGTTCTATGGCGAGAGGGAAAGCGGTCAGTTTACGCAGAAGAACGTCAGCGCGTGGGTCAACGCTGGACTTCCGGACAGGAAGGGCCATGTGCGGCCTTTTCCCAAATTCGAAATCATGCTTCAAATCGCCGCGGTGCTCGAGGTCGATCTCGGCTATCTCATAGGCGATATCGAATGCAAGACCTACAGGGCGCAGGATGCCCATGAGTACACGGGAATAGAGGAATCCGCCCTCGAGGAAGTTCGCAAAATCACGCATTTCGAACGCAAGTACCACTTTGGAGAAAGTCGGGGCTCGAACAGCGCCATAATGAGCGAAATTCTAAAATCGCCCATCCTCCCAGAGCTTCTAGACGAAATGGCGCGCTTGGTTCGGCTTAATGACAAGAGAGACGATATAAAGGAAGCCGTCGTTGCCGAATACGGGGAGGAGCTCGTCAACAAGGCCCTTAGGTATTGCGACGACTTTGTCGGACCTGGACTCGATGCGCCTGAGGAAGAGCTCCGGGAGGCGGAAGCGATCAACGAGGCCGTTTTCGAGTCGGCCGGGGTATCGCCCGAGGAGCGGCCGCGATTCATTGAGGCGGCGGCGGCGATCAGCAAGGCCATCGACGACTGCTACGACGAGGAAAACCGCCTGGTTCGAGACGAGAGCGCAAGTCGCTATATGGTTCAGAAAAGGTTCGGGGAAATCGTCGAGTTGATTGCGCCCTCGCGTTTTACAAAATAGAGTTCGAGGCCCTTTAGCTCGAATTACCGCATTTAGAATCCCGCCGCTCGTCCATCTCAGCTTGCCCAGACATCCCTCCCGTGATGTCCATGTCCTAACCGATGGGTACCATTTACCCGGGTGCACCTGGGGCAACGGACCGTCAGGCCCGCGCAAGGTCGCTCGCTGAAGACGCAGCATCAAACACGACAGAAGAGGCGAACGACAGATGCCGGACCCCGGACGACAGCACCGCGGAAGAGAAGCATTCCAACCAAAACCGACCAACTCCAGCTACTAGACAGGCGCCCGCATGGGCGCCTTTTACTTTTCAGGGACTTAGCTCGCAGCTAAGGCACGCGGCCCATGGCCGTTTCGTGGAGGCCCGGCCAGCTCGACCCACCTCGACCCATCTCCGCTCGCGCCGTGCTCGCCAATCGACATCAGGCGGTTCAATCGTCGCTCAGACAAAAAGGCACACGGTGTCGTGCGGTGTGCTCGCGCGGTGCCGCACGGGAAGATTGGAGGAACCATGGCACGCACAGCCGAATGCGCCGCGCCCGAGGGCAACCAAGGTCGCGACGAATGGATGACGGTAATCGAGATGCAGGAGTACATGAGGGCGAGCCGAAAAGATCTCAGGCACGCTCTCATGGAGGGTGCCACTGCGCCTCTGAATCAGGTTCGTACAGACAAAGGCAAGCTTCGGGTTGCTATCGCAAGCCAACTCCGACGACCAATTCTCGTGTTCCGCAATCTTGAAGAAGCTGCGAATCTATTTCAGGGGCACTATCAACAGCAGTTTCATCCCGTTCCTCTCTTGCACTCACCGCCAGCACATGCTATAAGGTTATTGGTGGCTCATTAAGCTACCTCCAAGTGCCGGGGGGGTCCCCGGCTATTTTTTTATCCATTCCATTAGGAGTCCCTATTGGCCAAGGAGCTCAGCATCTTCGTCGACGAGAGCGGCGACCGCGGCGGCAAAGCTTGTTACTACCTGCTCACACTCGTCTTTCACGACCAGGCAGACAGCATCGCCGAGGCGGTCACGGGCTATGAGGCCAAGCTTGCCAGGGCCGATCTCCCTAACATTCCGTTTCGCTCCGAGCCTCCCATGAACGGGCACAAGGACTATGAGTTTCTTGACATCGAGCAGCGCAAGGTGATGCTCGCCTACTTCTCCTCGTTCGTCCGCAAACTTCCCATTTCCTATATCACGTTCGTCTACCGCCGCAGCCAGTTCGAAGACCCGGCAAGGCTAATGGAGCGTATGGGGCGCGATATCTCCTCTGCCGTGATTGAGCACCTGGGCTTCTTTCAATCCTTCGACGATGTGAAGGTTTACTACGACAACGGTCAGGACATCGCCAAGCAGGCGCTCGACCGCTCGGTGGGCAAGGTCCTTTCAAAGGGGGTCGTCTGTCGACGCAAGACCTCGATGACCGATTACCGTCTCGAGCAAGTGGCGGATTATCTCTGCACCATCGAACTCGGCCTAGCCAAGTACGAGACCAAGGAGGATGGCGAGACATACAACAAATTCTTCGGCGGTATCGGCTCTTTCAAGAGGAACTGGCTCAAGCAAGCCCGCAGCAAGCGGATATAGCTGGTCTCGCGATTTCGCAAGGAACGGTCAGCTCTCCTCTGGCGAGGAACCCCGGGCAACGTGCTTCGAGCAGCGGAAGCTGAAGCTCAAGCAGAAGCAGCGCAGGCATTGATCGGTGCCGACATGGGCCCAGACGTGAACAGTGCTACGTTCCCTGTTCACGGGGCACGAAACCGCAAAGGTTTCACAGAGGTTGCAAAATAAGAAGCCCCCGACATGTTGTCGCAGGTCAGGGGCTCGGAAACGCTAGATATCAACTGCTCCCACTCAATCGAGTTGAGAAGGTTCGCCGTGCGCTAGCGTATTATATCGTATTCAGGGTTACTTGGTGTATCGCTCATTCGCCGCTCTAGACGCTTCAGGTGTAACCCATACGTGTCTCAAAAAATTTGGCTGAGGGGCTCTCCTAAAGCTTCATCTTATCAATTGTCTTGAGATAGTTCTTCTTGAGCTTCCTGTGGCTTTCAAAAAATATCTCTTCAGATTTAGTAATGCTGCGACCGCTTTCGAGCTTGAGGCGCATGAGCTCGAGCGTGCAGAGCAAGTCCGCGCATTGGAACAGCCGATACTGGCCAGGTAGCACTTTACGGAACTCCACGTCGAAGAATGACGCGTTAAACACGGTATTGATGAGATCGGTAATCTCGGATTGCCCGTTATCATAATAGGCGATGACGTGGTCGAAAGAGGCCAGGCGTTCGATGTTGTCGCGAAGGAACGCTGTCACCTCACGAGTGAGACGTCCCTTGAGCTTGAACCTGTCGGGATACTCCCGCTTGTCTACGACGAAGGTAACGTAGCGGACATGCGAGGTCCGCGCGAACGTGAGGAGGCGATCAAAAAGCTTACGGCGGTCCTTCAGGGGCACGTTTTGATACTCGTCTTCCTTGCGGATCATAGGGCCGGTGTGCAGTGCGTTATCCGGTGGATAGCCCATGTTTTTCAGAGTCTGTGAAAGCCTGGCAAACTGGCTTGAGATGTCGTTCGATTGGTCACGTAGCACGAACGTGAGGAGATATGCCTCGGATTGCGATCCGAAGTCGCCACTCTCGTCAATGAAGATGCTCAGCTCCGCTGGCAAACCGTCTCCTCCGGATAAAAAAGAGGCGGGGACTTTTCCCCGCCGCGGGTGGACCCGGGCCTATATTTGGCCAGTCCAACTGGATTAATGATAGCGCTTTGGCATTGGTTGTGCTGGTAGCAATTTGGTAACGCTCTATATCGCGTAGCAGCGCTTTCGAGCGTTTACTCATCTTTCGATGCTATCACCAACCTCAAGCTATCAAAGCAGGATTTGGTTTGCTGCTGTCTCTACAGAATCATCGACCCAGGGCCAATCTACAAAATCTTTGACCCCACCTCTTCCTGTCTTTGAGGACAACTCGGCATTCAGTTTGAGCACGAGCTGAATCATTAGACCAAGCAGCCTGCAGTAATCTTCCTCAATCGCTTGGGCATCAGGGTCGGGATACAGCGATGACGCGTGATCGTATTTATTCCTTAAGGCAATAGCATTGCCGAAAGAGGCGTTATTGAACATGTAGCTGAAGTAATTAGCTTCATCGGGCGTGAACAGACGGCTTCGGTATTCAAGATAACCCTCTTCGACTAATTTCGCTGCAAGCCGCTTAATCTCGCCGCTAAACAGATGGATAGATATTGCGCCGTCAACCCATACTCCATGAAGGACGAATGCGCGTTTCGTTAGAGAAATTGAACCAGTATTATCAGTTTCAATAAATGCTCTCTCTTCTAAATCAGCCAATAGAGAATGATAGACTTCGTGAAAATCGCTGATCCTTGCATGGCCAGTGTTGACGATGTCGAAAAAGGTGTTTGCTCCTTTGTGTACATTGGAATAAGCAAGACCTGATTGATCAGAGAACATCGTTCGCGCGCAAGGCTCGAAAGCTTCTCCCTCTATTAAGTATTTCTTCTCGATAAAAGATGGGAATTCGGAGAATTGCTTCGATGTCATAAAGCTAAGAGCCGCTGGGTCGATTTCCCCATCCTCATAAAACAGCTGATATGCCTTTAAGGCTCCTTCGATCTCTGGTCCAATCGACTTGCATTTTTCGAGAAATGTGGCATGCTCCGAGGGCATGTTAACGTGAAACCCGGTTATACCAAACTCGTCCTGAATGTAGGTGTTGAAGAACCATTCAACTGCGGCTTCAAGTCTGATATCGACAGAATGCAGAAGTCTCCGATACGCAAGCACAGTTATTAAGACTTGCGTGTTTCTCATGTTAAATGGAACGCTTACCGGGTATTCATCTTTGGGATGGAGCCCTAAAGAGTCAAATAGAGCACTTCTTTCGTGTTTGTGCGCAGGAGCCGACAGAAGCTCCTGTCGGTTGATGAAATCAAACACGTAAATAAAGTTGTTGAGAATCGTTCCAGGTTCAGTATGTCGGATTAGCCAATCCCTACTAAATGTTAGTGTGTAATTATTCCCTTCAATGGATATACCCTTGCAAGCTACTTGATCTGGGGTAATGGAAACGCCGACGCCATGGGAAACAATTGCGATTGCGTCGCTACCGAACATCGAATCGTTCAGCTCGTCAGCTATCCTTGCAGCCGTGGTTTTAACTTTTCTTGAAGGATTGTAGACGCTCTTTGCTGAGGGAGGCCATGTTGTCAGTATTCGAACGTGATTTAAATTCGGATCTCTGTCTGAGAGATACCGGAGCATGATCTCATCTATATCCTTTGGAGTTAAGGAGGCAGGGAGATAAATCTTTCTATCGCTGTGGTTCCGCGTTCCAACTTGCAAAATGATTAATTCTGCAGATTCCCGTGGCAACGACTTCATGCAAGATGCAATCTCTTCGTCAAAGCGGCAGACAAGGGGCTTACAACATAGGACGTCAGAGAGTACATACGGATTCGCAAGGAGGGTTCCGGCGAAGTCTGCACCTTCAATATACTTATACGCATCGCAGGCATTTAGCAAAATCCAGAACTGTGATATATACTGCTTTTCAATTTTTTCGAACACGTCGCTTAAAGCGATTGATTTTAGAAGCGTGTTAACTGATGAGTACGCATCGGTGATATAAGACTTGGCTCTTTCAATTAAGTGGCTGTAATTGCAATCTGAGAATAGGTCTTGATGCTTATCAACAATGAGCATGCATTGGTGGATTTCGATACAATCGTTGATTTCCAATGGGTACACTATTGGGGATGCCAGCACTTCAAGAACACGCTGTTTATACATTGCGTACGCTAGATCATTGGAAGGGAAGTACTCCGCTCTGTCAAAATTGAAATCCGTAGGCATCGTTAATTCTCGATCAAAGTGTAAGGTACACCAAGCTCCTATGTAGTTTACCGTTTATGAGATAGCGTAGCTTATGTTATAGGTGCTACTCGAGCGCGTTTCGCAAGCATTGACGATTCTCCCCAACAAGCGTTCATATCAGGAACGTTGTTATAAGTCGCCTTGGCCTTACCTTGGCGCGACACGAGAACCGCACCGCCTAACCTCGCAGCGTCTTCATCAGGGATATTGAGCAATCGGAAACTAGTATAAAGGCTATAAGTATTGCGGATCGTAATTGAAATATGAGCGACCGATCACTACGTTCGATCGCCCATATTGAACGGACTCTAATGCTTGTTAAATGCCAGCGTAAGCCATCTTGAATGCGCTAATGGCCTGGTTGTAGCTTTGCGGAGCCTTGCCGACTTTCTGAGGGTCGAAATTCCAAGGCGCCAGCACGTCTGCGTACCTTTCGACAACGATGGGAAGGTTCTCGATGAGCCAAGGCAGCGGATCGACCTTCCAAGAAACAACGTCGCGTCCATCGACTTGCTTCACTTCCATTAGAGCCTGAAGGCCATAGACAAGCGGGGCGATGAAGCCGAGCGGGCTCAAGGTCGCAATCTTTTTCCCGCCGAATGGCGTCTCCTTGACCTTGCGGTTATTCAGTTTCTTCACCTCGGTAATACGCCCGTAGCTTCCACCTGCCCTGTTGTAAAGAGTCGGGAACATCTCGTAGATATAGTCATACAGAGCCGGAATATCTGCCGCGATCGTCAAGGCGCTGGTAACACCAGAGCTGATAAGTTCATGGCGATAGTCATTGTCGGGGCTTATGGTTACTTCAGGGGAGCTCATCAACCGCTCGAAACTCTTGAGACAGGTTCCCTTCCCGCTGTATGTCATGCTTGGGGCGGGAGGCTCAACCTTTCGGCCATTCTCGTCAGCCACAGGTTCCAATAGCGAAAGCGGAATCCACGTCAGAGCAATAATGTCAGCGACTTTAATGTCTCCACCGTCGTTTGACTTCCACTCAATCCTGGTTGCGAGGACGGCATCCTTCCTTCCGATGACCGCCTTCAAAGTGTCGAAGTAGCCCTTCTTATTTGCCTTGGTCCCAATAGAAAGCTGCACGTTATTGTTCCTCGCCGCACAGATGTCGAGGAGATTGCTTCGGAAACTTGCTTCGATCTCATAGCTATCCGGGTCAGCTGGCAGAAGGAGTTCGACAGGTACGAAAGCGTTTAGATCCCCATCCACCTCTTCATCCTCATTACGAAGAGCGATCCTGTAGTCCTCGACTATCGAACGATTCTCTTTCCAGCACTCTTTAAACTCGCTCCAAGACGAAACGCCCTTTGGCATCTTCTCTCCAGCATATTCGAAAGCGTTTTTCAGGATATACAACCCAATTGCTAACGTGTTGTGGCCGCCGTCCAGAATACCCTCTGTTTCAGGATCTTCGAAAGTTACGCGGTATCTGCTACGCTCAAGCTCTTCGTAATCGGCTGCTGCAAGCAGAACGCCTTTGGTTTTGAAAGGAAGAAGCGATGGCGTATTCGCAATCGAATCTTGAATATCGTTCGTGACGGCACCAACTTTGGATGCTCGCGGGTTTGCTTCGAGATCAAGAACATCGATGATATCGATGAAATTCTTGATCTTCACGAACCCCGAGATCTTCCGAATCTCGCCGATCCTTTGATCGTTCGGCTGGTTGAACCTGATGATTGTTGATTTGACGTCTTGCATTTTTCCTCCTCAGAGTCTTGTCGGAAAGATGCTAAGACAAAGAAACCAGCTTTCGCTGGTCGACAAATGGCTACTCATGCCCACTAGCCAATCCTGGCTTCTTGTCCCAGCTGCTTATCCAAGCACCTTATACCAGCGCTCATACGAGCACTTCAAAATAATTGTATACCATGAGGACTCAGCGAGTCAATCACTAATCGGGGGTGATATAGAGCCATTCGTAGCTAGAGCCGGGGTCCGATTCATCGAAAGCATCCTTTAGGTACAAGGCATTCGCTTGGGAGTTCCATTTAATTGCCTTGCCGTCCCAAGATACGCCATCGAAAGTTTGAGCTCCGATGCCAATCATGAGGATAGGGCATGTACCAAGGTCGCCTCTGATGATGCGGTCACACCCCTTTTCGAAATTCGCAGTTGTCGTGGTGCTGTAATCCACGAGTTGCGTTACGTGCCGCTTCTCCGGGTGCCTTTCAATATAATCAGCCCACGCTTCGCGGGTGATATCTCGTGTTTCATAGTGCATTCTTGTTATCAACACAGCAACGTCAATAAGGCCCTCTTCATGCCATGCTCGATAAGCGGAAAAATCACGATCGAGATTCCCATCTTTAGGGTTCCATTCAACGTCTAGCGCAACTCTGCCTTTGACGTTATCAATGGAATAACCTTTTTGATATGTTCTGGAAAAGAGATTGTCGATATATTGTTCGGGGTTGCACTCTGCTGTCTCATTAGCATTGTGACTGCGGAACTGATAAGCACGACGCTCCATATCGATTCTCGATTCCGTCCAGCCCATTCTTTCGAAAGACCCATCAAGAATAATAGGTACAGGACCTCTATTGCCGCCTTTTGTAAGCAAGAGCCTGGCTGAAAGGGAAAAGGCCCGCTGTCGGCGCAATCGAGGCTCTTGAAGCGCTCCAGCTCGTCGTAGAGCTTGAATACCTCCCTGTGAACCTTCTGGTAGATTCGGAAGCTGGGTTTCACGACCACTTTCCGCTCTAGTAGGCACTGGGTGATGTAGTCCTGTTTCGTTAGCCCCTGAGATCGCTACGAGCTGGTTGAGCCTGTCGGCCTCGGCATCCGACATGCGGAACGCGACGCTCCTGTTCCGAAACCTCCCGCCGCAATCTAGGTTCCTCTCAGACAATTCCATCGACCTCCTTACGCCATCCGTCGAGGGCCATCGCCATCGCTGCTTGGTTGTTGGGGAACAGGTGGGCGTAGCGGTAGGTGACATCGACGCTCTCGTGGCCCAGGCGGTCCGCAATGGCAAGAGCGCTGAACCCGAGCTCGATGAGCAGCGACACGTGGCTGTGGCGCAGGTCGTGTATCCTTATGCGCTTGATGCCCGAAGTCTCGCAGCCGCGATCCATCTCATGCGACAAGAATCCCTTGGTCACCTTGGAGATCCGCTCGTCCTTCTCGAGATGGGCACATTCATCAAGGTAGAAGGCCATCTCGTCGCGCAGGAACTCGGGCATCGTCACGACGCGCACGGACTTTGGGGTCTTGGGGCCGGTTATGACGTCCCTGCATTTGAGCCTCTGGTAGGACTTGGTAACGCTCAGGGTCATCCTGTCCAGGTCGAAGTCGCCCGGTGTGAGCGCGAGCAGCTCGCCTTCGCGTATCCCCGTCCAGTAGAGGACCTCGAAAGCGAGGTAGGATTCGGGCTTGTCCATGATCGCCTCGGCGAACGTTAGGTACTCCTCGCGCGTCCAGAACTGCATCTCGGCCCCCTTCGTACTCCCAATCTTGCCCGCCTTCGCAACCGGGCTGCCCGGGAGGCCGTAGTAGCGAACGGCGTGGTTGAAAATCGCAGAGAGCTGGTTGTTCATCGTGCGTAAGGAGGTGGGCGCGTAGGGCTTCCCGTTGCCGTCCCTGTGGTTTACGAGTGTGTTCTGCCACCTGACGACATCAGCGGCATCGACCTCGTCGAGCTTCATCTCCCCGAAGAACGGAAGAAGCTTCTCCTTGGTGATGTGCTCCTTGGTAAGCCAGGTGCTCTCGCGCAGGCGGGGCCTGCGATCCTGCTCGTAGTAGTCGACGAAGTCCCGGAACAGCATCTGCGTGTTCCTTCCGGCTTTGGCGGTGAACTCCATCTCCCATTTGGCGGCTTCTGCTTTCGTCTTGAAGCCCCGCTTAGTCTTGTGGCGCCGCATTCCTTTGAAATCGCGGTAGATGCAGCTCACGTACCAGGTCCTGCGCTCCTTGTCCCTATAGACCGGCATCTTCTCGACCTTTCCCTTGGGGAGCTTGAAGAATTTCTCCTCGAGATACGCTCGATTGACCTTGCCGGGTATGAACATGCACCCGGAGCCCTCGAGCTCCTCGTTGAGCCGCCTGATGAGCTTGTAGGCGTACGGCTTCGACACTCCCAAAACCTCGGATACCTTGTCGGCGCCCATGAGTCTGTGTTCCTGCATCACGTTTCTCCTTTCTGTGGTCGCCTTGGACGCGTTTCTGACACGCGTCCTGTATGCGGTGCGGTTTTGCTGGATTCTATATATTCGGTTGATCTTTTTACACATGAAGGGTCTTCAGGGGATGGCCCCTGATGTGGTGAAACGATGGCTGATCGACAAGGTGGACCTTGGTGGACCCAAGGGTTTTCCGCCTCGTCGCGCCACTTGAATCTGGCTTGTTTTAGCAAGGTGGGGGCGGACGGCGCCCGTACGGGGGTGAGCGGTTGCGGCTCGCGATTGCGCATGGGGGAAGATGGTGTATACGGGAGCGAAGAGAGGGAACGCTCCGAAACCGTGAGACACGCGTGAGATACGGTCAGAGCACTTCGATCGACGAAAAGCAGAGACGCCTTTCCGGCGTGAGTGGCGCTGCGTCACGGGTTTCGTGATGCTGCGTTATTCACTGCACGCGTGCGCAAGCAGCGGCATTCAAAATGCAGTTACGAACTGTAAATCAGCAGTTCAGAAACCATATATGGACGAATCCGACCCATTGAGCCGGATTCGCGATCGAGTCTTTCTGTCTCCGCTTATACGGGCTTTGCCAAGAACTCACGTGGAGCCATCAGCGCGCTCGCAAGGGCGCGCCGGAGACGTAAAAGATGGGAAATTATTATTCCCACTCAAGTTTGAGATTGTGAATCCTCGTGCATCGTTATGTCGTTTAGTAGCGTGGTTTGACCCCAGTAGACAATGAAACGCGAAATCCATGTACTCAAACGACACTCACGGGTTTTATGATTCTGCACGATTCCGCTGGCTTGCATCTGTGAGTAACTTATCAAGTATTTTCAAGGCTTTCGCAAGCGCCCCATAAAGAGTCCAGTATGTATCAGCTTGTTCCTTACTGAGCTCTTGGCCTCTGATTTCGTAGAACATGGACGTCATTTCAATTGAGGAGCCGCCGAACGAAAGCGTTTTCTTTAGCCAGGAGTATTTGATTCCTTGAATGTCGACAATTCGGGTGTCGTTAAAATACTCCGGTCCTATCAAATTATAGGCACCTGGAAGATAACGCCTAATGTCTTCGTTCAAAGGCTGGCCCCAGTATGAGAACAAGAGGCCTGGTCTTCCTTTAAGATACGAGCTTAACAGCTTGCATAGATATTCCAGAGGGACATGAGTCTGGGTCATGTTCATGACATCAGATTCTCCATCCGTTTCTTTGTAGAGATCGGTCAGTAGGAGCACACTTACGGGTTCTTCGAGAGATGTGAATTGTTCTATCTGGTGAGCGCATGAGAGAGCTCGTTCTTCGTTAAGAAGAACATTTCTGATAAATGAATCAAACAGATTGCTGAGCTGCTCATAAACAATCACGGCATGCAAGTAGATATCAACATCGGGACTCGTTGATAAAAATTTCTTCACCTTTTCATTGAGGTAATTTGACGTGTGCTCGTTGAGCAGTTTTGAACTGTCGAGAATCAGTTTAGATTCAGATAGACCATTTTGATTAATGCTGCGATTAAGCTTTAGCGGAAGATTTCCCTCGTGTTGATATACATTTCGAAGTTTATAAAACAGCGAGTACGAGTCGCCTTGGTCGTAAATCGCCGAAACCTGCTGCGAAAAGTTTTTAGCTTCCGCCTCTCCCATGGTTGCCTTGATTTTGTTTTCGAAGTGAGTGACGGTTCTTACGATTGCTTCAGCATACGACTCAAGAATTCTCCGGGCTTTCTTTACTACTTGAAGATCCTTGCTATCGATAGTTTCCATTGAAGCGACAACTGCCGCAAAAATGTCATTGAAGTCGGTAATGATATCGGCAAAAGCTGAAGCGCTCATTATCGACTCAATTTCTCCGAGCTGGATTTCGTATTCTGACTTCAGTAAAGGTATCACGCACGTAATATCGGCCTTGGTGCCCTTCTTTAGCGAAGGTTTTGAAACAAAATATCCATAGGAGTGTCCGGTCTTGTTGAATTCATCTTTGTAGCGAGAATCTTCGGCCATGAATTCCTACTTCCCAGTCCAAGGGCTCTTGCCATCAGGGGTGTTCATCCAGGTGCCGCCCTCATAGGTCTCTTTGAAATCCTCGTACTCTTCTCGGGTAATCTCCTTGGCCTCCAACTTCTCCTTCATCTCGTTCCAGTTGGAGAGTAGGGCGAAGAAGGAGGATGCGCCAGGCTTGGCGACGATGGCTGGCTGGCCGTTTATCTTGGTCACGGTATAGCCAAGGGTGTCTTCGTTCTCGAGGATTGCGTAGTAGAACTCCATGTAGGGGCCGAACTCAGGGGAGCTGAGGTACTCCGGCCTGACCTTGAGCGTCTTGGCAATGCGTTCGCTGATCTCGGGCTTAGCTTTCCTGGCCCCAAGCTCATAGCTGCGATAGGCGGTCTCGCTGATGCCTGCGAAGTCGGCCACTTGCTTCTGGGTGAGGCCCCTTTTGCCCCTGAGCCTCCTTATCGTGCGTGCGAATCTCGAACTCTCGTCACCAAACAATTCCTCAAGCATGCTTTCGTCCTGTCCTAATGGTTCCACCTAGCGCATTGAAAACGCTGTGCAAATGGTACCACCTCACGAATCCGTGATGTTTGACGGCGACTCGAAGACAGGAGATGAGAATGAGTACACAGATGATCGGAGCAGAGGAAGTCGCGAAGGCCCTGAACACCTCGAAGGGCTACGCCTACAAGGTGATCCGCAAGCTCAACGCCGAGCAGGAGGAGAAGGGCTGCCTGGTGGTGAAGGGAAAGGTCAGCGCCGACTACTTCGCCGAGCGCTACTTCGGAAAGAAGGGCGGCGCGAATGTCGATCAGTAAGGATCACGAGCGCGGCACCTACTACGTCCAATGCTATTACCGCGATTGGACGGGGGAGCGCAAGAAGAAGACCAAGCGCGGATTCAAGACGAAGAAGGCCGCGGCGGCCTGGGAGGTGGACTTCCTGCGGCAGATGGAGGGAACGCCGGACATGACACTCAACGCGTTCTACGAGCTTTACAAGAAGGACATAGCCAAAAAGGTGCGCATCACCACCCAGCGTGGCAAACAGCAGCTCATCGAGACCAAAATCCTCCCCTACCTGGGCGAGAAGACGCTCACCGACATAACGCCGCTGGACATCCTCAGCTGGCAGAACGCCATCCAGTCGGGGACAACGTCCAACGGCCTCTCCTACAAGGACTCCTACCTGCGAACCATCGGCAACCAGCTTTCGGCAATGCTCAACCACGCCGTCCGCTACTACAACCTTCCTAGTAACCCCATGAGCAAGGTCGACCGAATGGGCAGCAAGAAGACCGACGAGATGCGCTTCTGGACCAAGGACGAGTACAAGCGATTCTCCCGGGCGATCATGGACAAGGACGTCTCGTTCATGATCTTCGAGGTGCTGTACTGGCTGGGGGTGCGCAGCGGCGAGGCGTTGGCGCTCACGCCCGCCGACTTCGACCTCAAGCGCGGCAGGGTCAGCATCACCAAGACCTACCACCGCATCGACGGCGAGGACGTGACGACTCCGCCGAAGACCCGCAAGTCCAACAGGGTCATCGTGCTCCCGAGGTTCCTCATCGATGAAATAAAGGATTACCTGCTGGCCCATCCAGCCATCCGACCAACAGATCGGATGTTCCCCGTCACCTAGAACTTCCTCAGGTGTTAATTGCATGCAGCAGAGAATATGGTGGCGGCTTGAGGAAACTAGAGCCAGGAGAACTGCTTCAAGTACCTGTAAGGTTCGAAGGAAGCTTACAGGCTTGTTTGAGTATCACGTGAGTACCAGGGGGATGCGTTTTTCGAAATGCATCCCCCTTCTGAGTATATGGGGATGGTAGAGCTTTCGAAGATGCAGGTTATTCGCGCAAAATTGTGAGGTCTTTACTCATCCATCCAGCCAACCAAAATGCAAAAGATGCATATTCGCAGGCCAAACCATATGAAAAGAGCCTTTCCAGACCGCTGGAAAGGCTCTTGTTGGTTCTATGTGGCTGGTGGTTGCAGGCTAATTCGGCATATTTTGAGCCATCAAAAGACCTGGTAAATCACCGAAATCAAACCTCACGATAATGCGCGGAATCATTCCCACTCGATAAAACAATAGTGTTCCATTTTTACGATTTCGTCCTTGTTTTATCCGCAGTTTCTTCTCGTTGTCAGCTGTATTCGGTTGGCCTCTCTCAGAGAAAACTCATCCCAAACTCAGCTCTTTTCATTTTACCATTTCGTGAGTTTTACGCCTGAGTTTAGACGAAGGATGGATTTGCTGCGTGACCTGTGAAAACCCGCTATCCCCGTTCGATCGAATCCTTTTCTTTCGAATGAAACCCCCATCGAGAACGCGACTACGATAAGGGTTCTTGATGCCCTTCATTTCGAGTCGGCTTGCCAAGCATCATTCTGATCGAAACTCAAAGGGGGCAAGTTCGCTCTTCAGAAGGATTTCGCTGTCATTCCAGAACAAACTCACGACATCTCCGAAGATAGCTAAGAATGAGATTCCACCTCGCTAACGTAGGAGCTCCTGCTTGCGAGGACATCCAGCAATTTCGATTCCGGGTCGTCATCGAAAGCGACCTTCGCGATCGATCTCCACTTGCGTGGGGGCATGCCGACCGATTTCGCGAAGAGGGCGGAAAAGCTTGTTGCTCGTGCATACCCGCAACGATGCGCTACCTCGTCTATGCTCATATCATGGTCGGTGAGCAGTCTTTTCGCCAGCTCGATTCTTTCCGAGGAGACGAACTCGGTCACTGTCAATCCCGTCACCTGCTTGAATGTCTTCTTGAATTTGGTTGACCCCATGTTCGCGGCCTCGAGCAGATCCTTCTGCCTGATCGCACCGCCTAGGTTGTTCTCGATGTACGATACGGCTCTCGCGATCGAAAGGCGGTCCTGCTCGGCCACTCCCTCGCACAGGCTCTCTCCCATCCTGAGCAGCCTTGCCATCACCAAGTTCGCGATTCCGGAATACAGGAGGCTCGCTTCCGGCCCCGGGATCTCCCTTGGAGTTATCTCGCCGAGCATCTCCGCTATTTCCGGATCCCAGGAAGCCTGGTTCCTAAGACCCTTCAGGCTGGTCGCTAGCGGTTTTAGCGCCTTGTCGATTCTTTCCCCGAAGACGCTTTGACAGTATTCGTCGTAGTACTCGATTTCCGTGTAAGAGAATCTCGCTCCTTTTGGAAGCAGGATCGAGCTTGTCTTGGGCTTTGCTTCCAGAAAGGCGGAAACGCTTGATTGCGGCATGAGGCCATGCCTTTCGCGGCGGACGGCGAAATAACCGCCAGAATCGAAACAGAAGGGCAGGCTTTCTTTCAAAGTGAAATCGCAGCAGACGACGGAGAAGGACCGCCGCGCCTCCCACGCCCAGTACCACCCCTCGCATCTGCGCCCGTCACCTTCGAAGAGGGACCCCTCTCCGTTCCACCCGTCTGCCAAGACGAGGCCGATTGGCTCGAGCGAGGCCTCAAAGGTCTCCGCCGCGGCTTGCGCAGCGTGGGAGAACATCGTTTCCCTGTCGTACATCTTCCGATCCTTTATTCGCGTTCGGACGCAATTCCTGCGCGCTCGGACTTTTCCTTCCAGGTGCAACCTGATTCAGATTAACCAAGGCTAACATTTCTTTGTCAATTATAGCGATAAAAGAAAGGCTCTCTGGTTTTGCGAAGAAGAACACGGAAAACACTCGCGGAGCGCATCGATGTCAGAACGAAGGTGGCCATGCTCGTCGTGCTCATAGCGACCGGGGCCATCGTGAAGGATTACGTTCTGGGCTCGGTTCTCTTTGCCGTCGTCGTCCTCCTCTCCTTCGCAATCGGGCGCGGAAGGATGGCGGCATCCTTCTCTTTCGCCTATCTCTTTCTCATGGGCATCTTCTGGGTCACGACGATGCTTCCGCCGAACGCCGCCGGAGCCCTTGGCTCGTTCGCCCTGGCCTGCCGCACCTGCATGCCCATCTGCCTGTTCGCGGCGGTCTTCGCGACCACCACCAAGATTGGCGACCTCACGGCCGCCCTCTACGGGATGAGGCTGCCGAAGGCGGTTGTCGTTCCGCTGGTGATAGCGGTGCGGTTCTTTCCGACGCTCAAGGAGGAGTCTTCTGCCGTAGCGGACGCGATGAGGGTGAGGGGGCTCGCCCTTTCGCCCAAGAATCTCGTTTCGAAGCCGGCGCTGATGTTCGAATCCGCGGTCGTGCCCGTGATGCTGCGCTGCGCCAAGATCGCAGACGAGCTCGCTGCTGCGGCGGTTGCGCGCGGCATCGACCGGCCTGGAAGGAAGACCTCCTACAACGCGCCCCGGTTCGGATGGGTCGATTTCCTGCCTCTCTCGATCCTTGCCGCCTGCTGCTTGCTTCTTGTGGTTGCTAAGGCCAACCAGGGGATCGGAGGGCTGCTGTGACGAAAAACGCCGTCGAGCTCAGAAGCGTCTCCTTCACCTATGCGGGGTTCGATGCCCCGGCGGTCGACGACGTGAGCTTTGCCGTCGCGCCGGGCGAATGCATCGTTCTTTGCGGGGAATCTGGCTGCGGAAAGACCACCGCGACCCGGATCGTCAACGGGCTGGCGGGCGGGTTCTATGAGGGCAGTCGGACGGGAAAGGTCCTCATAGCGGGCAGGGATGTCGACGACCTGGAGGATTGGGAGCTCTCGTCTTTGACGGGCAGCGTTTTCCAGAACCCTCGCACCCAGTTCTTCAACCTCGACACGACCGGCGAGATCGCGTTCGGCATGGAGAACCTCGGCGTTCCCAGGGAGGAGATGCACAGGCGAGTGTGCGACGTCGTGCGCGAGCTCGGCATAGAGTGCCTGATGGGCAGAGGCATCTTCGAGCTCTCCGGGGGCCAGATGCAATCGGTGGCCTTCGCGAGCGCATGGGCTTGCAAGCCGAGCGTCTACGTCCTCGACGAGCCTTCGAGCAATCTGGACCCTCCCTCCATGGAGAAGCTCGCCTCCTTCATCTCGAAAGCCAAGTCGAGCGGGTCTGCCGTGATCATCGCCGAGCACAGGCTCTCCTACCTCGCGAGCGTCGCCGACCGGTACCTGCTCTTCGAAGGCGGTTCCGTCGCCGCCGAATGGGACGCGCAGCGATTCCTGGGGCTGTCCGACGCGGAGCGAGAGTCCTGCGGGCTCAGGTCCTCCGAGCCGCCGAAGCTCGCCGACCTGATGCAGCGCCTTTCCCGTCCCGCCTCCGCCTTTCCCGCCGTCGAGGCGAGGGGAATCTATGCGGGGTACGAGAGGGGCATGCCGGTCCTCGAGGGGATTACCGTCGCGTTCGACCCCGGGAGGGTCGTCGGCGTGGTCGGGCGTAACGGGGCAGGCAAGTCAACCCTGCTCAAGTGCCTGGCGGGGATCAAGAAAGAAGAGCTCGGGCATGTTCGGTTCCAAGGATCGGTGATCCCTCCCAAGAGAAGACCCAATCATGCGTTTCTGGTCATGCAAGACCCCGACTACCAGCTCTTTCGCCCGAGCGTGCGCGACGAGTTGGCATCCGCGGCCCCGTCTCCTTCCGACGTCGACGAACTTCGTCTCGAAGCGGTCCTGGAGGAGTTTGGCCTGGGAGATGTCGCCGACCGCCATCCCGCATCGCTCTCGGGAGGGCAGAAGCAGCGGTGCGTCTGCGCCATCGCGTCGGAATCGGGGGCGCAGGCGCTTCTCCTCGACGAGCCCACGAGCGGCCTGGACTTCCGGAACATGGAACGCCTCGCGCTCATCCTTCGCGAGGAGACCTCTCGCGGAAAAACCGTGGCGGTCGTCAGCCACGACACGGAGTTCCTGTCTAAGGCCTGCGACCAGATCGTGCTCATCGAGTGAGCCGGCCTGCAAAGACTGAAAAGGATTCCTATGGAAGAAAGGATTTGGAAATGACAGCAAAAGCAAAACAGAAGGAAAGCGGCAGCCTCAGCTCCAGGGACCTCATAGCCCTCGGCGTCTTCTCCCTTCTGTTCATGGTGGTGAGCATGCTCGTCGTGGGAATCACCTCCATGAGCGTCGTGGCGTACTGCGGCTGCTGCGCCATCGCCGCGATACCCGCCGGGATCGTCTGGGTCTACATGCATGCGCGCGTGCCGCGCGCGGGAACCTCGCTGATCATGGCCCTCGTCTTCGCCGTGATCGTCTTCGTCATCGGGTCGGGATGGCCCGTGGCGCTCGGCCTCGCCGTCGGCGGCGCCGTCTCCGAGCTGATTCGCAAGGCGTTCGGGTACGGGAGGTTTGCGGGCGTCGCCGTGGGGTACGCGCTTTTCGAGACCTGCTGGGCGGCGGGCCTTTTCGTCCCCATGTTCGCCTCCCAGGACTACTACCGCGAGCTGATGGGGTCCAACAGCATCGACCCGGCCTACATGGAAGCCCTTCTGTCCACGGTGACTCCCGAGACGTTCGCGATCATCGCAGCCGTGACCTTCGCGGGCGGCATCATCGGCTACAACCGTCTGCTGGCGCCCAAGCCCGCAAACGTCACGCTGGCGGCGCTGCTGCCGACGATTGACAAG
>OGOS01000765.1_pt1 | contig 23981 bp, 23 predicted proteins | sample 1552701 | NCBI WGS metagenome assembly OGOS01 (sample SAMEA2580128, study PRJEB22360) | human gut metagenome | biome: human gut; feature: human-associated habitat; material: faeces | place: Denmark | collected 2008/2010
TTTTTCATATCTCCTATTATATCACTTTTTCGCTATGAACACAAGCTCTAAGGAATGTTATGGACAGGCTTTCAAGGCTTGCACAGCAGAAGCGTGACAGTCAGAGGATGCTTGCCCGATATATGCAGAACGAACAGTCTGCCAAAAGAAAGGTCATCTTGAATAAAAAAATATGGCAGGGAGAGATTGGTTCTCCTTGCCGTAGTAAGGTGTATAGTTACTAAGAAGAATCAGAATTTATATATTAAACACTTCATTTGCGTATGATGTCCACCCACCATGCGTAAGCATTACGCAAATTACAGCAAGTGCTATATACAATATGATAGGGATAAGCAGGTATGTCTTACCTTTACCCATTGTTTTCCGGAACACATAGATATTTGAGGGCAATGCTAAGGCAAGCCAAATCAGTAGCTCAATACAGCCAAGCATAATAGAAACATCTTTCTCCGAGCCTAAATCATAGCTGTAGCCTTTTGAATGTCCAGTTATATCAAGAAAAATCCAGCCAAAACATATTGGAAATGTAAATGCAACAAAACTCGTCCAGAGAAAATTCAGACAATAGATAATTTTACTTTTCATGACTATCTCCTGTAAATTACAATTATACGAGCAAACCAAGCGCCTGCCCTTATCTGTAATTATACATCGTAACCCCGAAAAAGTCAACCATACATCAACATAAAAGAAAGGAAACAACAGCTATGAGCAAAATCGGATATATCATAGTTTCAACGGAACATCAGGAGACAGCGAGACAGCAGGAAATCATGTGCGACTATCAGGTTGACCGCATCTTCTCCGAGAAGTTGTCAGGAGCAAACGGAGACCGCCCTCAGCTCATGGCTATGCTTGAATATGTGCGTGAGGGTGACACCCTCTACATTGAGAGTATCAGCCGTTTAGAACGCTCCACAAAGGGCTTGCTGAACATTATCGACACACTCACCGCCAAAGGGGTAACGCTCATCAGCCATAAGGAGAAAATCGACACCGACACGCCTGCGGGCAATTTCATGTTGACCGTGTTTGCTGCCCTCTCTCAGTTGGAGCGTGAACAGCTCAAACAGCGACAGCGTGAGGGCATCGAAATCGCTAAGGCACAGGGCAAATACACAGGACGGAAGCCCATTGAGATCGACTGGACGAGGTTCGGTCAGCTTTATGGGGAATGGAAGTCCAAGAGCATCACAGGCAGGGACTTGTGCGGAACGGTTTGCAGGTGTTCCAATAGACTACGGGCAAGTAGCACACATCAATATTGTGCCTTAACGAAATCTTAACACCGTAACCGTAATCTTAACAACACTTTAACCGCTCATGTGATATAATAAAGCTATCATTTGAATGAGAGGTGTACGATGTTACATAAAAATAGAGTAAAAAACAGAACTCATATGACTTCCTTTCAGGTCATCATTATCAGTTTCTTTTGCCTGATTCTGGTAGGTACGCTACTTCTGATGCTGCCGATCTCATCAAGGCAGCGGTGTGTGACTTCATTCCCTGATGCAATGTTCACAGCCGTTTCAGCTACCTGTGTGACTGGGCTTGTTGTAAAGGATACTGCTACATACTGGTCTCTGTTCGGGCAGGCGGTCATTCTGATGCTAATTCAGATCGGAGGTATGGGCGTTATCACCATCGGGCTTGCGATCATTAGAGCATCAGGGCGGAAAATCGGTCTGCGGCAGCGCAGTACGATGCAGGAATCCATCTCCGCACCGCAGGTAGGCGGTATTGTGAAGCTGACAGGCTTTATCCTTAAAACATCACTTATCATAGAGATGATCGGTGCGGCTTTGCTTGCACCCGTTTTCTGCAATGATCTTGGTATCGCTAAGGGACTGTGGTATTCCTTGTTTCACAGCATATCGGCTTTTTGCAATGCAGGTTTTGATCTGTTCGGCATAAGAGAACCGTTCTCATCGCTGACCTTTTACCACAGCAACATCTATCTCAATATCATCATTATGATGCTAATTATTACGGGAGGCATCGGCTTTCTCGTCTGGGGCGATATCAGAATACACAAGAACAGGATCAGGCGCTTCTCTCTGCAAAGCAAGGTCGTACTGATGACATCTGCTGTCTTGATCGTTCTGCCTGCACTGTATTTCTTTTTTTATGAATATGACCATGAGACTATCCATGACCGGACGATCCATTCACTGTTTCAGTCTGTCACAACACGAACCGCAGGCTTTAACACAACTGATCTCGCTGCTATGGATGAATCAGGTACAGCCATTATGATCATTCTTATGCTTATAGGCGGTTCTCCCGGTTCCACCGCAGGCGGTATGAAAACAGCGACTTTTGCTGTTCTGTTCCTTTCTGCGATCACAGTGTTAAGGCGCAGAAATGATGTGCAATGCTTCAAAAGAAGAATATCAAACGAAGCTGTCTGCAGTGCAGGTGCTGTTTTGTTTATGTATCTTGTATTGTTCTTTACAAGCGGTATCATTATCAGTAAAGTGGAAAATCTACCGCTGCTGACCTGTCTGTTTGAAACAAGCTCAGCTATCGGTACTGTAGGGCTGACACTCGGCATTACAAGCGGTCTGTCTGCTGTATCCCGTGTGATACTGATGATACTGATGTTTTTCGGGAGAGTCGGCGGACTGACACTCATTTATGCAGCTCTGCCATCGGCGGACAGTCAGAATTCACGCTTACCGCTTGAAAAAATATCCATAGGATAAGGAGTCTTATATATGAAAACAGTTTTAATTATCGGAGTAGATCAATTCGGCAGTCATATTGCCAAACGCATGGAGGAGCTTCGGTGTGAGGTCATGGCAGTAGATGAAAATGAGGAGCGTATCAACAATATCCTGCCCTATGTGACCAACGCAAGGATCGGTGACAGCACCAATGAGGAATTTCTCCGTTCGCTTGGTGTAGGAAACTATGATGTTTGTATCGTTGCCATCGGCGGCCAGTTTCAGTCCTCTCTGCAAACAACGTCTTTGCTCAAGGAGCTGGGGGCAAAGAAAGTCATATCCCGTGCGACAAATGATGTACAAATGAAATTCCTGCTTAAAAACGGAGCCGATGAGGTTGTCTATCCTGAGATGCAGATGGCACTTCGCATCGCTACAAAATATGCATCAGACAGCATACTCGACTTTATTCATCTGGATAACAATTACTCGATCTACGAACTGAAAGTACCGAAGGACTGGTTCGGAAAGTCGCTTTCACAGATCGATATACGAAAGAAATTCAAGATCAATATTCTGACGATCAAACGCGGAGAAGAGGTATTTATCCCTGCATCGGACACTGTAATTAAAACTGATGACATCGCATTTGTCATAGGTGAGATTCGGGATATCCAGAAATGTTTCAGAATTTAGGAGATGATCGTGTGAGAGATGTTCTGCTTGCACTGTCTGTAGGAGCAATGTTTCTCTACGGCTTTTATATTATGAAAAAAGAGATGAATTCATCGAGGAGATACAAAAGAGCAGCCGTGGACACAACCTGTCAGAAGATGATGTTGACGAACACAAAAGTGATATATTATAATAACAAGGGTGATTCTTATGACTGCTAATTCTATAAAAAGCTCTAAAGCATTTTCTGTGTTCAAAGACTCCGCTATATGTCTTGTGGTGCTGACAGCCGCAACACTTGCCGGATACGCATTCAAAGCCTTTCAACTTGCCGATGCGGACATTATCATGCTGTATATTATTGCTGTGCTTGTGATATCCATTTTTACATCAAAGATGTATTTCTGCCTGATATCATCATTCGTAGGAGTAGTGCTTTTCAACTGCTTCTTCACCTATCCTGAGTTTTCTCTTTCAGTTCACGATGCAGGCTATCCTGTCACATTTGTGACGATGTTTATTACAGCGTTCATTGCAGGAACGCTTGCCAATAAGCTGAAACGCAATATCCTGATCGCCGAGCAGAATGCCCGTGAAAAGGAGGAGGCGGCACTTCTGGCGCAGAATGAACAGCTTAGAGCTAATATGCTCCGTTCCATATCCCATGATCTCAGAACACCACTGACCTCCATATCAGGCAATGCCAGTACGCTCATTTCCGGCGGCGATACGCTTGATGAATCAACACGTCAGCAGATATACACGGATATTTATTCCGAATCAATGTGGCTTATCGAAATGGTGGAAAATCTTTTATACGCTACACGAATTGAGGACGGCAGAATGCAGCTCAATATCTCGGTAGAGATACTTGATGACATTGTTCAGGAGGCTGTCAGACACACCAAACGCACTTACCCAAAGCGAAATATCATCGTTGATATGTATGACGAGATAATCCCCGTTATGGCAGATGCAAACCTTATCGTACAGGTCATAGTCAATCTTATGGATAATGCTGTCAAGTACAGTGATGAGGATTCTGATGTTACCGTCAGTGTGCGCCGAGAAAATGCGTATGCTGTTGTGATATCCGTGTCCGATCACGGTACTGGTATCTCCGATGAAGAAAAAGAAAAGGTATTTGATATGTTCTATACGGGCGGCAGCCGTTCCTCAGACAGCAGAAGAAGTCTGGGGCTGGGGCTTGCACTGTGCAGGTCAATTATTACTTCACACGGCGGTACTATATCTGTCAGCGACAACATACCAAACGGTACAGTTGTTAGCTTTACTCTGCCAATAGGGGAGGTCAATCTAAATGAATGAATATCTTGTTCTGGTGGTGGAGGACGACAAGCCTATCAGAAATCTTATTACAACTACTCTTAAAATGAACGACTATCGTTTTATTACTGCTGTCAGGGGCAATGAAGCGATCATGCTCAGTGCTTCGCATAAGCCTGATATTATCATACTTGACCTTGGACTGCCTGATATTGACGGCGTTGAGGTGATAGAGCATATACGCACTTGGAGCGATGTTCCTATCATCATAGTCAGTGCAAGGAGCGAGGACAGGGACAAGATAACAGCCCTTGACAAAGGTGCAGATGATTACCTGACAAAGCCTTTCTCTGTTGACGAACTTCTCGCAAGGCTCAGGGTGATACAAAGGCGGCTTATGAAGTCCGAAAACATCTCGGTCACGGAATTTGTCAATGGCAGATTACGGATAGACTATGTTTCGGGCTGTGTTCACCTTGATGATGAAGAACTTCACCTGACACCGATAGAATACAAGCTGCTTTGCCTGCTTGCCAAGAATGTCGGCAAGGTGCTGACGCATAAGTACATTATCCAAAGTGTATGGGGAACTCCTGCGGATAACAGCGAAGCCTCCCTGCGTGTATTTATGGCTACCCTGCGAAAAAAGCTGAGTGACAGCAGTCAGGCGCTGATACAAACACATATCGGTATTGGGTATCGTATGATGAAATTATAGTTTTAGGGAGCAGTACAAAGCAGACACTTTATTTGATGATCTGTATCGCCTTCAATGGCTGCAAAAACAATTGAACTGATTTTTTCTAAAGGAAAAAAGGGCAATGCCTTCCACTCACGGAGGACATTGCCCTTTTCCTTATGCTGTGATTATATCAGTCCTGAATCTCCTACATCATAGTTGCACCGTCCTTGAAGCCGACTTTGTAGGCTGCTCTCATCTCAGCAGCGGCAGTATCGCTCACGCAGTCAAGTATCTGGTGGAATATATCAATCTGCTCCTCGCTGAGTGAGTTTTCAAACGGTATGCAAAGAGCATTGAACTCATCTGAGAACTCAGCGGAGTGAATTTCACCCTGTCTATAATTATACATCGCATCGATCATTTGTATCTGTCCTTTCGGTTTTATTGTGTAAAACCAACCGTCCAAATTTTACCGAATAATCGTTGCTAAGGTGTTGCTTATGGCACACCACTCAGTAACTCTGTAACCGAATTACATACTATGATGCGTTTTTTGGAATACGACTTTTTGAAAGATCCTGGACTAAGCAGTTTCGACAACTGGGTAACGGTATTCGGGGAACAGAAAACAGAATGGGAGCTTACTCCTGCCGGCAACAAATTCAAGGAACGCACCCGAATCGCCAACTATACAGGCTTGCCGGAACTGATGAGTATGTTCAAACAGGTTGCTGACGTACGTACAGCAGACACACTCGATCTTGCTACGCCGGAAATGAAGTATCATATTGAGAACATCGAAGCAACAGAGTTTCAGAAAACGCTTGTACAGGAGTTGTCAGACAGAGCCGATGACGTGCAAAGTGGAAATATAGATCCGTCTGTGATCCTGTATAATAAAACTTGACACATAAGCCACAAGGGAATAAAATAGAAAAAAGGAAAAACGGAGGATACGAAGATGTCAAAGAAGAGAGAATACGACGAGGAATACAAAGTGCAGGCGGTCAAGTTCGCCAAAAATCTTGGATCAGCAAAAGCAGCAGAGGAGCTGCAAATCCGTGTCAACACGCTGTACGGCTGGATACAAAAAGTAAAAACAGCAGAGCTGGACATCAGATGCGGCGAACGCAGCCCGGAAGAAGCATTGAGCATTGCCAAAGAGAATCAGCAGCTGAAAAAGCGGATCAAGGCGTTGGAAAAAGAAAATCGTCGTCTGAGTGAAATGAATGAATTTCTGGAGGATGCAGCAGCTTTTTTCGCTGCCAGCCGTCAGAAGTCCGGAAAGAGCAGCGATTGAACTATATTGCATATCGAACCGATGACGGCAAAAACGCCGGAAAAATCCGCTTTTACTGTAAAGCTCTGGAGGTCAGCAGACAGGCTTTCTATAATTATCTGAAACGCAAAAAGAAATCATGGAAGTATCAGCTGCTGGCAGATGCGATGCTGAAGATCCATGCTGCAGACGAAGAAAACGTAGATTACGGCAGAATCCGCATGTTTCAGGCACTTCAATATCAAAAAGAAATCGGCGAGCTTGGGGAGGTTGCCATTTCCAGTGAGGGAACAGTTCGCAAAATTATGGAGCAGATACACCTGATTCATAAGCCGAAGCGAAAGCCAAATGGAATCACCAAAGCTGACCGGGAAGCACGCAAATCTGATGATCTTCTGAAACGTGATTTCACAGCAGATGCACCGCTGCAAAAGTGCGTGACAGATATTACAGAAATTCCGGCAAAAGACGGAAAACTGTATGTTTCAGCAATTTTTGACTGCTATGACTTATTGCCAGTGGGTCTGGCAATGGCGGATCATATGCGTGCCGAACTGTGCTGTGAAACGCTGAAACATGCGAATTTGCGAGATGTGAAAGCATTTGGGCAAAGATGAAGGAAGAATTGTTTTATCATCGGGGCAGAAAGACAGAACATTACACAATGGAGGAACTGAAATTCATGGTCTGGCGGTATTTCACTGGAGCAACCGCAGGATCTGCTCGTCCATTGGCGGGCTTCCTCCTGCTGTAAAGCGGCAAAGATTCTACGCAGCGGTTGCCGTCGCACGCTTTGCTTCATAATCCTTGTTGGAAATGTGTCAAGTGTTATTGACAATTTCAAAATGAGCTACTGCACATAATGCAATAGCTCATTTTCGTATATTCCAAATCAACCTAATTGTTCTACAAATCTTGCAAATGCTTCTTTTCCTTGTTTATCTCTCTTAAATACTCCGGCATCTTCAAGTACCTGTTCAAAAACTCTGCCGACTTCATAACGAATAATATCCATTGCATTATCAGCGTTAAAATCAGAATATTTTTTTAGAATTTCACTTGCCCAAATTGCATGAGATGCAATTTTATCATCTGTAGCAATCTCTTTGCCGGACAGCATTGCATCTTTTAAAAGTGTCAGTTCATCTGCTAAACGTGCCGGAAGAACAGCAAGTCCCATCACTTCAATCAATCCGATGTTTTCTTTTTTGATATGATGTAAGGTAGGATTCGGATGGAACACACCTAACGGTCTTTCTTTCGTTGTAATATTGTTTCTCAATACCAAGTCGCATTCAAATCCAGAAGAAGTTGCTCTTGCAATTGGAGTAATTGTATTATGCAGAATTCCGTCTGTTTCTGCAAAAATTCCAACCACTTCATCCGTATATGTTCTCCATTTTGATAAAATATCAGCACATGCGGCTGCCAAAGCCGTCCTGTTTTTTGAAGAAAGACGTATCACAGACATCGGCCATTTTACAATGCCGGCACTAACATTCATATAATTTTTCAAAAGAAATGTTCTTTCAATCGGTGCTTTTGCCATTGCAAAATTATAATTGCCGCCTTGAAAGTGTTCATGCGTTAGAATTGAACCGCCTACAATAGGAAGGTCTGCATTTGAACCGATAAAATAGTGTGGAAATTGCTCAACAAAATCAAACAGTTTATTGAATACCTGTGCATTGATTGTCATAGGAATATGCTGTTTATGAAAGACGATGCAGTGTTCATTATAATATCCATAAGGAGAATACTGCATGAACCAATCTTGGCTGTTGATATTCAACTTTACCGGACGAAGATTTTGTCTTGCAGGGTGTGTCTGGTGACCTGCGAATCCCATATTTTCAACACAAAGCTGACATTGAGGATAGGCTGATTTTTTTTGCAATTTAGCAGCAGCAATATCACGAGGATCTTTCTCTGGCTTAGAACGGTTTATAGTAATGTCAAGTGTTCCATATTCTGATTCATATGTCCACTTTAAATCTTTCGCAATTCTTTCAGCACGAACATAGTTCAGGCTTTTACTAAAAGCATAATACCATTCTGTAGCTGCTGATGGCGAAGCAGAATATTTTCTTTGAAATGTGGCATTAACTTCTCTCGGCATAGGTGTGAAAACACCCATAACTCTTGTATCGAATAGATCACGTTGTACAGAAGTGTCTTCAATGATTCCTGCTTTTACTGCATAGTCGATCAGGGGTTCAAGAAGTTCTTCAATATTTCCCGTGAGTGGTTCTTTATCATTTCAGTCAGTCAGTTTTAGTATATCCATGAGCTGATTTCTAACAACGAAAATATCGTCATTTGTAATCAAATCAGCTTCTATTGCATGACGGATCAATCCGTTTATTGCCCTGTATATCATGATAACACCTCTTTTCAAAAACCATCTGGATGATTCTTATGCCAATTCCATGCGTCAGATATAATTTCTTCAAGGCTATCATGTACAGGATTCCAGCCAAGAATTTTTCTTGCCTTTTCACTGGAAGCCACCAGTCGTGCAGGATCTCCGGCACGTTTTGGCGTTTCAATTGCCGGAATCGGGTGTCCTGTCACTTTTCTTGCTTTATCAATTACTTCTTTTACGGAATAGCCGACACCATTTCCAAGATTGAAAATATTGCTTTCGTTTCCGTTTTTTAAGTACTTTACAGCGAGAATATGTGCCTGAGCCAAATCGGTAACATGGATGTAATCTCTGATACAAGTTCCATCAGGCGTATCATAATCTGTTCCATAGATGGAGATACTTTCTCTCTTTCCATTGGGGACTTGAAGAATCAAAGGAATCAAATGACTTTCCGGATTATGAGCCTCGCCGATTTTGCCTGATTTGTCTGCTCCGCAAGCATTGAAATAGCGGAGAGAAACGTATCTTAGACCATGAGCTTTTGAAGTCCAATAGAACATCTTCTCCATAGCAAGTTTGGTTTCACCATATGGATTGGTTGGCTGTGTTCTGTCTGTTTCAAGAATCGGAATATTTTCCGGTTCACCATAGGTGGCAGCGGTTGAGGAAAATACAATTTTATCAATATGGTGTTCAACCATGGAATCCAAAAGAATTTTTGTTCCGCAGAGATTATTATCGTAATACTTGAGTGGATTGACAACGCTTTCTCCAACAAGAGAATATGCTGCAAAGTGAATCACTGCATCTATCTGTTCGTTTTCAAAAATATTATCCAGAAACGCCTTGTCATGCAAATCACCCAGATAAAATTTCGCATCTTTCGGAACAGCTTCGATGTGTCCGGTTGCAAGATTGTCTGCAATAATAACGCTTTCTCCGGTGCGAATCAACTCTAAAGCTGTGTGAGAACCGATATATCCTGCACCACCTAAAACAAGTATACTCATTATCTTTTCCTCCTATTATTTGATTTCAATACCGCCAAACGGTCTGATTGTCATAATGTAGCACGAATTTTGTCCAAATATTCTGTCCATTTCCGATCTATATGCATTGACAAGATCATTTGGTACAAATGCCTGAACAGTCCCTGCGAAACCACCTCCGTGAACTCTTACAGCACCATTGCCTTTTAATATTCGTTTCCCCGCCATAATTGCAAGTGGAATCCCTTGTTCCGTTGGCTTTCTGCATGAGTATAAATTTTGCAGATAGTTCATGGAGGAATCTCCCGATTCGTTTACAAGCGTGAGAAAATCCTCAAATCTGTTGTTTTTGAGCGCTTCCATTTCTGCCTTTGCACGATAATTGTCGCCAAAAAAGTGAATTGCACGCAAGACAGCTCTGTCAGAAATCTTCTTTTTAATATCAGGGAGATTATCCCAAAATTGATTTTCATCAACTTCACGAAGAACCTTTTTGCCGAAATATTCTGCAACTTCGTCCATTTCTGTACGAACGGCTACATAGTCATCTGTCAAATCAGAATGATCTCCTTTGGTGTCTGTGATGATCAATGCATAGCCGGTTTTTGAAAGGTCAAAATCAATTTTTTGGATACTTGGATTTTGAATGTTTTGAAAATCAAGAAAAACAAATCCACCAACGGAGCAAACCATCTGATCCATCAATCCGCTTTTCTTGCCAAAATAAAAGTTTTCTGCATATTGTCCGATTTTTGCGATTTCTACTGCACCAATCTGATTGTGATTGTAATAGCTGTCAATTGCCGTTGCAATCAATGTTTCAAATGCAGCAGAAGAAGAAATACCGCTTCCACCAAGTACATTTGAAGTTGTATACATATCAAATCCGGAAATTTCTACACCGAAATCCTTAAAGCGAGCTGCAATCCCTCTGACAATTTCAGAAGAACCTTTTTCACCGATATGAACATCCAAATCGTCCAGTGAAACTGCAAATTCATCGTATCCCTCTGATTTAATTCTGATGATGTTTTCGTCATGAAATGCTACAACACCGATAACATCTAAGTCAACTGCTCCTGCAATGACACAGCCATGTTGATGATCGGTATGATTACCGCCGATTTCTGTCCTACCCGGAGCAGAATAAACGTGTATATCATTTCTATTCGGATACAGTGCTGTGAATTTCTCCACAGCACTCATATATCGTGATTTCTGACTTTCTATATCCTGTGGCTTATAAATATTTGCGAAGATATTATCAAATCCACCACAAGTAACATTGTCTTGAAAATCCTGTATTTTCATTGCTTTCCTTTCTTCTTACGATCTTAAGGGCATAATTACAAATTCCAATTTCATCGGCTGATCTGCATGGATTCTGTACGCCTCATGCACCGGTGCACCCCAGGAATCATCGCCGCCAACACCCATTTGCTTTGCAGCGATTCTGACCCATGTGTAGCGAACACTTGGAAGTTCATCCAGATGCATTGCGTTTTCGAGTTCATAGGCACTGTATGGCAGTACACTCATTTCAAACGGAGCAGATGCCTTTTGGAACGTCAGACCATGCTGCATATCATCATGGATTGAGAGCGTTCTTACACCGGTACGGTTGCCGCATTCTTGCGGATTGAGATAACCGGAAAGATTTTCTTTTGCTGTAGATTTCCACAATCCCAGTCTTGCCCCTTTGCATCGGTCACTGTAATTTTCATCAGGACCGAGTCCGTAATACTGGAAATTGCAAAGCTGTTTTTTCATCTTGAAGTCCAATGCAAGAACCGGCATATCGGACATTCCGCTTACGCCTGCATAATTTACACTTACGCCCAGCTTTCCGTCAAAGTGTGCAGTATAGGTTACAGTAAACGCAAAAGTCGGAACACAGGCAGCCTGATATGTGAATGTGATTTTCAAAGCATCTTCCTGTTCCAGCCATGAAACGGTTTTATACTTTGCAAATTTGCCTGCGGCATACCACTGTGCAAGATTGTACGGCTCGGAAGCACCGGTGTCATTGTCCGTCATTGCTCTCCAGAAGCTGACCTTTGGTGTGCGTGTGATATACTCAAAATCATTGTATTTCAGAGAACTGATGCCGCCCTCTTTTTTGTCGAACATCATGGAGAAGTTTTCTCCGTGAACGCCAATGATAACATCGCCGTATACAATCGTTGGCTTTTGCAATGTGGTTTCCGGAATTTGATTATCTTTTACTTCAAACACTTCCTGTGCAAAGGCGACTTCGTGCCCTGCATCTGCCCATAGTGTCTGATCTGCGGTAACGGCGGAAACATGATAAACATATTCTCCTGTACTGTCTATTTTGTGAAGTGTCAGTTTCATTGTCTTGCTTTCTCCGGCAGGAACATTCAGAGAAAATGTATCGGATTTCAGAACAACGCCGTTCTTTTCCAATCGTACAACAAAGGACAAGTTGTTTGTATCTGCAAAGAGATTTCGGTTTTCTACGGTAAGCATTCCGTTTTGAATGGACATTCTGATGTTTGAGTAAAGAGCCTTCATTTCCTGAACCTTTGGAGAATAGGTTCTGTCAGCATAGATCACACCATTGGTGCAGAATCCGTAATCGCTTGGTCTGTCCTCAAAATCTCCGCCATAAGCTAGAACCGTTTTCCCGTCGTCATTTTTGGTTTCGATTGCCTGATCGATGTAGTCCCAGATGAAACCACCCTGATAAGCCTCATATTTGTCCTCAAGGTCCGTGTAAAGGCTCAAACCGCCAAGAGAATTGCCCATAGCGTGCATATACTCACAGCTGATATACGGTCTGCCTGTATTCTGCTTCAGATATTCTTCCACTTCCTGCGGTTTTGCGTACATACGGCTTTCCATATCCGTGATAGAATCATACTGATGATTCGGAACTCTTGTAACGCCCTCATAATGCACCAGTCTTGTCGGGTCTACACTTCTGAAATATTCCGACATTGCAGCAATATCTTCTCCGCAGTAGGATTCGTTTCCGCAAGACCAGATGAGAACACTTGCGTGATTCTTGTCACGTTCATACATTGATTTTGCTCTGTCCAGCACAGCTTCTTTCCATTCCGGAAGTGAACCCGGTACATTCCAAGACGGATCTGTTGCACCAAGCTTCTGCCATGTACCGTGTGTTTCCAGATTGGTTTCATCAATCAGATAAATGCCATATGCATCACAAAGCTGATACCAAAGAGAATTGTTCGGATAATGACAGGTACGAACTGCATTGATATTGTTTTTCTTCATGAACTGGATATCAAACAGCATATCTTCCTTTGTGATTGCTCTGCCTGTTTTCGCATCAAATTCGTGTCGATTGATGCCCTTGAAAATGATACGTTTTCCGTTTAAACACATGATTCCGTTTTTCAGTTCAAATCGGCGGAATCCGACTTTGGTTCTGCTGACCTCGATTTCATTTCCGCTTTCATCTGTCAGAATCACTGTAAACGTGTAGAGATTCGGTATTTCGGCACTCCAAGGCTTGCTATTTTCAATTGTCCAGTTTACGGATTCCTTTTCATTGGATTCTGCAATGACCGTTCCATTTTCATCTGTCAAGATCGATTTCACAGAACACTTGCCCGCAATATCCAGCGTTGCAGAGAAGATCCCATTTGTGCCGTCATAATCTGCAATCACTTTCATATCACGAACATGGGCAGACGGTGCCGCATAAAGGAATACGTCACGGAAAATGCCGGAGAATCTCCAGAAATCCTGATCTTCCAGCCAGCTTGCAGAACTTCTCTTGAACACTGCAACAGCAAGTTTGTTGCCCTTTTCACGGATATACGGTGTCAGTTCAAATTCAGACGGTGTAAAAGAATCTTCGCTGTAGCCGATAAATTCGCCGTTCAGCCAGACATACATAGCAGTTTCCACACCCTGAAAAGAAATAAATACACGCTTATTTTTCAGAGCATCGTTCAAGTCAAAATATCTGACGTAGCTGCCGACAGGGTTGTCCTTTTCAGAGATAAACGGCGGACGGAGATGCTCCTGTCCCTCCCAAGGATAAATGGTATTGACGTACTGCGGTTTGCCGTATCCCTGCAATTCCATGTGTCCCGGAACCTGAATGTTGTCAAAATTGTCAGTGCTGTCGCTTTCTTCATAGAACTTTTGCTGCCATTCAGATGGATTCTTTGCCCACGCAAATTTCCAGGTGCCGTTCAGATTCTGAATCAGAGAGGAATTGTCTGCATCGGCTTCCAAATGATTTGCATAGATTCTGTGGTCGGAATGTGCTGCGATTCTGTTGACTGCAAACACTTCCGGATTGGTCAGCCAGTCGAGTGTATATTTCATATTGTTCCCTCCATTTTAGTTCCGTGATTCCATCACAACTTCATTTTCGGATATTCCAAGTTTTTCTTTGATTTCCGCATTTGCCTTTTCAACATTCATCTTAGAAAGAATAAATGTGATGATCAGATCCAGTGCAAACGGAACGATCAGATACATAATGTGAAGCATATTGATCGCAGAATCAGGCTGTACTGTCAAAGTGCCCTTGAATCCGCTAAAGTCGAGCAAAAGACCAACAATTGCTGTTCCAAGTCCACCACCAATTTTTACACCAAGTGATGTGCAGGAGTACATGATTCCATCAACGTGCTTGTGTTTGGTAAGCCAGCTATATTCAGAGCAGGATGCGATGACTGCATTCATATCACCTTGCCATGGACCTTGACCGAGTGCTGCAAGTGCTGTAAATGCAAGCATCAGCGGAATGTTTCCCATGTATCCGGCAACTGCTACCAGAAGTCTGCCAACTGTTGCTACCATGTAGCTGTATTTGTTCAGCTTATACATGCCGTTCCATTTTTGTACGATGGTAGGAGTGAAGATCAAGGCGATAATCAAAGGAATATTGATAAACCACGCAAATGTGCCGAACATATTCTCATCTGCGAGAACATATTTTGCATAGTATGTTCCAACACCGATCATCGCACCATAGAACTGCTGCAAAATATAGGTTACTGTGATCATCATATAATATTTGTTGTGTACGAGAATTTTGAATGCTTCTCCAAAACTGTATTTGGTTTCTTCTGTTTTTGTTTCACTGTCTGCAAGTTCCTCATCAGAAAGTTCCTTTACAGAAAGAGCGGAAATTGTATTTACAATAAGACCGATAACCGCATAAATAATTGCGACTGTTCTCCAGCCATTTGCACCACCGCCCATTGCTTCAACAAATTGGAATGTAACAGCCTGAATCAGGAGGCTTGTTCCAAATGCGAAGATAAAGCGATAAGAACCCATCTGAACTCTTTCCTTGCTGTTCCTTGTAACAAGAGCGGTCAGAGCAGAATATGCGATGTTGTTTGCCGTATAAAATACACTGTTAAGAAGTGTGTAGCAGATAAAGAACCATGCGTACTGAGCAAAATTATCCATGTTCATCGGGATTGCAAATACACCAATCAAGGTAATTGCACAGCCAATAAAACCATAAAGCATCCACGGTTTTGCCTTGCCCATTTTCGTATGTGTCTTATCAATCAACGTACCAAAAATGATGTCTGTTACTCCATCAAAAATCTTCGATACAGCAATGAGAACGCCAATAACACCTGCGTTTAATCCAATCGTGTCGGTAAGATAGATCATTACGAATGATGTCAGCAATGCATAGACAACATTCCCTGCAACATCGCCGGAACCATAACCGACTTTGTTATACCACTTTAAGTATGTTTTTTCTTTGCTCATAATAGAGCTCCTTTCATTGTTTGTATGCCCACATGGACAGAATTTTCCAATAATGAATGATACGAACTGCTTTTCATTTTGCAAAAACGAAATAATGCCATCGTCAGAATAGATGATTATTTTTTTGAGTATAAAGAATTTTTATTGAATTCGACATAGAATTACAATGAAAGACGTCTTTTTTAATTCTTTTCTCTCATTTCTTAACTCTATTATAGCACACAAAACGGCTTAAAAAATACACAAAGTTATAAAATATATGCACAAAGTTTAGGTTTTTTCTTGTAATCAGTGCTCAGGTGTGATATACTATAGTTATAGAATCAAGGAGGTGCTTTTTATGTTTATGAATGTTGCCTATTTAAACAACTCTACATCTACTGTAGTAGATAATACGAAACCTTTGATTGTAACAAGCTGTGGAAATTATCGTGTGAAAAATCGCTCTGAAGTAGTAACACATCGTCCGAAGGGAAGAAAAGATTATCAGCTTTTATATATTGCCTCCGGAAAAGGACATTTTTTCATTCACGGAGAAGAAAAAACGGTTTCAGCCGGAAATATTATTATATATTTGCCGGATCAACCACAGGAATATGTTTATTATCGTGCAGATCAAACCGATGTTTATTGGGTGCATTTTACCGGAAATGAAGTAGAAGAAATTTTAAAGTATTACAATATCAACCTGCAAAATAATATTCTCTATATCGGAACATCTCCCGATTATCAGTGGTTATTTAGTCAGATGATTCAGGAATTGCAGCTTTGCAGACCACGGTATGATGAATTGATTTCTTTGCAGCTGCGAAATATTTTTGTTTTGATAAGCCGTGCAATCATGAGTGCAAAGAAATTCAGCAGCACCAGTGAAAAAGAAGTTGCTTTTGCGATGCACTATTTTCGTAAAAATTACAACACAGAAATCAGCATTGAGGAGTACTCCGAATCCAGAGGGCTTAGCAACTGTTGGTTTATTCAGTGCTTTAAAGAAATCACAGGCTCCAGTCCGCTGCAATATATCTTAAAGTTGCGAATCTCCAACGCACAAAGTTTGTTAGAAAATACGGACTACACCATTACTGAAATTGCAAATATGGTTGGATACACCAATTCGCTTTATTTCAGCAGACTGTTTCATAAATACATTGGTATGTCACCAAAAGAATATCGAAAAATAAAACTCAAAGAAAATCTCAGGGAGTAAAAAACAAAACTCGTTTGGCTAAGATTAAACCAAACGAGTTTTGTTGATTTTTGATCAGAAATAAGGAATGGCTACATTACCAAACAGGCCCTGCGAAAAAATCTCTGTAAATTCAACAACAGTGATAAAAAACGATATGTGACTGCAGAAAAATCACTTGTTCGGTTCGTTTCACCAGAAAAAGCACAATTGCTCTCCGCAGAGAGTTCACCAGTATAGACCACTGCCCCGGCATCCGCATTGACAACATCAAAAGTACGCTCCTCAGATGCACCATCAAAGACCGCAGTTTTCAGCGAATTTGTGCGATAGCCGATTTGATTGGTGACAATGGGCGGTTCATAATTTCGAACGCCGGAATAATCTACCTTACTGTCATCCACCAACTCCAATGAAACATTGTCAATATAAATCGTATGTTCTGGGAAATTGTCTTCAAAATTACCGCAATTGAACTGTAACCGTGCCATAATATCAGTGGCATTTTTCATCGTAAATTCGTAATCAACGGTTTGTACTTCCGGTGTCAATGAAAGACGTTTGGAGGTATACGCCTGATAATCACCGCCGTTTTGCTGAATCATGCCGTCCACAGTACGATTAACCGTAGAGGAAATATCATATTTTAACCGATAAACACCGTTTTGATAGAGCGGAATGATGTCATAGTAGACTTGTACTGCCCATGTGACATCACCAGTTGCAGATACTTTCAGAGCAAGTCTGCCGCTGTCTGCTCCAAGACTGCTATGTATTCCAGCCGGTTGTATCACGGTCAAAGGTGGCATTGCTGATCAGATTGCTGGCTTCTGCCTGTCCGATTGTGGTCGGAATTGTGGCGGTCAGCATCATGAATGGAAACCGGATGATAAGGAATATTTCCAAATTTCAAGGCTTCTTGTTGTTTGGAACTGACTTGAATAAAGCAGTCTATCCCATATAAGTAGGTGAAAAAGTCCAGCATAAATCCTTGCGTTTCTTCTTTTGAAAGATGCGGCAACGCTTTTTCAACACAGATTGTGAACAAGTGCATGGCTTCATAAGTAACTTGCTGCATTTCGGCAAGCCGTTCTGGTCGGCTGTTTTCTTCAATTTCATAGTGATTCCATGAAATCAGCTTGATAAATTGATTTCGGTCTGCAAGGAATGCTGCGATTGCTTCTGCAAATTGTAATATATTTTTGTTTTCATTCTCCAAAATTTTTTGAAGAGCATCTTTCCATGCTGTAAATTCTCTGATTGTCAGTCCAAGTTGAATTTCTTCCTTTGTTTGAAAATAATTGTAAATGGAACTGCGTGCAAAACTGGTTTTAGCTCCAATTTCTCGCATTGAAATACTCCGTACGCTTTTTTCTTGAAAAAGTTGTTCAAACGCACAAATGATTTCTTCTTTTCTTGCACGCATGAGTTCTATAGAATCTTTTGGCACGAAGCCGTTCCCCCTTTCGCTGACAAGTTGTCAGCTTTAATGTAATACAATATAGCCGATTTATCAATCAAAAATGTTGAAAAACAGATACAATTCTACGAAATCACAAAAAATACTGCCCTCTTAAAGAGGACAGTATTTTTTCACTTTGTCGTTTCTCTGCGAATCAGAACGGGGGTAAGCACTTTGTGAATGGGTGCGGAAAGTGGCTTTGGTCTGCGTTTCTTTCGTTCGTTAATTTGCTGTGAAAGCAGTTCTACTGCTTCCTGTGCGATTTTGTCCATCTGCTGACCCACTGTAGTAATTGGAATAACAGCTTCTCTCGAAACAGGGGAATTGTCGAAACCAACAATTTTATATCGTTCCGGCAACATCCCATATTTCCGGATTATACAGTTCAGTAAGATGTTGGCATGCGTGTCGTTGGGCATAAAAATTCCCACTTTTTTCTCTGAATATGCTTCTTCGATCTCTTGCAACAGCTTTGCAATTTCAACATTGTTTTCCTCAAAGCTGACACCAAAATCCCGAATCATAATGCGATGTTCAAATCCATTTGTCTTACAGAAATCCTGAAATCCTTGGATTCTGCCATAAGCTGGAATGTTGCTTGGAAAATCTGCATTGGCATGAATCAGAATTTCGCAACCGCTTTTGGCGAGAATGGTTGCTGCCTGCATGCCTCCCATGTAGTTATCTGTGTTGACACTGCACACATATTCGTCTTCCCGTTCAATCGTTACAATGGGAATATGGTATTCTGACAATTCTTTAGAAGAAAGCGTATAGCTCAAGATAATCAATCCCTCTGTTTTGTAAGCAAGAAGTTCCTGAATGTACTGCCGTTCGACCTCTGCATCTTCGTTTCCGGCAAATACGATGAACTTATAGCCATACTTTTCATAAGTAGATATGATATGATCCAGCATATCCGAATAATAATGCATGTATAAATTCGGGATGATTACCCCTACCATCTCTGTTTTTCCGTTTGCCATCACTCTTGCCAGTTTATTTTCCTTGTAATTTAATATTTCCAAGGCATTGGCAATCTTCTCTTGATTTTCCACGGTAATAGAATCCGGATTATTAAAATATCTGGAAATCGTTGTTTTTGAAAATCCGGTATATGCTGCAATATCTGCAAACGTCACATTTTTTTTCGCCATTTTTCTGCCTCCTATTTTTATCTTCATTATAACACAGAACCATTCTGGAATCAACAAAAGAATTAGTAAAGTAACTGGTTTTGTAGAATTGCACAAAACATTTTCATTATTTTTAGAAATTGCTACAAAAATCGGAAAAATGCTTGACAATCCCCTGCTCCTATGATATGATGTAATCAGTAAAGTAACCGGTTACTTAACAAGGAACGGAGGAAAACAGGAATGAAAAAGCTACCAATCTTTTTGACAGCTCTTTCCATACTGACAAGCACAGTTTCATTGACAGGATGCAGTAAAACTGTGAAACCTGGCGATGTGCAGGGCTATGATGAGGGAGAGCAGTACATCAGTATGTGGGTACATACCATTGAGGACACACCAGAGGGAGAAGCCTATAAAGAATCGGTGGAACATTTCAATGAAAAGTATGATGGCACTTACTTCGCAGACATTGAATTTATTCCGAGAAATGACAGTGGCGGCGGTTATTCGGATAAAATCAACGCCTCAGTTATGTCGGGAGACCTTCCCGATGTCATCACTGTAGACGGGCCGAATATCTCTGCTTATGCAGCAAACGGCATCATTCAGCCGCTTGCAGAACTGAGCGAGGAAGAAAAATCGGCTTATTTGGATTCGATTCTGGATCAGGGAACGATAGATGATAAACTATATGCATTAGGTGCAATGGAATCCAGCGTAGGTCTTTATTATAATAAGGCAATCTTAAAAGAAGCTGGCATTGAAGTGCCAGACAAGGATCATCCTTGGACGTTCTCAGAATTTTTGGATATTTTGAAACAGCTGAAACCAATCATGGACAGCAAAAACGGGTATCCCTTGGACATGACCTTTCCAGTCGGTGAATCCAGCATTTATTATTATGCTCCATTCATCTGGTCAAACGGCGGTGACCTTATCAGCGAGGACGGACTGACCGCAGACGGATATTTCAACTCGGACAAAAACGCAGCCGTATTCCAGTACTTCCGAGGACTGGTGGAAAACAAATATATGTCTGCAACCCCGATTGAAAACTTATTTGAAAGCGGACGTGCAGCATTTAAGTTTGACGGTGCTTGGGAAGTCAATACCATCTATCAAAGCTACAGCGATATTGATCTTGGTGTTGCACCGTATATTGTCAGTGACAACTGGGATGGAGGCAGATATACTCCAACTGGTTCGTGGGCATATGCGGCGACCACAAAAACCGAACACATCGAAGCAGCTACAGAATTGGTAAAATGGATGAGTGGCGTGGACAGTGGTATCCTTCTCTATGAAAATACAAAAAGTATGCCTTCCACTTATGCAGCATATGACCAAATTACCACTTTTGAAGAGGATGAAAATTATAAGGCTCTTTATGAACAATTGAGAGATTATGGTCACCCCAGACCAAAAACCCCTGTTTATCCGCAGGTCAGCACATCATTCCAGCAAGTTTTAGAGGATGTTGGATTGAGCGGCAAAGATGTGCAAACAGAAATGGATCAATCTGTAGAAAGGATTAACGCAAAGCTCGAGCGTTACACAAGATAACATGAAAAAGAAATCAAATTCCATTCTCGGGATGTCTTTTTTTGGACCCGCACTGGTTCTGATGACGGTGTTCCTGTTCATTCCGATGATACTCACTCTGATTTACAGCTTTACCGATTATTTTGCATTGAATCCAAAGCTGACACACTTCATAGGACTGGAAAACTTCAAAAACATCTTCAAAGATGATCTGTTTACTACCGCTTTTGGAAACACCATCAAATTCGTGCTGATCATTGTTCCTCTGCAAACACTGGGAGCATTGGGATTGGCATTGCTCATCAACAAGGTCACAGTTTGTAAGAAATACTTCAAGGTTGCATTTTTCATCCCAGTGGTCATGTCCTTGGCGGTCGTTTCAAACCTCTGGATGCAAATTTATAGCCCAGAAGGCATTCTAAACACCATTCTCTCCAACTTTGGCATTGATGCACAGCCGTTTATTTATGGAGCCAATCAAGCACTCCCCTCCATTGCACTGATGAGTGTCTGGCAAGGTGTTGGCTATCAGATGATTATTTTTCTGGGTGGCTTGCAGGCAATCAATCCGGCACTCTATGAAGCTGCGGAAATGGATCATGCCAGTGCCTGGAGCAAATTTAAGAATATCACACTGCCGGAACTGAAACCGCTTTGTGTATTTGTCTTTATCACGGTGACCATCGGAGCATTCCGTATGATTGTACAGCCAATGGTAATGACTGGCGGCGGACCTTCTCACTCAACCTATACGATTGTCTATGATATTTACGAAACCGGCACGGTAAACTGGGAAATTGGTCTTGCTTCGGCAATGGCAATTGTCTTCACCGTATTTGTTGTCATTCTTACCATCATTCAAACACTTCTGACAAAGGATAAGGAGGAAAAACATGAAAACAAAAAAGCAAAGAATCATTAACGGTATTTTTGTTGCCGTCATGTTGGTGTTATCCCTGTTTTTCCTGTTTCCAGTTATTTGGATGATTGCAAACTCGTTCAAACAGGATGCAGCCATTACCGCAGATATGAACTCTGTTCGTGCATTCGTTCCACCTGCTCCGGGAAAAGGGTTTTTCGATAACTACAAGGAAATCTTATTCAATACCAGCTTTCTCCGCTATATGTTGAATACCCTATTCTATGCTGCCATTTTGATTGTTGCAGGTGTCATTGTCAATGGATTAGCAGGATACGCTCTTGCAAAAATCAAGTTCCCATTTCGTGACAGATGGCTGGCAATTATCATGATGCTGATGATTATTCCAACAGAAACCATTATCACCATCAACTTTATGTTTGTTTCCAAGATGGGACTGCTGAATACTGTTTTTGGCTATGTCCTCCCGATGATCGTCAACCCGTTTAATATTTTCCTGTTTCGACAAGTTTTTGTCAGTCTGCCCGATGATGTCTGGGAGGCTGCACAGTTGGATCACTGCAATCCGGTCAAATATTTCTTTACAATGGTGTTGCCAATGTCCAAAACAGTTGTTGCAACCGTCAGCGTTTTCACATTTTTAAATGTATGGAATGACTACCTCTGGCCATCTCTGGTGTTCACATCCAGCGATCTTTTGACGGCTCAGATCGGTTTAAATTCCATCACATCCAATGACAATACTACGATGGGACAGACACTTGCTGTCATCACCTTGATTACGATTCCGGTTATTATCATCTATGCCCTTTTCTCCAAGCAGATTGTAGAGGGTGTTGTTTCCACAGGTTCCAAGGAGGGTTAACTTATGAGCTTTATTGAAATGAAAAACATCTGCAAGAAATATGCAGGTGCAGAGAAAAATTCCGTAACCGATTTCAACCTTTCCATCGAAGAGGGCGAATTCATTGCCTTTGTTGGCCCTTCCGGCTGCGGAAAATCGACCACACTTCGTATGATTGCCGGATTTGAAGAAATCACCAGCGGCGACTTCTACATTGACGGAAAACGCATGAATACCGTTTTGCCAAGAGATCGTGGAATTTCTATGGTGTTCCAGAATTATGCACTCTATCCGCACATGACCGTGGAAAAGAATATTTCCTATGGCTTGAAAAATATGAAAGTTCCAGCAGACGAAATCAAGAAAAAGGTGGACTGGGCAATCGAGATTCTGGGACTTTCGGAATATCGTTACCGGAAGCCAAAGAATCTTTCCGGCGGACAGCGGCAGAGAGTCGCACTGGGGCGTGCAATTGTCAAAAATCAGAAACTGTTTCTGATGGATGAACCGCTTTCCAACTTGGATGCGAAATTGAGAGTCAGTATGAGAAGCGAAATCAGCAAGCTGCACCGTCAGCTGGGCAGCACTACGATTTATGTGACACATGATCAGGTGGAAGCAATGACAATGGCAGACCGCATTGTTATTATGAAAGACGGCGTGATTCAGCAGGTGGGCAAGCCAATGGACTTGTATGAACATCCGGCAAACAAGTTTGTGGCTGGATTTATCGGTTCGCCGCAGATGAATTTCTATGCAGTAAAAGTGACTGGAACTACCATGACTTTCTCCGATGGGAATAAGATGCACTTGCCGGAATCTGTGGTATCGAAACTGAACGGCAGACAGGGTGCATTCATTCTCGGCATTCGTGGTGAGGACATCAAGCTTGACCCGCAAAATCTGGATCTATACAAGAACAATATCATGTCTGCAACCGTGGACAGTGTAGAAGTTATGGGAAATGAGAATAATCTGTACTTTAACTTTGGTGGCACTGGTTCCGTTGCAAGAGTGTCTAAGTATGAAATCAGCAAACCTGGCGATACCATTGATTTTACCTTTGTTCCGTCCAGAATGCACTTCTTTGATACACAAACCGAAGAAAGCCTTTTCTAATAGGAGGATATGATTATGATGCAGAACATTCATTTTAAAGCTCCAAATTGCTGGATCAATGACCCAAACGGATTTATCTGGTACAAGGGACAATATCACTTGTTTTATCAATGTTTTC
>OGOS01000774.1_pt1 | contig 23851 bp, 18 predicted proteins | sample 1552701 | NCBI WGS metagenome assembly OGOS01 (sample SAMEA2580128, study PRJEB22360) | human gut metagenome | biome: human gut; feature: human-associated habitat; material: faeces | place: Denmark | collected 2008/2010
TGGCGGGGTCACGGGCGAAACCGCCGCCGAGCTGCGCCGCCGCATCTTCGACGGCCTGGCGCATATGGGAATGATCCTGGACCACGAGAAGAACCAGGTCAAAGGCGCTATCGGCGTGAACCGCATCGTGTCTGTTGACGATTCGCCCATCAAGATCTGCGTCGTGACCACGGACGAAGAGATGCGCATCGCGCGCGAGACGGACGCGCTCGTTTCCGGCGAGGTGGCACCGTAGCCGCGCGCTCCTTGTCCCGTTGCCCCTGCAGCCTCATGCCGCTTCCTCCGTGCGCTGCAGGGGCGTTTGCCCCTTTCGGCAGCGCAAGTGTGTGTTAGCGGCGCAGGATGCCCGCCTGCACGCGGGCCGGGTGCGGTATCATTGACCGAAACGAGAACCGAGGAGGACGACCATGGCGAAACTCTGCGTTTGCAACAGAAGGCAACTCGGCAAGGGCAAGACCGCTGCGCTTGTGGCGGGCGGCGCGGCCGTTGCGGCTGCGGCGGCAATCGCGCATAAGGCGAATGGCATCGTGACGGATGCATTCATGCGCCGTCCCGTGACGGATAACAAGGCGTTCTTCGAGAAGCTGGCGTCGGACATGCCGGGCACGACCGGGCTTGATTTCGCGGAATCCCGCGCCCAGGTTCAGCGGACCATTCGCGCGCTGCAGACGAATCTGTACGAGAATGCGGAAGTCGAGCGCGTCAGCATCCCGGGCTCGAAGCCGTCGGAGCCGGCAGTTGCCTATGTCTACCGCCCCGAGCAGGAGAGCAACCGCTGGGTCATTATGGCGCACGGCTATCGCGGCACGCACTACGATATGGACGGTTACGCCGACTACTACGTGAAGCGCGGCTACAACGTGCTTTCCCCGGATCTGCATGCAGAAGGCGAAAGCGGCGGACGGTACGTGGGCATGGGCGCCGTCGAGGCGTCCGATATCCTGCTGTGGGTTGACTATGTGCTGGTTCGTTTCGGCGAAGACTGCCAGATTGTGCTGCATGGCCAGTCTATGGGCGCCGCCGCGGTGCTTATCGCAGCAGGCGCAGGCCTGCCTTCGCAGGTCAAGGCCGTTGTTGCGGATTCCTCGTACACGTCGGCTCTGGCCATGGTGCGCAACGATGCGTTCCGGGCGAAACTGCCCGGCGACGCCATCGCCGTTGCCGTGGCGGCCATATTGAAGCTGCGCGGCGGCGTGGACCTGGCACGCGCGGACGTGCTTTCTGCCGTGAAGCGCAGCGTGACGCCCACGGTGTTCCTGCACGGCGGCAACGACCCGTGGGTCCCGTCCACCATGGCCGTGGACCTGTACACGAATGCGGCGCCCGAACTGCGCGAACTGCACGTCATCCCCGGTGCCGGCCATGTGGAGGGCTTCGCGAAGGATCCGGATGCGTATTTCGGCTTCGTGGATGCGTTCCTGGCAAAAGCCGGCGTTGAGGAATAACGGAGTCATTGAAGACCGAGGATCTGCCTGAAGGGAAAGCCGTGCGAAGCGCCGCCAATAGGTGCTGTGCGTATGCGGTGTCCCGAATGGTGGAGCATACGAAAAGGAGAACACTATGAAATGCCCCGTGTGCCATTTGGAGCCGCCTGCAGGCGTCGCATTCTGCCCGAACTGCGGGCATCCGGTGAGCAACGAAGCGGAGCCGGCCGCCCCGACGGCGGAGACGAAAGCTGCCGATAAGACGAAAGCCGCTGATCAGCCGGCGCCTGCTGCATCCGCTGCGCCCCAGCCGCCGGTAGCGCCCAAGGCCCCCGCTGCGAACACCGCTGCTGCAGACAGCGCCGCTGAGGACAAGGCGTCCGCGACCGTGGCGGCAGCTGCGGCGGGCACGGCGGGCGGAGCAACGGCAGGTGCCCCGAAGCCACCGGCATCTCCGGCAGCGGTCGATGCGCCGTCTTCCGTGCCGGTTCCCCCGACTCAGGATAAGGCAACGGGCGGAACAGACGGCTTGGCCGTCGCCTCGCTGGTGTGCTCCCTCGTGGGCATCATCTTCCTGCCCATCGTCCTGGACCTGCTGGGCATCATCTTCGGTGCCGTTGCGCTGCGCCGCAACCCGAAGGGAACTACCAGCCGGAACCTGGCAATGGCGGGCCTGATCGTCGGCATCGTCGTGCTGGTTGTCTCCCTTATCATGCTCGTCCTGCTGGGCGCGGCCGTCATGTACGGCTATAGCATGAGCTAGGAAGCGAAGCGGACAAGCGGCACTTTCTCGCTCTCGTTTTCTTAACGGCAGTTATTCACACGTAAACGAAACGGCGGTCGAACGTGGCCGCCGTTTCCCCTTTCCGTTTCCATTTCGCGCAATTGCCAGCGAGGACCCGAAGCGGCGTTTGGCGTTGGAACATTCTGCGGATATAATGAAACATCACGTATGTACTGCTATCGAGCGTGTCCGCACGCCTGCGTTTCCCGCAGACGCCTCCACGCTTCTGAAAGGGACACCGCTGCAAGAATTCCTGACATCGCCTGAGTTTGCCGAAGGGGCCATAACATTCGTTGTCGCCTTTCTGGTGACGGTCGCTATGGTACCGGTATCCCACAAGATAGCCACGCTGATCGGCGCCATCGACTATCCCAGTAACCGCCGCATCAACACGAAGCCCATCCCGCGTTGCGGCGGCATCGCCATGTTCACGGGATTCATGGCCGGCGCCCTGACCATCTACCTGGGCATCACGTTCTTCAACTGGCGCATCATCGACTACTACGTGGTGGCGAACATGAATTACCCGGTGCTACTCATCGGCTTCACGGTCATGTTCCTCACCGGCTTGATAGACGACATCGTCCAGCTGACGCCGAAGGTCAAGTTCGCCGGGCAGCTGCTGGCATCGTTGTTGGTGGCGCTTGCGGGTGTTTCCATCGACATGGTGCGTTCGCTCATCGATGACAGCTATATGTCGCTGGGCTTCATGGACATTCCCATCACAGTGCTCTACCTGGTGGCGTTCGCGAACATCATCAACCTGATCGACGGACTGGATGGCCTGGCAGCGGGCATCGTGGGCATCTCGTCCATCAGCCTGCTGATACTGGTGGCCATGCGCGGCAGCTACTCGCTCGTGCTGGTCTGCCTCATGCTGACGGCCGTTTGCGCCGCCTTCCTGATCTACAACTTCTATCCCGCCTCGATATTCATGGGCGATTCGGGAGCCCTGTTCTTAGGACTGCTGTTGGGCACCATCTCCATCGCCGGTGTCGTGCGCACGCAGAGCCTGGTGATCATGGTGGTGCCGCTGGTCATGGCCGGGGTTCCCGTATTGGACACGTTCACGGCCATCGTGCGCCGCAAACGGCAGCATAAGCGCTTCGACCAGGCGGACATGGGCCATATCCATCATCGTCTCGTGGATGCCGGATACAGCCAGCGCAAGGCGGTGCTGATACTGTATGGATGCACGGCGGCGCTGGCGGTGGTCGGCCTCATGCTCATGGGGTCCTCGGGCATCGTGCGCTGGGCAACGCTGATTGCGCTCCTGGTGGTAGTAAGTTTTATCATCTGGCGCTTCGGCCTGTTCCGGCCCGTGTTGCAACATTATTATGTGGGCCGCGGGCAGACGGGCGTGCGCAAGCCGCATTCCGCCGCCCACGCGCAGAGGATCATCAACGAGGCCATCCCCATTCCCTCCGCAGCGAAGAGGGAGGACGGCGAATCGGCGAACGAGGCAACCGATGCCGCTGCCGCGGCAGAGCCGAAGCCGGCGGCCAATGAAGCCTCCCCGCAGGAAAAGGCATAAGGAGGCGACTATGGACGCAGCAAACAATGCGAAGAGCACAGAGCATCGGCAGCACATAGCCGCCCGCGTGCTGGGTGTGATCATGGCGGCCTTGGTGGCAGTGGCATGCGTGCTGCTGGCAACGGGCTACGGCGAGGGCAGCATCGCCACGAACGGCGTGCCCGACGCCTCGTCCAGCGTCCAGACGAACAAGCCGTTTTACGTGCTGCTGATCGGGTCCGACTCCCGTAAGGGCACGGCCCTGTATACCGGCAATGCAGAGGACCACGCGCAGGTCGACCAGCATGCCGACACCGTCACGCTGGTCCGCGTGGACCCGAAGAAATACACCCTCACGCTGATCACGGTGCCGCCAGAAACGGTGATGGAGGGCGAAAGCTCGCCGATTTCCGACACGCTGCTGAACAACGACCCGAAGGAGACCGTGAAGGCTGTTGAGAGCCTGACCGGCGTCGACATCCCGTATTACCTGATGGTCGATTTCCGCGGCTTCGAGGACATCATCGAGGACCTTGACGACATCGTGGTGAACGTGGATGTCACCGTGACGTCGCAGGATCCCATCAACGCGAAGAACGTTGTGGTCAAGGCGGGTAACAATCGGGAGCTGCTGCCGTCCGGCGCGCTGGCGTATGCGCGCGCATGGGAGGAATACTCCTCGGATAATTCCGCCCATCGCCAAAGCAACATTCGCAAGATCGAAGTGGCCATGATCAAGAAGGTTCTGGGCATGGATGCGAACGCGGCCATCGGCGCAGCCGAGAGCCTCAGCGGCAATGTAATCACGAATATGAATTCCACGCTGGCCAGGAAGCTGGTCCGGAAGTTCCAGCGGCACGGTTCGAAGCGCGTGACCATATACGAGTGCACGGGCCCGGACAAGATGACGGATAAGGCGAAGGGCACTATGGCGGAGGACAAGACCGCCTGGAAGCATTTGATGTACGTCGTTGACCTGGGCGAGGATCCGCATCGCTCGTACAAGGAAGTGAAGGCGGAACAGGATGCGCTGGCGGCCGAGGAAGAAGCCCAGCAGCAACAGCAGCAGGCGCAGGAGCAGGGCGGCCAGTACTCGTACCAGAACGATACGTGGTACGGCCAGCAACAGCAGAACGGCGATGCCCAGCAGCAGCAGAATGCCCAGCAGCAGACGGGCCAAGCCGCCGGGGGCCAGTAACATGCGCCGCATGAGGCGTCTGGGCGACAGCGTCCAGAAGGTCATCGAGTCCATGGGCGGGGATCCCGGCGAGGCGCGCAAGGCTGCGCGCGGTGCACAGGTTCGCTCCATGTGGCGCAACCTGATGATGCACAACCACGACGAGTTCATCCTGGAACATACTAATAATGTGTACATCATCCGCGTGGACGGGAAGCCGCGCCCGGGCGCAAAGCGCTTCCATGATGACGGGAAGGATGCGTCCAGCACGGGACGGGGCAAGCAGCTCATCGTGTACGTGGACGACAGCGTGGTGGCCGCCGAGCTGAATGCCCGGCGCGAATTGATTAAGCTGCAGTTCCTGGACCATTACCACGAGGACATCGACGAGTTCAAGATCATCATCTCGCGCGGCCGCTACAAGAAGATCCATCCGTTCGTGGAAGAGGGCGGACCGTCCTATCACGAGGGCGCGCGGCCCGTTCCGCTGACAGAGCAGCAGCGCGCGCTGATCCGCGAACAAGTGGGCAAAACGGACAACCCGAAAGTTGCGCGCGCCCTTCAACGGGCCATGGAGAAGGACCTGGAGTGGAAGGACGGGACAGCGCTGCGGGAAGGGCGTTCCCGCTAAGCAGAAAATGCGTTTACGCATGCAGTTCTTTGGCGCGTCAACTTTTTTCCTATCGGAAAGCTTAAACGGGCCTCATTCGCGGCGTCAGCTATTGTGAAACGGGTGTGATAAGACGGTTTGAGACCCCCTGTTCTGATAAACTAAGGAGAGCACCTGAGCAGGGTGCTGTTTGATTTCATTACCCATTTTTCACTAGGAGCATCTTTTGGCGAATAACACGACGAAAGGCTCTGAGAGCTACGGCGGAAAGGACATCCGGGTTCTCGAGGGCTTGGAGGCAGTGCGCCTGCGTCCCAGCATGTACATCGGATCGACCAGTTCCCGCGGCCTGCACCATCTGGTGTACGAGGTTGTGGACAACTCGGTTGACGAGGCGCTTGCCGGCTACTGCACCGAAATCGAAGCATGGATCAACGAAGATAACTCCATTACCGTCCGCGACAACGGCCGCGGCATCCCCGTGGAGAAGCATCCCACGGAGAAGATCCCCACCGTCGAGGTGGTCATGACCATCCTCCACGCCGGCGGCAAGTTTGGCGGCGAGGGCTACAAGGTGTCCGGCGGCCTGCATGGTGTGGGCGTTTCGTGCGTGAACGCGCTGTCGAAGCGGCTGGTCGTCCGTGTTGCCCGCGACGGGAACATCTACGAGATGGAATTCTCTCGCGGCGTCACCACCACGAAGCTGCATATCGTGGGCCATGCCGACCACACGGGCACGGAGATTACGTTCTGGCCCGATGAGGAGATCTTCAAAGAGACCACGGTCTACGACTTCAGCATCCTGGAGTCGCGCTTCCGCGAGATGGCGTTCCTGAACAAGGGCCTGAAGCTGACGCTCACGGACATGCGCCAGAAGGACGAGGACGGCAATCCAAAGAGCGAGACGTTCCAATACGAAGGCGGCATCTCGGACTTCGTGAAGTACCTGAACAGCGGCCGCGAGACGCTGGATCCCATCATTGACTTCGAGGCGGAAAGCGCCGACGGCGAAGTGGAGGTGGCCATGCAATGGTCCAGCTCGTATTCGTCGAATTCCGTGCTGGCGTTCGCGAACAATATCAATACGCATGAGGGCGGCACGCACCTGGAGGGCTTCAAGCAGGCCGTTACCCGCACCATCAACGACTACGCGCGCAGCAAGGGCATCCTGAAAGACAAGGACCCGAACCTGACCGGCGACGATACGCGCGAGGGCCTGGCTGCCGTCATCTCCGTGAAGCTGCACGACCCGCAGTTCGAGGGCCAGACGAAGACGAAGCTGGGCAACAGCGAGATTCGCCCGCTGGTCCAGAACGCCGTGACGCAGGGCCTGGCGGAGTTCCTGGAAGAGAATCCCGCGGCGGCGAAGCGCATCGTGGGCAAGGCATCGCAGGCGTTGAAGGCGCGCGAGGCGGCCCGCAAGGCGCGCGAGATGACGCGCCGTAAGGGTGTGCTGGAAAGCTTCTCGCTGCCCGGCAAGCTGGCGGACTGCTCCAGCAAGAAGGCGGAAGAGTGCGAGATCTTCATCGTCGAGGGCGACTCCGCAGGCGGCTCCGCGAAGCAGGCCCGCGATCGCAAGTTCCAGGCCATCCTGCCGCTGCGCGGCAAGATTCTGAACGTCGAGCGCGTGGGCCTGAACCGTGCGCTGTCCTCGGATACCATCAGCGCCCTGATCACGGCCATCGGCACGAACATCGGCAACGATTTCGACGCGGAGAAGGCCCGCTACCATCGCATCATCATCATGACGGATGCCGATGTCGACGGCGCGCACATCCGCATCCTGCTGCTGACGTTCTTCTACCGCTACATGCCGGAGCTCATCACGCGCGGCTACGTGTACATCGCCCAGCCGCCCATCTACGGCATCAAGCGCAAGAACTCCCGCTCCACGAAGATCGAGCGCTACATCTATGACGAGAAGGCGCTGTCTTCCACGCTGGCGGAATACGACGACGACAAGTTCGATGTTCAGCGCTATAAGGGCCTGGGCGAGATGGACCCGGACCAGCTGTGGGAAACCACCATGGAGCCGGAGAACCGCACGCTGGTGCGCGTCAGCATCGAAGACGCTTCGAAGGCGGAGCATGTGGTCAGCGAATTGATGGGCAGCCAGGTGGAACCCCGCCGCGAGTTCATCAACAAGCATGCCCACGATGCCCGCTACCTGGATATCTAACCCGCATTCGAAGTCTTCCGAATAAGCAGAAAGTTGAATGAACGTGGCAGATACTAAAGATCCCAAAGATCCGAACAACGAAAACGAACAAACCGAAGAAGGGCAGGCGCCCGAGGTTTCGGCCGAGGTCATAGAGGAGCAGGACAAGAGTGCAGCCGGCAACGTGCTGACGTACGAGCTGGGCACGGAGATGCAGCAGTCGTTCCTGGAGTATTCCATGAGCGTCATCATCAGCCGCGCACTGCCCGACGTCCGCGACGGTCTGAAACCAGTGCACCGCCGCATCCTGTGGGCCATGTACGAGTCCGGCTCCACGCCGAACAAGCCGCATGTGAAGTCGGCCCGTACGGTCGGCGACGTCATCGGCAAGTACCATCCGCATGGTGACTCCGCCGTGTACGACGCCATGGTCCGCTTGGCGCAGCCGTTCAACATGAGCCTCCCGCTGGTCGACGGCCACGGCAACTTCGGCTCCATCGATGGCGACTCCGCTGCAGCCATGCGTTACACGGAAGCCCGTCTGGCGAAGCCGGCCATGGAGATGCTCGAGGGCCTGCGCCAGGAGACCGTCGACTTCCAGCCGAACTACGACGAGAGCCTGCAAGAGCCCGCCGTGCTGCCGGCGCGCTTCCCGAACCTGCTGGTGAACGGCTCGTCCGGCATCGCCGTGGGCATGGCGACGAATATTCCGCCGCATAACCTGGGCGAGACCATCGCGGCGGCGCGTATGCTGCTGGACAATCCAGACGCCACCATCGACGACCTGATGACCGTCCTGCCCGGACCGGACTTCCCTACGGGCGGCATCATCATGGGCCGCGAGGGTATCAAGGAAGCGTACGAGACCGGCCGCGGCCACATCCCCGTGCGCTCGAAGTGCGAGATCAAGGAGATGAAGAACGGCAAGAGCCAGATCATCGTCTCTGAGATCCCCTACCAGGTGAACCGCTCGCGCCTGCTGCAGAGCCTTGCCGACCTGGTGCGCGAGAAGAAGCTGCCCGAGGTCTCGAACATCCACGACGGCGCCGACCGCCATGGCATCGACATCATCATCGAGCTGAAGCAGAACGCCCTGCCGCAGGTGGTGCTGAACAAGCTGTTCAAGCACACGCAGCTGCAGGTGAACTTCAGCGTCATCATGATCGCCCTGGTCAACGGCATGCCGAAGGTGCTGAACTTGAAGCAGATCCTGGAATACTACATCAAGCACCAGGAAGACGTCATCGTTCGCCGCACGAAGTTCGAGCTGCGCAAGGCCGAAGAGCGCGCCCACATCTTGGAGGGCTTGGTCATCGCCGTCGACAACATCGACGAAGTGGTGGAGATCATCCGCTCCTCCGCGAACGACCAGGAGGCGAACGACCGCTTGCGCGGCCGCTTCGGCTTGAGCGAGCGCCAGGCGGAAGCAATCCTGGATATGCGCCTGCGCCGTCTGACCGCCCTGCAACGCGAGAAGCTGGTTGCGGAGTTGGAAGAGCTGAAGAAGCAGATTTCGGAGTACAAGCGCATCCTGTCCGACGAGAGCCTGGTGAAGCAGATTATCAAGGACGAGTTGGAGGAGATTGCGAACAAGTACAAGACGCCGCGCCGCACGCGCATCTCCGGCCCCGCGAAGGATATCGACGTGGAGGACCTGATCGCCGACGAGGAAGTGGCTGTCACCATCACGCAGGCAGGCTACATCAAGCGCATGCCCATCACCACGTACCGCCAGCAGAAGCGCGGCGGCAAGGGCATGTCCGGTGTGAACCTGAAGGACAACGACTTCGTGGAGCACATCTTCACCGCGTCGACGCATGATTACATGCTGTTCTTCACCACGCTGGGCAAGGTGTACCGCCTGAAGGTCTACGAGGTGCCCGAGGCATCGCGCCATGCGCGCGGCACGGCCATCGTGAACCTGCTGCACCTGCACAAGGGCGAGACCGTGGCGGCGTCCATTGCGGCGCGCGACTTCCCGGAAGACGAGTTCCTCATGTTCGCCACGGCGCAAGGCATGGTCAAGAAGACGGCCATGAGCGCGTACGACCGGACGCGCCAGGACGGCCTGATCGCCATCAACCTGCGCGACGGCGACGAGCTGATTGCCGTGCGCCGCGTGAAGCCCGGCGAATCCGTGATCATGGCATCCGCTGCCGGCAAGGCCATCCGCTGGGATGAGAGCGAGGTCCGCACCATGGGCCGCGACACCATGGGCGTCCGCGGCATGACGCTGGAGGACGACGGCGAAGACCACGTCCTGGGCATGGAGATTGCGAACGAGGATTCGCAGCTGCTGGTCATCACGGAGAAGGGCTACGGCAAGCGCACGCCCATCTCCGAATATCCCAGCCACCATCGCGGCGGCAAGGGCGTCCAGACGCTGACGATGACCGTGAAGAAGGGCCGCCTGGCCGCCATGAAGGTGGTCAACGAGGGCGACGAGCTCATGATCATCTCCGAAGAGGGCATCGTGGTCCGCACGCCGGCGAAGGGCGTCAGCCAGCTGGGCCGCGCCACGCAGGGCGTCCGCATCATGGACATTGCGAAGAACGACCGCGTCACGGCCGTGGCCATTGCGAACGAAGGCGATCGCTCGAAGCCGGACAAGAAGTCCATCGACGAGCCCGAGACGCTGGTTGAGGCAGCCTCTCGCGAGGAGATCGCCCGCTCCATCAAAGGCGAGGCCGATGAAGATGACGAGAACGGCGAGAAGTAGCGAATAGCTGCTAGCGAAACAACGCGCCAATGAAGGCGCAGGAAAGCGAGAAGCCTGCCCGGGATGCCCGGGCAGGCTTCTTCTTGTTCAGGGTAATGTCGAGGTGCGCGCCTGCAGGCTAGGAGCGGGGGAATTCCGGGCCGCTGTCGGACGCGCTGTCGGGCGCGTCGTCGGCATCGCCGGGCGCAGCGGGGCCGGCGGGTGCAGCGGGTTGGCTGCCGGCGTCTTCGCCCGTTGTGATTTCGCCGTAGCCGCCATGGTCGGCATCATCGGCGTCGGTGGCATCTGCAGCGTCGTCAACAGCGGCCTGAGGGCCTTGGGTGCCCGGAGCGGCGCCAATGAGCTGCTCGGCCTGGCTGATCACGGCCTCCATGTCCTGACGGCTGCCTTCGGCAAGGTCGTCCGGCGTCAGCTGCTCGATGAAGTCGTGGAAATCCGCCATGACGCGATTGGGATCATCGGCTTCGTCGTTGAATAGGTACGGGAACGAGGCGCGCTCCAGTACGGCCTCGTCCATGTACAGTGGCGCCTCCTCGCGCAGCGCCAGCGCGATGGCGTCACTGGGACGGGCGTCGAGCGACAGCAACTTGCCGCGCGCTTTCAAGGCCAATTCGGCATAGAACGTGGGACCCTGCACATCGTAGATGGTTACATGGTCCACGAAGGCATCCAGGCTGGTGAGCGCATCCAGAAACAGGTCGTGCGTCATCGGGCGCTTGAAACGGGCCTTTTCAAGGGCTATACCCAGCATCGTGGCCTCGGAAACGCCCACCCAGATGGGCACGACGCGGCTGTTCTTATTCGTCCCCACGTCGGCGGTGGGCTGCAGGACCAGGATGGAGGGCGACGGCACGGGAGACATGATAAGCGTGAGCACGCTGACGGGAACCATGGCCTACCTCCTCGGAGCTTTGAAATTTTCTTTCATGCTAGCAGAAAATAGTTCTTGACGGCTTTCGTGGGATGGGCTATATTAACCAAGCTGTTTCAAGGGCCTATAGCTCAGTTGGTTAGAGCGCACGCCTGATAAGCGTGAGGTCAGTGGTTCAAATCCACTTAGGCCCACCATTTTTGCTGATAAACGTTCCACCGTGAGCCGAGATAGCCGGTGGAACGTTTATTGATACTTGGGGCATTAGCTCAGCTGGGAGAGCGACGGCTTTGCAAGCCGTAGGTCAGGGGTTCGATCCCCCTATGCTCCACCACGAAACGGACGGCCGGGGTGCTTACCCCGGCTTTTTTCATGCCCGCAACTGTGCAGAACGGGTATGGTTCCCTGCAACTTTACCTGGAATTCCATTGGAACTCGCAGCGCGTGCGCGCAGGTGGGGCGCGCATCTGCTAGGCTGGTACCAACCGTGAAAAATGCATTCTCAGGAGGAGAAGAATATGAGCGATATCATCGACGTCTACGGTCGCCAGGTTCTGGATTCCCGTGGCAATCCCACGGTCGAAGTGAACGTCCTGCTGGACGACGGCGCCATCGGACGCGCCATCGTTCCGTCCGGTGCTTCCACCGGCGCATTCGAAGCCGTCGAGCTGCGCGATGGGGACGCCTCCGACTATCTGGGCAAGAGCGTGCATCAGGCAGTGGACCATGTGAACGATGAGTGCTTTGAAGCCCTCCTGGGCATCGATGCAAGCGACCAGCGCGAAGTGGACCATGCGCTGATCGAGGCAGACGGCACCCCGAACAAGGGCGCATTCGGCGCCAACGCCATCCTGGGCTGCTCGCTGGCCGCCGCCCGCGCCGCTGCCGACGATGCCGATCTGCCGCTGTACGAGTACCTGGGCGGCCCGAACGCCCACACGCTGCCCACGCCCATGATGAACATCATGAACGGCGGCGTGCATGCCGACAACTCCGTGGACTTCCAGGAGTTCATGATCATGCCGGTGGGCGCACCGAACTTCACGGAGGCACTGCGCTGGTGCTGCGAGGTCTACCACACGCTGAAGAACGTCCTGAAGGAAGCCGGCCTGTCCACGGCCGTGGGCGATGAGGGTGGCTTTGCTCCCGATCTGAAGACGAACGAGGAGCCGTTCCAGTACATGACGAAGGCCATCGAGAAGGCCGGCTACAAGCCCGGCGAGGACTTCAAGTTCGCCATGGACCCGGCCTCCACGGAATTCTACGACGCCGACCGCGGCGTGTACGTGCTGAAGGGCGAAGGCCGCGAGCTGACCACGGACGAGATGATCGACTACTGGGATGCCCTGACGCAGAAGTACCCCATCATCTCCATCGAGGACGGCCTGGCCGAAGAGGACTGGGACGGCTGGGTGAAGCTGACGAAGCGCATCGGCGACCGCGTGCAGCTGGTCGGCGACGACCTGTTCGTCACGAACTCCGAGCGCCTGAAGAAGGGCATCCAGATGGGTGCTGCAAACGCCATCCTGATCAAGGTCAACCAAATCGGCAGCCTGACGGAGACGCTGGAGGCCATGCAGATGGCTCAGCGCGCCGGTTACGCCTGCATCGTCAGCCACCGCTCCGGCGAGACGGAGGACACCACCATCGCCGACCTGTCCGTTGCCACGAACGCCGGCCAGATCAAGACGGGCGCTCCCTGCCGCACGGACCGCGTGGCGAAGTACAACCAGTTGCTCCGCATCGAGGACACGCTGGGTGATTCCGCCGAATATGCCGGCATGGATGCGTTCTACAACATCAACCGCTAGCACAGATGGGCATGGGTGCTTCGGGGTCCGTCCCCGGGGCACCGTTTTTTCGCCGGGCGCGGCCGCACGGCACCGAATCGGGTAAAGCGGGGCAGGGGCCCATCGCCGGCATGTGTCCCGAGTCCGTTTTTCGCAAGTTTTCGTTTGAAAGAGAGAAATGAAGCAAGAGAACATTCGCAACGTGGCCATCATCGCGCATGTCGACCATGGCAAAACCACCATCGTGGACCGCTTGCTGTACACCGCGGGCGTCTTCCGCGAGAACCAGCAGGTGGAAGATCGCGTCATGGATAGCAACGACCAGGAACGCGAGCGCGGCATCACCATCCTGTCCAAGAACTGCTCCATCAAGTACAAGGACGTCAAGATCAACGTCATCGACACGCCGGGCCATGCGGACTTCGGCGGCGAGGTGGAGCGCGTGCTGAACATGGCCGACGGCGCCCTGTTGATCGTCGACGCGTTCGAGGGCCCCATGCCGCAGACGCGCTTCGTGCTGCAGCATGCCCTTGACCTGGGTCTGCGCATCGTGCTGGTCATCAACAAGATCGACCGCCCGGGCGCCCGTCCCGACGAAGTGGTGGACGAGGTGTTCGACCTGATGGTGGAACTGGACGCCACGGACGAGCAGCTTGATTTCCCCATCGTGTACACCAGCGCGCCGCAGGGCTTCGCCCGCTACGAGGTGGACGACGACAACGACAACATGCTGCCGCTGCTGGACACCATCCTGAAAGAGATCCCGGCGCCCGATGTGGACCCGGACGGCCCCATTGCCATGCAGATCTGCACCGTGGACCACTCCAGCTTCGTGGGCCGCATCGGCGTCGGCCGCCTGTCCTCCGGCACCATCCACAAGAACGAGCAGGTGCTGGTCATCAAGAACGACGGCACGCGCTACAACACGGAGATCAAGCAGGTGTTCACGTTCGAGAACCTGCAGAAGAAGGAATACGACGAGGTCCACGCAGGCGACATCGTAGCCGTTGTGGGCGTTGAGGACGCGGATATTGGCGACATGGTCACGAGCCGCGAGCATCCCATCCGCCTGGACCCCATTAAGGTGGAGGAACCCACCATGGCCGTTGTGTTCGAGGCTTCCACCAGCCCGCTGGTGGGCCACGACGGCGACATCGTGGGCGCTCGCCAGCTGAAGGAGCGCCTGATGCGCGAGAAGGAGAGCAACATCTCCATGCGCATCCAGGAGCTGGAGGATAAGTCCGGCATCGAAGTAGCCGGCCGCGGCGTGCTGCATCTGTCCGTGCTGATGGAAACCATGCGCCGCGAGGGATTCGAGTTCCAGGTGGGCCGTCCGCGCGTCCTGATCAAGACGGACGACGACGGCAACAAGCTGGAGCCCATCGAGGAGGCCACGGTGGAGACGCCGTCCGACTACGCCGGCAAGGTCATCGAGGTCTTCGGCACGGCCGGCGGCGAGATGACGGACATGGTCACGCGCGGCGACCAGACGCATCTGGTGTTCCACATCCCCACGCGCGGCACCATGGGCCTGCGCACGCGCCTGCTGAACGTGACGCGCGGTGAGGCGAACATGTTCCATCACTTCTACGAGTACGGTCCGTACCGCGGCGATTTCGCCGGCCGCAAGAACGGCTCCATGATCTCCATGAGCACCGGCAAGAGCGTTGCATACGCGCTTGACACGCTGCAGGAGCGCGGCCGCCTGTTCATCGGCCCCGGCGAGGACATCTACGAGGGCATGATTATCGGTGAAAGCGCGAAGGAAGGCGACATGGTCGTGAACGCCGAGAAGACGAAGAACCTGGGCAACCAGCGTTCGAGCGGCGCCGATAAGGCCATCCAGCTGACGCCGCCCGTGACGTTTACGCTGGAAGAAGCGCTGGAGTACATTCAGGACGACGAGCTGGTGGAGGTCACGCCGCTGCATATCCGCCTGCGCAAGCGCCTGCTTTCCGCCGTCGCCCGCAAGAAGGCTGCGAAGAAATAGCATTTGGCACGCAGAGTGCCTGCTGATGAGGGGACCCGACAGATGCCCGTCTGCCGGGTCCTCGCGCGTATTGCGGCACGAACAGCGGCATTCGCCGGCTCCCGCCCGCAGCCGTGCTTGGGGAGGCGGTGCGCCGGGTTGAAGCTCCCGTGTAGCGGCGGGGCAGGTGCGGTCGTTTCGCTATACTGCGGGTGAAAACGAACGTTGAAGGAGGACCTCCTATGGCCGATGAATACTTGAGGAACGCCTGCAGGCCCGAAGGGGAATTCGGCGCGCAGGTGCTGGCGAAGATGAACGAGCATCATAAGGATCTGGTGGACTGGGCGTTCGCGCATGTGAGCGTCCCCCGCGACGCGCGGGCGCTGGACGTGGGCTGCGGCGGGGGAGCGAACATCGCGCGCCTGCTGACGGCATGCCCGGACGGCACGGTGACCGGTGTGGACTATGCGCCCACGAGCGTGGCGGAAAGCCGCAAGCTGAACGCAGCGGCCATCGAGGCCGGTCGCTGCAACGTGGTGGAAGGCGATGTGGCGGCGCTGCCGTTCGCGGACTGCTCGTTCGATTTCGCCATGGCGTGCGAGACCGTGTACTTCTGGCCCGACTTGGACGCCGGCCTGCAGCAGGTCAAGCGCGTGCTGGAACCGGGCGGCACGTTCCTGACCATCTGCGAGATGAGCGACCCGGACGACCCGCGCTTCACGGACGCCCGCGATTTCCTGACGGTCTACCCGCCCGACGAGCTTCGCGAACATTATGTATCCGCAGGATTCAACCTGGTGCAGCTGTTCGTGCAGGATGAATGGTACTGCCTGGTTTCCCGCGCGTGAAATGTGACACTCTGCACACATTTTGTTCCATTTTTCACACCGTCCGCCGTATTGCCGTACCATTGTGACTGCTGGAGAACCATAATGGGGCGCAGCTGCAAGACGGCGGCCCGGAACGAATCGAGGTTTACTATGTGCTCGAATGGCGTGAACACCGGTCAATACGAGATGATGCTGGAGCAGATGGACGATCAGCTGGCGCTGAACCGTCGTTGGACGCACAAGCTTGCCCATCTGGCCGGCGACAACGGCTATGACGAGACGTGCCGCATCATGCACGACGTCCAGGGCCTGCTGGACGAGGCGCGCGCGCTGATGACGGACGCGAAGGACGCCCTGGAGGCGGATTCCGAACGGTTGGCGAACGTGACCGTCACCCGCGTGTAAGGTGAGTTAACGAATCTATGAGCAACGACTTGATGAGGTTCTCGGTGTCCATGCCCGAGGACCTGCTGATGGAATTCGACGAGCTGGTGGCCCAGCGCGGCATCATGAAGAACCGCAGCGAGGTCATCCGCGATCTGGTGCGCGAGGCACTGGTGGAAAACGAATGCGAAACCCCCGGTCAGGAAGTTATCGGCTCCCTGTCCATCGTGTACAACCACCACGCCACGGACCTGGAATCCACGCTCCACGATATCCAACACCACTACTTGGCGAATGTGGTGTCCTCCATGCACGTGCACCTGGATGCCGACAACTGCCTGGAGGTCATCGTCCTGCGCGGCATGGCGGAAGCGGTGGACAAGATCGCGAACGTCATCCTGGGCACGCGCGGGGTGAAGAACGGCAAGCTGGTCATGACCACGGTGGATCAGAACAGATAGCGCAGGAACGCGCAAGCGAAGAAGGTATGGGAATGGACGAAACGGTACTGCTGGGACACGGAAGCGGCGGCTCGATGATGCGCCGCATCATCGACGAGGTATTCATGGAGGCCTACGGCACGGACGAGCTGCGCCAGGGCAACGACGCGGCAAGTTTGCCGGCGCCTGCGCCGGGCGAGCGCCTGGCCTACTCTACGGACAGCTTCGTGGTCACGCCGCATTTCTTTCCCGGCGGCAACATCGGCCACCTTGCTATCTGCGGCACCGTGAACGATGTGGCAACCAGTGGCGCCGTGCCGAAATACCTCAGTGTGGGCATGATCCTGGAGGACGGATTCCCCATGGACGACCTGCGCAGCATCTGCGCCACCATGGCGGAGACGGCGAAGGAAGCCGGCGTGCATATCGTTACGGGCGACACGAAGGTGGTGAATCGCGGCCACGGCGATGGCATCTACATCAACACGTCCGGCGTGGGCTTCATCCCGGCCGGCGTGAAGCTGGGCGGCGAGCTGTGCCGCCCCGGCGACAAGGTGCTGGTGTCCGGCACCGTGGGCGACCACGGTATCACCATCATGAGCTGCCGCGAGTCTCTGAACTTCCAGACGTCGCTGATGAGCGATGCGGCGCCTTTGAACGGGCTGATCGCCGACGTGCTGGCCGCAGCGCCCGGCACACGCTGCTTCCGCGATCCCACGCGCGGCGGCATGTCGTCCACGCTGAACGAGCTGGCGGAGCAGTCGCAAGTGGAGATGCTCATCCGCGAGGATGACGTGCCGGTGAAGCCCGAGGTCATGGGCGCCTGCGAGATGCTGGGCTACGACGTCATGCAGGTGGCGAACGAGGGCAAGATGGTCTGCGTCGTGGCGCCCGAGGACGCCGATGCCGCACTGGCGGCCATGCGCGCGAACAAGTACGGTGCCGACGCCGCCATCATCGGCGAGGTGACGGAGATGAACGGCGACCGCGGCCCGCGTGTCACGCTGGAGAACGGCTTCGGCGGCAAGCGCATCCTGGACATGCTCGTGGGAGAGCAGCTGCCCCGAATCTGCTAGGTTGACCCATTTCCCTGTGGGAAAAAACGGACGATGCGGCCCGGGTTCTGCCCGGGCCGCTGCTGTTTTCCGGGCAGTATGGAGATGCTGGCGGGATATTGTGCTGGGGTTATTCAAATCACCCTGTGGTAGTGCTGATTTTGCAAATAACTTTGAATATGTTCCTTGAATTTCGGGCGTTCCATCAGGCATTTATTGATTTACAGTAAATGCAACGGCGGCAGAGCACGAGGGCAAAAAGATGCCACGCTGCCATATCCGCGCATCCCGCGTGAATGGGCTGGAGAAGTCATCGGGTTAAGGCTTCCCGGCGCAAGGGGTCAACCGGGCCGTTTACTTACCGTTGAGTTCCTAGAGGAGGACTTATGGACTTCAGCCTGACCGACGAACAAGAACTGCTCATCGAAAGCGCCAAGGAATACGCCGACCGCTACTTCGACGAGGAGTCCTGCAAGGCAGCGTACGAGAACCATCACATCAGCATCGAGCAGGCTATGGCCTACCGCGAGGCGGGCTTCATGCACCTGGGCCTTCCCGAAGAGGTCGGCGGCGTGCCCGTCAGCAAGCTGACTGAGATCCTCCTGGTTGAGAAGCTGCACGAGTACACCGGCGTCATCCTGCCGTTCGTCACGGACTTCAACACCATCACCGACGTTATCGACTTCGGCAACGAAGAGCAGCAAGAGCGCATCATGGACGTCATCAACAACGTCGAGAGCACGTGCGTTGCCTGCTCCGCCATTTCCGAGCCCGCTGCCGGCTCCGACAACAACGCCATGACGTGCGTCACGAAGAAGCAGCCCGACGGCACGTACCTGCTGAACGGCCAGAAGACGTGGGTCACGCTGGGCGGCCTGTCTGTCTACACCATGGTTGTGGCGAAGGATGAGGATCCTTCGTACGAGAACAAGAACTACTCTCTGTGGCTGGTCAAGAACGACACCCCGGGCTTCACCGTGGGCCAGCTGGAGAAGGTCGGCCAGCAGTCCATCCCGTTCGTTGACTGCTTCTTCGACAATGTGAAGCTGACCGAGGCCGACCGCATCGGCAACCCCGGCGAGGGCTGGCTGGACCTGATGAAGAAGCTGGAGTTCGAGCGCATGCTGGTCGTTGCCTCCTCCCTGGGTCTGGCTCAGGCTGCTATGAACGATGCTGCCGCCTACGCTTCCGAGCGCATCTGCTTCGGCAAGCCCATCGCGCATCTGACCGCCATCCAGGATCACCTCTGCGAGATGGAGAATATCCTGGACAACGTCCGCTCCCGCCTCTACCGCGTCGTCGACATGATCGACCGCGGCGAGTCCACCCGCCTCGAGTCTGCTCTGCTGAAGGGCTATGCCTGCCGCGAGCTGACGAAGGTTGGCGACCTGGCCATGTCCATCTACGCAGCCATCGGCTACACGAAGGAAATCCGCGTCGGCCGCATCTGGGCTGACCTCCGCGGCAACGAGATGGGCGGCGGCACCACCGAGATCATGGAGTACATCGCCGGCCGCCAGCTGGTCAAGAAGTACAAGAAGAACTAACTCTTCGTTGACGATATCGTTCCTCCCTCTCGTACCAGCGAAGGGAAGTTCGGGAAGGACCCGGGCAGCTGCCCGGGTCCTTCGCTTATCAGGGGCGTTTCGCCATTGCGCACTGTTTTGCCCCTCCTTACCTATGTATAAGGTATAAGGGCGGCATGAAAACCGCTGGGGGAGTTCTCGCGCTCCGCCACCGTTCGCCCGCCTGTTTCTGCTTCGCGGTTGATAAATGGCAAAAGCGTGGTATGTTGCGGGGTAGCAAATGTGGCTTTGCAAATGAGAGGCCACGCAATTGTGGCTTGGAGACAAATAAGCCCCTGGAAAGAAAGAGGAGTGGAAGCCATGTCCCGTCCTATCATCGACACTGATACTTGCATTGGTTGCGGCATCTGCTGTGATGCCTGCCCGCAGGAGGTTCTGGAAGTCGTCGACGGCGTCTGCACCGTCACGAACGAAGAGGCCTGCATCGCTTGCGGCGATTGCCTGGAGGAATGCCCCATGGGCTCCATCACGGAGATCAACGAGGACTAGCCCTTCGCTATAAGCCGTCTTCAGACAAGAGGTCCGATCGGTTCTGCCGGTCGGGCCTTTTTGCGTATACGGGCATATGCGGGAGCGGGCGCTCTGCGGTGCGAGACGTACGCGGTTCCGGGTGTTCTGCGGCAGGGGCGAAGGCGGGCGCGGGCGCCGGCGCTCTTCCCCGTTTGCCGCACAGGGACCGGGAAAGCGGTCGTTCGGCGGGCGTTTTTCTGACATGCTGAGATTCCATAAAGCCGAAATGAAGGATTGTTGGAGCGAAATTCTGCTTTCCGCACAGGGGCGGCTTTCAAGAAACCCCAGGTGAGAGCGCTATCAAGTTATAGGACAGTCGATTTATAAAAAATCTTAAAATTATTTCGCCAGAAAACTTGACAGTACCGCACTTAGATTATATATTTACATCGTGCCGTAAATGGGCGAACAAGAAAACACGCCCGCACAGAAACAAATCAACACTATGCAAAAGGCATATTGGTTCTAAGAAAGGACGCATATATGAGCAAGATCATCGGTATCGACTTGGGTACCACGAACTCCGCAATGGCGGTTATGGAGGGTTCCGAACCCGAGATCCTGGTCAACTCCGAAGGCGACCGCACCACCCCGTCCGTCGTCGGCTTCCGCAAGGATGGCGAGCGCGTCGTGGGCAAGGCCGCAAAGAACCAGGCTGTCACGAACCCTGAGAACACCGTTTCCTCTGTGAAGCGTTTCATCGGCCGCTCTTACAACGAGACGCGCGAAGAGCAGAAGACGGTTTCCTATCATGTCAAGAGCGGCAAGGACGGCCGCGCCGTTGTCGACATCAACGGCAAGGACTACATGCCGGAAGAGATTTCCGCCGTCGTCCTGCAGAAGATGAAGACAGACGCCGAGAAGCGCGTCGGCAGCCCCATCACGCAGGCCGTTATCACCGTTCCCGCATACTTCAACGACGCTCAGCGTCAGGCTACGAAGGACGCCGGCAAGATCGCCGGTCTGGAAGTGCTCCGCATCATCAACGAGCCCACGGCTGCAGCTCTGGCTTACGGCCTTGATAAGACGAACAAGGATCAAAAGGTCCTGGTCTTCGACTTGGGCGGCGGCACGTTCGATGTCTCCATCCTGGAACTGGGCGACGGCGTATTCGAGGTGTGCTCCACCGCAGGCGACAACCACCTGGGCGGCGACGACTGGGACCAGCGCATCATCGACTGGCTGGCCGACAAGTTCCAGCAGGACAACGGCATCGACCTGCGCCAGGACAAGATGGCCCTGCAGCGCCTGAAGGAAGCTGCCGAGAAAGCCAAGATGGAGCTGTCGAACACCACGCAGACGAACATCAACCTGCCGTTCATCACGGCTGACGCTTCCGGCCCGAAGCACTTGGACTACACGCTGACGCGCATCGAGTTCGAGCGCATCACGAAGGACCTGCTTGATCGTTGCCGCAAGCCCGTCGAACAGGCTCTGAAGGACGCGGACCTGTCCACGAACGACATCAACGAAGTCATCCTGGTTGGCGGCTCCACCCGTATGCCGGCAGTCCAGGAACTGGTCAAGCAGCTCACCGGCAAGCAGCCGAACATGTCCGTGAACCCCGACGAGGTCGTGGCAATGGGCGCAGCTGTTCAAGGCGGCGTGCTGGCCGGCGACGTCGAGGGCATCCTGCTTCTGGACGTTACGCCGCTTTCGCTGGGCGTTGAGACCATGGGTGGCGTCATGACGAAGATGATCCCCCGCAATACCACCATTCCTACCCGCAAGACAGAGGTCTACTCCACGGCATCCGATAATCAGACGTCCGTTGAGATTCACGTCCTGCAGGGCGAGCGCGAGATGGCTGCCGACAACAAGACGCTGGGTCGCTTCCAGCTGACCGGCATTCCTGCTGCCCGCCGCGGCGTGCCTCAGATCGAGGTCACGTTCGACATCGACGCGAACGGCATCGTGAACGTCTCCGCTAAGGACCTGGGTACCGGTCGCGAGCAGCAGATCACCATCTCCGGCTCCACGGCCCTGTCCGATGACGAAGTGGACCGCATGGTGAAGGACGCCGAGGCTCACGCCGAGGAGGACCAGCGCCATCGCGAGGAGACTGAGACCCGCAACAACTGCGACTCGCTGACGAACGCCACGGAGCAGACGCTGAACGATCTGGGCGACAAGGTTCCCGCAGACGTGAAGCAGCAGGCCGAGGATGCTATCAAGGCCGGCCGCGATGCAATGAGCGCAAACGACCTGGAGGCCATGAAGGCCGCCACGGAGAAGCTGCAGCAGGCCGGCTACAAGATGGCCGAGATCGCCTACGGCAACGGCGGCGCAGCCGGCGCTCAGGCGGACGCGACCGCGAACCAGCAGCCCGCTGACGACACCGTGGACGCGGACTACGAGGTTGTCGATGACGACAAGAAGACCGAAGGGAAGTAGTCAAGATGGCTGATTCCGAGAAAGTCGAAGCCGCCGAGAACAACGGAAGCACGAAGAAGGACGCATCCGCGGCGGCAAGCGCGCGCAGCGCGATGAAGGATGCGGCCGACGCCTGGCGCAACCTGGGCAAGCAGATGCGGGACGAATTCCGTGCCGGTGCCAAGGACGCCACGGCCCGGGCCATGGATATGGCCGGCGATTTCGCCGAACGCACGAACGAGAGCACCCACGGCGCCTCGACGCGCATCAACGATGCAGCCGTCCAGGCAATGAACGCGGCAGGAGAGGCTATGGACAAAGCATACGACGCCGTTAACGAGGCGGCCGACAAGGCATACCAGGCGGCAAGCGAAGTGGCAGACGCCTCTGCCGAAGCCGCCGGCAAGGCCGCCGGCGATGCCAGGGACACGGCATCCCAGGTAGCGGACGCAGCAAGCAAGTCCGCTGCCGCTGCCGCCGAAACCGCGGCCAAGGCAACGACGGACATGCTGGAGCAGGCTCAGAAGACGGCTGCCGAATGGCAGGACAAGTTCATGCGCCTGCATGCCGAGTGGGACACGTATCGTCGCCGCACGAACGAGGATCGCGCGAAGGAGAAGGAGCTGGCGAACGAGAAGCTGGTCAAGGACCTGCTTCCCGTGCTGGACGACTTCGAACGCACCATCGCCTATGCGAACGAGAACGGCGTGGAGAACCTGCTGGGCGGCGTCGAAGCGGTGCAGAGCAAGCTGGTGAATGTCCTGGAGAGCGATGGCCTGAAGGCCATCGACCCGAAGGACGAGGCCTTCGATGCGCTGGAGCATCAGGCAGTCGGCACCGTCGAGAACACGGATGTTCCCGACGAGACCGTCGCCCAGGTGTACCAGAAGGGCTACAAGATGGGTGACAAGGTCATCCGTCCCGCCATGGTGCAGGTGAGCACGGGCGGCCCGCAGCGCCCGAAGGATGACGCCGAAGAGGAATAAAGGGAATGCAACATCCCTAAACGAATCGCAGCCGCCGTGCAGAGCCCGCGCATGTGCCGGATTCCCGGTGCGGGCATCTTCACGGCGGTTGGACTAACAGAGAAAGGTGGTGCGTAATGCCAACGACGAAAACTCCTGACTACTATGCAACGTTGGGCGTGTCGCGCACCGCAAAACCGGAAGAGATAAAGAAGGCCTACCGCAAGCTGGCGCGCAAGTACCATCCCGATGCCGGCGGCGATGAGGCGAAATTCAAGGAGATCAACGAAGCCTACGAGGTGCTTTCGGATGATAAAAAACGCGAGATGTACGACCAGTACGGTACTGCGAACGAAAACCAGATTCCTTTCCAAGGAGGCAATCCTTTTGGGGGAGGAAATCCCTTCGGTGGCGGCACGTACACCTACACCACCAGCGGCGGAGGCAATCCCTTCGGCGGCGCTGGCGGTGGAGGCATCGATTGGGCCGACATCTTGGAAAGCCTGCGCAATGGTGAAGGAGCCTTCGGAACGAATTGGGATTTCGGAGGTGGCGCTCGTCAAGCGCAGCCTGAAAAGGGAGCGGACAAGAAGGTAACACTCACGGTTTCTTTCGATGAGGCGTTCAACGGCGCCGAAAAGAAAGTACGCGTGGTGAACCCCGAAACGCAGGAGAAGGAAACCCTTACCATCA
>OGOS01000803.1_pt1 | contig 23475 bp, 18 predicted proteins | sample 1552701 | NCBI WGS metagenome assembly OGOS01 (sample SAMEA2580128, study PRJEB22360) | human gut metagenome | biome: human gut; feature: human-associated habitat; material: faeces | place: Denmark | collected 2008/2010
CGATGGCGCCGCCGTAGATGCCGCGCTTGTTCCCCTCCAGCTCGCCGATGAGCTGGCAGGCCCGAATTTTTGGGGCACCGGAGAGGGTGCCGGCGGGGATCACCGCCTCCACTGCGTCCAGCGCGTCCTTGTCGTCCCGGATCTCCCCGCGGACGGTGGAGCCGATGTGCATGACGTGGGAGTACCGCTCGATGGTGTGCAGGCTCTCGACCTGGACGCTGCCGAACTTGCTGATCTTGCCCAGGTCATTGCGGCCCAGGTCCACCAGCATGTTGTGCTCGGCCAGTTCCTTCTCGTCCTTCAGCAGGCCCTCTTCAAGCTCGGCGTCCTCGGCGGGCGTCTTGCCGCGCGGGCGCGTGCCAGCCAGCGGGAACGAGTACAGCGTGCCGTCCTGCAGTTTTGCCAGCGTCTCCGGCGAGGCGCCCGTCAGCTCGATGTCGTTCGACGTGAAGTAGAACAGGTACGGTGACGGGTTGATGGTGCGCAGCACGCGGTAGGCGTTCAGCAGGCTGCCCCGGTAGGGGGCCTCCAGGCGGTTCGAGAGCACCACCTGGAAGATGTCGCCCTCGCGGATGTACTCCTTCGCGCGTTCCACGATGTCGCAGAACTGCTGCTCATTGAACAGCGGCGTGGCGGGGCCGGCGAAGCGGCCGGCGGGCGGCAGGTGCGGCGTGCCCTTGATGATCAGGTCCGCCATGTCCTTGAGTGTTGCGCGCGCCGCCTCGTAGTTCGTCTTCAGGTCGTTCGTGCGGATGTTCGTGATGAGCACGATCTTCTGGCGCAGGTTGTCGAACGCGATGACCTTGTCGAACAGCATCAGGTCTACATCGTTGAAGTGCTCCACGTCGTTTGCATCCAGCTTCAACGCGGGCTCGGAGTACTTCATGTAATCGTAGCTGAAGTAGCCCACCAGACCGCCCGTGAACGACGGCATGTTGTCAAGCTGCGGGCTTCTGTTCTGCCCCAGCACGCGCTTGATAATCGGTCGAGGGTCCGCGTTGCGCGTTATTTCCGTCTTGCCGTCAACCGTCATGTTGACCGTACCGTTAAGGCAGGTCAGCTCCAGGGTGGGGTCGTATCCCAGGAAGGAATAGCGTCCCCATTGCACGGTGTCCTCCACGGATTCCAGCAGGTATACGTGATCGGATACGCCTTTCAGTATCTCAAGCACGCGAATGGGCGTGGTCTGGTCGCTGTAGATCTCCGTGGCAACCGGGATGATGTCGTAATCTCCGGCGGCGGCGATCTGCGCGGCCTCCTTGTAGCTCGGGTACACCGAAGCCTCCCTTCGTCTTCTTGCAGGCATCTTGCCTGCATTGCGTTTTACGTTCCGCATTTGCCTGTGCGGTCGATGACGGGAATGAAAAAAGCCCGTCCTCGACTGTTGCGTCAAGGACGGGCTGTACAGCTCGCGGTGCCACCTTGATTCGAAGCCGACGGGGGAATGTCCCGAAAGGTTTCGCACTTTGCGAAGCGCTATCACGCTCCCGGCAGGTAACGGCTGCCTTCCGTCGCGGGGTACTGGGCTTTGTCAAGCTGTTCATCGCGCCCTCGGTGGTCCATTGTGGCGTACTGGGAACTGCGGGGCTTGCACCGACCCCCGCTCGCTGGAAGTCCATGACACGCTTTTACTTCCACCTCAACGGTTTAGTTGGGATTGTATGCTCCGCCACGCTGAAGTCAAGCGCCGTTCTGTGCGTTTTTACCTGCTGTTAACATTTTTGCGGCGAATGGGGCGCGCACGGACTGTTCGCCGTTGCGGCGCATGCCGGCCTGCTTTGGGGCGAAAGTGGTTTACACTGTTCTCTCGAACTTGAGGGAAGGCGGATTCCATGGCAGAAGAACGTGCGCATACCCCCGTCGGCTCCAACGCGGCGGGTGCGGCAGGCACCCAGGGCGAAGCGGCCGGAAACCGGGAGCGGGTCCATGCCGCGAACCATGAGAAGCTGGTGCGTATCTTCGCCGCCGGTGGCAAGCAGCACCAGGGCATCGGCATCGAGCTGGAGCACCTGCTGCTGCATAAGAACACCGGCGCGCCGGTTGCCTACGAAGGGCCGGACGGCGTCGGCGAGCTGCTGCGCCGCCTTTCCGTGTATTACGAGCGCGGACTGTACGACCAGGGGAATCTGGTGGGCCTGGTTCGCGGCGACCAGGTGGTGTCGCTGGAGCCCGGCCTGCAGCTGGAGCTTTCCGCCGGCCCCTACGAAACCGTCATGGAAGTGGAGCGCGTCTACCTGCGCTTCCGCGAGGAATTGGACCGCATCCTGGAAGACATTGGCCTGATGACGCCCATGTTGGGCTACACGCCGTCTGCATTGGCCGAAGAGGCGCCGCATATCCGCAATTTCCGCTATGCGTGCATGCAGCGGTTTCTGGGTGCGCAGGCGCCCGAGGGCGTGGAGATGATGCACTGCTCGTCGTCGCTGCAGGTGAACATCGATTATACGGACGAGGCGGACGCCATGCGCAAATTCCGCGTGGCCCAGGCGCTGTCGCCGCTGCTGGCGCTGATGACGGACAATTCGCCCATTTACCGCAAGAAGCCGCGCACGGGCAACATCGTGCGGACGTGCATCTGGGGCGCCATGAACCAGGACCGCGTGGACACGGTGCCCGGCTCGTTCGCGCCGGGCTTCGGGTTCGACGGCTACGCGGACTACATCCTGTCGCGCCAGGCCATCCTGGTGCCGAACGCCCCGGGCATCCGGGTGCCGCACGACGCGGATGTGCCCGTGGACCCGGAAGGCAAGTGGGTATGGGCTGGCGACGCCACGTTCGATGACATCTACCAGCGCCCCATGACGGATCAGGAGGCTGAGCACGCCCTGACCATGGTGTGGCCGGACGTGCGCCTGCGCGGCTACCTGGAGATCCGACCGGGCGATGCCATGCCGTTCGATTACGTGCTCTCGTTCACGGCCTTGATCAAGAACCTGTTCTACAACCAGGCGAACCTGGACGTGCTGGAGATGCTGACGGCTGGCGTGGATGAAGACGACATCAATGTGGCGAAGCGCGAGCTGGAGCGCAAGGGCTATGCGGGAACGGTGTACGGCCGTCCCATGTCGTTCTGGGCGAACGTGCTGACGCAGCTGGCGTTTAGCGTGTCGCGGGGGGAGGAGCGCATCTACTTCGAGCCGCTGATGAGCATGGCGAAATACGAGTTCACGCTTGCGGACGCGTACAAGGACCCCGCGAAGCGCGACGCCAGCTACCGCGAGGCGCTGGACGCGCTGCCGGCGGATTCGTACGCGCCGCGCATCGGCATCCTGCCACGCTATGATTTCGAGAGCACGGGCATCTCGCTGTCGACCGGCTACACGTCCGGTGTGCTGGCAGCAGGGGGACTGCCTCTGGTGCTGCCTATCACGGACGACCCCGCCACGCTGCGGCGCTTCATCCATGCTTGCGACGGGTTTATTGTGCCGGGCGGCAGCGACATCGATCCGGAATTCTACGGCCAGAAGCGCGACATGCACCTGCATCGCGTCATCCGCCAGCGCGACGAGATGGAGATTGCGCTCATCCCCGCCATATTGGCTGCGGAAAAGCCGCTGCTGGGCATTTGCCGCGGCATGCAAGCGCTCAACGTGGCGCGCGGCGGTACGTTGTTCCAGGACATCCATTCGTCCATCGCTGGCGAGCATATCCAGCATGTGCAGGCCAGGCCGTTCGACCGCCCCGTGCACGACGTGGACATCGACCCGGATTCGAAGCTGGCGCACATTATGGGCACGGTGCATTGCCGTGTGAACACCATGCACCATCAGAGCATCGCGCAGGCGGGCAAGGGCGTGCGCGTGGTGGCGAAGGCGCCGGACGGCGTGACGGAGGCCATCGAGATGCCGGACGCGGACTTCGTGGTGGGCGTGCAGTGGCACCCCGAGTTCCTGTGGCCCGCGCATGCCGAGGAGAAACGCCTGTTCCAGGGCCTGGTGGACGCCGCGGCGCGCCGGCGGAAGCGCGATGCGGCGCTCGAAGGGAATGCTACGCCTTCGGATCCTGGTTCTCGATGAGCCTCACGGCCTCACCGAGTGTGGACTCCGCGCAGGCCACGCCGTCTTGCGTGTTGATTTCGCCGGCCACGGCGTCGTCGATGGTCGCGTTCGTGAAGATCATGTTCTGGTCGCCGTCGGCGCGGTAGACCAGCCAGCAGTGCGCGTGGTCGCCGTACTTGTCGGCCGCGTTGCGAATGCGCTCGGCCAGGCGCTTCGACTCGAAGCGGAATGTGATGCTCGGCATGCCCAGGGCGGTTTGGATGGCGGCGCGCTGCTCCGGCGTGCCCACGATGGTGCCGGCGAAGATGCGGGCAAGCACCAGCGGCTCGATGCCGGTCTGCTCGGCCAGCTGCGAAAACGACATCTTGTCTGCGGCAAGCGTCTCCCGCAGCCATTCGGGGGTCTTCAGAACGCTCATGTCGGTCTCCTTCGGACGAATGGGGTTTTCGGGGGAATGCGGCAGCGCCGGTCTCGTTGCTGCGGCACATATCCTGCGCCGCAGTGGTGCGGATGGCATGCGCCGTCATGGTCCCGTGCAGGTGGGGCGGCAGGTTGTCGCTTGTTCCCCGTTCACGGAGCATTGAACCACAACGGGCGGCGGTTTCACAACAGCCGCACTGCGGAAGGCGCGTGTCGCAGCGGAGCGGGCGCAGCGCCGCACGCCGCGCGTGCCAGCCTACGCCGGGGATGCGCCGTCGCGCCCCGCCTTGGTCGACTCATGCAGGGTGGGGGAGCCGGCGGACGCATCGTTGCCCTCGTCTGCTCGGGGCGCACCGGCCTTCCCGCCTTGCGCCTGCGCATCTTGTATGGTCTTCGCGGCATCCGCCGCTGCCTGCTCCAGCCCGGCGCGTGCCTGGTCGTAGGCCTCCTTGCCCTTCGTTAGAAAATCGCGGAGCCGGTCGGCGATGGGCGTGGGGTCCTGCGGCACGTTCCCCAGCAGGCCCTGCAGCTTGTCCGGCAGCGTCTCTTCGGCCTTTGCCGTCAGGTCGTCCTTGTCCAGGCCCCTCGCGGGCTTGCCCGAGAACAGGTACGTCACAATGTCGCGCGTCGTGACGTTCTTCCCCTGGCGCTGGAAGAAGTCGGACAGGTAGTCGATGGTCAGCCCCATGTCCTCGTTCTTCGACAGCTTCACCATGCGGGCGCGCCGTTCGGCATCCGTCAGGCTGGAGCGCGTCATGACCTCTAGCGCGGGCCCCAGGAAGTTGCAGATGCGGTGCAGGTCGGCCTCGCCGGGCACGGTCTGCAGGTACTCCGTCAGGTCGACGGCGCTTCTGCCCAGCTCGCCTTGCGGGCCGGCATCGCGCAGTACCAGCCGATGCGATGGCGGTTCCGGGCGGTGCAGCAGGGCAAACGGCGCGTGGTAGGCGAACGGCTCATCGTAGGTCTCGCCGGCAAGGTAGATGCGGTTCTCGGGCAGCGAGATAGGGTTCAGCAGGCCGTTCACGAAGTCGTTATCCAGCGCATACGCGCGAATCTTGCCGGCATTGCGCGCGATGTCGTCGGCATACGCGGCCAGAAACTCGCGCGAGAAACCCTGCCCGTCGAAGCTCACGGCCTCGTCCAGCGCGTCACCGGCGTGCACGGACAGGTACATAGCCTTGTTGCCGCCCTTCGAATGCCCGCTTGCCACCACGTGGGAATAGTGCTTTGTGGCCACGTCCTTCTCGAACCAGTCCAGGGCGCGCAGCTGCTGCTCCGTGTCGGCCATGTAGCCAGCAATGCAGTTGTCGTCCCATTCGCCGGCGCCGGTGCCGGCGAAGATGGCATAGGCGCGGTGCGCGGCATCCGCGAAGCAGGCCATCTTCGCGCCGCGCTCGTCCATGCAGTAGGCATCTAGCCGGAGTGCACACAGCACCGGGTCGCGGCGGACGGCATCTACCACGGCGAACCAGTTCGCGTAGCTCATCTGCTCTGCAAGCAGGTTGTCCATGGTGCAGCCGCGCTGCGCCATGCGCTCCTTGATGCCGGTGTCGATATCCGTTATCAGGCACGCCACGGATACGCCCGTTTCCGCGGGCGCTTCCCTGTCTAGGCTGTAGATAATCGTGTCCAGCAGCAGAAGCTGCGCGTCATCCAGGGCGGGGGTGTCGCTCTCGCGTGCCATGGGGCCTCCTTTGCTAGTCCAGGAATTTCGGCGGCAGTTCCGTTCCGGGGGCTATAGCGTCGACGCACTGGCTGATGGGCTGGATGCCGGGCGCCAGGAACATCTTCGATGTGCTGTTCGCCACCAAGCGGCCCTTTTCGTCGTGGATCTCCGCCTTGCACAGGCAGATGCTGCGACCGATCTTCGTCACGTAGCCTTCACAGACCAGGTGCCCGTCCGTCACGGCGCGCAGGTAGTTCGACTGCAGGTCCAGCGTGGTGGCGCCGTCGTCGGTATCCAGGTTGCCGTACAGGCACCAGTACGCTGCGATGTCCATCAGCGATGCATACGCACCTCCGCAGAAGCCGCCGAACGGGTTGTAGTGCTTGCGGTCTACGTCCAGGTCAATGCGGCAATAGCCAGGCTCCAGCTTCGTCATGTCCATGCCCAGCAGCTTCAGGTACGGCGTGTCGTTGCACAGTCCGCGCACGGCTTCCATATGCTCGGGGTTTACTTTCGGGTCCAATCGGGTCATGTTTTGCTCCTTGCTCTGCGCGGCCGCGGCAGCTGTCCCCGTGTGCCGGGGGGTGCGTGCCGCTGCCGTGCGCCGTTATCTCGCGTCCATTTTAGCGCGAATGCCCCGTATGAGAACGGGTGCGCGCCGGCAGTCTGCCGCTGCGGCGCAAGAGTACAATGGATACCAGGTGAAACGCCCGTATGCGGGCGCGGTGTCAAGTCGGCGAACAATGGAGGTCGGTACTATGCAGCAGGAAATCGTCAAGATGTCGTACGACGGCATCGAGCTTCAGGGCCGCGTGGATGCGCCCACGCGTGCCAAGGCGGCTGTGGTCATCGTCCACGGCCTGTGCGAGCATTACGGACGCTACGATTATCTTACGGCGCGTTTGAACACCGCCGGTTACACGGTGTATCGCTTCGACCATCGCGGTCACGGTCGCAGCGGAGGCAAGGACACCTGGTACGATGACCGCGAGCAGATTGCGAAGGATATCGACCAGTTCGCGAACCTGGCGCTTGAGGAGATGGCGGGAAAGCCCGTGTTCATGCTGGGCCATTCCATGGGAGGCTATGCGGCGGCCGAATACGGCACCATGCTCCCCGGCAAGATGGCGGGCTACGTGCTGTCCGGTGCGTGGACGCGCGACAACGGCGGCCTGGGGAAGGTGCCGGACGAGTTGCCCGACGACACGTACGTGCCGAACGAGCTGGGCGACGGTGTCTGCAGCGACCCGGGCGTGGGTCAGGCCTATATGGAAGATCCCCTGGTGCGCAAGTCGTTCTCCGTGGCGCTGGTGCGCTCCGTGGTTTCCGGGCAGAAATGGATGAAGCAGAACGCGCGGCAGTTCACCGATCCGGTTATGCTGATGCACGGTGCCGACGACGGCCTGGTCAGCCCGCTGGACAGCCTGGACATGTACCGCGAGATCGGTTCGAAGGACAAGTCGCTGCGCGTGTATGCCGGCCTGTTCCATGAGATATTCAACGAGTTCAAGAAGGATCGCGTGATCCGCGATGCCATCGAATGGCTGGACGACGAGGTCTTCGACATCGTGCATAGGCGCTGATCGCGGGCAACGGGTCTTTCCCTATGCAGCAAGCGGCCCCGGCGGACGTGCCGGGGCCGCTTTGCATTCGGCAGCGGGAGCCTTGCAACGGGTCGCGCGGGCGGTTGGGCTACCGGTTGCTGCCCTTGCGGGACAGTGTGCCGGCGATGCACAGCGCACCGGCGATCGCAAGGCAGGCGATCAGGCAGATCCATGCGATGTTGTCGTTGCGCACCGCAACATCCGCCCAGTTGGACAGGTCCATGCCCCCATGCAACCTGAATACCCCGTTCAGGGCGAAGCCGATCAGGCCGTCGGCAGCGAATATCCATGCGCCGAACACGGCGAAGGCCCCGGCGGCACGGTAGGGAAGCGGGGCGGGAAGGTACCTCAGCACCAGGAAGATGCCCCATATGGGCAGCAGCATCGTGGCCGCCACCGTCAGGCTCAGGGCCAGGGAGTCCGGGGCCGTTCCATCGTGCAGGCAGCAGACGGTCACGGTCAGAAACAGCAGTACGGTGGCGCCGGCCAGGTAGGCAAGGCCGCGGTTGCGAGCCGGGAAGCCGTCGGGGAAGCGGCGTGCGAACCAGATAAGGCACGATGGTGCCAGCATCGCCCAATAGGCGAGCGTCGTGCCCGCGAGCATCACGGGGAATTGGTCCGACCCGTCGCGCAGGCAGCAGGACAACATCAGCAGCTGCAGCGCGGCCCATGAGGCGGCAAGGCAGGCCATGCCCTTCCGTCCCCGTTCGGCGACCACCGGCACATGGGTGAATGACAGGCACAACAGGCAGGCCGTTGCGGCCACGCCCGTCTGGGCGGGAAAGCTTCCCGACTGTATGTCGGCGATAAGGTATCCGACGCAGATTGCTGCATACAGCGCCGCCACGCCCAGAAGCCAGGCGCGCCGCCCGCGACGGTGGGCGGTGGCGTCGCGTTCAATCTGACGCTGCCGCCAGTCGTCGCTTGCCGTGATGAGCTCGTGCTCGCTGACGCCTATCGCGCGGCAGATGGGCTCGATCATCGTGATGTCCGGATACGAAACGCCCCGTTCCCACTTGCTGACCGCGGATACCGTCACGCCCAGCTCGACGCCTAGCTCGCGCTGGGACAGGCCGAGTGACGTGCGCTTGTCTTTCAAGTACTTTCCGAAGTTCTTCTTGCCTTCCATTGGTCTTCCTCTGTTCGTCTCTCCCTGGTTTATGTCGGCGTATCCGGATATCTCGCCGCAGCACACGTTATCCATGTGCCCGCAGGGAGGCAAGCATTTCGGGGTCGACTCTCCGGCCATGGCCTCCCACCTGGCATTATGCGAATGGCAATGCGCGGACATGCCGCCTTGGGCTACCTTGCCTGCGCCATTCGGGAGCGCAGCGGTCGGGCGGGGGAGGGGTGTTGCAACAATGGCGGCTGTCCTTCCGCAGGCGCTTCGGAATGCCTCCGCCGGCCGGGCCGTTGGCACCCTATCAGCCATATTTGATAGAATGTTTAGAAGATTCCAACCGATCCGGGAGGTTGATTCCTTGAGAACCGCTTTCGAATCCGCCGATCGTCTTCCATCTCCATCCCGTCACCTCCAGAGCATATGCGCCGCCGCTTGTCTGGCGCTCTTCGCGGCCCTTGTCCTTTCCTGTGCTGCGCCCGGTCTGGCGCAGGCGAAAAGCGTCGACCCGTATGGCCGCATCAGTGCGCAGTACGAATCGGGGAGCGACCCGTCGTGCGTTGTGCCTGGGGCGGCATACGGGGCCTGGCAGATGACGCCTGAAAACGCGCATTCCTTCGCCGTATGGATGAAGGCGAAAAGCGACAAGACGGTGAAGGCGTACGGCGTAAAGCTGCTTGCGGCCTACAAGAAAGATGCGAACAAGAAGAATAGCAGCAAGAGCGACGATGCCGGCACCTGCGGAAAGAGGTTCGATAAGGAATGGAGATCGCTGGCATCGAAGTACCGCTCGGGCTTCTTCCGCCAGCAGTACCTGTTCGTGAAGCAGCTCAGCTACACGCCTGCCGTGAACTACCTGCAGGGCAATGTGAAGGGGTTCAAGATGAGCCGCTATTCCACCGCATTGCGCAACGTGCTATTCTCCGCCGCCGTGCAGCATGGCTCGTACGGTGCATACAAGATTTTCAAGAAGGCGTTCTCCAACCTGGGCGGCTATTCTGCGAAGCTCTCCGAAAAGAAGATCATCAACGCCGTGTACGCCGTGCGTTCTGGCTACAAGAAAACATCCACGTTGAAAGCCCAGGTAGGCGGCGGCCAGAAGGTATACAGCATCACGAAGAAAGACTACCAGTACTATGTGAAATGGGGCCTGATGACGAAGGCGCAGGCATCGAAGCTGAAGGGCAAGTCGCTGGTGAACTTCTATAGCTGCAGCGGCTCCGTGCAGGTGGGTGTGTACTACCGCCTGGGTATTTCCGAACCGGCAACAGCGCGCGCCATGTATGCGAAGTACGCTTAACGCGTGAAACGCTGCCGGTTCGCGTACTTGTGCGGCGCCCTATGCCAGCTCGATTACTGCGTCCGGCCGATCCGGGCTTTCCACCAGAATGCGTTCCACGCCGAATAGCTCGCGATCGAAGCGCCCTTCCAGGCGGCGGGCAACCGTCCGCAGGCTCTCCTCGTCTTCGTTCCGGAACAGCGTGATGTGCGGGCGGAAATCACGGTCGTAGGCGGCTTCGGGTACGTCGAAGCGCGAATGTAGGATGGTGTCGATATTGCGGTGCACCCGGGAAAGCGACGGCTCGGGCGACACCTCAAGCCATAGCATGCCGTCAAGGACCGTAAGCTTTCCGGTCATGGCGGCGAATCCGCCGTGTCCGGCGAAGAAGTCACGCAGTGCGCGCAGCGAGAAGTCGTAATCGTCGATTCGATACGGCTCCTTCAAGGTAATGGGCAGGGGAACGCGCAGCAGGCTGTCGTCAAAGCCGAAGGCCGCCTGCGCACGGGTGCACTCGTCCACGATGCGCCGGCTCAGGCTGTCGGGAAGCAGCGCGCGAATGCGGACCGGTATCGTTTCCATAGCAAGCTTCCTTCCTGGTCGGCGCATCGGCGGATGCGGTCGAATACAGCGACAGCGTCAGTGCGATAGGATCTCGTAGCCGTCTTCCGTTACGAGCACCTGGATCTCCCATTGGGCGGTATCGGAGCCGTCGGCGGTGCGGACGGTCCACCCGTTCGGGTCGGACAGGTCGATTTCCTGCTTGCCGGCGTTGATCATGGGCTCGATGGTGAACGTCATGCCCGGGACCAGCACCATTCCCGTTTCGGGCTCGCTGACATGGCTCACGAACGGGTCCTCATGGAACTCCTTGCCGCAGCCGTGGCCGCCGAACTCGCGCACCACCGTAAAACCGTTCTTCTCGGCGTAGGCCTTCACGGCAGCGCCGACGTTGCCCAGCTGCGCCCAGGGCTTCACCTGCGCCAAGCCGGCGAGCATCGCCTCGCGCGTCACGTCCACCAGGCGCTGGCGCTCTTTGGAGACCCTCCCAATGCAGAACATGCGCGAGCTGTCGGAGAAGTACCCGTCCAGGATGGTGGAGCAGTCCACGTTCACGATGTCGCCTTCTTTCAGCACATCGTCTTCGCTGGGGATGCCATGGCACACCACGTCGTTGATAGAGGTGCAGACGCTTTTCGGGAAGCCCTCGTAGTTAAGATCGGCGGGAATGCCCCCGTGTTCCACGGTGTAGTCGTACACCCATTTGTCGATCTGCTCTGTAGTGATGCCGGGGCCGATATGCTCGGACACGTAGTCCAGCACGCCGATGTTGATGGCGGCGCTGGCCTTGATGCCTTCGATGTCCTTCGCGGACTTCAGCAGGTCGCGCGTGGGCATTTCGTAGCCCTGGTCGTACATTTCCTCCATGATCTGGTCGTTGTGCCAGTGGCATTTCTTGTACTTGCGGCCGCTGCCGCACCAGCATGCTTCGTTGCGCTCGGGAACGGGTAAATCGTCGTACATATGCGTCTCTTTCCTATCATACGCGGTATCGGCCGTCCGCTTTCGCGGCCAACGGCGGCGCACCGCAATTGTTTGTGCTGACTTACATCATATCTGCTCGGCAGTGCGTCGGCGGCCCTTCGCGAAAAAAACTAAAGGCGCAGGGCGTATACCGGCTGCGGCGGGGCGGGGTGTTGCGGGTATCGCCCGGTAACTGCCAGTCTAGCGCTTCAGTACGCCGGCAACGCGCTGGGCGAACGTGCGCGTCTCGCGGCGGTCCGGCCCGAAGAAACAGCACGAAATCATGCCCGGTCCCACGTGAGATCCGATGACGGCGCCGATGTTCTCGGGGATGATCTGCGAGTCCTTGCCGGCAGGATCCTTGCGTATCAGCTTCTCTATGCGCTCCACGTCTTCCGGGCAGTCCGCATTGCCCACGAGCGCCCAACTGCCCATGGGGCCAGGGTCGCGGTTCTTCAGGTAGAACTCCGCCAGCTGGCGGAGGCCCTTCTTGCGGCCGCGCGCAATGCCTACCACGGTCAGCTTGCCTTCCAGGTCGAACGACAGCATGGGCTTCACATCCAGTTTCGTGCCGGCAACGGCCACGGATGCCGGAAGCCGCCCCCCGCGGGGCAGCGCCTCCAGGTCCTCGACCATGAACAGCGTCTGCACGCGCCATTTCGCGGACTCGATCCAGTCGTAGGCCTCCTTCGCCGTGGCGCCTTCGCGGCGAATCTTCAGCAGCGCCTTGATCAGCACGCCGAGCGGCGTGCATCCCACGAGCGCATCCACGGTGTATAGCTCGAACTCCGGGTGTTCCTGTCGAACGGCGCGGGCGGCGTTCGCACACGACTCGTACGTGCCCGAGATGCCGCTGGAAAAGCTTACGGACAGCGTGGGCGTTCCCTGTTCGGCCAGCTTCTCGAAGGCCTTGCGGGCCGTTTCCTGGTTCACCATAGAGGTGGTGTACGTCACGCCATGGCGCATGGACTCGTAGAAATCGTGCGCGCTCATGCTTTGGAACAGGTCGTCCTTGCGGTCCGTGACGCCGTCGTTGTACGTCAGAGACAGCAGCGTGATGCCGGGCTCGTCTATGTCCTGCGGATACAGGTCGCAGCTTGAATCGACGACCAGGTTGAATTTCGGTTCGGGCATGGGTGTCCTTCCAACGTTTCGTTAGGGCATATTGTCGCGCACGCGTACCTTTTCAGCAAGAATTGCGAAAGGGATCGGGAACGGGTGCGTGAAATTCCATCAGGCGGATATGCCGTTCGCACTGTTCCACTAGAATAGGGAATCTTGAACGAAACGGACGGCGGGGCGGCGCAGCCAGCCTCCCGCTCCGTGCGGCGGCTTGGAAGGAGCACGACCTGTGACCACGTATCTGACGGGGGATACCCACGGCAGTTTCGAGCGCGTTGTCCGGTTCGCCCGGGCGAACAACCTGACGGCGAACGACACGATCATCGTGCTGGGCGACGCAAGCATCAACTACGAGGGACGGGATACGGATCACGACCAGGGCATCCGCGATATGCTTGCGCCGCTTGCATGCACGGTGTTCTGCCTGCAAGGCAATCACGACATGCGCCCGTATCGCCTAGATTGCTATCGTCGCGAAATCTGGCACGGCGGTGTCACGTACGTGGAGGACGACTACCCGAACATCCGCTTTGCGGAAGACGGCGAGGTATACGACTTCGATGGCACGAAGGCGCTGGTGTGCGGCGGCGCCTACAGCATCGATGCGCCGCGGCGCAAGCGCGAGCACATGATCTGGTATCCCGACGAGCAGCCGGATGACGCCGTGAAGGCGAAGGTGGAGACGCGGCTTGACAGCTTGGACTGGAAGGTGGACGTCATGCTGACGCATACGTGCCCCTACAAGCACCGTCCCACGGAGATGATGTCGCCCGATATCAATCAGGCGAATGTGGACATCAGCACAGAGCTGTGGCTGGATGCCGTAGAGGACCGTCTGGACTACAAGCAGTGGTATTGCGGCCACTGGCATACGGACAAACGCGACGGCAAGGTGCTGTTCATGTTCGGCGACTGGGCGGTGATGTGGCCCGGCAGCGCGGAATTCGACGAGATACGGCGCAACGAGGCGCAGGCACCGAACCGCCGCAGCGTGCGCAAGGCGGCTGTTGACCTGTGCATATCTGAACGGCTGATCTACCAGTTGTTCCCGCTGGACCCGGCACTGGTACGGAAGTCGGACGGCGCACAGCTGGTGGACGAGGCGAAGATGGCGGATTTCATCTACAGGTGGTTTACGTCGCCGAACAAGCGCGACTTCCAATACCGGTGGTGCTCGGATTGTCGTCGCTGGTTCCACCGCTCGCTCATGGCGCATGTACCGGCAGCCGACGGCGTGGGGAACGGCCAGGTGTTCTGCCCGGAATGCGCGCCGCGCAACGGCACGAGTAACGTCCCGCGCGGCGCATAAGGCGGGTGGCAAGCGCGAACGATGCCCGATGCTCGCATGCCATGCGCATGCCCGCCGCGGGCGCCCGCTTATCGCGTTATTGCCGTGAATATCCCTTCAGCAGGCCGATGTAGCGCAGCGCCAGTTCGCTCAGCAGGCCGTCCTTGCGCGTCAGGTAGCCCACCTGCATCGTTTCGCCGTTCTTGATGGGGATGCTGACCAGGTCGCTCTGCAGGTCGCTGACCAGCACGCCGGTGGCAATGTTGTAGCCGTTCGTGGCAAGCAGCAGCTCCGTGAGCGTGGAGCGGTCGGATACGGTTACACGCTGTCGAGCCAGCTGCTCGGCATACGGCTCTTCGAAGAAGAAAAACGAGTTCCCCTCGTCCTGATCGAATGCCAGGCGCGTATACTGCTCCAGGTCGGAAAGCTCGATGGCGTTCTGATCTGCAAGCGGGTGACCCTTGCGCAGCACCACGTGCGCCGCCGTGTCGAACAGCGGCGTGAAGTGCAGGTTCGCTGCAGCCAGCGTGTTGCCCAGCACGTGCTTGTTCGAGTCGCTCAAGTACAGGATGCCCAAATCGCTTTTGCCCGTATGCACGTCCGAGATGACCTCGCCCGTCCGCGTTTCCTTCAGCGCCAGGTCGAACGACTGGTCGGCCAGGCCCTCCAGCAGCGTGATGAAGCGCTGCGTGGCGAACGCGTAATGCTGCAGCGTGATGGAAAGACGCTCGCGATGCTCCGACGAGCTTCCGTGGTAGCGCCGCTCCAGCAGCGCCGCCTGGTCCGTGATCTGGCGCGCGTAGCCCAGGAACTCCGCGCCGTCCGGCGTCACGGACACGCCGCGCGGCGAGCGGTTGAATATGCGGATGCCCAGCTCGGATTCAAGGTTGCGGATGATTTCGGACAGGCGGGGCTGCGAAAGGTACAGCTCTGCTGCGGCGGTGCTGATGGATCCGCATTCCTCCACCTTCAACGCGTATTCCAAATGCTGCAGCTGCATGCGCTGCCTCCTTACCGTGTCATCGGGCAACATTTCTTTTTCAGCTCTACATAGTAACCTACCAACTTACTAGGAATATCATGCGAATATCTGATACCGGCATATCGCTGCAAGCGGTAACGGCATGTTCGCGCACGTCGGATTGCCGTCGCGCTCGGGCGGAGGGCGCTGCCGCCGCACATTCGGGACGCGGATTTCGCGCACGTTCGCTACAATCGGTGCGAACAGACGCGAAGGAGCACACATGAAATACGATTTCGACGAAGTGATAGACCGCCGCCATACGGCCAGCATGAAGTACGATGCCGGCCCGCTGATGGGCAAGCCGGACGACTTGCTGCCCGTTTGGGTGGCGGACATGGACTTTCGCATGCCGCAGCCGGCTATAGATGCCGTCAAACAGCGCGCGGACCAGGGGATATTCGGATACGGCCTGCTGCCGGACGGCTATTTCGAGGCCGTGCGCAATTGGTTTGCGGACCGCTACGGCTGGCAGGTTGAGCGCCCATGGCTCGTGACCACGCCGGGCGTGGTGTTCGCGCTGTCGCTGGCCGTGCGCACATTCACGCAGCCCGGCGACGCCGTGCTCATCCAGCCGCCCGTGTACTATCCGTTCAAATCCATCATCCAGGAGGCGGGCGACAGACGTCTGGTCCAGGCACCGCTGGTGTACGAAGATGACGGCTACCGCATCGATTTCAAGGCGTTCGAGCAGGTGGTGGAGCGCGAAAAACCGAAGATGTTCCTGCTATGCAACCCGCATAACCCGGTTGGCCGCGTGTGGACGGCCGAAGAACTGTGCCGCCTGGGGCAGATTTGCCTGGATCACGGCGTACTGGTGGCGTCCGACGAGATCCACGCGGATTTCGCGCGTCCCGGCTTCGCTCACACGGCGTTCGCGTCGCTCGACCCGCGGTTCGCGGACAACTGCATCGTGTGCACGGCGCCCAGCAAGACGTTCAACCTGGCGGGCCTGCAGGTGTCGAACATATTCATCCCGAATGCGGACCTGCGGCACCGCTACAAGGAAGCGTATCGGGCGTTGGGACTATCGTCTGCGAATACGTTGGGATTGACGGCGGCGCAGGCGTGCTACGAGCATGGGGCGGACTGGCTGGCACAGCTGAAAGACTATTTGGAGGGCAACCATGCGGAGCTTGGCGCGTACCTGGCGCGGCATGCGCCGCAGCTGCGCGTCGTGGAGCCGCAGAGCACGTACCTTGTGTGGGTCGATTGCCGGGCGCTGGGCCTAACGGATGAGCAGCTGCAGCAGGCCGTGGAGCGGAAGGCGAAGCTGTGGGTGGACTTCGGCAGTATGTTCGGCGAAGAGGGAGAAGGATTCGTGCGCCTGAACATCGCCTGCCCGCGCAGCACGGTGCGGGAGATGGCGCGCCGGTTGGCACTCATCGCGCAGTAGGGCGCAGCGGGCAGGCGGCAGGGGGGTACCACGCCGCTGCCTTGCCTGCCCGCTAGCGCGCTGCGCCGCCCGCCTGTGCGCGCGTCTCGTCCGACAGCGTGCGGTTCATCTTTCCCGTCTGGTATCCGCCCAGGTCGAACGTCACGTACAGGAAGCCCAAATCGCGCAGCGCGGCTTCCGTTTCGGCAGCGTTCTCGCCCGTGAAGAAGCGCGCGAAGTCTGCGGGCAGAATCTCGATGCGCGCCAGGTCGCGGTCGCGGCCCAGAGAATGTACGCGCACGCGGACCTGCGGGAACCCGCGGTCCATGATGAGCTGCTCGGCGGCATCGATCATGGCAAGTGTGGCCGTGTCGATGAGGTCGCCATATGCGAAGCGCGACGACAGGCAGGCAAACGACGGCTTGTCCCACGTGGGAAGCCCCAGCTCATGGGAGATGTCGCGGATATCCTGCTTCGTCAGGCCCGCCTCGCGCAGCGGGCTGGCAATGTGCAGCTCCGCAATGGCCTGCGCGCCCGGCCGGTAGTCGGACAGGTCGTCCACGTTCGAGCCTTCCACCAGCGCATCCAGGCCCTCGTCGCGCGCAATGCTCAGCGCTTTTCCCATCAGGTTCGACTTGCACAGGTAGCAGCGGTTCTCGGGGTTGTGGCGGAACTCCGGCAGGTCCAGCTCGTTCGACGCGAACGTGATCTGGCGTATGCCGCGGTCCGTGCAGAACGCGGCTGCCTCGTTGCGCTCGCGCTCCGGGAACGTGGGGGACACGGCCGTCAGTGCCACGGCGCCGTTGCCCAGGGCCCGGTGCGCAGCGTACAGCAGCAAGGTGGAATCCACACCGCCCGAGAACGCGACGCCCACGCTTCCATATGCGCGCAGCGCATCCAACAAGGCTTGGTATTTCTGCTGTTGATGTTCGTTCATGGGCGGTTCCTTCCAAACGGTGCCCGGAAACGACGCTTGGGACGGTGTTTGGTTCGTCCCGCAAAGGCGTCTGTGGACAGTATGACGCATGCGAACCGGTGCACGGGGATTGCCGATATCGGGTTGACCGATGGCGGATTCGGTGGTGAACCCATAGCGTGAACAGGACGAATGCTACATGCTGCTTCAGCGGGGGCGTGTGCCGGTCGCATGTTGCGCGCGGCTATCTGCTTGACAAAACATATTAATTTACTAGGATTTAGCCAAAACGTAGCACCGTCTGATGCTCAGGGAACGGTGCAGGGCGGCGCTTCGCATCGCTTCCCGCATCATACCATCCTTTCCAGGCGGTAGAGCGCAAGGAGACAGTATGTATAAGGACTATCTTGACCGTGTGGTGAAGGAGATCGGCGGCAACTACCAGGCCGAGGAGATATTCTTCACGAATCCCGACGAGTGCTTCCCCAGCCGCAAGGCGGTTATCGAGATCCTGCAGGATATCCGCCGGCTGATGTTTCCCGGCTATTTCGGCCAGGAGGTTCCGAACGGCACGCGCCCGGAGTACTTCATCGGCGACATGCTGGGGCATATCGATGTCGCGCTGCACCAGCAGTTGATGGCCGCGCTGACGTTCCGCCACAAGGATATGCTGTCGGAGGAGGAGATTGCCCGCCAGGCCGATACCATCTGCGTGGCGTTCCTGGAGAAGCTGCCGCACATCCAGGAACTGCTGCTGAAGGACGTGCAGGCGGCATTCGACGGCGACCCGGCGGCGCTCAGCAAGGAAGACATCATCTTCTCGTATCCCGGGTTCTTTGCCGTGTCCGTGTACCGCATCGCGCACGAGCTGTACGTCATGGACGTGCCCATGATTCCGCGCATCATGTCGGAATACGCGCATAGCGGCACGGGAATCGACATCAACCCCGGCGCCGATATTGGCGAATACTTCTTCATGGACCACGGAACGGGCATTGTTATCGGCGAGACCACGAAGATCGGCAACCATGTGAAGCTGTATCAGGGCGTCACGCTGGGCGCGCTGTCCACGCGCAAGGGTCAGGCGCTGCGCGGCGTGAAGCGCCATCCCACCATCGAGGACAACGTGACCATCTATTCGAACGCCAGCGTGCTGGGTGGCGAGACGGTCATTGGCGAAGGCTCCGTCATCGGCGGCAGCGCATTCGTGACGGAATCCGTGCCGAAGAACGGACGCGTCAGCGTGAAGAAGGAAATCTCCGTGCGCACGGCGAAGCCGAAGCCGAAGCCGGAATCCAGCTTCGAGCTGCCGGACTAGGCTTCCCACGGCAGGCTTTTCGCAACAGGATTCGTAACGGTATTTCACAGCGGGCGGGCGCTCCATGAGCGTCCGTCCGCTTACTATATGCCGGCAAGATGCCGGATGGCCGCAACGGGGTGGTAGAGCATCAGGCGCGGGCCGGAGTAGCGCATCACCGTGCGGATTTGCTCCAGCTGCTGGGGCGTGTAGCAATGCACGTTGCAGCGGTCGCACGACACCTTCGTCTCCATGAACGGGCATTTCTCCGTGCGCAGGTGGGCGTAGGCATCCAGCTGCGCGCATGCGGGGCACACGGGCTTGCCGCAGAACGCAGTCTCCGTGCGCGCGGCGCGGTCGTGGTTCCCGGCGCAATACAGCGCAATCATCTGCGACACCGTGCGCATGTCGCGCACCCGTTTCGCCTGCTGCTGCTTTTCATTGCGTCCCATGGGCGCCCTTTCGAATATCGTTGCCGCCTGCGCGGCGTCCTCCTTGCTGCGCACTACCGTAACGCATACGCCGCGCCTCGGTCTGTTGCGGTTGCAACGCACGGCGCGAATTCGCCGGCCGCCTGCCGTCCGCGCCCCTGCATGCGGCACTGCTTCCGCCGTCCGTCGCTGCTTGACTGCCGCTTGGCTGCGTGCGCCCGGTTGGCGCGCCGCACCTTTTCCCTTGCAATCGCCTTCCGCGCCGTATGTTCGGACTATGTCATTACATCGTTATCCGCCCGTTGAAAACGGATAACACTTCGCCTTTAACCATGAAAGCGATTCCCCGAAATGGTATCGTTATAGTTACGTTTTGAAGGGGCGGTGCCCTTTGATGATTCGGGCAGCGTTCGAAAAGCGGGCATCATCTGCCCTGTGCGTTTTCCGCACGGACAGGTGGGTGCGTTCTGTACCGAGTTTAGGAGGATATCCATGAAGCAAACCCAACTCTTCATCAACGGCGAGTTCCTCGATAACGCGGGCCGCGAGATGAGGCAGAACATCAACCCTGCCACCGAGGAAGTCATCTCCGAATTCCCCATGGCAACGCAGGAAGATGTCGATGCCGCTGTTGATGCGGCGTATGAAGCCCAGAAGTCCTGGGAGAAGGTGCCGGCCATCGAGCGCGCCAACTACCTGATGGAGATCGCGCACAAGATCCAGGAGAAGCAGGAGCTGTTCGCCCGCACGAACTCCGAGGAAATGGGCAAGCCGCTTGCCCAGTCCATGGACGAGGCCGGCTGGCTGCCTGGCTATATCCAGTACTTCGCCGCGCAGGCCCGCCACATCAAGGGCGAGATCATCACGTCCGACCGCCCGAACGAGAACATCCTCATGTACAAGATGCCTCTGGGCGTCTGCGCCGGCATCATGCCGTGGAACTTCCCGCTGTTCCTGATCGGCCGCAAGGTTGCGCCCGCGCTGGTCACCGGAAACACTGTGGTGCTGAAGGCGTCCTCCGATTGTCCGAACGGCGCATACGAGTTCGCGAAGGTGGTTGCGGAATCCAGCCTGCCGAAGGGCGTCATCAACGTCATCACGGGCCCCGGCGGCGTCACGGGCGACGCGCTGTGCGCGAACAAGAAGGTGGCGATGATCTCTATGACCGGCTCCACGGAAGTGGGCAAGAAGATCATGGCGAACGCAGCCCAGAACATCACGAAGGTGTCGCTGGAGCTGGGCGGCAAGGCCCCTGTCATCATCATGAACGACTGCGACATGGACGCCACCGTCGAGCATGTCCTGCCCAGCCGTATCATCAACACCGGCCAGGCCTGCAACTGCGCCGAGCGCGTGTATGTGCAGGAAGGCGTGTACGACGAGTTCGTGAAGAAGATCACGGATAAGATGAAGGCCGTCACGTACGGCCCCGCGCTGGCCGGCGATTTCGACATGGGCCCCATGGTGAACAAGTCGCAGCAGGAGCACGTGGACGAACTGGTGCAATCCGCCATTGCCGAAGGCGCCAAGATCGAATGCGGCGGCCACAAGACCACCGTGGACGGCAAGGGCTTCTTCTATGAACCCACGGTCATCTCCGGATGCACGCATGACATGCGCATCATGAAGGAGGAGATCTTCGGCCCGGTGCTGCCCATTACGTCCTTCAAGACGCTGGACGAGGCCATCGAGAAGGCGAACGACTGCGATTACGGCCTGACGTCGTCCATCTACACCACGGACTACGACACCGCAATGCGCGCGCTGAACGAGATCAAGTTCGGCGAGACCTACATCAACCGCGAGCATTTCGAGGCCTTCCAGGGCTTCCATGCAGGCGTGCGCCAGTCCGGTCTGGGCGGCGACGACGGCGAGCATGGTCTGGAGGAATTCCTGGAGACGCATGTGTGCTACATCGACTGGGACACGAAGCGCAACAAGCAGTAGCATCCGAACGGGCTGTTTGCCGGCGGCGCCGGCAGGCATGCGGGATTGCCTTCGGGCGGCCGTTCGGGAACAAGGGGCGTGCCGGTATGCGCCGCTTTCACGGGAAGGGTCCCTCGGGGCCCTTCTTTTTACTATGGAGCGCCGCGCGACTGCACGGGCGTGCCGCTATACTTTCTAGGACGAAGAACGGGCAGACTGCGGAGCGCGTGCAGAAGGCGCGCGTGCGGCCTGCGAAAACCACTGCTGTAAAGGACGAGACAACCGGTGATTTACCTGGATAATGCCGCCACCACGCCGGTTCCCGCCGCTGTGGCTGACACCATGTACGATGTGCTGACCCATCACTTCGGCAATCCCTCCGGTACTGGATGCCATGCTGCCATATTTCACGCAGACGTTCGGCAATCCGAACAGCGTGCACGAGGCGGGAAGCCAGGCGAACTGGGCCGTCGCGCAGGCGCGGGCGCGCATGGCGAAGGCGCTGAATTGCGCTCCGCGTCAGGTGGAATTCACGTCCGGTGGCACGGAATCGGACAACCAGGCGCTGCTCACCGGCGCCGTGCGGGGAGCACAGGCCGGCAAGCGCCACATTGTGAGCTCGGCCATCGAGCATCCTGCCGTGCTGCGCATGCTGGAGCGGCTGCAGGCGCATGGGTTCGCCGTCACGCTCGTGTCGCCCAATGCGGAGGGCGTTGTGTCCGCGGAAAGCCTGGAAGCGGCCATCCGGCCGGATACGTGCCTGGTCAGCTTGATGTGGGTGAACAACGAGGTCGGCAGCGTGCAGCCCGTCGCGGAAGCGGCGCGTTTGTGCCGCGAACGCGGCATCCTGTTCCATACGGATGCGGTACAGGCGGCGGGCGCGCTGCCGCTGGACTGCCGGGTGCTGGATGCGGACCTGATCAGCCTTTCCGCGCACAAGTTCCACGGTCCGAAGGGCGTCGGTGCGCTGGTGGTGCGCGACAGCCTGGAGCCGGCATCGCTGCTGGTGGGCGGCGAACAGGAGCGCGGGCACCGTGCCGGCACGCTGAACGTGCCGGGCATCGTGGGCATGTCCGTGGCGCTGCAACAGGCGCAGGAACGCTGCGCGCAGAACGCCGCCCGCATGCGGGGGCTGCGCACGCGGCTGATAGACGGCCTTGCCGCGTTGGGCGACGTGCGCGTGCTGGGGTCGAACGACCCGCAGCGCGTTGCGCCGGGCATTGTGTGCGCGTGCTTCAAGGGCCTCGACCGCGAAACGCTGCTGGTGCTGCTGGACCAGGCGGGCATCTGCGCGTCGGCGGGTTCCGCCTGTTCGGCGGGCGCTGTGGAGCCAAGCCACGTGCTGCAGGCCATGCGCGTGCCGAGGGAATGGGCGCGCGGGGCCATCCGTTTCTCGCTGGGCACGGGCAACACGGAGCAGGAGATAGATGAAACGCTGGCGGAGCTGGAGCGCATCGTGTCCCGTCTGCGCGAACGGAGGGCGCGATGAAGGACGCGGGCAGGAAGGGGGCCATGGCTCCGAAGACGGCGAAGGGCCGCGTGCTGGTGGCCATGAGCGGCGGCGTGGATTCCAGCGTCACGGCGTATCTGCTGCAACAGCAGGGCTACGAGTGCATTGGCGCCACCATGAAACTCTACGACAACCCCACGGTGGGGGCGAACGCAAAGACGTGCTGCAGCCTGGACGACATCCACGAGGCAGCCGTGGTGGCGCACCAACTGGGCATGCGCCATTACGTGTTCAACTACCAGGAGGAGTTCGCACGCGAGGTCATCGACCGCTTCTCCGCCTCGTACCTGGCGGGTATTACGCCGAACCCGTGCATCGACTGCAACCGCTACATGAAATTCGACCATCTGCTGGAACGGGCGCTTGACCTGGGCTGCGACTACATCGCAACGGGCCATTATGCGCGCATTGCGGCACCGGGCGAATGGTCGGACGGCGTGCCGGGCGGTACCGGTGCCAATAGTGCGCAGCGCTTCGGCCTGCTGAAGGGCCTGGATGCGAAGAAAGACCAGAGCTACGTGCTGTATTCGCTCACGCAGCATCAGCTGGCGCATACGCTGTTGCCGCTGGGCGGTATGACGAAGGAGGACGTGCGCAGGATTGCCGCTCGGGCGGGCCTGCAGACGGCAACGAAGCGCGAGAGCCAGGACATCTGCTTCGTGCCCGACGGTGACTACGCGGGCTTCCTGGAGCGTCGTTCGGGCGCGCCGTTCGCGGAGGGCGACATCGTGGACGAAAGTGGTGCTGTGCTGGGCAGGCACACGGGAGCCGTGCGCTACACCATCGGCCAGCGCAAGGGGTTGGGCCTTGCCATGGGGGCACCTGTGTACGTCTGCGGCAAGGACATGCAGGCAAACACCGTCACGGTGGGCCCGGAGGAGATACTGTTCGACCGCATCGTGTATGCGGACGAGGTGAACTGGATCGCCATCCCGGAGCTGACCGGGCCGCTGCGGGTCACAGCCCGCACCCGGTACC
>OGOS01000813.1_pt1 | contig 23262 bp, 20 predicted proteins | sample 1552701 | NCBI WGS metagenome assembly OGOS01 (sample SAMEA2580128, study PRJEB22360) | human gut metagenome | biome: human gut; feature: human-associated habitat; material: faeces | place: Denmark | collected 2008/2010
ATGTTCTGCAAACGAAAATCGGCAGAACAGAAGAAACGACCGACAAGGAGGACAAATAATATGACTATTTTAAGACCGGATGCAACAACGACTCTGAACGGAGTAAAAATCAACGAGTATTTACTTACCAAACATAATCCCAACCGCATTGATATGCCCTCTGTTTCCATGGCAGGAAAAATCATTGGTGTGACCGTCCATAACACGGACTGGATCACAGTAGCAAGCGGCACGACCCCTGCGGAGCAGTACACAAGAGCAACGGTCAATAACAATATGAAGGACGTGCGTGTCCACTATTATGTGGATAACGTGTGTGCATGGCAGAATCTGCCCCACAGTCTGAGCGGCTGGCACGCTGCTGACGGTTCTGGGAACGGCAACAGAAGAACCATTGCCATCGAGTGTATTATGTCCTCTGCATACAATTTTACGGATAAGAAGTCGGAGGATAATGCAGCAAAATTGACAGCAGCGTTATTAAAACAATATGGATTGGACATCAATCATCTCTACACCCATACCCACTGGCTCAATGTTCGTGACGGACGAAACGGAACGGTTGACCAGTTGAACACCATGTACAATCGGTACAAAATGTGTCCGGCATACATTTTGCCCCATTGGGCGGAGTTCAAGAAGAAGGTACAGTCTTATTTGAATGCTGGAACTTCCACTATTTCTGCACCTTCTGCAAAGCAGCTTTACCGGGTGAGGAAGTCTTGGGCAGATGCGAAGTCGCAGCTGGGTGCATATTCTTCCTTAGAAAATGCGAAGAAAGTGTGCAAAACTGGATATTCTGTATTTGATTCCAATGGAAATGTAGTCTACACCAATGGCGGCAAGTTCACCAAGGAGCAGAAGGTTGCCATTCGTGCCAACACACCACTGTTTGCCAGTGCAGAAACTACATCTGTAACCAGAAGAATCAGCGGCACTTACTATCTGTATGACGGTATTGCCTGCAAGAACGGTCGTTATCGTATTACCACAAAGCCAGAGTTCTGCGGAAAAGCACCGGCGGGACGATTTGTGACTGGTTATGTTTCTTGGGATAATTTCAATCAGTGAGGATTCTTTTATGGAACAACAAAAATTGATGGATGAACTGAATTACCACCGTGCTCAAAAGCTGACTGATGCGTTATATCATTCCGGTTTGATTTCCTTTGAGGAATATGACAAATTAACGCTCAAAAATCGGCATTCTTTCTCTCCAATTTACGTGGACTTATTGCCGAAAACGCTTGCAATTCCGCCGAAAAAGAGGTAATATGGACACGTCAAAAGGAGGTGCAGAAGCATGAAAACTATTACCAAAATTGAGGCAAATCGCTCCGCAGCTGTTCATCGAAAATGTCGTGTAGCGGCTTATTGCCGTGTTTCCACAGAGCATGATGACCAGATAGAAAGTTTGGAAACACAGAAGGCACATTATGAATCCTGGATCAAACTGCATACAGAGTGGGAATCCGCCGGCATCTTTTATGATGCTGGCATTACTGGAACAAAAGCAGAAATTCGTCCTGGACTGCAAGACCTTTTACAGGCTTGCCGCATGGGCAGGGTAGACCGCATTCTGGTGAAATCCATCAGTCGGTTTTCCAGAAATACGGCGGAGTGCCTCGCTCTTGTTCGGGAACTATTAGGAATTGGGGTTTCCGTTTTCTTTGAAAAAGAAAACATAGACACCGGCAGTATGGAAAGCGAATTGTTTCTGACGATACTCAGCAGCATGGCAGAGGAAGAATCTTTATCCATATCCAGAAATGAGAAGTGGTCGGTACAGCACCGGTTTCAAAACGGTACCTATGTGTCATCGTCTTTCCCTTACGGGTATTGCAGAAATGACAGGGGAGAGATGGTTCTCGAACCTGAGGAGGCAGAAATTGTGAAATACATTTTTTCTGCTTTGTTATCCGGAAAAAGTTCTTGTCAGATTGCAGATCTGTTGGAACAGCAGGGGATCCCTTTCAAGAATGGACGTCATTGGTGTGATGCTACGATTCGTGGAATTGTTGCGAATGAAAAATATGTGGGAGATGTTTTGCTGCAGAAAACGTATACCGATGTACATTTTCATCGGCGCAAAAATCATGGAGAAGTGGAATGTTATCTTCTTTCAGATCACCACATACCAATTGTTAGTCGAGAAATTTTTGCAAAAGCAAATGCAGTCATTCGACAGCGAGCTGCCGAAAAAGGCATTGTGTGTGGTACAGGAAAGTATCAAAAGCGATATGCTTTTTCCGGAAAGGTGATTTGCGACAAATGCGGCAGCACTTGCAAACGCAGGATCCACAGCGGCAATGAAATTGCATGGACGTGTGCTGCTCATATTGAAAGTGCTCAAAAATGTCCTATGAAATATGTGCGGGAGGATGTATTGAAAGCCGCTTTTGTTACGATGTTGAACAAACTGATTTTCAGCAGAAAGCACATTTTGAAACCATTGTTAGAACAGCTGAAAACGAACAGCAATGATGAAAATGTCCGGCGAATGCAGGAACTGCAAAAGCAGCTGGAATCTCATGCTGAAAAGAAAAACACACTGCACCGTTTGTATGCACAAAAGGTCGTAGATCCTGTTTTATTCCGGCAGGAAATGAATGCTTTGCAGAAACAAGCGGAGTCTTGCCGTATGGAAATTGCACAGTTGGAACAGGAAACACATGGAGAAACTGAGATAATTGCAGAATTAAAGCTGCTGCTGCAATTTACAGAGCAGCATTCTGCAATGTTGACAGAATTTCAGGAGACATGGTTTTCTGCATTTGCAGAACAAATAATTCTGTATGATCGGAATCATATTGGATTTCGGCTCAAATGCGGTCTGCTGTTAAAGGAGGAGATTTGATGGGACAGATTCCTTACGGCTACCGAATTGAAAACGGTGCTGCTGTGATTATACCGGCAGAGGCAGCACAGATTCGCCTTATTTTTCAAAATTATATTGCTGGTATGAGTTTACAGTCGGCAGCAAGAGCCGCAGGTCATCCCATGGCACATAGCACTGTTCGTCGAATGCTACAGCGAAAATGCTACCTTGGAGATGCTTTTTATCCGGCAATTCTGGACAAAGAAACATATGCTCGGGCAAATGCAGAGTGGCAGCATCGTGCAGATGTAATGCAGCGACTTGGAAAAACGAGGAGAAAGCCCGTATGTCCACAGACAAAATTTTTGTTGGAACTGCCGCAGCAAATACCAGAATTAGATGGAAATACGCCATTTCAGCAGGCAGAATATCTTTATCATTTGATACAAAACAAGGAGTAATGCAACAATGCCAAAGGTCACTACAATTCCACCCCGAAAGCAAAGAAATCATGCTGTAGCGTCACAGGAAACTCGAAAGATTCGTGTGGCAGCCTATTGCCGTGTTTCCACGGATACAGAGGAACAGGCAACCAGCTATCAGGCACAAATTGCACATTATGAGGAAGTCATTCACAGGAATCCGGAATGGGTCTTTGCTGGAATCTATGCCGATGACGGCATCAGTGCAACCTCCACAAAACATCGGGAACAGTTCCATCAGATGATTCAGGACTGCATGGACGGAAAGATTGATATGCTCATCACAAAATCCATCAGCCGATTCGCCAGAAACACAGTAGATTGCCTGAATTACATCCGACAGCTGAAAGCACAAAACATTCCAATCTATTTTGAAAAAGAGTCCATCAACACAATGGATGCGAAAGGGGAAGTGCTGATTACCATTATGGCATCTCTGGCACAACAGGAATCAGAATCTCTGAGTCAGAATGTCAAACTGGGAATGCAGTATCGGTTTCAACAGGGAAAGGTGATGGTCAATGTCAGCTGTTTTCTTGGCTATGATAAGGACGAAAACGGAGATCTTGTGATCAATCCGGAACAAGCGGAAACGGTAAAACGAATCTATCGGGAATATCTGGAGGGAGCAAGCTGTCAGCAGATTGCAAGGGGACTGGAACGGGACGGTATCCGAACAGCAAGAGGAAATACCCGATGGCATGACAGTTCGATTCGGTTAATTCTGGAAAATGAAAAGTATATGGGAGATGCCCTTCTGCAAAAAACATATACTGTGGATTTTCTCAAGAAAAAACGCATTAAAAATAACGGTGAAATGCCGCAGTATTATGTGGAGGACGATCATGAGGCAATTATTCCCAGAGCATTGTTCTTACAGGTGCAGGAGGAAATTGCAAGGCGTGGTTCACAGGTGGATTGTATGGGCAGACGGCGTGGATTTAGTGCAAAACACTGTTTTACTGGTTTGCTTTACTGTGCTGAATGTGGGGAACAATTCCGCAGAATCCATTGGAATAACCGAGGCTGCAAATCTGTGGTGTGGCGATGTATGACCAGATTGGAGAAAAAAGGAGCGTGTCATGCACGAACAGTCTATGAGGAATCTTTGAAGCAAGCTTTTGTAGAGGCTCTGAATCAATTGACAGGAGGCAGTGAAACATATCTTTCTATCTTACAGGAAAATATGGCTGAAGTGATTGAAATGGAACAATCCAATCTGCCCGAGGAAATACAGAGAAAATTAGATGTTCTTCAGAAAAAGTTGATCGAATGTGCAGAACGGCATGAGGATTATGAGGAGATAGCACAGGAGATCTTTCGGCTGCGAGAGCAAAAGGAACAGGCTTTAAGAGAAAATGTTTCTCAACAGGAGCAGAAAGAACGTATGCGGGAACTGCAGGAATTTTTGGCTGCTCAGCCGCATCACATTACCGAATTTGATGAAACACTGGTTCGGCATTTACTTGCAAAAGTAACAGTTTCCTTCGATCGACTGGATTTTACATTTCAATCAGGTGTCGCGGTTTCCATTGAAAAGTGAATCACTTCAAAAATCCTCCTTTGCAAAATATAAAAGCAGGGGAGGATTTTTAGATTTTATAACGGCATTGTTGTCTTGATTTCTCCTTAAATTTGTGGTATACTAAGAAAAAACGGAGGTGCTGCATCATGGGAATCTATCTGAACCCGGGAAATGATTTGTTTTACTCTACAGTTACTTATTCTGAAATTTATGTGGATAAGACCATGTTGATTTCTTTCACCAATAAATGTTTGTTTGGAGAAAACAAGGAGATCTGCGTCAGCCGTCCCAGAAGATTCGGGAAGTCGATGGCAGAGAATATGCTGACGGCTTATTACAGCAAGGGCTGCGATTCGAGAGAATTGTTTTCCAAGTTTCAGATTGCACAGACACCGGATTTTGAAAAGCACTTGAACCGGTATAATGTGATTCACATCGATATGCAGAAATTCCTTGGCAGAACCAAAAATGTCCATGAAATGCTGGACTTCTTGCAGAAACGTGTGCTAAAAGAGATGAAACAGACATTCTCCGGGATAGAGCCGGAAGAAACCAGTTTGATTATTGCGTTGGAAGATCTGTACGGTCAATGTGAAGAAAAGTTTATCTTCATCATTGACGAATGGGATTCCATTTTCCGGGTGCATCGGGATAATGCGACTGCTCAAAAGGAATATCTGGATTTTCTGCGGGATCTTCTGAAAGGACAACCCTATGTGGCACTTGCCTATATGACTGGGATTCTTCCAATCAAGAAATATGGTCAACATTCTGCACTGAATATGTTTGATGAATACTCTATGACCAATCAATATGCACTCGCAGAATTCACTGGTTTTACAGAGAGGGAAGTTCGTCAGCTTTGTGAACGTTATCATATGTCTTTTGAACAAACGAAAGATTGGTACGATGGCTATAATGTCAATGGTATATCCATTTATAATCCAAGATCTGTAACATCAGCGATGATGAACGGCATCTTTGACAGCTACTGGACACAGACAGAAACCTATGAGGCTTTGAAAATGTATATCGTTCGCAATGAGAACGGCTTGCGGGATAAGATCATTCGGATGATTGCCGGAGAGCATATTTCTATTAACACGAAAACATTCCAGAACGATATGTGTACCTTTGAAACAGCAGACGATATTTTGACTTTGCTGGTGCATCTGGGGTATCTGACTTATGATTTCGACACAAAAACTGCCTGGATTCCCAACAAGGAAGTGCGGCAGGAATTTCTCAATTCCATCCAGGGGCAGGAGTTCCAGACGGTTAACAATGCCATTCATCGTTCCGACAAGCTGCTGCAATTGACGCTGGCACAGAATGCGGAAAAAGTGGCGGAAATGCTTCAGGAAGTTCACAGCGACAACTGTTCTGTGATTCAATACAACGATGAAAATTCGCTGGCTTGTGTGCTGAGTCTGGCATACTATTCTGCACAAGACAGCTATGCGATTTATCGGGAATTGCAAGGCGGAGAAGGCTTTGCGGATCTGGTATTTGTACCGAGAACCGGAAACCATAATCCGGCAATGATCGTGGAACTGAAATGGAATCAAACCACTGGTATTGCATTGGAACAAATCAAAGACCGGAATTATATTCGCTGTTTGAAGGATTATCATGGAAAAGTGCTGTTTGTTGGCGTGAACTATGATAAAAAGAGTAAGAAACATACTTGTCAGTTTGAGATGGTGGAAAATAGAGCAATTAGTTCGTAAGTTTCGACAAGCAATTGATGCGGCATATCGTGCACATGAATTTAGGGATGATTTGCACTTTAAAAAATTTCCAACTGGCTGTTGTGGCGATGCCAGTTACTTGTTAGCTGAATACTTGTTACAAAATAGCATCAAAATAATTTGGGTGTCTTTATAGCGTGAGGATTGGTCACATGCTTGATTAGTGCTCAATGATAGAAGAGTTAGGAAACCAACAGGAATAAAGTTGTCTGCAAAATATATAAACTTAACTTCAATATATAGCATTCAGGATTCAGAAGACACAAACAGCACATATTATAATTAAAAAGATTTAAGAGAAGGTTTGATTATTGGTATAACTTCTAATCAATTTGATGACTGTGAAAAGCTTGTATATGTTGATTATACGGATGATTTCCATCGAACATTTGATTTCTGACTTGCTGTTGATTATAATGGATTAAATGATGATAAGCTTAAACACTTATATAGAATAATAGAATCGAACATTCATTAGTTATGTTGTTATTAGTAATGTACGTTATGACAATTAGGAGAATGAGGCAAAGTATAATATGAATAATAAAGCGGCAAATAGTAGCTCTTTTGAGCATCTTATTAAACCCGGTACTCTTGGATTTTTTAATGCATTTGAGTGTATTTCGATCTTTATATTAGATAAAGTTTCAGACAACAAACCTATAAATATTTTTACTATTTTTATTGCAGTTGAAAGAAATAATATAAATTATAATCAAGAGTACCTTACTTCTAAGCTTATACCCATAACTGAAGAAATTAGTATGGGTATAATACGGCGATTTGTTGAGACGGAAAACGCACATCAAACATATATTAAACTTTGCAAATATACAAATCAGAAGAATAGTGATTTATTAGATATAGGACTTGGTGATGAAGTACATCTCGGAAGTATGGAAATATGTCCTGAGTCATTCGTACCCCACGATCATTCTATCCCAATAAACTCTGTTTTGAAGAACAATACAAATGGGAGCTATATTATAGAATTTTTTGATTGCGATAAAAAATTCCCTTTAGATGAAAAGAATATTTACGATCTTTGCGAGAAAATATACAAAGTTATTCCTATAAATCTTCAGTCATTGCGCGATAGATTAGGAAATATAGTATTCCAGTTTCCATCACAAATAATATTTCCTAGTATACGTTCCAAACTGAATGGACAATTTGATCCTAAGAAACTATATATTGATTATCAAATCGATCAAAGGGCTCATGATAAGAAGTACCAGGGAATTGTGTATAATTACTCTGATGGAATAGTTACCGGCTTTTGCAGCAAAGAATTTACTGAGGAACAAAACGAGATAGAATTAATTGGTGTATACAATTTTGATAAAACACAATTAACAATTCAAGACCTCAATTCGGGATTGATAATGTATGTTTTTTCTAGTAATGGCGTAATTGAAGGATTTTCTTTTAACATGGCAGTCAATTTAGGGATGAGGCGAAAGATTAAAAATGATCTCATCGAAATAAAGCAAGTAGATACAACACTATCTTCACCAATTCCACAAGTACATAAACATCATACTATGATCAATAAAAGAAAATACGACCGCAGATTAGAAGATCTTGAAAAAACATTGTCTTTTTCGCAGTACTCTGATAGCCGAGAAAAAGCTGATGAGAATTTACGTGCATTAAAAGATATAAGAACGCTAATAAATCGTGATAGTAGAGTTGAACGCATTTGTTTATGGGATCCGTATTTGTCTGCAGATGATATACTAAATACATTATTCTATTCAGAGTATTATAATGTTCAAATGATGGCTATCTCGTCAGCACATTCAGCAAAACTTGAAAAAGAATTAACTCAAAGCGAATTGGATTATGAAAAATGGAAAACAGAACAATTTGAGAAGCTAAATTCAAGTGATTCGCTAGGAATCAATTTAGAATTCCGCTGTCAACATGGCGTGTTTGGATATAAATTTCACGATAGATTCTTGATAGTGTGTTATCGAGACAAACGATGTCAAGTGTGGTCACTTGGAAAATCTCTCAATGCAATCGGAAAAGAACATCATATTTTTCAATTAGTAGAACATTCCGAATATATATTAGATGCTTTTGATAGACTTTGGACACAGCTTTCAGATGAATCATGTGTTGTATGGAAGAAGGGAGTATAATATGCATGCAGAAGCGGGAAATCCAATAGGCGATAAATTCCATAATGTTAATCAGAGTGTAAAAATGCAAGATATTAACACTGATTATTATATTCATATTATTACATGCGGTTTACTTGATACAGATGATATATTCATAAAATCTGTAAAGTGCTTAACTGAGCTGGATTCCCAGGAAACGTACAAATTTATTAATAGTGCAATCTATTTTTGGGATGTTTTCAATTTTGCAAAACTAATATGTGATGAATTCACCCTCTTCTCTATAGATCAAATTAGTAATGGTAATGTTTTATTAGGTGCTGCATTGATGCTATTCTTCTTCTCCCAAGACGACAGAAAGGCTGATTTCCTGCATATTATCAGAAGGTTGTATACTGTTGATTCTTCATTAGCTGATAAACTGATCATTGAATGTGAAAAAATGGGGAAGTTTCCTGAATGGTTAATCTATATTTTGAATAACAGTGAAGCTGAACTAAGGATCGAGGTTGTTCTATGTTTACCGTTTGATTTTAGTATTTTCATCCATGAACCAGAAATGACTAAATTTAAACGTATTGAAAAAGAACTAAATAATCTGCATGATGATGTTTTAGATGATATTAGTTTTTCAGTGCGAGAAAAGTGGAAAAAATATATAGTCGATTTATTAGAAGGAAAGTCAGAATATGGTAATATTTGTTTTTCTGCCTATATAAACATAATCTTAGATTGTCTTACACACTACTATAAAAATGACCAAGAAGCATTTATAATTGATTTAGAAGAAACTCTTACTGAGTTTATGAATCTCGAAAATGAATGGTTCTATCCTAATCATAGTTTTTGTGGACCATATTTCGCGCTAATTACAAAATTTTATGTTTGTCATTTAATTAATGAAGAATTAAAGATAGTAGGTAAAAAAACACAGCCTGAGCTAATATCTAAAATAGAAGATATCAAACGAAATCAATTCAAGTATTTAGGTTATTGGAAAAACACTGGTCTCGATTATGCAGAGTATCTTACATTTTTTGACGCATGCTAATATAACGACTGTTATATCAAAATAAGCGCCTTTAGACAAACAAGAATGCACACTCTTAACCTTCATAAGTTGCAAGGTATCCATTCCCCACTCTCAAACCTCTCGTTTCAGTAGATTTGTTGTCATCATGACATCAAAATCAGGCTTCCGAGGCACGTTGAGTGCGTGGTTCTTTTGTCCCAACTTCCAGACGAGCATATTGACATAGATATAAACCTTGATGAGTTGACTTAATTTGCAGAATGTAGGGCGACTTACTCCATATTTGATAGTTTCAGTTGATTTTTCTTGCGTTTTAGCGTATAATGATAATAACAGCGTGGGCTGACACGATTCAATCCGGTGGTCACATTCATGACCAACTCTGTTGCGAAAGATACAGAGCGTTGGCGAAGGCAACGAAATTCCTCGCTCCCCTGCCGAACGTAAGGGTCGGCATAGTTGAACGGACAACAGAAAAATCAGTCACTAGAGGGTGGTAGTATTACTGCGGTAATTCACCACCCTCTTAAATTTTATGCAAGAACACCACTTAGCTAATAATTAAGTGGTGTTTTCTGCATTATGTATCTGTATCAATTTCTGCAAGAACTTCTTTTCCGTATTTTTCGAGCATCTCTGCTAAAAAATCGATGAACTGCTCAAATTCTGCATTGCTATCCATATCACACCTCGAAATCAAATTCTGTTTCTGTATTTTTCGGTTCGCCCTTTACCGCAAAACTGTAAGTATCACCGTCGGTTGACACCGATGCCAACGCCCCCTCGGTATAGTTAGCATTGTTACGCTTTACAACGTGTTTTAGGCAGTTATCCACGAAGTCTGTGATAATGAGAATCGCATCAGTGACTGGCATATCTGCGGTCAATGTAGTGCTGTAACTTATACTCTCAATCGTGCCATAGTCGGGGTCAAACGTCATGCAAGTCTGCTTAATTAGTACATTCATTTTTCTTTACCTCTCTAAATCAAAATCATTATTTTTATTCCGCTCTTTGACGGCTTGTGCTTGCATCTGAGCTTGCATCAGTCGTTGCTGTGCAGGATTACCCTTGCGGACGTAACCACGCTCTGAGAGCAGTTTCTCAGCCTCGTAGCGGGCTTGGCTTTTGGCAACATATTTCAGTTTTTCTCGCTCCTCAGAGAGTGCCTTTTGCTGTCGCTGTAAGGTGGCTTGTGCCTGCATCAGTTGCTGTTTATCCTGCCGGATTTGGTATTGTTTTTGTGCAATTGTTTGTTTGTCTTTTTCAACCGCATCACGTTCAGACAACACCATTTTTGCAGCTGTCATTTGCTTTTCCAACTCGATTTCTTCTTTTGATTTTTCAATGATTTTTTCTTTGCCAAAAAGAGTTTTTTCAACTTTTGTCGGTGCAGGTGTAAACGCATCAACCATATTTTCGGCTTCTGTTTTTTTGTCAGCGATTATCTGATTTTGCGTTTCGATTTCTGCTTGATTTTTGGATTTTACGGCTTCCTGTTCTGTAATTTCAGCCCTGTTTTTATAGGCGGTCTGGCGGTACTCCTCGCAAGAGTAAGTCTGCCCTCTGCCTTTGGTTTCTTCGGCAATTTCTATGCCGTGTGCCTCGCAAATTTCACGAAAAACTTTCCGCTCCGATTGCGTGAAGTTGGCAATTGCCTGCTTGCCTGTACCATACCCCATTTGTTCCAACGCCTTATTGATGCCTTGCTGTCTAGTCATACCTTTTTTCATGCCGTCAGCGTATGGAATCATATCATAATGCAGGTGCGGTGTAGCTTCATCTTGGTGTATCACAGCATTAAAAACGTGGAACTGTGGGTTACGCTCCCCAAAGCCTGCCATGTACTCTCGCAGACACTCAACAGCAACTTTTGCGGCTTCTGGACTGCTTGCATATCCTGTGTCGTGCATCGTGCCAACCCCAACCACGTACTCATAGAAAGATTGCTGTTTGTTATCGTTTTTGATGACAGTGTCGGCTCTCATTGTATCGGCTCTCACGCCAAACATTTTTTCAAAATAATCTGAAATTTTCCTATCGGAACGGCGTTGCTTTGCGTTGTATTCTGCCACCGCATCGCCAAATATTTCCTCATAAGCATCGGCTAAACTTTGCCGTTTTAACTCGATGTTGTCTTTAATCCTTGCTTTGTCCACGTTCGGCGAAATCATCTCTCTGTTGTTGTGCCTCAGCTTACCTTTACCTCTTGCATAACTGATACGCTTCATCTATGCCGCTCCTTTCGTTGATTCCGACGTATAGGTATAACTTGCTATACCTATTGCCGTCTACCTCTGTCTATGCCTTGCAACTGTAGCTGTCTGCATCGTACTGTCCCACGCTTGCTGATTTCCAAAAAGCACGCATTTTCGCCGTTTTCACGGCTTTGCGTGTCTTTTTGCCCAATCCGCAAGCTCACACTGGACTTGCAAGTCTTGGTTCTGCTACTCTTTTTAAGAGTAGCCCCTTATCACTTTTGACAACTGGCTAGCCGTCATCAAAAGTGTAAGTGGCTCTCCGAGGGGCAAGGGCGTTGCCCTGCACCCACTCTGCCGAGGGCTTCAAGTGGGGATACCCCACTTAAAAATCTCCCCTTATTCGCATCGTTAGCGTTACTGTTACCGTTACGGCGTAACGGTAAGCAACGCACTCATTGCATCATCTCTGCTAGCAGCTCACGTTTGTACTTGTAGTACGTGTTTCGTGAGATGCCTGCAAGCGTTATACACTCGCTATCGTTAAGCGTACCGCCGAAGCTTACGTTATGCTTGCGGATAATCTCTTTTGCAGGCTTTGCTTTTTTTACGTTTAACTTTCGCCCTGCAACTTGTCCTATCTGCTTGCCGTTTCTCCGTGCAGTTTCGATGCCCTCAGCGGTTCTCCGATGCAGGTCGTCCACCTCTTTTTGCGATTGTTCAAAGGCAAGGCGAATCTGATTCTCTGCAAGAATTTTTAGCACGTTGCGAGTAGCTTTGATGTATTCATCGGCTATCTGATTCCCAGTGTCAGACAGTCCCTCAGCACTACTTAAAGCCTTGCTGTAAGTCGCCGTGTTGATGTGCGGCTCCTTTATAAAAACAAGGTTGACACCCTCGTCGTATAACTGCATGTACAGCCCAACACCCTCGTCAGCATTACGGCTCATACGACTTACGCTATCAAAAATAATTGTGTCGCCGGAACGTGCAAGCTTCACGATTTCTTCCAGTTTCTTTCTGCCTGTCGTTTTCGTTCCAGTGTAAACTTCCTTGTAAATTTTAGCATTAGGATATGCTTGAAGAATGTTACGGACTTGTCTATCTATGTTTTGCTTTGGGGTGGAGATGCGACAATATCCATACTCCATTTTGATTCACTCCTTTCTGTTTTACTTGTACCAATTCAAGCGGTCGTTAATTTCAATTTTGCTACGGAATCAGTGCAACCATATTTTCTGACAGCACTTTTGGTACTTGCTTTTTTTACGGTAAAAATTGTACTCAATTAGCCATACATACGCTCCGTATTTGCGTATTTATAATCTTGCCACAACGCTGTGTTACGCTCCGTACATTTTGTATTTTCCCAGAAACTTTTTTCCGGTGATGCTGGCATCGGGGATTGCACTGGTGGCGTGTCGTTTGTATGTATATCCGCTGCCATATCGTAGCACCGCTCCAGCCAGTATGCTATAATATTAGATGTGAAGTGATACTCGATGCGATAATATAGCTCAACGTTGGTATCGGCATCAGTCACTCTAATATTTTTGCGTTTAGTGGGCATCTCATCGCCCACTATTTTTTTTGCCGTTCCATATGTACAAGTTGCCGTTATCGGCATTGCATAATCACCGTAGCCACGCATACACTGGCAATTTTTCGGGTAAAATGGAATGCGGTGCTCTTTCTTGGCAGAGCACGGATTGAGATAACGTATTATTGCTTCCAGTTCGCCTTGACTGGTGATTTTTCGTATCAAAACTTGCATCGGATTTTCGTAGCCTTGCTTTCTTCCCCACCACTTTTTTGCCCACTTCTCAAACGTTTTCGGTATCTCGTGAAAGCATGCAATGTAATGAACGTGCCAGCTGCCATCTTCACACGGTTCAAGAAATTTGTGAATACCTTGAAATTCATCTTTAAACTGCTTTTTCAAGCGATTGATGAAACCAGTAGCTAAGCGATTCATTTCATCGTAGGACGGACGACTTGCCATGGTGCAGGTGATAAACAGGCACTTGTCCCACTTATAACTCGCGATGATTTCCTTGCCTACATGAACCCACGTCAGATGCAGGCTTTTGCTGGTGCGACAGCTAAATAATTCACCTGTTTCCACATCAATTGTGCTGTAATCAACGTCAGCAATGCCATTGTCCACATTACACGCACTAGCATCTACACCTATGCTTTTGGTGTTCTCAACAGTTGTTTTTTTGGCGGAACTATTACCCCTCTCAGAAGCAGTTGCGGGCTTACGCTTCGGCTTGCTATGATTATCGAGCAAGTAACACGCCAAATCGTCAGCATTTTTGAAGTGCTTCGCTCGTTTCAACATGTTACTTACCGTAACCACACTCTTGCCAATAGCAGGGTAATACTCCACCATCACTTTTGTATTTTCGCCCGGCAAGTCTGCACAATGTTCGCCGGTAGTTACTTCAACTTTCACGTTGTCGTCCTGTTGCTGGACTGACTTGTATCGGCAATTCATCTCCGGCATCTCCTTTCTCTGTAGTAAAAAACGACCGTAAAGGTTATCTATAATCCAAGATAGTATTTTTCAGCTTCTGCACTGATTTCATCGATTGCTTTCAAAAACATCTGACGGTCTGCATCACTGAGTTTACCTCTCATTTTACGGTTAAATGTGCTTTCGCTGATGTTGCAGTGCTGGGCAATCTGATATAGCTTTACACCTTTTCTCATCGCTTTAGCTTTGACATCAAAATTATTGCTTGTGTACATCATGTTACATCGTTCCTTTCAGTTTCTTTCAAAAGAAAATCGTTCTTTTTCTTTCACCTGTTATATGTAAGGTTTAAGGGAAAAACCAAATCTACCACCTGCAACAAGGCATAAAAAAAGACCACCAAACCAGCTACTTTAAGCTTGATTTGATGGTCTTTTAGTTATATTTTTGTTTGCAATGCACAGTGTTATGTGTCGGATTTTGTGCAAAACAGAGAAATGAAAAAGAAAAATCAATCTCCTTGAAAAATGTACACTTGTGATGTGGTATAATAGGGATAAACACAAAAAGGGGAGTGATGACAATGGGCAAGGTGAGGTGCTACACATATACAAGAGTGTCAACGGCAATGCAAGTTGACGGCTATAGCCTAAATGCACAACGTGATAAATTACATAAATACGCTGAGTACCAAGGCATGCAGATAATCGAGGAGTTCACCGACGAGGGCAGGTCAGGCAAAAACGTTGTCGGCAGATTGGCTTTCCAAGAAATGCTCTCAAAAATTAAAAGCGGTGAAGATAATGTATCATATGTGCTTGTATTTAAGCTGTCCAGATTCGGGCGTAATGCAGCTGACGTACTTAACAGCCTACAGCTAATGCAGGATAATGGTGTCAATCTGATTTGCGTTGAGGACAACATTGATAGCTCCAAGGATAGCGGAAAACTGATGATTTCTGTACTTTCAGCTGTTGCAGAAATCGAACGTGAAAATATCCTCGTCCAGACTATGGAAGGACGAAAGCAGAAAGCCAGACAGGGCGAGTGGAACGGCGGATTTGCTCCGTTCGGCTATCAGTTAATTGATAAGAAGCTGATTGTGGACGAAAAAGAAGCCGAGATTGTACGGCTCATTTTTGATAAGTTTACCACTACTACAATGGGGATAAACGCAGTTGCATCATATCTCAACCAGCACGGCTACCGCAAAGCAAAGCGGCAGAATAACAAGCTGGAAACCTTTGCTGCATCTTTCATCAAAGGCGTACTGGACAATCCGGTTTATGCTGGCAAAATCGCCTACGGGCGGCGTAAAAGCGAGAAAAAGGCAGGAACGAGAGGGGAGTATCACACCGTTAAGCAAGACGATTATATGCTTAGTGAGGGTGTCCACGATGCCATTATCACAGCTGACACGTGGGAAGCAGCACAGAGGAAACGTAAACAAAACGGTACGGCAAATCCCAAGACACATTCTTTGGAGCATGAGCATATTTTATCAAGCATTCTGAGGTGTCCGGTGTGCGGTAGTCCGATGTACGGAAACGTCAACCGCAAGAAAAATAAAAACGGCGAATACTACCGTGATTACTTTTACTACGCTTGCAAGCACCGCAGGTTTAATGACGGCATTACTTGCCACTACAAGAAGCAGTGGGGACAAGACGTGATAGACACTGCCGTTGAGCAGTTCATCTCTCAACTTACAAAAAATCCAAAGTTCAAAAGTGCACTTGATAAAAAAATCAGTTCTGAAACTGATGCCTCAGAACTTGAAAAAGAAATCGAAATCCTTGAAAAAAAGAGAAAGCAACTTGTTGGGGCAAAAAGTCATTTGTGGCAGAGAATGAGTGACCTTGATATAGACGATAATTTCTACACGCAAAAGTATGCCGACATGGAAGAACAACTCAATAAATTTTATGCTGAAATAGAAAGTGTGGACAGTAACATTGAGATGCTCAGGCAACGTATTATCAATGCCCAGCAGGACAAGCTGTCCTCAGAGAGTGTGTACCGTATCCTAGAGCACTTTGACAAGTTTTACGACAAGTTTACCGACAGAGAAAAGAAACAGTTTATGGGGGCTTTTATCGAGCGTATTGACATATTCCCAGAACGGCAGGAAAATGGCAGAATCCTAAAAAGTATTAAGTTCAAATTCCCAGTGTGGTACGGCGATAAATCATATGTCGATTTCTGTTGGAACGAAAAAAGTCCCGTTGAGTGCGTAGTTCTGCTGTCACGGCAGAAAGCCTAAAACAACGCATTTACGCAGATAATTGGCACTTGACCGCTTTGAATATATTCCCCTGTGCACTCATTTTTCTGTATGCGGAAACAGGTGAAAAAGCCAAAAGACGTACACGGCACATCTGACAACCAATCTGCACACTTTGATTTTTGACAGCCAAATCACGCACTCGATTTAGGGTGCGTGAAACTGCTTTTTCCGATTTTTCAGTGTGTGGATTGAATGTCATAGCGAAAAACAGCGTAAAATCGCTGAAAATTGACTAATCAAAAATTGCGATTTGGATGATTGCAAAATAACGTTGAGTGTGGGGAAAGGTTGTCATAATTTCACTTTTCCAGAGAGGAGGTTTTCCTATAATGAATATTTTAAACGATGATTATGGATGCTATTACATAGGATTTTTTATAGCGAGATTAAATATGACATTACATTCGAAGCAATTTTTACCTCTTTTTAAAGAAGATACTGCGACCATACTACATGAATATGTTCATTATTTGCAGGATATTTCGACAATAAGAGGATTAGATTCTATAATTACATTTTATCAAAAAATGCAATTGGTGTTTGCTCAAGCGAAGGATCCTGCTTTTCAGTTTTTAATCCCGATTAGGTCATCGCAAATAAAGGATATGAATCAGATTGCTGCCTTTAATGATGAGTTACTATCATTAGAAAAAGGCAGTAATCAGATTGAGAAGCCCCGCATTCATCATATAAATAAAATTATTTTTGAAACTGATAATATGGAAATGCTTAAGCTTGAATATCCTGAAGCTTATAACCAAAGTTATGATGGATTTCCAACTATTGAAATTTATTATGATAATTTATCAACGCCGTACTCATTTGGTGCTGATTGTATTGCAGAGAGTATGGCATATCTTTGTGAACGCATATTATGTAACAGTGCAAAAAGAGTGAATGAATTACCATATAATGCGTGTGACTTAGTTTGCGAATACTTTTTTCCTGATCTCCACATTTCTCCAGTAATAATGATCGCTATCTGCGAGCTTGCACTTATGCATGAGAACAGTGGTGTTATGTTTTATAATATACTTAAGCTGATGAACGATAATCGAAAGAGCTTTAAAAAGGTTGAAGAATTTGAACAATACTTCATTGCAAATGTGTACCATCTATTTGCAGGCATTGATGAAAAAATAAGCAAAGTTGAAGAAAGTCTTGATTTTCTATATCCAACAGATATTCCTCTAACTGAAAGTGAAATATCACATATTAATGGAGAAATGAAAAAGCGTATAAAAACTGGACTTGAATATCGAAAAAGCAAAGGATTATTTATTTCAAAGGCAATTGAGTACAAAAACACAACAGCTATAGAAAAACTGTTTACCCTGCTCGGAGTCCCATTGTTGATAGACAAGAATGATGAACTGTTTGCAGATGTTGCTTTATTTCCTCTATTAGCACCAATAGCTATATTTAACTCCCTATTTTCAGAATCGGAACGCGAACGGTGTTGTTTCTTATATAATTTTTGCAAAAAACAAAGTGTACCAATTTATAATGAAATGTATTGTAGTACTACTCCGTGGAAACAAGTGAATGGCGAAAATTTATGCCCCTATGCTATTTATATTTACAGATATGGACTTAATCCTGATTTGTTCAAATTTCATTAACAGCAAAAGGCAACGTGACTCCAGACTTCACGTTGCCTTTAATTATCCTATTCATTTTCAATTACTATCCTTGCGCCCGACTTGAATTGGAATTCCAGATAAGTCTCGCCTACACGAACTCCCTCCAGCAGCTTCTTCGCCAGAGCCTCATCAAACTCCGTGATGGCTCTCGGCTGAGAATCGATGAAATTAGCCAGTTCCCGGATTCGCTTCTTTCGCTCGTTCTTGGCAGCTTCATCCATGTTTGTCTGCTCCTGCAATTCCCGCAGCCGGAGTATCTCCTCGGAAAGGTCATCGTAGTTCGTGCCGCTTTCCGTCAGGTCGATCAGCTCCTGCTGCAATTGCCGCATCCTATCCGCGAGGGCTTCCACTGACTGCGGATTGGCAAGGCTGATCGCTGTTTTCAGATTGCTTTTCAGCTTTTTCAGGTATTCGTCACTGTTGCCGAGCATCTCATTGATTGCCTCAACAAACGCCTCCTGCAAGGTATCCTCGCTGACTGTCCGTGCCGAGCAGCGTGTTTTGTCCTCCAGTCTGGTCTTGCATCGCCAGACGATTGTTTTCTTACCCCGGTTGTTCCAGTGCAGTCTGCGGAAATGCTCACCGCAGCACTCGCAGGTTACTATGTGTGAAAAGGCGTGGTTTGCACTGAATCCCTGCCGCCTTCCGTTCATATCACGCTCGGATGACCGCCGTGCCATTTCCTCCTGCACTCTCATGAATATATCCTTCGGGATGATTGCCTCATGGTCGTCCTCAATATAGTACTGCGGCAGGGTGCCGTTGTTCCTGCCACGCTTCTTATTCAGGAAGTCTATGGTGTAGGTCTTTTGCAGGAGCGCGTCACCCATATACTTTTCGTTTTCCAGTATCTTGCGGACGGTGCTGTCGTGCCAGCGTGGATTGTCCCGTGCGGTGCGAATGCCGTCACGTTCCAGCCCTCTGGCGATTTTCATACAGCTTGCACCCTCCAGATACTCCCGGAAGATACGCTTGACGACCTCCGCCTCCGCCGGATTGATAATCAGATGCCCGTTCTCGTCCTTGTCATAGCCGAGGAAATTTCGGGTGTTCACCATTACCTTCCCCTGCTGGAAGCGGTACTGGATTCCCATTTTCGTATTCTTGCTGAGCGATTCCGATTCCTGCTGTGCCAGTGAAGCCATAATGGTGATCAGGACTTCGCCCTTTGCGTCCATCGTGTTGATGGATTCCTTTTCAAAGAAAACCGGAATGTTGATTTCTTTCAGCAAGCGGATGTATTTCAGGCAATCCAGCGTGTTGCGGGCAAAACGGCTGATTGACTTTGTAAAAATCATGTCAATTTTTCCTGCCTTGCAGTCCTCGATCATAGCGTTGAACTGCTCTCTGTTTTTGGTTGAGGTCGCACTGATGCCTTCATCAGCGTACACTCCGACAAATTCCCACTCCGGATTCGTCTTGATAAATTCCTCGTAATGCTGAATCTGTGCCTCATAGCTGGATGCCTGTTCCTCGTTGTCCGTGCTGACACGGCAGTATGCCGCTACCCGCAGACGCTGTACTTCTTCTTTCGCCGCCGAATTGCCTTTCTGCGGTTTCGGCGGAATGACGGTCATGTTTTTCATGATTTCACCTCTATCAGACTATAAATGTATTCGGCTTGCTGTGCCGGATCGTTGAAATGCGTTTCCGCCTCAGCCAGATCGAACACTTTGTGAATCGGCGGTGCGGTATACCGCTTTTCGCAGCTGTGCGAACTCGCACGATGGATTCTTCTGCCGTTTGCTTTTGCAAATGTCTCCCGGCTGATAATCGCAGGGTAGTAGTCGGTGCCAATGTAGATGTCCTGCATCAGGATTCTCTTGACGGTGCTGTGCTGCATGAATACGCCTGCATTTTCCGCAGCCGCTTTCATGCTCAGCCCGGAAACATAGCCGTTGAAAATGTTGACGATGACGCCGGCTTCCTGTTCATCGATGACGGCTTTGCCGTTTATGATTTTGTATCCGTACATAGTGCCTCCCTCAATGTCAGTCCGCATTTTAGCTTGAAACCGACACAGTCCCTGTTGTAAACGATGATGCTGTCAACAAAAGAAGTGAACAACTCCTCGTTATAAGCGTCCAGCATATCCGCTGCTTCCAAAAAATGCAGCAGCTTTTCGGTTTCCCGTAGCATTAGACCGGATTCAATATTGCCAAGGCTCTGGATCTCTCTGCGGGCTTCCTCGTTCTGCTTTTCCATACGGTTCAGTTCCTGATTGTACATCACTGCGTCAATGATACTCTTTACTCGGAGTTTTTTCAACTCGCATTTCCGGTCGTTGTTTTTCTGAATACTCGCTTTCAGACGCATGATACGCTGGAGATTTTCATCGCTGCCTGCCACACGCAGGGCGTTGTAATACGGGCGGAGCAGTATCTTTCGGGTGAAAATGAGCTTGTTCAGCATCGTGGTAAAAGCGGACTGGAACGCTTCCTCATGGATAAACTTCATAGAGCAGCGTTCCTTATCGGTCAGGTGCGTCTTACAGCACCAGCTGATTCCGCTGGAAATCACCTGACGCTTGAACGTGCTGCCACACGCACCGCAGATGATTTTGCTGCTGAAAGCATACCGTCGCTGGTACTTTTCATCCTCGCGCCGGATGCCGCGTTCCCTGAGCCGCTGTTCCAGAACATCATGTGCTGTTGCGTATAGCTCCCGGCTGATGATTGCCTCATGATGATCTTTCACTTCCGAGCTTTCCACGTCGCCTGTGTTTCTGTGCCTGCGAAAGCTGTCGTCCGTATAGGTCTTGTTGTAGCGGACATCACCGACATATTTCTCATTATTCAGAATGCCCATGATCGTTGTGGTACTCCACTTGCCGCCTCTGCGCGTCTGCACACCACGGCTGTCCAGTTCCTTGCCGATCTTATGCACACCCATGCCGGAAACAACCGACTCGAAAATGAAGCGGACAATATCTGCTTCTGCCGGGATAATCACATAGCTGCCGTCGCTGTCAAGCTCGTACCCATAGGGTGCTGTCCCTGCCTTGTACTTTCCGCTTTTGATACGCTTTTGGTTGCCCCACTTCACATTTTTGGAAATGGACTCGGATTCCTCCTGTGCCAGACTGCTCAGGATTGCAAGCACAAGCTCTGTTTCCATACTTCCGGTATCCAGATTTTCTTTTTCAAAGTAAATGGGGACTTTGTAAGAAAGCAGCTCACGCACCAGTTCAAGGCAGTCCGTGGTGTTGCGGGAGAACCGGCTGACGGATTTCGTCAGCACATAGTCGATTCGACCGATGCGGCACTCGTATAGCAGTGCCTGTAAGCCGTCACGAATATCTGTCTTTGTGCCAGTGATGCCGAAATCATAAAATACGCCAGCGTACTCCCAGTCGGAATGCAGCCTGATCCACGCTTCATAATGTGCCTTCTGCGTTTCCAGACTTTCCCGCTGGTCGTTGTTATCCGTACTGACACGGCAGTAGGCAGCCACACGGAGTTTCTTTTTCTCAGCTGGCTGTGCCTCAATGGTTCTGACTGTCATCGCTTTCCCTCCTTGTCAGTATCGTATCTTAACTCTGATTCGATGATTTTTCAAGTGGTTTCGGCAATAAGTCTGCATATAGGGGAGAGAATGTTTTCCGGTTCAGATCGGTTAATTTGTCATATTCGTCAAATGTAATCTTCCCGCTGGTATAGAGCAGTTCCGTGATTGCCTGTGCCTTGTAGTATTCGATCTCATCCATGATTTTCTGCTGATCCATATGGACACCTCCTATTGACAGCCGGAAAAGTCAACCCCCTCCGGATTCTTCACTATCAATAGGATACTTTTTCGGATTTTAGCAAAGGAAAATGCCCCCTCCGAGAGAAAAATTCTCCCAGAGGGGGCATAACCTTAAATATCCTTCTGATTCACCCAACCAGTGACGTAGTTTCCGGCAGGTGTTTTTCCGCAGTTTGCAGCAGAATTTGTGATACGCATTCTGCCGTTTACCACTTGTCCATCATAGAGATAGAATGTACCGCTTTTCTTTGTTCCGGTTTTGGCTGTACTGAACGCATACAAAGTGGCATTGTTCAGCGTAATCTTCGTGCCTTTTGTAGATGTCTTTTCAGCTACGGTGTATACCACTCTGCCTGAATTGTCAAAGACGCTGTAGCCTGTCTTGCAGGCTTTCTTCGCATTCTCCAAAGAGGAATACGCACCAAGCTGCGACTTTGCATCTGCCCAAGATTTTCTCACCCGGTAAAGTTGCTTTGTGGAGGGTGCAGAAATAGTGGAAGTTCCTGCATTCAAATAAGACTGTACCTTTTTCTTGAACTCCGCCCAATGAGGCAAAATGTACGCCGGACACATTTTGTACCGATTGTACATGGTGTTCAACTGGTCAACCGTTCCGGACTTGCCGTCCCGGACGTTCAGCCAGTGGGTATGGGTGTAGAGATGGTTGATGTCCAATCCATACTGTTTCAGAAGTGCTGCGGCAAGTTTCGCACAATTGTCCTCCGACTTCTTATCCGTAGAATTGTACGCAGAGGACATAATACACTCAATGGCAATGGTTCTGCGATTTCCATTACCACTGCCATCAGCGGCGTGCCAGCCGCTCAGACTGTGGGGCAGATTCTGCCATGCACAGACATTGTCCACATAGTAGTGCACACGAACATCGTTCATGTTGTTATTGACGGTTGCCCTTGTGTACTGTTCCGCAGGGGTCGTGCCGCTTGCTACTGTGATCCAGTCTGTGTTGTGAACAGTCACACCAATGATTTTCCCTGCCATGGAAACAGAGGGCATATCAATGCGGTTGGGATTATGTTTGGTGAGTAAATACTCGTTGATTCTCACTCCGTTCAGAGTCGTTGTAGCATCTGGTCTTAAAATAGTCATATTACTTGTCCTCCTTGTCGGTCGTTTCTTCTGTTCTGCCGATTTTCGTTTGCAGAACAT
>OGOS01000817.1_pt1 | contig 23217 bp, 18 predicted proteins | sample 1552701 | NCBI WGS metagenome assembly OGOS01 (sample SAMEA2580128, study PRJEB22360) | human gut metagenome | biome: human gut; feature: human-associated habitat; material: faeces | place: Denmark | collected 2008/2010
AAGAACAGCAGGTGAAAGCAATTGTGATCGCCTGTAACACAGCAAGTGCATTTGCGCTTGATGCGGTACAGCATGAACAGGATATACCGGTTCTTGGTGTGATTGGAGCAGGAGCAAAGGTTGCTGCAGAAGAGACGGTCAATAAAAGAGTTGGTGTGATCGGTACGGTCGGCACAGTTGGCAGTGGAATTCACGAAGCTTATCTGAAGAAACTGGATCCGGAAATTACGGTGATCGGTAAGGCCTGCCCACTGTTTGTACCTCTGGTAGAGGAAGGCTGGCTGCATGATCCGGTGACCGTAGAAGTTGCAAACCGATATCTGCAGGAACTGAAAGATAAAGATGTGGATACACTGATTCTCGGCTGTACGCATTATCCGCTGATTCGATCTACGATCCGGGAAGTTATGGGAGAAAAAGTAAGACTGGTAAATCCTGCGTATGAGACGGCTTTGGAACTGAAGAATCTTCTGCAGAAAACAAATATGCTCAGTACCGGACAGCAGGAAGAGGAATTTCCTTATCGATTTTATGTAAGTGATCTTGCAGATGAGTTTAAGGAATTTGCCAATTCGATTCTTCCGTATGATGTGGAAATGACTAAGAAAATTGATATTGAAAAATATTGATAATTATCAGAATCAGGAGAGATATATGAAAAAAGATGTACTTATACATGTACGCGGACTTCAGATGATGGATCCGGAAGAGGAACAGGAACCAATCGAGATCGTTGTCCCGGGACAGTATTATTATCGAAATGGAAGCCATTATCTTCGTTATGAAGAAATGCTGGACGAGCAGGGAGATCCTACTATAAATTATATCAAGATATCCTCCAGGGGAATGGAAGTCCGAAAAAAAGGACAGGTAAATACACATATGGTTTTTGAGCAGGGAAAGAAGAATATGACCTATTATTCTACTCCCTACGGAACCATTGAGATGGGGATCGCAGCCACCAATCTTTTCCTGGAGGAAAAGGACGGAGGCCTGAACATGAAGGTGGATTATGCACTGGATATGAACCAGGAGCATGTGGCAGACTGTTATCTTGCGATTAAGGCACAGCCAAAGGACTGTAAGAATTTTACAATTTGATCAGATCTGGTAAGTTCTCTGCTTCGCTGCAGATATCTGTCTGATCCAAACAGAAAAAGGTCAGTGATCTGTGTGTATGGATGACACGATTCACTGACCTTTAGTTTATATGTCTGACTGCATTTATCTGGCAGTTTTGTCTTTCTTGAATTTTGCAAAGAAACCTTTCTTTTTGGGAGCCGGTGTCTGAAGGGAACCGCGGATTCCTTTTACGCCTACAATATAAAGACCGCTTACTTCGGCTTTGATTTCTTTCTTAAGCGGGATCAGGTCGAAAACCTTCTCATCTGCGATCATGATCGCAATCTTTGGTCCGATTTTAGCTTTAACGATTGGAAGCTTGGAACGGCGCATAAGTTTAGGTGTCTGTTCAATTACCATCTGAGGAAGTCCGGATTCTTTCAGTGGCATCCTCTTTTTATCGATAACCAGCATGGAAACGGTTTGTTTAGTTGCTTCAATCTGAGCCTGCTGTTCTTCCTGTTTCTTCTGGGCTTTTTTTCCGAAGAAATATAAACCGATCAGTGCAGCGATCAGGATAACAAGAATGACCAGAAGGACTATTGTTACTGTACTCATTTGCATCCTCCCTAATGTATGTGTTTTCACAGGGACTGTTGGTACGGACAGTCCATTGCATAAAAATTATTTTATCATTAAATAAGGTAAAACGCAATTGCAAAAAAAGAATTAATGGATGGAAAGCGGTAGAAATTTACATTATGAAAGGTTATAATTGTAGCAAAACTGTAATGCGACAATATTTGCCGGAGCGAACAGTAATGGTAAATATGCGGAACAGTTAAAGACATTTTTACAGGATGGAATCACAATGTGTGGTTATAATATATGTAACGGGAATTGTGGAGTTATTTTGTGACAGAATAATTTGTGAGTAAAAAACGGATATGATAAAAAGGAGAAAAGCATGAGCGAATTAAAGCCCGACTCTGAGAAGAAAGAGGAGCGACTTTCAGATAAGGAAAAAGTAAATACAGAAAAGACAAATGCAGAAGAACTAAATGCAGAAGAACCAAATGCAGAAGAGCTAAATGCAGAAAAACCAAATGTAGAAAAACTAAATGAAGAAAAACCAAATATAGAAGAGATAAACGAAGAACCTCCGGCAGCAAGCGAGGACGAAGATTTCTTTTTTGATGATAATAAAGCTTATGAAGCCCGTAGGGCAGCCAGACTGGAACGCCGCAATAAACTTCGCCGCAGAAAAAAAAGACTGCGTATCGCAGGCTGCATAGTGGTGGTGGCGGCCGCTGCAATTGGGATTGGAATAGGATTTTACGGGGAAGAACTGCAGAATTTTGTCAGTGAGCAGCAGGTTAAGATTGCGCAGATGGTGAAATCTGCAGACAGGAAAACAGAAGAAGAAAAAACAGCTCAGCAGACAAATGCAGAGGCAGAAGCTGAGAATGCGGTGACACCTGAAGTTCAGGATACAGATGGACTGAGTGAAGAGGACAAAACTCTTTACAGGCAGGCAAAGTATGCTGCAAAACAGTATGATTATGATAAAGCCATAAGTATGCTGCAAAACAGTGAGACTTATCAGACAAGTGAGAAGTTTCAGCATGCGGTTAAGGTTTATCAGAAAAAGAAGGAATCCTGCGTTTCCTGGCCGTTAGACCAGGTGACACACGTCTTTTATCATACTCTGATCAAAGATACCGGTAAGGCTTTTGACGGGGATTACAAGTCAGGAGATTACGATCAGGTTATGACAACGATTGATGAATTTAACCAGATTACTCAGAGCATGTATGATAAGGGATATGTCATGGTCAGCATTTATGACATGGCGACAGCGGATGAAAATGGGAATATGAATGCAGGGGAGATTCTCCTTCCTCCGGGTAAAGTACCGTTTGTGCTTTCGCAGGATGATGTGTGTTATTATCATTATATGGACGGGGACGGATTTGCAACCAAACTTATCGTAGATGAGGAAGGAAAAATCCGCAATGAATATGTGGAAGATGATGGCAGTATTTCTGTAGGCGATTATGATATGGTTCCTCTGATCGATCGTTTTGTAGAGGAACATCCTGATTTTTCTTACAGAGGTGCTAAAGGAATTGTTGCCCTTACCGGTTACAATGGAATTCTTGGTTATCGCACAGACAGCAGTTATGAAACCCGTCCGGATGATCTGGATGCAGATAAAGTAAAATGGCTGGATGAGCATCCGGATTTTAATCTGAATACAGAGAGAGAAAATGCAGCCAGAGTAGCGCAGGCTATGAAAGATGAAGGCTGGCTGTTTGCAAGCCACACATGGGGACATCAGAATGTAAGTCAGATCAGTCTGGAGAGATTACAGGCAGATACACAGAAGTTTAAAGAGAATGTTGATCCTCTGATAGGCGGAACAGATATTATTATTTTTGCATTTGGAGCAGATCTTACCAGTGTTGAAGATTATTCGGGGGAGAAGTTCGAATATCTTAAGAGCCAGGGCTATAATTATTACTGTAATGTTGATTCAAGCCAGTATTTTGTGCAGATCCGCAGTAATTATTTCCGGCAGGGAAGAAGAAATCTGGACGGATACAGAATGTACTATAATCCGGAACTTCTCTCAGATCTGTTTGATGCACAGTCTGTGTTTGATTCTTCCAGACCGGTGCCGGTTCCAACTATGGGGTGAGTATGATCTCTGTGCATAACTGAAAGGGGACAATATATGAGAAAAAGGATAGCATGTGTAACAGCAGCTATTTTGAGTATTTCGTTAGGAGTAAGCGGATGTGGGCTCATTCCGTTTGAACAGGATATTCCATTTCTGAGTTCCAGAGCTGAAAATGCGGAAACTGAGAAAAAAACAGAACAGCAGACAATTGATGAACAGGATGCTGATACAGAGAAAAGTACAGAAGATACACAGCAGGATGATGGTCTGAATGAGGGAGAGCAGACTGACAACGAAGATACAGAAGAGGCAGATGAGAAACAGGAAAATCCTATGGAGCAGGCAGCGCTTATGGCTGTACAGTATGATTATGATGGCGCCATAGAACTGCTTAAGAGTCAGCCGGATTACGAAAGTAATACGGATATGCAGAGTGCAGTTTCGGATTACGAAAATACGAAAGCCACCTGTACAGAATATCCGCTGGAGCAGATCACGCACGTGTTCTTCCATACACTGATCAAAGACACTGCCAGAGCATTTGACGGGGATTCAGACAGTAATGGATATAACCAGTATATGACAACAATTGATGAGTTTAACAAAATCATACAGAGTATGTATGATAAGGGATATGTCATGGTCAGTCCGCACGACATGGCGGTTATCAATGAGGACGGAACTATGTCCAGAGGCAGTATTATGCTGCCGCCGGGAAAAATTCCATTTGTGCTTTCTCAGGATGATGTAAGTTATTATCACTATATGGACGGAGATGGTTTCGCATCGAAACTTGTAGTGGATTCCAATGGTGAGGTTAAGAACGAATATATTGAGGATGACGGAAGTGTTTCCACAGGGGATTATGATATGGTTCCGCTGATCGATACTTTTGTAAAAGAACATCCGGATTTTTCCTATCATGGAAGAAAGGGAATCCTTGCAATGACAGGTTATGACGGTGTTCTGGGATATCGTACGGATATTGCATATAAGACCGGAAAAAAACTGCAGGACGATCAGAAAAAATTCCTGGAAGAACATCCGGATTTTAACTATAAGCAGGAAGTGAAAAATGCAAAAAAGGTAGCTAAGGCTATGAAGGCAGAAGGCTGGGAATTTGCAAGCCATACATGGGGACATAAGGATGTGGCTGCCACTTCTCTGGATGATCTGAAAAGAGATGATAAAAAATGGAAGAAATATGTGGCTCCCATACTTGGAGAAACAGATATGATCATTTTTGCATTTGGTGCGGATATCGGAAGCTGGGAAGGATATTCGGCAGACAATGAGAAATATGAGTTTTATAAGAGTCAGGGATACCGCTATTTCTGTAATGTAGATTCCAGTCAGTATTTTGTACAGATTACAGATGATTATTTTCGACAGGGAAGAAGAAATCTGGATGGATACAGAATGTATTATAATCCGGAAATGCTCAGTGATCTTTTTGATGTATCGGAAGTATGGGATTCTTCAAGACCAACTCCGGTACCTGGAATGTAGAAGGGAGTATTGATTATTATGAAGAAAAAAATATATCTTGCCATGCTTGCAGTTTGTTTTGCACTGACAGCATCTGCGTGTGGTGATGGCGGTGCTGTTATCACAGACGGTACAAAGACAGAAGGAGCTGCTGACGGGAAGAAAGCAGAGACAGGAACTACGCGTCTTGTTTCTGTTGAGAATGTAGAGAAATATATTACGATCGGAGAATATAAAGGACTGACTCTGGACAATACGGTGGATGCGATCACTGACGATGATGTACAGGCGCAGATCGATGAGGATCTGAAAGATAAGGCAGAACCTGTATCTGATGCGGCAAAAGAAGGGGATCTGGTGACTGTAAATTATACAGGCACTAAAGACGGACAGACTTTTGACGGTGGTACTGCCAATAACTATGACTTTGTGATCGGCGACGGACAGATGTTTGAGGAATTTGAAAATGGTGTGATCGGGATGAAAAAGGGTGACACAAAGGAGATTAAAATTGATTTTCCGTCAGACTATGCAGACGAAACTCTGGCAGGTAAGGAAGTTATATATAAGGTTACGGTGCAGAACGTGCGGCGTGAAGGAGAACTTACAGATGAATGGGTTGCAAAGAACACTGATTATACAACAGTAGATGATTATCGTGAGAGTATTCGCAGTGAGCTTGAGAAAAACGCAAAAGAATCTGCGCAGGAGGTTCTTAAGAATACTGCATGGAGTACAGTACTTGAAAACTCTGAAGTAAAAGAATACCCACAGGAAGATGTGGATAAGGCTGTTTCTGAATTTAAGAAGAGCATGGAAGTTTATGCAAAACAGGCCGACATGACTCTGGAAGAGTTTACAGACAGTCAGGGTATTTCGCAGGATGATTTTGATGAACAATGTCAGCAGTATGCAGAGGGTAAGGTTAAGCAGAACCTGATCGTGCAGGGGATTATGGATGCAGAGGGACTGTCACTTGACGACAAAGAGAGCCTTCAGCTGCAGGATAAACTGGTAGAACAGATGGGTGTTTCCAGTATTGCAGAGCTGGTTGGAACTTACGGACAGGATTATGTAGATGAATCAGTCGGACTTCTCAGAGTGGAGGAGTTCATTATAAAAAATGCGAGTGTGAGTGAGAAAGTCGCAAACGGTGATGTGCTGGCAGATGATGCAGATGCTGTGGCAGAAAATGCAGAACAGGACAGTGATCAGAATGTATCAGATGAAGATACTGATGATTCCGGACAGGACAATTCAGATGTAGATGAGAATCTGGAAGAGGAATTAGGTACGGAAGATGTTGATCAGAGTGAATAATTGGCATTGTATTTACCTGATAAATGAGTTATGATTATTGATAAAAGTGGATTACTCCGTACTGTGATGTACGCTGTCAGGGACTAATTAACAAAAAGAAGCGGGGAAAGGAAACCATGGATAAGAGGGTGTTGCGCGAAAGAATGCGCAGAAAAAAACGCCAGATGATGATCAGGCATTATACAAAGATCGGACTTTGTGTTATTGGCATGATTCTGGCGGTGGTGTTTGTGGTGAGAGGAATTATTATTCCGATCGCACATCATGTAGCCGGAGGCGGAAGCAGTGATCAGACTGTACAGGCTCAGGCAGATACAGAGGAAGTTCAGGCAAATTCCGATGCTGCGGTGAGACAGCCATTGAAGGGTAAATCAGATACAGATAAGATTGCCGCGATGACAGCCGGATGGCATGAGGATGCTAACGGAAAGTGGTATCAGAATACAGATGGTACATATTTTTCAAATGGATTTCAGGATATAGATGGTGTTACCTATTCTTTTGACGAAAACGGATATATACAGACAGGATGGGTAGAAAAGGGAGTGAAGGATTATTACTTTAATGAAGACGGATCTTATGATCCGAGTAAGGTACGTCCGATGCTGGCACTGACTTTTGATGATGGTCCGGGAGAGTATACAGATGAACTGCTGGATTGTCTGGAACAGAATAATGCTCATGCAACATTCTTTATGCTTGGTCAGAATGTCAGTTCATATCCGGATGCGCCAAAACGTATGCTGGAACTTGGCTGTGAGATTGGAAGTCATTCATGGGATCATACACAGTTGACGACAATTGATCTTGACGCAGTTGCAAAGCAGTTCTCTGATACAGATGACGCATTGATTCAGGCATGTGGCCAGGCTGCGAGTGTGGCGCGTGCGCCTTACGGGGACGGAAATTCAGATATTTATAATACTGTAAATAAGCCGTTCTTTATGTGGTCGCTGGACACAGAAGACTGGAAACTTATGGATGCAGATGCAGACTATAACGCGGTAATGAATGGAGATCTGACAGATGGAACTATCATCCTGATGCATGATATTCATGAGCCATCTGTAAAGGCTGCTTTGAGATTGATACCGGATCTTATTGCACAGGGATATAAACTTGTAACGGTAAGTGAGATGGCAGAAGCCAAGAATGTGACCTTACAGAATGCATGTTATGTGGATTTCTGGCCGAGTACACTCAGTAATGGAGATGTGCCGGGATATCAGGGCGGTTCTGATGCAGCAGCTTCCACAGACGGAACAGATGGTACATCTGATGCAAGCGCAGATTCTTCTGACGGAAGCACAGATTCCTCAGATGGAAGTGGGGATTATTCGGATGGAAGTTCAGACGGTGGAAGTTATGATGATGGAAGTTCGGATGACGGAAGTTATGATGATGGAAGTTCAGATGATTCGGAAGATTACAGTGATGATTCTGTAGATTACGGAGATGGAACGGAATAAAAAACATATGCAATCCTGCAGTGTGGATCATACAGAGTAATTACGAACATACGAAAGAGCAAAGAAGAGAGCAATGGTACTTCTTTGCTCTTTATGTTTTTTACAAAAAACACATAAAATATATAAAAAAATTGTTAAATATACACATATTTTTAATTGACGTATGGAATGTCCGTTGGTATAATAAGGCTTATAGAATGACTAAAAGTCAGTTCGTATTCCTGATTGAACTTGCTGTAAGATAGTTACTGTTCATACGCCAAAATTCCATTGCCGCAGGCAATCTGGAATGAACTTTGGCTACGTTACTGAGAATGGAGTGAACAGTAACGTAAGATATCCTGTTACAGTATTATTTTATGGAATCAGTATCTGCAAAAAAGATAGAAACCGAAGTTAAGGGAGGACTCCAGATGGGTGTGAGTATGAAATTTACAGATTTGGATCAATATTTATTTGGACAGGGAACCAATTATGAAGTATATAAGAAACTGGGTGCCCATCCGACTACATACAGACGAAAAAAAGGTGTATATTTTGCGGTCTGGGCACCGAATGCACAGTCTGTTTCTGTAATCGGTGAATTTAATGACTGGGAGGAAGAAGCAAACCCGATGGAGAAGGTTGGGCCGATCGGTGTTTATGAAGTGTTTGTTCCGGGGGCAAAGATCGGACAGCTGTATAAATTCTTTATCGTGGGTGCGCATGGAGAGAAGCTATATAAAGCAGATCCTTATGCAAATGAAGCTGAACTCCGTCCGGGTACAGCCTCCAGGATCACAGATATCACAGACTATAAATGGAAGGATGCCACATGGATCAAGAACAGAGAGAAGTTTGATGAGCAGGTAGAGCCTATGGCAATCTATGAGGTTCATCCGGGTTCATGGAAGAAGCATCCGCAGTCAGAGGAAAATGAAAAAGGATTTTATAACTATAGAGAATTCGCACATGCCCTGGCAGCTTATGTGAAGGAAATGGGATATACCCATGTAGAGCTTATGGGAATCGCAGAGCATCCTTTTGACGGTTCCTGGGGATATCAGGTGACCGGATATTATGCACCGACTTCCAGATATGGAACGCCGCAGGATTTCAAGTATATGGTGGATTATTTACATCAGAATAAGATTGGAGTTATCCTTGACTGGGTACCTGCACATTTTCCGAAAGATGCCCATGGTCTTGCGAACTTTGACGGAACCGCAGTATATGAGCACGCAGATCCGAGACAGGGAGAACATCCGGACTGGGGTACCAAGATTTATAATTACGGACGCCCGGAGGTTAAGAACTTCCTGATCGCAAATGCCCTTTACTGGGTGGAGGAGTGCCACGTAGACGGACTTCGTGTGGATGCTGTTGCTTCCATGCTTTATCTTGATTATGGTAAGAAGGATGGAGAATGGATCGCAAATAAATATGGCGGAAATCAGAATCTGGAGGCTATTGAATTCTTTAAGCATCTGAATACAGTAGTTCTTGGAAGGAATCATGGAACTGTGATGATCGCTGAGGAATCTACTGCATGGCCGATGGTTACAGGGGATGCAGAGAAGGACGGACTTGGTTTTAGTCTGAAGTGGAATATGGGATGGATGAATGACTTCCTGGAATATATGAAGCTGGATCCGTATTTCCGTAAATTTAATCATAATAAGATGACTTTCTCCATGTCATATGCATACAGTGAGAGATATGTATTAGTTCTTTCTCATGATGAGGTGGTTCATCTGAAATGCTCCATGATTGAGAAGATGCCGGGAGAGTTACCGGACAAATTCAAGAATTTAAAGGCTGCCTATTCATTTATGAACTGCCATCCGGGTAAGAAGCTTCTGTTCATGGGACAGGAATTCGGACAGCTTCGTGAATGGAGTGAGGAGAGAGAACTTGACTGGTTCCTTCTGAATGAAGAGCCACACAAGGAACTTCAGAATTATGTGCATGATCTCCTGACTATTTATAAGAAATATCCGGCACTTTATGCCGGTGATAATAATCCGGAAGGATTTGAGTGGATCAATGCGGATGACAGGGACAGAAGTATTTTCAGCTTTGTGAGAAAGTCTCCTACAAAGAGAAACAATATTCTTTACGTAGTTAACTTTACACCTGTTGACCGTCCGGATTACAGGGTTGGTGTTCCGAAGAAAAAACAGTACAAGCTGATCATGGACGAGAATGGACTTCTGGAGCAGCCAAAGACATTTAAGGCAGTGAAACAGGAATGTGATAACAGAGAGTTTTCCTTCGCATATCCATTGCCGGCTTATGGGGTTGCGATTTTTACATATTAATTTTTCGAGATGATTTCAGGATATATGTAAATATCTGAGAGAATTATTGTCAGGGGTATGTTATTTATTTGACAATATTGCAGAGTAAGCATGATAATATATGAAAAATTCGTGAAATATAAATAATTGCTTTTGAAATTTATCTGCGTTATAATTATCGCGAACACAAGGAATAGAGAGAATAATGGTTTCCATGTTGAAAGGAGAATGAACATGAAAGTATCTAACATTAAAGACATCGATAAATTTTTTGCTGTAGTTGACAGCTGCGAAGGCAGAGTAGAATTAGTAACAGGCGAAGGTGACAGACTGAACCTTAAATCTAAATTATCCCAGTATGTATCTCTGGCAAACATTTTCTCAGGCGGAGAGATTCCGGAACTTGAGATCGTTGCTTATGAGAAAGACGATATTGATAAATTAATGAGCTTTATGATCAACGGTTGATCATTAGTGTATACAGGCGGGGGCATGATGGTGAATCATGCCCCTTTCTTTGATGTGAACAGGCAGGTTGTTCTGAAGGTATTGAACAGCTGCAGGATATCTGTAAACCAGGGGGCACAAGTGTTTCCTGGTCAAAATGCGTTGATGGCAGACTTGAATACATTGGATATCTTATGTATAATGAGTACGTTACAGGCAAATATATAAACAGACAGATAATGATGGCAGTTCCAAAAGTTATTCTGTTTGTTCATAAAAATGGCAGAATATAAAAAATGACGGCTATATGGCAGTTATTCAGAAATATAAATTTTAACGAAGAGGAGAAATAAGACAATGGCAACTAAGATTGATATTATTTCCGGTTTCCTTGGAGCCGGTAAAACTACATTGATTAAGAAACTTCTGAAAGAGGCTTATGCAGATGAGCAGGTTGTACTGATCGAGAATGAATTTGGTGAGATTGGCATTGACGGTGGTTTCCTGAAGGAAGCGGGAATCCAGATCCGGGAAATGAATTCCGGATGTATCTGCTGTTCATTAGTGGGAGATTTCGGCACTTCTCTGAAAGAGGTTGTGGACAAATATCATCCGGACAGAATCCTGATCGAGCCATCAGGTGTTGGTAAACTTTCAGATGTTATCAAGGCAGTACAGGGTGTTCAGGGAGATGTGGATATCGTTCTGAACAGCTATACAACTGTAGTTGATGCAAAGAAGTGCAAAATGTATATGAGAAACTTTGGTGAGTTCTTTGATAATCAGGTTGAATATGCAGGTGCGATTATCATGAGCCGTACAGATATCATTGATGAGAAGAAAGCACAGCAGGCAATGGAACTTCTTCGTGGAATTAATGCGAAAGCTGCTATCATCACCACTCCGATTGAGAAACTGGACGGAAAGAAAATCCTTGAGGTTATGGAGAAACCGGTATCTCTTGAGGAAGAACTGATGTCTGAGGAAGAGGTATGCCCGGAGTGCGGACATGTACATGAACATGGAGAGCATCATCATCACGATCACGACCATGAATGTGGCTGTGGACATGATCACGAAGAACATGAACATCATCACCATGACCACGACCATGAATGCGGCTGTGGACATGATCATGAGGAACATGAGCATCATCACCACGATCACGACCATGAATGCGGCTGCGGACATGATCATCATGATCATCACCATCATCACGCAGATGAGGTATTTACAAGCTGGGGACGTGAGACGATTAAGAAATACACAAGAGAAGGTCTTGAGAAGATGCTTGAGGCTCTTTCCGCTTCTGAAGATTACGGTATTATTCTTCGTGCAAAGGGAATGCTTCCTGCAGAAGACGGAACATGGATTTATTTTGACATGGTTCCGGAGGAAACAGAGATCCGTGAAGGTGCACCGGAATACACAGGCCGTCTCTGCGTGATCGGCTCTAAACTGAAAGAAGATAAACTTGCAGAATTATTTGGGCTTGCATAATGATCATGAGGAAGCAGCGATTTATGGCAATCCTCTAAAATACTGCATCTGGATTCAGCTCATCGGAGCATGAAATCCTGTGTCATAGATGCGAGACTGAATGATTTCGGCAGATAATAACAGAATCAGAATAAAGATAAAGGAATAAATTATATGATGGATGATATCAGAGTTCCCATTTATTTGGTTACGGGATTCCTGGAAAGCGGAAAGACTACTTTCCTGGATTTTACATTGCAGCAGGAGTATTTTGCCATTGACGGCAAAACTCTGTTGATCCTTTGCGAAGAAGGCGAAGAAGAATATGATATGGATAAACTGAAACTTACAAACACAGTTGTGGAAGTGATCGAGGATGAAGAAGATCTGACACCACAGCGTCTGGCTGCCATGGATATCATCCATCAGCCGGAGCGTGTTGTGATCGAGTACAACGGAATGTGGCTTGTAAGTAAGTTTGAGCAGATGGAGCTTCCGGAAGGCTGGGGCATTGAGCAGGAGATTACCTGTGTGGATGCAACTACTTATCAGGTTTATATGGCAAACATGAAATCTCTGTTCATGGATATGATCAGAAATACAGATATGGTTGTATTTAACCGCTGTAAAGAGGGAGATCCGCTTCCTGCATACAGACGAGGGATCAAGGTCGCAAATCAGAGTGCAGAGGTTATCTTTGAAAATGAAGAGGGCGAGATGGATGACATTTTCCAGGATGAGATGCCGTTTGATATCAATGCACCGATCATTGAGATTCCACCGGAAGATTATGGTATCTGGTTTGTGGATGCCATGGATAATCCGGATAAATATGTAGACAAAATTGTCCGCTTTAAAGGACGTGTCATGAAACCACGTGGAATGGGAAGTAAATTCTTTGTTCCGGGACGTGTGGCAATGACCTGCTGCGCAGATGATACCACTTTCCTTGGATACGTGTGCAGAAGCGATTATGCACCGCATATCAAAGAGGGCAGCTGGGTAGAAGTAACAGCGAAGGTCGCATTTGAGAACCGTACAGAATATCAGGGTGAGGGCATTGTTCTTTATGCAAGTGATGTGAAAGAATGCGAGCCGCTTAAGGAAGAGATGGTATATTTTAATTAATTATCTTAGCGTGTGTTTGAAAAATGCTTTCCGCAAGATGTGCGTTACAATTTGCAGGATTGGTTTTTTGAACACACTTTAGAGTATGTAAAAAATAAATTTGACATCAGGACAGGTATGGTAATTCCGGAAAATGGTGTTAAATTAAGCAGGAGACACATATATGTATTTAGTAGTTGGCCTGGGAAATCCCGGGAAACAGTATGAAGCAACACGCCATAATATGGGATTTGATACCGTTGACCGTCTGGTAGAGGATTACAATGTCCCTCAGGGTGGTGTGAAATTTAATGCCATGTACGGTAAAACCATGATCGGCGGAGAGAAAGTGATTCTTATGAAGCCGCTTTCTTTTATGAACCTGAGTGGCGGTCCTGTTCGTGAGATGGCGAATTATTTTAAAATTGATCCGGAATCAGAGCTTATTGTTATTTATGATGATATTGATCTGGAACCCGGGCAGCTTCGCATCCGCAAGCAGGGAAGTGCCGGCGGACATAACGGGATCAAAGACATTATCCGCCAGCTTGGCACAGAGAAATTTCTCCGTATCAAAGTAGGAGTTGGTGCAAAGCCGAAGGGATGGGATCTGGCAGATCATGTACTTGGCAGATTTTCCACAGAAGACAGGAAACTTGTGGATGAAGCAATAACAAAGGCGGCAAAGGCTGTGGATATCATAATCTCACAGGGTACAGATGCAGCCATGAACGAATATAACAGAAAAGTACCTGTACAGAAATAAGCAGACAGGAAACAGATGATTGTTCAGCAAAAGGTATAGAAAGCGGTAACTGGAAACAGAAGCCGCTTTTATTACGTCGAAGGATCATGAGGGGTGAAGATGAAAGCATTTTTAACACCTCTGCAGGGGCTTGCAGAGTTTGAACAGATTAAAGAAAAAAGCAAAACGAATAAGGGAATCCTGCAGGTTTCGGGGTGTATGGAATCGCAGAAATCTCATCTGATGTACGGACTTTCCGGGATTGCACCTTATCGTCTGATCCTGGCGGAGGACGAACGCCGCGCCAGAGAAATTTATGAAGATTACAGATTTTATGACAGAAAAGTGTATTCTTATCCTGCGAAAGATCTTCTGTTCTTTCAGGCAGATATCCATGGAAATCTGCTGATACGTCAGAGGATGAAGGTCATTAAGGCGTTACTGGAAGAGAAAGAACTGACAGTTGTTACAAGTATTGACGGATGTATGGATTTTCTGGAATCTCTGGAAAAGATAAAAGAACAGCTGATTCATTACGAAAGTGACAGCACCGTAGACACAGAACAGCTGAAGAACCAGCTGGTGGCTTTAGGTTACGAGCGGGTAGGACAGGTGGAAATGCCGGGGCAGTTCTCTGTGCGTGGCGGTATTGTGGATATTTACTGTCTCACTGAGGAAAATCCATGGAGAATCGAGCTTTGGGGAGATGAGATTGATTCTATCCGGAGTTTTGATCCGGAGAGTCAGCGTTCTCTGGAAAATCTGGAAGAACTTACGATCTATCCGGCGGTGGAGCATATAGGGGACAAGGATATGGTTTCCTTCCTGGATTATTTTCCGGAGGAAAGAACCATAATCTTTCTGGATGAACCAAACCGACTGACTGAGAAAGGCGGGGCTGTAGAAGAAGAGTACAGACAGAGCCGTATGCACAGAGAGGAAAAAGGCAGCCGGAATCTGCCGGAAAACTGGCTTTGTTCTTTTGAACAGCTTCAAAAAGAACTGAATAAACGCAACTGTATTTCTGTATGTGCGCTGGAACCGAAACAGGCAGGCTGGAAAGTGCGGGAGAAATTTTACCTGGAGGTAAAATCAATCAGCGCTTATAACAACAGTTTTGAACTTCTGGTAAAAGATCTTCATCAGTATAAGAAACAGGGATACAGGATCGCGTTGCTTTCCGGTTCCCGCACAAGGGCCGAGAGGCTGGCAAAGGATCTTCAGGAAGAGGGACTGGCAGCCTTTTATGGACAAGATTATGACAGGGAGATCTGTCCGGGCGAGATCATGGTGGTTTATGGCCATGCAAAGAAGGGCTTTGAATACCCGTTGATCAAGTTTGCGGTAATGACAGAATCTGACATTTTTGGACAGGAACAGAAAAAAAAGAAGAAAAAAAATTACAGTGGAAGCCGTATTCAGGATTTTGCGGAGCTTTCTATCGGCGATTTTGTTGTCCATGAAAAGCATGGTCTTGGTATTTACCGAGGAATTGAAAAAGTTGAAGTAGACAGGATCGTTAAAGATTATATTAAAATTGAATACAGAGGCGGAAGCAATCTCTATATTCCTGCTACTCAGCTTGACTGTCTGCAGAAATATTCAGGGGCAGATGCTTCAAAGGCTCCGAAGCTGAACAAACTTGGTACTCAGGAGTGGAATAAAACAAAGAGCAAGGTTCGTGGGGCAGTTAAAAATATTGCAAAAGAACTGGTAGAGCTTTATGCAGTGCGTCAGGAAAAGGAAGGATATGTCTGTGGTCCTGATACTGTATGGCAGAGAGAATTTGAAGAAATGTTTCCATATGAAGAGACAGAGGATCAGCTCAGTGCTATTGAGGATGCCAAACGTGATATGGAGAGTACCAGGATTATGGACCGGCTTATCTGCGGGGATGTGGGATACGGCAAAACAGAAGTGGCGCTGCGTGCCGCATTTAAGGAAGTACAGGAGAGCAGACAGGTAGCTTATCTTGCACCTACAACGATCCTTGCGCAGCAGATTTATAATACCTTTGTGCAGAGGATGAAGGAATTTCCGGTACGTGTGGAACTGTTGTGCAGATTCCGGACCCCGGCACAACAGAAGAAGGCAATCGAAGATCTGAAAAAAGGTCAGGTGGATGTGATCATTGGAACGCACAGAATCCTTTCCAAAGACGTACAGTTCAAAAATCTTGGCCTGTTGATCGTTGATGAGGAACAGCGGTTTGGAGTTACGCATAAGGAAAAAATCAAGCAGTTAAAGAAGGATGTGGATGTCCTTACACTGACTGCAACGCCCATTCCCCGTACTCTTCATATGAGCCTGATCGGAATCCGGGATATGAGTGTCCTGGAGGAGCCTCCTATGGACAGAATGCCGATCCAGACATATGTTATGGAATATGATGAAGAGACAGTCCGAGAGGCTATCAACAGGGAATTGCGCAGAGGCGGACAGGTTTATTATGTTTATAATCGAGTGACGGATATTGCAGATGTTGCCCTGCGTATTGCGAAGCTGGTGCCGGACGCAAGGGTGGATTTTGCTCATGGCCAGATGAGTGAGAGGGAACTGGAGAATGTGATGTATTCCTTTGTAAACGGGGATATTGATGTGCTGGTTTCCACCACGATCATTGAGACAGGGCTGGATATTTCCAATGTAAATACTATGATTATCCATGATTCAGACAGATACGGGCTTTCTCAGCTTTATCAGCTTCGGGGAAGGATCGGGCGTTCCAACAGAACTGCCTATGCGTTTCTGATGTACAGAAAGAATGTGATGCTGAAGGAGACGGCTGAGAAGCGTCTGGCTGCGATCCGCGAGTATACGGATCTGGGAAGCGGATTTAAGATTGCAATGAGAGATCTGGAACTTCGAGGTGCCGGAAATCTGCTGGGTGCGCAGCAACATGGACATATGAATGCGGTTGGATATGATCTTTATTGTAAGATGCTCAATGAAGCAGTGAAAGAGGCGAAGGGTATTCATACAATGGAGGATTTCGAGACATCGGTTGATCTGAATGTTGATGCGTATATTCCTGATTCCTACATCAGTAATGAATTTCAGAAGCTGGATATTTATAAAAGAATTGCGGGGATTGAGACACAACAGGATTATGATGATATGCTGGAAGAACTTCTGGACCGTTTCGGAGAACCCGGAAAGGCAGTGCTGAATCTTCTGGCGATTGCGAAGTTAAAGGCGATTGCTCATCAGGGGTACGTAACGGAAATAAAGCAGACTGGAAAAATAGTCCGGTTTACCCTTTATGAGAAAGCAAGGCTGAATACAGAAGGCTTTCCGGCTCTTATGCAGAAATACAGAAGAGGTCTGCAGTTTAAGAATGAGCAGGAACCGAAATTTATCCTGGAACCACAGGGGAATCTGATCCTGGCATTGACGGAATTTGCAGAGGAACTTAAGAGCATGGCGGAAAATATGTGAAATATACTACATATTTTTCGATTTGCCTTGCCCTTCGCAGGAAAAAAGTTTATACTCTAATAACAGTACATTCTGGGAAAGTGGTATGGAAGAAAGACCAGATTGATAATATGGAGGAAGAAATGAAAAAAATGGTAAAGAGAACAGCCGTTGTGACACTGGCAGGTGTGATGTCAGTTGGTATGCTTTCCGGCTGTGGAAGTAAAACATTAGATGGAACAAAGACAGTGGCTACTGTTGACGGAACAGATATTCCGCTTGGAGTTGTAAGTCTTTATGCCCGCGAACAACAACAGCAGACAACAACCATGTATTTAAATTATATGGGAAGTGCAGATAATATCTGGGATCAGACAGCAGGTGATGATTCAGATGAGACTTATGGTGATCAGGCAGTGACAAGCAGTCTGGAGTCTGTTGAGAAGATGTATATTCTCAAAGAGAAGGCTGCGGATTATAACGTAGAGCTTACAGATGATGATGAAGCAGCGATCGCAGATGCAGCATCACAGTTTATGGCTGCAAACAGTGAAGAGACAATTAAGGAACTTGCGGTAACGGAAGATCAGGTAAAAACACTTCTGGAGCTTCAGACAATTCAGAAGAAGATGTATGATCCGGTTGTAGCAGAAGGAAAGATCACAGTTTCTGATGATGAAGCGAATCAGACAACCTTCACTTATGTAAGTATCTCTACAAGCGGTGATGATATAACTGATGAGGAGAAAAAGACTAAGAAAGAACAGGCTCAGGAGATTCTGGATAAGATGAAAGAGGATCCTACAGCAGACATGAGTGAGATTGCCAAAGGTGTAGATGACAGTTATTCTGCAGTACAGGGTAATTTTACAACAAAAGAGAGCGAAGACGAGGATGAAGATTCCGGCAGCGAGGCATATCCGGATGAGGTTCTGAAGGTTCTGAGAGGACTGAAAGACGGAGAAGTTGCAGACAATATTATTGAGACTGACACAGGATACTATGTAGTAAGACTTGACAAGATCAATGATGAAGATGCCACAGCTTCCAAGCGAGAATCTCTTCAGAATTCCAAAGAAAGTACCTATTTTACAGATACAACTGCTAAATGGCTGGATGAGGCAGATGTAAAGGCGGTTAAGAAAGTCATTAAGACACTTAAGATTACTGACAAACATACCTTCATGGCACCGACTCCTACCCCGGTTCCGGAAACACCGACACCTGAAGTGACAGAAGAGGCAACTCCAACACCGGAAACAGAGGAAGTTACAGAAACACCTGCAGCAGAAGATACAGATGTGACTGAGACACCTGCGGCAGAGGAAGAAGCAGCAGAAACTACTGAAACACCGGAAGCAACACCGACAGAAGCAGCTAAATAAGAAAATCCGAACTGTCAGTAGCCTGCTGATAGGAATTGAGTATTGTAAATTAAAACAGCTATGATGAAAACCTGAGTGTTTTCACATAGCTGTTTTTAAGTTTAAATAAATCCGAAATCATTCTCCTAAATATGCAAAAATAACACAGATAAATAGAGATATGATAATACGTTATTTTGTATGTTCTGCTAAATGAGATGGAAATGCTTCAAAGCATTGGCAATTCCGTTATCTTCGATATTGGTTGTCTGGTAAGTGCAGTGAGGCAGGATCAGGGGATCCGAGTTGCCCATTGCGATGCTGTTTCCGGCGAACTGCAGCATAAGAAGATCGTTCGTGCTGTCGCCGAATGCATAGGTGTCTTTGACCGGAACCCCAAGGCGGTCTGCCAGAAACCGGATTCCGGTTGCTTTGCTGAGATTTTTCTGAGTCAGTTCCCAGGCCTTGTCTTCATGTATGAAACACAGAAAATGTTCATCTGCAAATTTGCGGAAAGTTTCCATATCAGAATCAGCAGACGGAAAAGCCAGAAACTTGTCAAATGTAAAATGGTTGTATGTTTCGGGCGGGTAGAGAGCCAGATCTTCTACTATAACTTCTGCTTTCAGCTTCTGAACAGTTTCAGGAACAGCACATGAACTGCTGTCATATAAAATCTTATCCGGGCGTTCAAAAAACGCAGGAATTCTGCATTCCCGCAGTAATTCTGTTGTTTTACGGCAGAGCGGATTTGGAATAGAACTGGAAAACAAAAGCTCTTCATTCATATAAATCTGGCTGCCGCATCCGCATACATAGCCGTCGAATCCCATTTCTTTAATGATTTCCGGAATCATTGTATAGGTACGTCCGGAATTGATGAAAAGGAGATGACCATTATAGCGGGCTTCTTTTAAAGCCTGTTTCGCACTGTCCGGAACTGTCCATGGGTAAGGGGTTAACAGGGTTTTGTCAATGTCAAAAAATAAGAGTTTACGATTATTCTCCATCAGATGTCTCCTCTGTCTCAGTATCTGTATTGTCATAAAATTCGTCATCAGAAGGATTTTCATTTCCTGTATGTACGCGGATTCCGTTCAGTTCAACTTCGCCTTCCATTGGGATCACAAGGCACTTGCGTCCGTCAATTACGCGTGTTTCCACAAGATCGGCACGTTCAGGATCTACGTGGACTACAACATCCGGGGTTTTGATCTCGAATCTTTTTGTATTGGTGATGTTGGAAGCAACCAGAGAGGATTTTTCCCCGGCTGTGATCTCGTATTGTTCATCAAATGACTGTAGTTTTTCATCTTCTACGCCGCATTCTTCAAAGAGGCGTTTTACCTCAGATTTGGTCAGAACTACAGGTTCCGGCTCATCCTTCTGTGATTCGATCAGGTCGTTTAATTTCTCGTGAATGCTTAATACAGTGTCATATCTGCAGTCGTCGCCCAGAGTATCTTCAACCAGTGCGTTAAAGGAATCACGCTGTCCTCCTGCAGAAAGAGGTGCTGTACATCCAAGCAGTTCATCGATAAAAATATCCCGAAGCTCGTTTGCATTTTTACTATAATAAAGGACACCATGGATGTCAGTGCTACGGTCGTTAAACTGCGGGAAAAGGAAAGCAACATCCGGAAGTTCCACGATCCAGTCGCGGATACGGTCCTGGATGCTGTTGGTTTCGGCATTGTAGCAAAGACCTGCCTTAGAGAGTTTTACAGGACAGATACAGCACATGATGTGCTCATAAATCTCATCAGATGCATCAAACATTTCTGCACCGTCGGAAGACTTTCCGGGGATATCATATACTCCATGGATCAGGATGATGTAGTAGTTTTCGGGATAATCATAGTTTTCAATGATCTTATCGTAGAAACTTTCTACCAGTGCATCATCGGTCAGTTTGCTTTCTCTCAGTTTCATAAGAAAATGTTGAGTTCCACCCTCAGTTTCCTGCTCGAGAGGAAATTCCATGTTCATCAGATTTTTTCCTATTGTTCCGGAAAGGGATTTGCGGAAAATTTCAAAGTATTTGAACATTTCTTCTTCTGATAAAGAGAGAAATGCTTCTTTCAGTTCGGTTTTTTTATTCTTTTCTCCGTCAACGTAACATCCGCAGATGCGGGTGAGAGAACAGTTCTCGGGAGTGAACTGTTTCTTGATTTCAGAAATTTCTTTTTTGTTCATATAGTTTATACCTCATGTTAGTCTGTTCTTTATTATAGACCAGTTGTGATGCAGGGGCAAGGAAAATTGCCTGAAAATTATGGGAAATACAGGTGAGTTTTGGTAGATGTAGTGCTATAATATAGGAAGATATTGTTGCCTGGCTGTGTTGCTGAGAACGTGGTGGACAGTAATGTTGCTTTGACAGTGATGAAAATAAATACAGGAGGATATGAGACATGAATGAAACAATAAAAAATCTTTTGGAGCGAAGAAGTGTACGTGGTTATAAAGAAGATCTGGTGCCGGAAGAAGTGTTGAATGAAATTCTTGAAGCAGGGGAATACGCACCAAGCGGAATGGGACAACAGGGTACACTTATGGTAGTAACACAGAATCCGGAACTTGTTGCGAAGCTTTCTAAAATGAATGCGGATGTGATGGGGACTGAGAGTGATCCGTTCTATGGGGCACCGACAGTTGTTGTGGTCTTTGCAGACAGTAATATGCCTACATGTGTGGAAAATGGAAGTCTGGTTATGGGAAATCTGATGAATGCTGCTCATGCCCTTGGGGTTGATTCCTGCTGGATTCATCGTGCAAGAGAGGTGTTTGCTTCTGAAGAGGGAAAGGCATTGAAGGCAGAGTGGGGCGTGCCGGAGTCTTATGTTGGAATTGGTTACTGTGTTCTGGGCTATCGCTCCGGGGAATATCCGAAGGCGAAAGCGAGAAAAGATGGGTTTGTGATCAGGGTGTGATTGTAGTGTGGCGGCAGAGTGATTCCTGAAACAGGCTGGCAGGAAAGGATGTGAGAGTGTTTGGGAAATCAAGTTGCCGGCACAGTAGCTGTGAGAGAGGGTTGCTGTTGAGTATATTTGATTTTAAGAGAAAGAAGTACAGAACGTTTCTGCAGGATTCTGAGACAGGTGAGGAGATTGCTGAGGAGTATGAGAAAGGCCGGGGAGTCTGGAAAAAGCATGATGTTCAGGATGGGAAGGGTTCGGAGATGAGAGAGGATCTGATAAGGAAGCATTATTGGTTTTCGGGGAGAGTGCAGGGAGTTGGATTTCGCTATCGGGCCTGTTATATTGCCAGTTCTCTGGGGGTTACCGGTTGGGTGAGAAATAACTGGGATGACCGCGTGGAGATGGAGGCGCAGGGGAGCAGGGAGCTGCTTGCGCAGATGGTGGAGATGTTGGGGAGACAGAGGTTTATTGAGATTGAGGGGATTGAGGAGAGGGTGATTCCGGTGGAGGTTGAGAGTGGGTTTTATTCCAGATGAAAGGGACGCAAGCTCAAATCATTCTCTTTGGCTCGGTTTCGGGTCTTAAGAAAAACTAAGCCCGGGAAGATCAGCTAAGAGGGACGCAAGCTCAAATCATTCTCTTCGGCTCGGTTTCGGGCCTTAAGAAAAGCTAAGCCCCGGAAAATCTGCTAAAAGCATTCACAGATAACTCAAACTCGCCGCGAAGCGGCTCAGACAGTGAGTGATCTGCGAATAACGCAGATTTCCCGGGGCTAAGTTTTTCTAAAGGCCCTGCAAATGTCGCCGAAGAGAATGATTTGAGCTTGCTGGCTGTTGGCTGTGACAGAGATGGCTGAAAGAGAAGCGGGATGGTGGTTTGTTAGTTTGGCGGAATAGAAAAGTTTTCTATATATAGTATGAATGGGACGGAAAAGCTGGGGTGTTGTGTATATATGGTATGTGGGTGCTGCAATATAGGAAGGATAGATGGGGAGGATGGTTGGAATTCAGGTGTAAGATAGACTGGATGGCTGCTGGGGATTTAGTGGAGATTAGGGTGAAAATATAAAAAGTTTGTCAAATTATGAAATTAACTGTTGACAGGGGCTGCTTTCGGTGTTATATTAGTTGAGCTGTCGGAAATAATTGTTTCTTGAAAAGAGACAATTTAAGATAATTTCTGAAAGAAAAAAGAAATTAAAAAAAGTGTTTGACAACTTAAAACAAATATGTTAAAGTAATCAAGTCGCTTGAACAGAGCCGACAATCACAGATCGGAAGAACAGTTCGGAAATCCGGAAGAGTTCGAAAAACTTTGAAAAAAACTTAAAAAAGTGCTTGACAAAGAAAAAGAGATGTGATAAAGTAAACAAGCTGTCGCAAGACAGACAACCTTGATAACTAAACAGTGAAACACATACGATTCTCGAAAATTCT
>OGOS01000832.1_pt1 | contig 22874 bp, 15 predicted proteins | sample 1552701 | NCBI WGS metagenome assembly OGOS01 (sample SAMEA2580128, study PRJEB22360) | human gut metagenome | biome: human gut; feature: human-associated habitat; material: faeces | place: Denmark | collected 2008/2010
ACAAAGAGAAGTCAAAGAACGCTTTAATCAATTAGTCGATATAAACTCTAATAAAGAAATCTTCCGGTTCGGAAGATGTTGCTCTTCCGAACCCTTTTCTTTACTTTTGCCCACAAAAAAGATTACAAAAAAGAATATGTTTACTGTTATCGGATTAATGTTAGGAGGTATGGCAATAGGTTTCCTGCTCCGTCACCAAGAATTTTCGTGGATAAATAAAGTCATAACATCACTAATCTGGGTACTCCTTTTTTTATTAGGAGTAGAAGTAGGAGGAAATCGCCAGATAGTAGAAGGACTTGCAACTTTAGGAGTAGAAGCCTTTACCATTACGCTGGCATGCGTATTGGGAAGTTGTATCTTCGCTTGGGGGCTATGGTATCTCCTGTATAAAAAGAAAGGAGGAAAAGCATGAAAGGCAGTTTGATCATTGTCGGATTTTTTGTTCTTGGAACATTATGCGGGGCTTTTCATCTCATCCCTTTCGACGTAGCACAAAGCAATATCAGCTTCTATGCCTTATGTGCATTGATGTTCAGTGTAGGCCTAAGTATCGGAAACGATCCACAGACCTTGAGAAATTTCCGTTCGCTGAATCCAAGACTGATCTTCCTGCCTGTTGCTACTATACTGGGAACCATATCGGCAGCTGCACTGGTGAGCCTCATTCTTCCCCACCGGAGTGCCGCCGACTGTATGGCAGTTGGTTCGGGCTTTGGTTATTATTCACTATCCAGCATCTTCATTACGCAATATAAAGGGCCGGAGCTAGGAACCATTGCTTTACTTTCTAACATAACCCGTGAAATAATTACTTTGTTGTGTGCCCCTCTACTGGTTCGGTGGTTCGGAAATCTGGCACCGATATCAGCAGGAGGAGCTACGACAATGGATACTACCCTGCCTATTATAACCCGTTATGCAGGTCAGCAATTTGTCGTAGTTTCCATTTTTCACGGATTCGTAACCGATTTTAGTGTACCATTTCTTGTCACCTTCTTTTGTTCCATCTAAGAAAAATACCAAATTCTATGAAGAAGCACTTTTTTTATCTAACATACATGTTTGCCCTTGCAGCTACATTGCCGGCCAATGCCGACAATGTGCCCTGGCAAAACCCACAGATAAACGAAATAAACCGTGAAGCAATGCATGCACACTTCATTCCATTCATCAATGAAGATGCAGCATTGGCACAGCAGGCATTACCTGACTTACAACGTTTCGAAATAAATTCAAAGACCGAACGACGTGTTTCACTTAACGGCACTTGGAAATTTCTTTTCTCCAAGAATAACGATGCTTGTCCTGCCGATTTTCATAAACCGGGATACAGCACACGCAAATGGAAAAACATAGAAGTACCAGGCAGTTGGGAACTTCAAGGATTTGATGCCCCCATTTATACCGACGTATCTTATCCATTCCCTTGCAATCCACCGTATGTACCAGCAGACTATAATCCGGTAGGAGCTTATGTCCGTGAATTCACAGTACCCGAAGACTGGGACGGAATGGATATCTTCCTCGACTTCGAAGGGGTAGAATCTGCATATTACTGCTGGGTAAACGGAGAACTTGCCGGATACAGCGAAGACAGCCGTCTGCCAGCTCACTTTAATGTAACCAAGTTATTAAAAAAAGGGAAAAACAAGCTGGCTGTCAAGGTATTCAGATACAGTGACGGATCTTACATGGAAGATCAGGACTACTGGAAATATAGTGGAATAGAACGAGATGTCTATTTGTATGCGCGTCCACAAAGCCGAGTAAAAGACTTCAAACTCACGACCGAACTGATCAATCAATATAAAGACGGTGATTTTGATGTAAATATCACACTGAATCAGCCTCAGCAAGGTCAGCGTGTAGAGTTCAAATTACTGGATGCAAAAGGTAATACTCTTTACACTCAGGATAAAGAAATTAAAAACAGCACCGACACATTATTGTCTGGCAAAAAACTACTTAAGGATGCTCTGGCATGGACAGCCGAAACACCTAATCTTTACACACTGGTTGTCAACACATTCGACCAGCAAGGAAAACCGATGGAATCATTTGCACATCCATTCGGATTCCGCACTGTAGAAATGAAAAACGGACAACAACTTATTAATGGTGTACCCGTATTGTTCAAAGGAGTAAACCGACACGAACACAATCCATATAAAGGACGCTCCATCGATGTCGCAAGTATGTTGACGGATATCCGGCTGATGAAGCAATTCAACATAAACGCTGTACGTAACTGCCATTATCCAGACCACTACCAATGGTATGCATTGTGCGACAAGTACGGACTATATCTGATTGGCGAAGCAAATATCGAAAGCCATGGAATGATGAGTCACAAAGATGGAACACTTGCCAATTATCCGGAATGGGAACCTGCATTCATGCAACGCATGAGCCGTATGGTTATGCGCGACCGCAACTGTACAGCTATTGTTACATGGTCATTAGGTAACGAATCAGGTTATGGTAAACATTTCGAAACAATATACGACTGGACCAAGAAAACAGATCCTACCCGTCCGGTACAATACGAAGGTGGAGGTTACGAAGCTAAAATCGGATATTTATTGCCCGATGTATCCCCGCATCTGGTCGCTCCGTCGTCACATTAATCAGCGCGATGCACGCCCGATGATTATGTGCGAATATGCTCATGCAATGGGAAACAGTGTCGGCAACCTGCAAGATTATTGGGATTTAATCTATAAGTACGACCAGTTACAAGGTGGATTTATCTGTGACTGGGTAGACCAGACATTTGCAAAGAAAGACGAAAAAGGGAAAGATATCTGGGCGTATGGAGGAGATATGGGCTATGTAGGAGTACACAACGACTCCAACTTCTGTGCCAATGGACTGATTGCAGCCGACCGTTCTTTACATCCGCATATTTATGAAGTGAAGAAGGTATATCAGTACATTCACTTCCGTCCTGTAGCCTTTACTGCCAATCGGATTAATATTACTAACTGGCATGATTTCATCGACCTATCCGGTTATCAGTTGCGCTGGACAATAGAAGCTGACGGTAAAAGCATTCAGCAGGGAGTAATGGATTTTCCACAGATACCGGCACGACAAAGCCGGGAGATCGTACTTCCTATGCAGACTATTGCCGCAAGTGAAAAAGAATATTTCTTGAAACTGGAAGCAATTACCCGCCAGGATGCTCCTATGATTCCGGCAGAACATATAGCTGCAATGGAACAGTGGCAACTGCCTGTAGAGCAAATAGCTCAAAACATAGAGCCAATTGACGGTTCACTAAGTTCGGAACGTACTCCGGAAAGCATCAGTCTGAGTGGAACTAACTTCCGTATCAGCTTCTCCACAGCCGACGGAGAAATGACGGCTTTAGAATATAACGGAAAGAATCTCATAAAAGAAGGTCTGCAAGCTAACTTCTGGCGTGGATTGACAGATAATGACGTAGCCAATGGCACTCCCGAACGTTGCAGAATCTGGAAAGAAGCAGGTAAGGATGCGAAACTGAAAGACTTGAAATTAAATGAAAGGAGCGACAAACGTCAGGCCATTGTCACTGCTACATACCGCATGGAAAAGCAAGATGCCGACCTTAATATTAATTATATAATCCGCCCTGACGGTGCAGTGAAAGTTACCATGTCATTTATCCCTGGTCAAAAACAATTACCAGAAATGCCTCGTCTGGGTATGCGTATGATTTTGCCTGCCGATTATGAAATGATGACATGGCTCGGACGCGGTCCACATGAAAACTATGCCGACCGTAAGAACAGTGCTGCAATAGGTGTCTACACTGCTAGCGTATGGGAACAGTATCATCCGTACGTACGTGCACAGGAAACAGCAAACAAATGTGATGTACGCTGGGTAGCATTACGTAGCCAGTCAGGAGAAGGTCTGCTTGTCACCGGAGAAGAACCTTTGAGTATCAGTGCATGGAACTTCCCACTTGAAGACATCGGCTATCGCCCATTCAGCGTAGAGCGTCATCATGGAGGAAGCATAGAAAAACAAGATCTGGTATGGCTGAACATCGATCACATGCAAATGGGAGTAGGTGGCGATAATACTTGGGGAGCACAGGTACATCCTGAATATACAATAACTCCTCATGCATGGCAGTACAGCTTCACCATTCAACCTCTGAATAAAGAAATGGATGCAGCCTCACAGGCTCATAAGAGATTCTTCTAAAAGAAGCGTTTTTGGTTTACATACTTAAAAACATCAATCAACAACCTTAGATTTGCATCCGAGGATTACAGATAAAATAGAAAGGATAAATTTGTAAAGCAAAGAAAGAATGCAGGAAGTGAACCGGCAATCAATACGGAAAGAACAAGTTCCATTTTCATAAGCGGACTTCCTGCTTGTTTGAATCCAGACCCGGATAGTAGGTTAACATCCATTGTTAAGGTAGTTAGGTTAAGTTCAAGCCCTTTCTTTCCTAAATCATTAAAAGACAAAAGTATGGAAAATTTTTATTTTATCGGTGTGGACGTGTCGAAAAAGAAGTTAGACTTCTGCGTGATGTTTGAAGGAAAGGTTGTGCATGAAGAAGAAACTGCCAACCATCAAAGTGCAATAATGTCGTTGCTGCATCATTTTGAAGAAGATTACGGAATAGACAACACCCGAATGCTTGTCTGTGCAGAGCACACCGGTCAATATACGTTCCCTTTGGCTTGTGCCTGTAAAACTGTAGAATGCAAGCTTTGGCTTGAAAATGCAGCGGAAATCAAATACTCCTCCGGTGTACAGAGGGGTAAGAATGACAAGGTGGATGCCAAGCGTATTGCTATCTATGCCAGCCGATTTCAGGATAAGGTGCGCTATTACGAGCATCCCACAGAGGATATTGAAAGGTTAAAACAACTTGAATCCGAACGTACTCTGTATGTGACGGATTTGGCCAAATACAAAGGACAGATGAAAGACCAGAAAGACTATATGCCAAAAGCTCTGTATGAACGCAAGATGAAGCGTTTGCAGGCATTGATGGATGACTTGAAGGAAGCCATACAAGCCATTACGGACGAGATGGATGAAGTGATAGCTTCCTGTCCTGTATTGTTCAGACAGCAAGAATTGCTGATGTCCATAGATGGCGTAGGGCGTGTGGTAGCAACCAACATGATAATCGCCACGGAAGCCTTTACCCGTTTTGATGATCCGAGGAAGTTCAATTGTTATGCCGGAGTTGCTCCATTCTCTTATTCTTCCGGAAGTTCCCAACACTCAAAAGCAAGAGTGTCGCATCGGGCAGATAAGGTGATGAAAAGACTTCTCCACTTAGCTGCCGTAGCGGTAACACACCGGGTCGGAGGCGAGCTGAAGAAGTATTACGAAAGAAAAGTCGCCGAAGGCAAGAACAAGATGTCTGTAATCAATGCGTTAAGAGTCAAAATTGTAGCCAGAATGTTTGCGGTCATCAAAAGAAACGAGAAATATAAACCTATTTTATCATAAAAAACTTGTAAAAATCATAGTAGTATGGTACAAATTCTAGTAATAGATGATGAAGAACCTATTCGTAAATTATTAGCGAGGATTATAGAATTAGAAGGTTATAAAATATCCACAGCGAGTTGTTGTAGCGATGCATTGCAACAATTACGCAAGCAACAGTATGACGTGATTCTTTGCGACGTATTCTTACCTGATGGAAATGGAGTCGATTTTATTTTTGAAATCAAAAAATATTCCAGCGATGCCGCCATAATATTATTAACCGCGCATGGAAATATTGAAGATGGTGTACAAGCTATCAAGAATGGAGCGTTTGACTACATCACCAAGGGGGATGATAACCGTAAAATTATCCCTACGATAAATCGTGCAGTCGATGAAACTGAAAAAAAGAAAGGTAAAAAAACGACCTCTATAGCATACTCTTTTGACTCTATTGTTGGAAAATCAAAAGAACTTAAACAGGCTATAACATTGGCACAGAAAGTTTCCAAAACAGATGCAGCTGTATTGCTGACCGGAGAAACAGGAACAGGAAAAGAGGTCTTTGCGCATGCCATTCATCAGACCAGCGAAAGAGCTGCACTGCCAATTGTAGATATAAACTGTTCGGCTTTTAGTAAAGACTTGCTGGAAAGCGAACTATTTGGCTATAAAGCCGGCGCTTTTACAGGTGCCTTAAAGGATAAAAAGGGACTATTTGAAGTAGCTAATCATGGGACCATTTTTTTAGATGAAATAGGAGAAATGGCTTTTGACCTCCAGGCAAGGCTTCTACGTGTTCTGGAAACTGGAGAGTATATAAAAATAGGTGACACTAAACCAACAAAAGTAGATGTCAGAATTATATCAGCCACAAACAGGGACTTAAAGAAAGAAATAGAAAATGGTAATTTCCGTGAAGATTTATATTTCCGATTATCCGTTTTTCAAATAAACTTACCTCCGCTGCGAGAGAGAAAAGACGACATTGAAAGTCTGTCATATATGTTCTTGGAGAAATTTGCCAATAAACTTAAAAAGAGAATTACAGGAATAACCCCAGAAGTGCTTAATATATTAAAAAATGCAGAGTGGAAAGGAAATGTCAGGGAACTTAGAAATGTTATAGAAAGATGTTCAATCGTATGCGAAGAGCAAATAACATTCGAAGATTTGCCTCTCGACTTACAGAAACGTAAGTCAGATGTTTCACCGATGAAAGATAGTTTTGAACTGGCGGAAATCGAACGAATGCATATTATCAAAGTATTGCAATATACCCATGGCAACAAAACAGAAACCGCGCGTCTTTTAAAAATAGGACTGGCGACTCTTTATCGTAAAATTGAAGCATATAAAATAAGTGTATAATATAAAATTAACCGTTTATAAGCATTCGTCTGATATGCTTATAAACGGTTTTATAAGAAATCATTGTTGTCCGATAAAACTTTTTAAGTCATCAATAACTTATTGATATACATAAAATTAGACATCAACTTTAACAAGGAAGCTTATTCATAAAGATAATACTGATAATCAACCTATTTAATATGTTTATCGGACACTGATAATAAGAAATAAGAATTGACAGATCTAATGATTATGCTTTCAATCGTAATGTAAAGCAACTTCCTTTTCCAACTTCACTCTCTACGGTTAAAGTGCCACCATGAGCTTCTACAAAATCCTTCGAAATTGATAATCCCAGTCCACTACCTTGAACCTTTGTACCAGGTACTCGGAAATAATGATCAAAAATACTCTGATGATAACGCGGATCTATGCCCTTACCAAAATCACGAACATACATTTCAATATAATTATCATCAGTTTGACGGACACCGATAATTATACGGCCATTTTCAGGAGAATAGCGAATCGCATTCGAAAGCAGATTGGTTAATACCCAAGCTATTTTTTCACTGTCTACAAATAATTTACCGATCTTATTTTCCGGATATTGTACTTCTATTTGTATGTTGAACTTTTCAGCTTGCACCCGATTGGCTTTTATGGCATATTCTATCAATTCTATTGGTTTTGTTATATGGGGCTTGAGCTGTAACTTTCCAGACTCAACTTGCGTCATATTAAGCAGTTCACCAGTAATATTAAGCAAACGTTCACTGTTGTCCTGAATGCTTTGCGCCAATTCTTTTTGCTCATCATTCAAATCACCTACCCTACTGTCTTCGAGCAATTGCAAACTCATCATAATTGCCGAAATAGGTGTCTTCAGCTCGTGTGATATTGTCGAAATGAAAGTGGTCTTGGCAGAATCCAGCTCCTTAAACTCTGTGATATTTTTAAGCATAATAACGTATCCCTCGTTTATAGAGCCGGAATTATTGTTTCCTGGTTTATTAATTTGCATATATTTCATCTGAAAATAGCTTTCCTTGTTGTCGGCATATATTTTTAAAGGCTCCGTTTTGCCAACTTTGTTTTCTTTTTGTGAATCCATAAGCTCACGTATGAGTCTTCTCAACAAATCATTTCTCAAGGAAATATCCTGAGCCGGTTTTTGTAAAACTTCTTCACGCTTTAGATTCAGGACATTCAAGGCCTCATCATTTATAAACAAAATGGTCAACTCATTGTTCAGACCTATAATAGGTTCTTTTACACTGTTTATAATAGTCTCCATGTAATTTTTTGCAGCTTTTATTTCTGCCAGTGTACTTGAATGATAGTCAGACAACCGTTTTGCCATTCGATTAAAATTCTCTGAAACTTCTGCAAACTCATGACTTTCTAAATTCAGGCGGCAGTCATAATTATGGTTCGCTATATCTTTTATTCCATCTATAATTTTTTTTATAGGCTTATTAAAATGGGCCGGTAGTAGTGTCAGCATGAAAATGCCTATTACAATACAAAATCCTCCTACGATTGAGATCCAAAGTAAAGCACGTTGTAAGCCCGGTCCTGCTGCAGGACTATTAGGTTCTGTAGCTGTCAAAATCTGTAAATTTACAATAGAAAGTGAAACAAGAAGTACAATCATTGCAACAAGCACTCCTATCACCATGGTTAATTTTGTCTTAATATTCATAACACATTTATTTTATTGCGGAAAGATAATCAATTTTATATCCATTTCTGAAAGACTTTTAAGAAAATACCTGTAACGATTTATTTTTAAAATCCTACCAAAGTTTAATGTTGGTTGTCCAATACAAACTGTTGTAATGTGACGCTCATGACAAACATCAATAATTGTCTGTATTATATCAGGTGATGCAACCTGTATCAATTCACCTCCCAGTTCTGTAACTAGTTTAAAATGATTTAGCAAGTGCCTCTGAACTGACAAATTTATCCTGTCCGGACTTTCAGAAGGAGTTTGAACATATAAAGCCATAAAATCAGTATTGTATCGAGATGCAAGCCGTGCAGTACGACGTATGATATGCCTTGGCGTTTTTTCATTACTGCTGATACATGCAAGGTACAATTCCCTGTGAATTGCTTTTTCTTCCGGTATTACTTCTGTCTCAACTTTCTTTTCAACCCTGAACGCTACCTCTTTAAGAGCCAATTCTCGTAATTGAAGAATGTTTTCCGTCTTGAAAAAATTACTAAGAGCTGTTTGTATTTTCTCTTTCTTATATATTTTCCCGGCTTTTAACCGATTGATAAGTTCCTCGGCTGTCAAGTCTATATTAACGACTTCATCTGCCTCCTCTAAGACCTTATCAGGGATACGTTCTTTTACTTCAATCCCGGCTATACCCTTGATATCTTCATTCAGGCTTTCAATATGTTGAATATTAACTGCTGATATAACATTAATACCGGCCTCTAAAAGATCCATTACATCTTGCCAACGCTTTTCATTCCGGCTACCATCAACATTGGTATGTGCAAGTTCATCAACTATAACAAGTTCTGGATGCAACTGAAGGATAGCATCTAAATCCATCTCTTCAAGCTCTTTACCTTTGTAGAATATTTTCTTACGAGGTATAACAGGCAACCCTTCCAACTGTGCTACGGTGCCAGGACGACCATGTGTCTCAACATAACCAATCTGTACATCAATTCCATTGTCCAACATTTCATGCGCCTCCTGCAGCATTCTGTATGTTTTACCTACACCGGCGATCATTCCAATATAGATTTTAAATACACCTCTTTGAGAGCGCTTTATCAGATTTAAGAAATGACGTACACTTTCTTCTCTATTATCCATTAAATTAATTCTATAAGTAAGTGCGAATTTATTATTTTAAATTTAAAAAGCCAATTGTTTACACTCTTGAGAAAATAGTATGGCTGTATTTATTATTGCCAAATGAGAATAGGCTTGAGGGAAATTTCCTAATAACTCTTTTGTCTCAAAATTTATATCCTCACTGAGCAGTCCTACATGATTCGTATATTTTAAGACCCAATCAAAAAGTGATCTTGCTTCATCTTTCTCTCCAATGACGAAAAGAGCCCGTATAAGCCAAAAAGTACATATTGTAAAAGCCGATGAAGGATACCCGAAATCATCATGTGTATTATATCTATACATCAATCCGTTATGCAAAAGTTCTTTGCGTATAGCTTTGACTGTTTTATGATAACGTATATCATCAGCTTTTATGAATCCATACATTTCCATAAGCAGTAGAGAAGAATCTAAATCAAAGTTCTCATATGCCTGTGAAAAACTTTGTATTTCTTCTTTCCAGCCATTTATCATTACATCATTATAAATATTCTCAGCTTCTTCCTTCCACTTTTGTGCATAACTGTATTTTCCAAGCATCTCCGCTATTTTGCATCCTCTATCCATTGCCACCCAACACATGACTTTAGAGGAAACAAAATGCTTCTCTTTACCTCTGATTTCCCATATTCCTTTATCAGGCTTATGCCAGTCTTCCGTTACTGTAGTCATGATACATCTTACCATTTCCCACATATCTTCTATTTCACTTAAAGAACCTGCCATAAGTCTATAATACTGATATATTAAATCCATAAGATACCCGAAAGAATCATTTTGTCTTTGATGATAAGCATCATTTCCCACTCTGACAGGTCTGGATTCCTTATAGCCAGACAAATGATCTAATATTATCTCTGTCAACTTACGTTCTCCGTGAATACCATACATTATTTGGAAACTATTATGCTCTGAAACAAAACAACTCTGAATAAATTTCATGAATTTGCGTGCCGCATTAGCATGTCCCGTCTTAAATAACGTTTCTATTGACATGGATGCATCCCGAAGCCAACAAAAGCGATAATCCCAATTACGGATTCCTCCTGCTTCTTCCGGAAGACTTGTTGTTAATGCAGCCAATACAGCCCCATTGTTGAATGTCATTAATTTTAGAGCTAACATACTTCGTTCTATAACATCATTATATAAATTATATTTTTTAGTTTGATTGGTCCAGTTTAACCAATAAACTAAAGTACGGCAATATTCCAGTTTTTCTCTTTCTATATCTACCGGAACAACCTTTTCATTACTTGATAATAAAAAGAATTCATCTTTCTCTAGTGTTATTGATTTACCGGAAATAACTTCCGATAATGGTAACGAGGAATAAAGATATTGCCTGTATTTATTTGCTGTAACTGAGTATGATTCTATAAATGTAGGGGTCTGATTAATAATAACGTTTCCACGTGCATAGTCTGGAGCCGGATTGTAGATAATCTTAAATTTAGGCTTACCTTTAATCCAACGTATATACCTATATACTTCAGCTGGTCTATAACTCTCTTTGTTGTCGTTTAGATGGTAACATGGCATAAAATCAACGACAGCAAAAGCATCACTACCCGCATCATATTCTGTGGAAAGGATATTTGTTTGAGGTACGTATGATTGGGTAATTTTATAATCATTCGATACTTCAAATCCAAAACAGCCACCTTTATTTTTGTCTAAAATTGCAGCAAAAACAGAAGGTGAATCAAAATATGGAAAGCAAAGCCATTCAATATAACCTTTTTCTGATACAAGAGCTGCTGTAGTGCAATTTCCTATTACACCATAATTTAAACCATTCTGCATATACTTCTTATTTATCAACAATTCTTCTTATTTTATTTAATACGGATTTTATCCTTACATTTAAATTAAATGGAGTATTATTATGCTCATTACATTTATAAGTCGCCAAAGACGAAAGAAAAGGTAGAACTTCAGTTTGGGATAGTATATTAAAGCGTGCATTGTCTGAAACATTCCCTACTTTAATCGTATAACTGCTATATGGTAGAGCTGTAAACATATCTTCGTCTGTTACATCATCACCCATTGCTAAAATGAAATCATATCTTTCATCTTGTAAAAGACGATTTATTTCTGTTCCTTTAGTACAATCAGCATGTTTGATTTCTACAACTTTATTACCTTGCATAATTTGTAGTCTCTGTTTTATGCAAATATCTACAAGAGAGTTGACAAGTTGTTTTGATCTAAGTTCTCCTAACCAATTGTCAACCTCCCTATAATGCCATACCAATGATGTATTCTTATATTCCAGCCTTGACTTAGGGGTTTTATTGACAAATAGTCTCAAGATAGATAATATACCCTCACTCCAGGTTGTTTCATTTATATTTTTATGCCATGCACCATTCTCCTTATAAAAAGCACCATGCTCAGCTGCAAAGGAAAGAGGTATTTTACCCAACCATTTCTCTAAAGTTAAATGATCACGTCCACTGTTAATAACTACATGATTGCATGGATCTTCAGTCAATGTTGTCAATAAACATATAAGTTCCTGGGTTGGAGATGCATCCTCCGGCCTATCTTTAAAGCCTACCAAGGTTCCATCATAATCTAAAATAATAAGACGTTTATGGGATAAATTATAGGCCTGCAAGATCTGCTCGGTTATTTTGGGAGTTATTTTTTTTTCAATCAGTTTCTTGTTTTTGTAAACCGTTTGCTTCCATTCATCCATAAAATCTTTAGCCCATTTGTTAACCGTTTGTTTTGAGATGATATTCTGCATATTATCAATATGTTCTTTCCTTTTGCTTTCTGTCATTGACAATGCATTATAAATAGCATCTTCAATTTGATGAATATCATTAGGGTTAACCGTCAAGGCATCATGCAATTCAACAGAAGCACCAGCCATCTCACTTAAAATTAATACTCCAGTGTTATTACGTTTAGTCGCTACATATTCTTTAGCGACTAAATTCATTCCATCACGCAGTGGAGTTACCAAAGCTATATCTGCAATATAATACAAAGCCGATAATTCTTCAAAGGAAAATCCATGATAGAAATAATTCACAGGCATCCAATCTACTGAAGAATAACGCCCATTAATGTAACCTATTTCCTTATCTATATTAGTCTTCAGTTCAGCATAACTATTTACATTATCTCTGGAAGGTACAAGTACCATTACCAATGTAACTTTGCCTCTATATTCAGGATGATGTTCCAAGAAATTTGAAAAGCCATTTAATCTATGCAATATGCCTTTACTATAATCAAGACGATCTACAGAAAGGATTAATTTTATGTTTCCATATTTTTCATGTAAATGATCTATCTTTTCATGCACTTTATCATTTAGTGATGAATTATGATAAAGATCATAATTTATTCCCATAGGGAGAGCATCAACTCTAATTATTCTATTGGATATGCGAGCTTCTTCCAAATTAAATTCAATATTAAGTACTCTTTCTGATGTACTTATAAAATGACGTACATAGTCATGTGTATGAAATCCTATAAAATCAGATCCTAATAATCCTTTAATAAGTTCTCCTCTTTCTGGTAAAATTCGAAATAGTTCATAGGATGGAAATGGTATGTGATGAAAATACCCTATATGAAGATAAGGACATTTTTCTCGTAACAACCCAGGTAATAGCATCATGTGATAGTCCTGTATCCATACCCAGTCATCTGGCTGTATTATTTTAATGGTCTCTTCACAGAACAATCTGTTTACTTCCTGATATGAAGACCAATAATCCTGTTTGTATTGTGTATATGCATAGAAATAATGGCACAAAGGCCATATGGTGCTATTACTATACCCTTCATAGTAATTTTCATATTGTTCTTCAGATAGGAAAATCGGATGAAACATCATTTCCTCAAGCTGAGAGCGAATCTCTTTTTTCTCTTCGTCATTATCAGTACATATTCCAGGCCATCCAATCCAATGCTTCTCACAGGATATTTCCAAAGAATTCAATCCGGTAGCTAATCCACCTTCACTACGAGAAAAGATCAATTGTCCGTTATTATCTTTATTTACTTTGACAGGTAAACGATTTGATATAATATACAGTTTCATATAAATTCTAAATATTAATAGTCTTTCCAAAAATGACGATTAAATAAAAGGAGCAGACCAAAAATCTCAAGTCGTCCAATAAGCATTAGAGCAGAAAGAATCCATTTTGCGGCATCAGGCAGAGAGGCCCATGAAAAAGCCGGTCCGAAAGCGCCTAACCCCGGTCCAACATTACCTATTGCAGATATAACTGTACTGAAAGATTCTGTTAAACCAACTCCAAAGCACATCAGCAATGTCCAGCCTATAAATATGCATATTAAGTATGTAACAAAAAATGTATATACTAATGCCGATGTTTGTACTGGAACTTGACCGTTATTAATATGAACTGGCAGAACAGCTCTCGAATGCAACATTTGCCTGAACTGGTTCCTTATATTCTGAAACATGATTAATAAACGTAAATCTTTAACACCTCCACTAGTTGAACCTGTACAACCACCAGATATCATGGCAAAAATGAGTAGCATCCATGTAAATGAAGGCCATAAATTATAATCGTCTGTAGCAAATCCACATGATGTATGGGTGGTAGCTACTTGGAATAAGGCTTTGCGAAATGCAGTCTCAACATCATAATAGTCTGTTATAAATAGGGCAAATGCTATTATTAGAGTCAGAACTGTTATTGATGTAAGGAACCAGTGTAATTCTCCATCCTTTAATAATTTCTTGTATTTCCCATTTAAGGCAAAATAATACAAAGAGAAATTGACTCCTGATAAAATCATAAAAATGGACACAATATATTCAATGTAAGGTGAGTTCCAATAAGTTATACTGTCCTGTTTTGTAGAAAAACCACCTGTTGCAGTTGTAGAAAAAGACTGACATAAAGCGTCAAACAAATTCATTCCACCAAACATCAATAATATGGTTTCCAGTAAAGTAAGTCCTATATAAATAAGCCACAGATAACGTGCCATAACCTTAATCTTAGGGTGGATCTTATCATGTGTTACCCCGGTTGCTTCTGATAAGAATAACTGCTGACTGCTGCCACTGAATAATGGAAGTAATGCTATAGTAAAAAGAACTATACCAAGACCTCCTATCCATTGTGTAAAGCTGCGCCAAAATAGTAGCCCATGTGGTAATGATTCTATATCACTACTGTCCCGTTAAAAATGGGAATTGGTCTTTGAAATAATTGAAATATAGTCTTTTACAAGCATTTTTAAGGTGCGACGATTTGAATTTGCTAAATTGTAGTCTATAAGATAGACTGCATATGAACAAAAACAAATATGTCTTTGCCCAATTGGTAGAATTTCTCGATAAAGACAAGTTTCGTCACTTGGTTGACAAATATAATGGCAATCGGTATGTCAAGTCATTCACGTGCTGGAACCAACTTCTTGCACTGATGTTTGGTCAGCTTAGTAATCGTGAAAGTTTACGCGATGTAGTCGTGGCGCTGGAAGCGCATCATACCAAATGCTATCATCTTGGAATAGGACGGAATCCTATTGCTAAAACGACATTTGCTTCAGCCAACCAAAATCGAGATTATCGCATCTTTGAAGACTTTGCATTCTTCATGATGGAACAGGCTCGGAAGAAACAGGCAACAGATATTTTTAAGTTGAAAGGGCATGTGTATGCTTTCGATTCTACAACAATACCTTTATGTCTGTCTATCTTCTGGTGGGCCAAGTTTCGTAAGAAGAAGGGTGGTGTAAAAACTCATGTGTTGTATGACTTGGAAACACAAGTTCCAGCATACTTCCATATCTCTACAGCATCTGTCCACGATTCAAAAGCGATGAAGTATATTCCTTATGAGCCAGGGTCTTACTATGTGTTTGACCGCGGTTACAATGCCTTCAAAGAACTATATAAGATACATTTGCACGAGTCTTTCTTTGTGGTGAGAGCCAAGAAGAATCTACAGTTTAAATGTATCCGATGGAGACGCAGATTGCCAAAGAATGTACTTACCGATTCTGTAATAGAACTTACCGACATAATCACTCGGCAGAAGTACCCTGAGCGGTTGCGCTTAGTGAAGTACAGAGACGAAAGTCAGGATAGAGAGTTTGTCTTTCTTACCAATGCTTTTCATCTCACTTCACTTGAAATCGCCGAACTGTATAAAAACCGTTGGCAGGTTGAGTTGTTCTTCAAATGGCTAAAGCAGCACCTCAAAATTAAGAAGTTTTGGGGTACTACGGAGAACGCTGTTCGAATCCAAATCAGTACTGCCATTATCAGTTATTGCCTTGTTGCTATAGTGCAACATGACATGCAGCTGAAAAGGTCAACATATGAAATTCTACAAATTCTAAGCATTTCTCTTACGGACAAAACATGCCTTAAAGAACTGTTTGAGAAGACTAATTTCAACAATGTCAAAGAACTCAATTCTTTCCTTTTTCCGGGATTGTTTGATTAATATTAATTTGTCTCGATTTTAACGGGACACTAATGATTCTATATTATTTAATATAGTAGCTCCTGTTGTTGTGAATCCTGACATCGTTTCGAAAAAAGCATCAGTTATTGATGGTATATATCCACTTAAATAGAATGGTAACATACCAAGAAGTGTAAATAATATCCAGGAAATACTTACAATACAATATCCATCACGCCTGGAAATATTGTTGCTTTTACGATTGCCAGCAAGTACCATTATCCCGCCAATACCAATATTTATCAGCATTGTCCATATAAAATAGATATAGCTGTTTTCATGATAAATCGCTGATATACCAGCACAAATAGCAAATAGTCCGGCTTCAACCAAAACCAGTATACCTAAAATATAAGAAACTTTTCTAAAATTAATTAGCCCATCTTTCATGTTTCTGAATAAAAACGAATTTGTTTGAAATGTATCTTCCATATATAACATCTTTTATAAACTTACAAGCAAAATATATGCCACAGAAATTGTAAGGTTTATAATCTACTAATTAATAAGATGTTATAAATTTACACTGTATATAAAACCATATCCCCCTTTTCATTATGAGATATATACTTTCCCATAATGAGAAGGGTGACATCGATTGTTATTATTTGTATAAAGGACTGTAATCGTCTATATTAATTTAAAATCCCAAGCTAAATCCTGCTACAAGATATGTTCTATCATAGACTGGAGCCACTATCGCTTGTACAAATACAGGAATAGAGAAATTGTCTGTTACTTTTATGTCCTTATTAGCCTTTAACGATATGTCTGTAAAAGCAGCTTTATTATGATAATATCCTTTCCAAGGTGTAAAACCTATTGCAGGAGTAAGAGTGATATCCGCTGGTAATGAGATTGGATACGAAGCATTGATATAGGTAGAACCTTGAAGTTTTCCTTCTTCGTTTTTATCAGCTCCGGCAAACATTGTACTCCATGAAAGAGTTAAAGGAAAAGACTCTCCAAAGCAATAAGCCAAGGTTCCTTCAAAAAAATGAGAATCTTTATAATGACCATAGGGCTGATTCACTCCAGACCACCAATAATCCGATACTGTCACAGAGAAATTATTTAATGAATAACTCAAATTTATATCAAACTCTTTGGCTGGTGTTTCAACATTCCATCTACTTAATGTTTGACTACCCCATACATTTATACTAAAGCCTGCATATCCCAAGGTTAAAGATGGCTGTACTGAAAAGCCTGAGTTCTGATCTGCTCCACGCCATATATAATCAGAAACAAAATCAGCCTTACCGTTAACTGTAAATTTGTCCTGAGCATAAGTCTTAGTTGGGAATAATAATATAGCTGTGCCCATAGCGACTGCTAATGTTTTTATAATCTTTCTCATAATCTATTGAAATAAAATTTTGCTTAAATATATTCTTGTTTTATTTTTGAATTACAACGTATAAGTTGTTTTTACAACTAATCCTTCTCCCGCATTTCTGCATCTACAATCTCTTGCAGACACAGAAACACATGTCAGGAGAAAAGACAGTTATAGATTTATAGATATTTACTGATTATCTGTTAACTGTTGGATTTATCTCTTCCAAAGCTACGTTCAGTTTCAACACATTAATTTTTGCAGGACCGAACAATCCAAGCAGTGGCTTTTCTATCATTTTATCAACGATAGCTTTAACATCTGATTCATTCATTCCCCTTGCATCAGCAACGCGTTTAACCTGTACATATGCACATTCAGGAGTAATATTAGGATCAAGACCAGAAGCACTTGCTGTTACCATTTCAGCAGGAACATCTTCGCGTTTTAAATAGGGATGATGAATAAGGAATGTATCAACTCTTGCTTCTACCTCTGCAAGATATTCTTCATTGGTCACCCCTTTGTTACTGCCCGCTGAACTTGTACCATCGTATCCATCGCCGGCACATGAAGGTCTGCCCCAAAAGAATACATCTTTAGTAAAGACTTGTCCTACGTTTGCTACTCCTACAACTTTACCATTAAGATTTACAGTTTCAGCATTACCTCCCTCGCCGGGTGCTGCAAACTGTGCAAAAATCCATAATACTAATATATAACATACCGAAAAAAACGCACAAAACACCAATGTGACTCGGATAGATTTCATTAAATTTTTCATAACTGTTTTTTTTGATTTTATTAGAAGAATAATCCAACAAATAAGTCTATTAATTTAATACCAACAAATGGAGCAATAATACCACCTACACCATATATAAGCAGGTTACGACGGAGTAAGGCGCTTGCCCCTATAGGTTTGTATTCAACACCTTTAAGAGCCAAAGGTATTAGGATTGGTATTATGATTGCATTAAATATGATAGCAGAAAGAATAGCACTTTCAGGACTATGTAATCCCATTATATTAAGTGCTCCCAGTTGTGGAACAGAAATCATAAACAATGCAGGAATGATAGCAAAGTATTTGGCTACATCATTTGCAATAGAGAATGTAGTAAGAGTACCACGAGTCATAAGTAACTGTTTACCTATCTCAACAATTTCAATAAGTTTTGTCGGATCATTATCCAGGTCAACCATGTTGCCGGCCTCTTTTGCCGCCTGAGTTCCACTGTTCATTGCTACACCTACATTCGCCTGTGCAAGAGCCGGAGCATCGTTTGTTCCGTCACCCATCATAGCAACTAATTTACCGGCAGCCTGTTCCTTTTTGATATAATTCATCTTATCTTCCGGTTTGGCTTCCGCTATAAAATCATCGACACCGGCTTTCTCAGCAATATACTTTGCGGTCAGAGGATTATCACCTGTAACCATTACCGTTTTCACACCCATCTTACGCAGACGTTCAAAACGTTCCTCTATGCCTGGTTTGATAATATCTTGCAGCTCAATTACACCAGCTATTTCCTTATTGACACAAACAACTAACGGAGTACCACCATTACTTGTAATTTTCTTAATTATATCTTCAGTTTCTTTAGGGAATTTGTTGCCCGCTTCGTTTACGATTCTGCGTATTGCATCAAATGCTCCTTTTCTGATTTGAGTTCCATCCTTTAAGTTTATACCTGAGCATTTTGTTTCAGCCGTAAACTTGATCATATGAGCTCCTTCTGTGTTCAAATTACGCATACGCAATCCTTGTTCACGACCTAACTCTATGATAGATTTTCCTTCCGGTGTATCATCGGAAGCAGAAGACAACATACACGCTTCTATAAAACTACGTTTATCAAAGCCTTCAACCGGGAAAAAATCTGTAGCTTTACGGTTACCGATTGTAATGGTTCCAGTCTTATCAAGCAGAAGTGTATCTACATCACCGGCCGTTTCAACAGCTTTACCTGATTTAGTAATTACATTTGCCCGTAGTGCACGGTCCATCCCGGCAATACCAATTGCAGAAAGCAAACCACCGATAGTAGTAGGTATCAGACAAACGAAAAGTGAAAGGAATGCTGCAATGGTAATAACGGTATTAGAGTAGTCTGCCATTGGCTTAAGCGTGATACAAACAACAAGGAACACCAAAGTAAATACAGCAAGAAGAATTGTAAGAGCGATTTCATTAGGTGTCTTCTGACGGCTTGCCCCTTCTACCAATGCAATCATCTTATCCAGGAAACTTTCACCCGGTTGAGTTGTTACAACTACCTTAATATGATCTGAAAGGACTTTTGTACCGCCTGTTACAGAACTCTTGTCTCCACCCGCTTCACGAATTACAGGAGCAGATTCACCAGTGATGGCACTCTCATCGATAGATGCCAGGCCCTCTATTATTTCACCGTCAGCAGGAATAACATCACCAGCTTCACACTCAAATATATCACCTTTTTTAAGCTGTGAGCTGCTTACAGTCTTTACTTTATCGTTTACAATAAGTTTTGCAGGAGTTTCTTCACGAGTCTTACGCAAACTGTCAGCCTGAGCTTTGCCTCGAGCTTCTGCAATTGCTTCTGCAAAATTAGCGAATAACAAGGTCAGGAAAAGTATTATAAATACCCACAGGTTGTAAACAAATGAACCTTGTGATGTGCTGAATGCAGAATATCCAGTAACGAACAACATAATTACAGTCGAAACTTCCACTGTAAACATAATAGGATTCTTTATCATTATATTCGGATTCAGCTTGACAAACGACTGCTTCAAACTATCTATAACCTGCTCCTTTTGAAACAATGACGTATTTTGATTCTTTGAATTCATATCTTACAATTTTTATTTATAAGTTGACAAGAATACAAGCTTTTTTAGTGCAAAAGCTCTACTTGCCAGCTCACATTTTGTTATTTAAATTACAATGAAAAATGTTCTGCAATTGTACTTAATGCTTGTGCGGGAAAAAACGACAAAGCTGCGACAATGAATATAACTGCAAATGTCATGACCCCGAATGTTACAGTATCCGTTTTAAGAGTTCCGGCACTTTCCGGTATATATTTCTTTTGTGCCAAAAGACCTGCTATTGCAACCTGCCCGATAATAGGGACGAACCGGCTCAATATTAATACAATACCACATGATACATTCCAAAACCAGGTATTATCACCAAGTCCCTCAAACCCAGAACCATTATTGGCTGCACAAGACGTAAACTCATACAACATTTCTCCCAGTCCATGAAAGCCAGGATTATTCAGCCACCCACCCTCACTTTCTACAAATGCGGGAGCATGAACATAGAGATATGCAGCAAGAGCAGTACCGACAAGTATAACGAACGGATGAAGAAGTGCAACTATCGAAGCTATTTTCATTTCTTTTGCTTCAACTTTATGACACATAAACTCCGGAGTACGTCCTACCATCAATCCACTTATGAATACTGCTATGATAATGAATGTAAAATAGTTCATCCAACCTACTCCTACCCCACCAAACCATGTATTAATTTGCATATTAAGCATTTCAATCATACCAGACAGCGGCATTGTAGAATCGTGCATACCGTTTACAGAGCCATTAGATGTAACAGTCGTAACGACACTCCAGAGACCAGTTGCACCGGCGCCAAGACGAATCTCTTTACCTTCCATAGCTCCGCCGTCCTGCGCTATACCCATTGCATCAAGTCTTGGGTTACCTCCCATCTCCTGAGATACATTGATACATACACCTATAAGGAATGCAACAAGCATCACACCATATATGCTATAACCTAATTTTCTACGCTCCACATAGAAACCAAATGCAAATACCATTGCCATAGGAATAATAAGAATGGAGCAACACTCTGTCATGTTAGATAAATAAGTAGGATTTTCCAACGGATGTGAAGAGTTGACACCATAATATCCCCCACCATTCGTTCCGAGCTGCTTGATAGGAACAACAGCTGCAGCAGGTCCCTGCGATATAGTCTGAGAATTACCTTCGAGAGTAGTTATTTCCATTTTGCCATCAAATCCCATAGGAATTCCCTGTGTTATAAGGATAAAACCAACCACAAGCGATAATGGAAGAAGGATACGTGTACAGCTCAGCACAAGATACTTCCAAAAGTTACCTATCGTTTGGGTTGTTTTTTCACCGAGAGCTTTCATGATGCCTGCCATCGCAGCCATACCAGTAGCTGCTGTAATAAATTGGAATAACATAATGACAAACAATTGGGTGAAGTATGTAAGATTGGTTTCACCACTATAATGTTGTTCATTACAGTTTACCATAAAAGAAATGCAAGTATTGAAAGCCTGATGTGCCGTTTGTCCGATGTTTCCATCCGGATTTAAAGGCAAGCAACCTTGCACGACAAGTAAAATTATACCCCATACAAACCAAAATGCATTAACTACAAGCAAAGCTCTCAAAAATTGTTTCCAGTTCATTTCTTCTTCCGGATTGATTCCTGAAAGCCGGAAGATTAAATTTTCTACTGGTTTCATGAAATCACTCCAAACCTTTTTTCCCTTGTAAACTTTTGCAATATATTTTCCTAATGGATAGCTTAATGCCACCATTAAAACGATTTGCGCTATGACACCTAATATTTCTGTATTCATACTTTAATTATTTTTTAGTAGACAGTTGCAATACACTGTCAATTCATTATTTAGAAATTTTCCGGTTTAACCAAGACATACATCAAATAGCCAAACATGATAAGGCTCACAATAAATAATACCGTATACATAAATCTTTTCTCCTTTTCATCTTAAATGTTTTCAAACCAATCAATACATTTCTCAAATAACCAAAAGCAGCTCATACCTATCAGCATGCAGACTACAAAACCAATTGTAAATAGTTCCATCATTTTTTATGTTTAAAATTCATTCTTAGCAATACAACAGGTATGCCAAAGGAGGAATAACTTACATAATAATCTATATATCAATGTATTAATGAAATAAAACCAGATACAAAATACTATTCCAACTTTCTCAATTTGATAAATTGATCTTATTATTGTGATATGATACCTAATACTCAGACTGATAGAAATGACAAAGAAGAGCACATTAAACGGATGTTATCAATGGAGAAAAAATAACGCCGTCAGAAAGTATGAACTGCACTTCTGTGTAGCAAGAACTTTCTAACGGCTTTATTTATTTTTATATAAGATATATCTGCCTTTAATATATACCAACCTGACTATATATTGAGAGTGATAGATTCGCTGATATGTTCATTATATTTATTACATTGTACTTTTCAAACCAAATATTATTGAGAATCAATATCTTTTATGTAAAAGGAATTAGAAGACATACTAAAATTCTACGAC
>OGOS01000836.1_pt1 | contig 22812 bp, 21 predicted proteins | sample 1552701 | NCBI WGS metagenome assembly OGOS01 (sample SAMEA2580128, study PRJEB22360) | human gut metagenome | biome: human gut; feature: human-associated habitat; material: faeces | place: Denmark | collected 2008/2010
GTGGGCATCGGCGGCGGCTTCCTCATGACGCCGCTGTTCGTGGTGCTGCTGGGCCTGTCCATGAAGCATGCATCCGGCACGTCGCTACTGGCCATTGCCATCCTGTCCATTCCGGGCGCTATCGAGCAGATCGTGATGGGCAACGTGGTGGTCTGGCTGGGACTCGCCATTGCGGCGGGCTCTATACCTGGGGCCGTGATCGGCGCGAAGCTGATCAAGCGCGTCTCCGAGCGCCATCTGCGCTTCGGGTTCGGCATCATCCTGGGCGTGGCGGCCATCGGCATGGCGCTGCGGGAAGCGGGATTCTAGCCGGCATCTCCCGCCGGTCCGCCATCTCCTTGGCCACCCGTTGCCATGCGGGCGACACATTGCCGGCTTCCATCTGAACAGATGGTTGCAAACCGTCATTGTTGCGCGGTTGGGGAAGCAACAAACGCAAGGGAATGCCTGGAGGACCACAGTAACAGCTACGAAAAATCGGCGAATGCCGCTATAATTCGGTAGTTGTCCTAATGAAAGGATTCTGCCGTATGGCAAGGAAACATAACGGATGGCAAATATCCGCAGCCGTGATTCTGTTCATCATCGCGGTCGTAGCCGCCGGCTTGCTTATGTGGTGCCTGTTGGAGGGCCGTCGCAACGTGCCCCTCATCCTCATGGGTGTGGCTGTTCTGGCGTTCTCCGTGTTCGGCGCCTTCTGGTACATCGCCGGGCCCGACCGCATCAAGGCGAAGAACACCAGCCGCATGCTGACGCTGGCGAACCAGATGCTGGGGGCCATGGAGGGCGAGGGCCTGACGGCGAACTCCGCACAGCGGATCTGCGAGCTGCTGCTGCCGAACACACGCGGCGTTGCCGTGGCCATCACGGACCGCACCACCATTTTGGGATACGTGGGCGTGTCCGAGGACGGCAACCCCAGCGGCCTGCCCATCCGCACGCTGGCCACGAAGGACACGCTGGAAGACGGCGCCACGCGCGTCATGCTGTCCGCGCAGGAGATTGGCTTCAAGGACGAGGTGAAGGCCATCCAGGCCGCCATCATCTCGCCGCTTGTCATGTCGAACAAGGTGGTGGGCACGCTGAAGTTCTATTACGCGCACCCCCACTTCATCAACGACACGGAGAAATCCATCGCAGAGGGCTTCGCCAGTATCCTGTCCACGCAGATTGCCGCCGCTGCTATGGAGCAGCAGCGCAAGCTGGCCACGTCCATGGAACTGCGCGCCCTGCAGACGCAGATCAACCCGCACTTCCTGTTCAACACGCTGAACACCATCGCGGCGTTCATCCGCATGGACCCCGACAAGGCCCGCGTGCTGCTGCGCGAGTTCGCCACGTTCTATCGCAAGACGCTGGAGAACGAAGGCGACCTGATAGAGCTATCGAAGGAAGTGGAGCAGACGCAGCGCTACTTCACATTCGAGCTGGCACGCTTCGGTGAGGACATGCTGGAGCTTGACGTGGACATTCCGGAAGAGGCGGAGGACATCCTCATCCCTGCGTTCATGGTCCAACCTATCGTAGAGAATTCTGTGCAGCATGCGCGCCCTGCCGACCGCAAGCTGACTGTGAAGGTGCAGGCGCACCTGGAGGGCGACGACCTTTACATCGTCGTGAGCGACAACGGCGTTGGCATGAGCGAGGAAGTGCGCCGCAACATCATGCATGCGAAGTCCGACACCGGATTGGGCATTGCCATCCGCAATATCAAAGAGCGTGTGACCGGGTATTTCGGTCCGGACAGCTCCATGGATTTCGAAAGCACGCTGGGCAAGGGGACGGTGGTGACGCTATTCCTGAAAGACGCTGCTTCGAAGGAACGTGAATAATACGCGACTCCTGACATGTTGGGTTATAATCGAATGTGATTCAAATACGAGTTTTTAACAAGGAGAGTCAATGCTGCCAAAAGCAATGATCGTCGACGACGAGGCTCCCGCCCGTTCGGAGCTCAAGTACCTCCTCGACGAACTGGGACAGACCGAGGTCGTGTCCGAAGCAGCAAGTGTTCGCGAAGCGGTTGAGAAGCTGAAGGAATACCCGTGCGACGTCATGTTCCTGGATGTGAACATGCCGGAGGCCACGGGCATGCAGCTGGCAGAGGCCCTGCAGCACCTGAAGTATCCGCCCGCCGTTGTCTTCGTCACGGCATACAGCGAATTCGCGCTGGATGCATTCAAAGTGCACGCCATCGACTACCTTATCAAGCCGGTGGAGAAGGACAGCCTGGCCCAGGCCGTGGCACGCGTCCGCGAGCATATTGCGCTGCACAACCGCGCTCAGCGTGCCGAGCGCATCCCGGTGGAAAAGGCGGGCAAGAAGATCCTGATCAACATCGATTCCATCCGCTATATCATGGCGCGCGACGACTACGCATACCTGCAGACGGACACGGATCGCTACTTCTCCACGGTCAGCTTGGCCCAGCTGGAGAAGCGCCTGGACGGCCACGGGTTCTTCCGCGTGCATCGCGGCTATCTGGTGAATCTGGAGCACGTCAAGGAAGTGGAATCCGTTCCTGGCGGCACGCTGCTGTTGACGCTGGACGGCACGGATGACAAGATCCCCGTGTCGCGTCGCCGCGTTTCCAGCCTGAAGAAGGCGCTGCAGCTCTAGCATCCGCTGTGCGGCTGCTTACCACAAACCGAATGGGCGAAACCGGCTGCGAGAGCGGCCGGTTTCTCGTAGCATGGCCTATCAGTTCTTGCGGAGGCCGTTCGGTTCCCGACACTGTCATCTCCACTGAAGGGGAGGTCGTATGCGCTCTGCATTGCTCATCGAAGTAAACGGCATCGTCCAAGGCGTGGGTTTCCGCCCGTTCGTGTACCGCCTGGCGCGCCGCTACCTGATCACTGGCTGGGTGCTGAACGCCGCGGACGGCGTGAAGATCCATGCGGAAGGCGAAGAGAACCTGCTGGACGAATTCGTGATGGAGATCCACGACCATGCGCCCGCCGCCGCGAAGGTGGAGAGCATCAAGCTCACGGAGGTGCCGCTGGAGCCGTTCGACGACTTCCGCATCGTGACATCGGACGACGCCGAGGCGGGCGAGACCACACTGGTCTCGCCCGATCTGGCCACGTGCGACGATTGCGTCCGCGAGCTGTTCGACCCGGAGAACCGCCGCTACCATTACCCGTTCATCAACTGCACGAACTGCGGTCCGCGCTTCACGATCATCGATGGGCTGCCCTACGACCGCCCGCGCACGTCCATGGCGCCGTTCGCCATGTGCGATGACTGTGCGCGCGAATATGCCGACCCGGCGGACCGCCGTTTCCACGCACAGCCGGATGCATGCTTTTCGTGCGGCCCGCATATCAACTGGAGCGTTTCCGGTTTCGACGACGTGGAGTGGGGCCTGACACGCGAGCAATCCGACGCCATCATCGCCCGCGCCGCGCAGTGGCTGCGCGACGGCCGCATCCTTGCCGTGAAGGGCCTGGGCGGATTCCATCTGGTGTGCGATGCCGAGAATCCGCAGGCCATTGCCGCGTTGCGCGAACGGAAGCACCGCGAGGGCAAGGCGTTCGCCTGCATGGCGGCGGACGTGGACGGCGTGCGCGGGCGCTGCCGGGTGAGTGCGGCGGAGGAGCGCCTGCTGAAGTCGCCGGCGCGTCCCATTGTGCTGTTGCGCAAGCTGCCTGGCGCGCAGTTCGCGGCAGGGCTGGCGGACCGCCTTCCGGAGTTGGGTGTCATGCTGCCCGCCACGCCCCTGCAGCATCTGCTGGTGCGCGCGTTCGGTGGCCTGCTGGTCATGACGTCCGGCAACTTGCATGACGAGCCCATCCAGACGGACGACGCCGCGGCGCGCAAGGCGCTGGCGAACGTGGCGGATGCGTTCGTGGGGAACGACCGCGCCATCCGCGCGCGCTACGACGACTCCGTCATGCGCGTGCTGGACATCGGCGACTCGGAGAGCGCAGCGCAACCCGGAGGCGATTCGGCGGCGCCGGAGGACGATCGGACCGTGGTGCAGTGCATCCGCCGTGCGCGCGGCCTGGCGCCGCAGCCCCTGCCGCTGCCCCAAGCCGTGCGTGCCGCCGGCGATGCAGCGCGTCCCGTGGTGTTCGCCACCGGCCCGGAGCAGAAGAGCACGTTCTGCTTCGCTCGGCAGGAGGACGCGTTTGTGAGCCAGCATATCGGCGACTTGGAGAACGCGGCGGCATTCGATGCGTGGCTGGAGGCGAAGGGCACGTACGAGCGCCTGTTCGACCTGAAGGCGGGCCAGCTTGCGGCAGACCGCCACCCGGAGTACCTGTCCACGAAGTGGGCCGTGCGCGAGCAGGATGAGAACGGCACGCCGCTGCAGCAGGTGCAGCACCACCACGCGCACGTGGTATCCGCCATGGCCGAGAACGGCCTGGAGGGGCCGGTGTGTGGCATCGCGTTCGACGGCACGGGCTACGGCGAGGACGGCGCCATCTGGGGCGGCGAGGTGCTGCTGTCGAACCTGCGCACGTTCGAACGGTTCGCGAACTTCGGCTACGTGCCCATGCCGGGCGGCGCGGCGTGCGTCAAGCATCCGCTGCGCATGGCGTACGGCATGCTGTGGCAGTTCGATCTGCTGGAGCATCCGGCGGCGGTGCAGGCGCTTCGGGAGCTGGGCCCGCAGGCCGACATATGTGGCCAGATGATCGACCGCGGCCTGAACACGCCGCTGACGTCGTCTGTCGGACGCCTGTTCGACGCCGCTTCCGCACTGCTGGGCGTATGCCCGCATCCCAGCTACGAAGGCGAAGGCGCCGTGCTGCTGGAGGCGGCCCTGGGCGAAGAGGCGGACGACGGCCCGCGTGAGGCTGCAGCGCTGGACGACGCCTCCGTTGCGCGCTACCGCATCGGCGTGCTGAAGAACACGGCCACCAGCCAGAGCACGGCGCTGGACACGTCCGTGGTGCTGCTGGATGCCGCGGGCACGTTCCGCGCGCTGCTGGACGACATGCAGGCGGGCGTGCCGGTGCCGGTCATCGCGCTGCGCTTTCACCATGCGTTCGCGGAGGTCGTGCTGCAGGCCGCGTCGCTGGTGCAGGCCGTGTACGGCATCCGCACCGTGGTGCTGGCCGGCGGCGTGTTCATGAACCGCTACCTTGTGGAGCACGCGCTGGCTGACTTGGCCGCTGCTGGTTTCACCGTCGCCATCAACCGCGATCTGCCTCCCAACGACGGTTGCATCAGCCTGGGCCAAGCCGTGGTGGCTTCCGCTCGTTCGGGCGAGTAGGGCGCCTCTCGAAACCTCGCCGACTTCCTTGGGCGAACCTGCGACAATGGGGCATTGAGAGACGAATCGAAGGAGCGGCGGGCCGCCGGCAATCCGGTTACGGCCCGGGAAACGGAAAGAGGTAACCCTATGTGTTTGGCAATCCCCGGTAAGGTGGTTGAACGCGAAGAAGGCAATCTGGCAACGGTGGACATCCTGGGTGTCACGCGCGAGGTGTCGCTGGATCTGACGCCGTCCGCAAAGCCGGGCGACTACGTGCTGATTCACGCCGGCTTCGCCATCGAGGTCGTGGACCCGGAGTATGCCCAGGAGACCATCGACTTGATCAAGGAAATGCCCGAGCTTGCGGACATTGCATCGTAGGAGCGCTTCCATGGACCTTGATCTGAAGAGCTTCCGCGATCCTGCGCTTGCGAAGGGCCTCGTGGAATCCATCCATGCGTGGGCGCCCGAGAAACCCGTGCGCCTGATGGAGGTGTGCGGCACGCATACCGTGTCCATTGCCCGCAACGGCATCCGCAACCTGATGCCCGATACGGTGGAGTTGGCAAGCGGCCCGGGCTGCCCGGTCTGCGTCACGTCGAACAAGGACATCGACACCGTCATTGCGCTGTGCCGCATTCCCGACGTCATCATCACCACGTTCGGCGACATGACACGCGTGCCGGGCTCCACGTCCAGCCTGCTGAAGGAGCAGGCGGCCGGTCGCGATGTGCGCATCTGCTATTCGCCGCTGGACGCGCTGAACATCGCCCAGGAGAACCCCGACCGCGAAGTGGTGTTCGTGGGCGTGGGCTTCGAGACCACTACGCCGGCCGTGGCTATGGCCATCAAACGGGCGAAGGCCATGGGCCTGAAGAATTTCACGGTGTTCGTGGCGCACAAGAACATGCCCGGCGCCATCGAGGCCATCGTGTCCGACCCGAAGCTGAACGTGGGCGCGCTGATCTTGCCCGGCCATGTGAGCACCATCATCGGAGCGGAGCCGTACGAGTTCCTGGCGCAGAAGTACCATATCCCGGGCGTCATCACTGGCTTCGAGCCGAACGACATCCTGGAGGGCATCGCCATGATCCTGCGCCAGATCCACGAAGGGCGCGCGGAGATCGAGATTGCCTACAAGCGCGGCGTCATGCGCCAGGGTAACCCGGCGGCTATGGCCGTCATCAACGAGGTGTTCGATACGTGCACGGCCACGTGGCGCGGCCTAGGGGACATCCCGGGATCGGGCTACTGCATCCGCCCGGAATACGCGGAGTTTGACGCCGTGACCCGCTTCCACCCGGACGTGGAGCCCACCATCGAGCACAAGGCCTGCCGTTGCGGCGACGTGCTGCGCGCCGTCATGCGCCCGGATGAATGCCCGCTGTTCCGCACGGTCTGCACGCCCGAGAACCCGGTGGGTCCGTGCATGGTGTCGTCCGAAGGCTCGTGCGCGGCGTATTACCGCTATTACTAACGGCTTGCCCGGGGGTATCCCGCGGCTTTCCCTGCAAGCAGGCAGTCCGCCCCTGCCGGGCGGGCTGCTTTTTTCTTCACGCCCAAAGCGACATTCCCGCGTTGGGCGTAAATTTTCTATGCAATTCAAATATGTGACCATTTTTCTCACATATCCCGCCACAATTCCTCCACATCCCTGCTAGACTGAGACCATGGCTTGCGGCACCGGCCGCAGGCAATGGACTTAAGGAGGGTGGGACGATGGAAGCATTACTGGGCGCTGTCGATGCATCGCGTATCCAATTCGCGCTCACGGTCTTGTTCCATTTCGTGTTCGTGCCCCTGTCCATCGGGCTTGGCCTGATCGTGGCCATTTTCGAGACTAAGTACTACCGCTCGCGTAAACCCGAGGACAAGGCGGCGTCGAATCTGTGGATCAAGATCTTCACCACGACGTTCGTCATCGGCGTGGCATCCGGCATCACAATGGAGTTCTCGTTCGGCACGAACTGGGCGAATTATTCGCGGTTCGTCGGCGACATCTTCGGTGCGCCCCTGGCGGCCGAGGCGCTGTTTGCGTTCTTCCTGGAATCGACGTTCTTGGGCATCCTGCTGTTCGGACGGCATAAGGTGAAGCCGAAAACGTACATGATCTCCAGCTGGGTCGTGTTCGGCGGGTCGCTGCTGTCCGCGCTGTGGATTCTGATTGCGAATTCCTGGATGCAGACGCCGGCGGGCGCGGAGCTGTCCGCGGATGGCGTGAAGGCCACGCTGACGAACTTCTTCGAGGCGGCGTTCAACTCGTCGCTGTTAGCGCGCTACACGCACACGATAGATGCGCTGCTGATCATGGGCGCGTTCGTGGCCATGGCCATCGGCGCGTACTATCTGCTGAAGAACCGCCATACGGACTTCGCCATGAAGACGCTGCGCGTCGGCAGCGCCGTGGCGCTGGTGACGACGTGCTGCATGCTCGTCTTCGCGCATATGACGGCCGTGGGCGTGTCCGAAGAGCAGCCCACGAAGCTGGCCATGATGGAAGGCGCCTACGATTCCGGGGCCATGCCGCTGTACCTGATTGGCTACGTGGACGAGGACACGCAGACCGTCGTGGCACCCGTCGCTATCCCCGGCGGTACGAGCTTCCTGGCATCGAACAACTTCGATACCGTGTACCCGGGTATGAACCAGCTGGCGGCTTCCGATAAATACCGCGCGTTCGACGTGGACTCCGCGCCGGTGAACCTGGTGTTCGTGAACTACCACACCATGGTGGCGTGCTTCGGCATCATCGCGCTGATCATGCTGCTGGCGCTGATATTCACGCGCGGCAAGGAGAAGATTCGCAACATGCGTTGGCTGCAGCGGCTGCTGGTGGTTTCCCCGTTGGTGCCGCTGATCGCCATCGAATGCGGCTGGGTCACCGCGGAAGTGGGACGCCAGCCTTGGGTGGTCTATCCGGCCACTAGCGGTCCGGACGGCATCGAGCTGTTGACGGACCAGGCCATCTCGTTCAGCGTCAGCGTGCCGGAGCTGATCACCACGATCGTCATTTTCTCGGTGATCTACCTGCTGCTGCTGGTTGCCTGGGCGCGCATGGTGGGCAATTACATCAAGAAGGGCCCGCAGCTTGACCCGGAGGATGCCGACGGCGCTCAGGCCAACGGCGCGCCTACGGTGCCTGCCGCGGCGGATGCTGCTGCGACGGCAACTGCCGCAGGCGCGGCGGCCAAAGGCGGCGAAGGGAGCGTGGCATGATGACGACATTCGGTATCTTGTGGTTCTTCCTGGTATTCCTGCTGATTGCCCTGTATTTCGTGCTGGATGGCTTCGACTTGGGCGCCGGCGTGCTGTCGCCGTTCGTGGCGAAGGATGACGGCGAGAAGGCGCTGCTGCGCCGCGCCATCGGCCCGGTGTGGGACGGCAACGAGGTATGGCTGCTCACGGCCGGCGGCGCGCTGTTCGCAGCGTTCGCCCCCGCGTACGCCACCACGTTCTCTGGCTTCTACCTGGCTGTCATGCTGGTGCTGTTCGGCCTGATCCTGCGTGCCGTGGCCATTGAGTACGCCGACCACGACCCGAAGCCCGGTTGGCGCAAGCTGTGGAACGCGCTGTTCTTCGTGGGGTCGCTGCTGCCGGCGCTGCTGCTGGGCGTTGCCGTGGGCAACATCTTCTTCGGCATTCCCATGAATGCGAACGGCGACTACTGCGGTGTGCCGCTGCTGGGCCTGATCAGCGTGCCCACGCTGCTGTGCGGCGTGCTGGGCCTGGTGCTTTGCCTGCTGCAGGGCGCCTGGTGGCTGTCTGCGAAGACGCCGGCCGATAGTGCGCTGCGCGAGCGCTGCGCGAATCTGCGCATGCCGCTGATGGCTGCTGCCTTGGTTGTGTTCGCGCTGCTGACGGTGTTCGCCGCCGGACGCTTCGACGTGATGTATGCCGGCCTGGCACCGGTGCGCGTCATTGCCGCCGTGCTGTTCGTAGTGCTGCTGGTAGCGGCGCCGTTCGCGACACGGGGCAACAAGGACCGCGATATGGCGGGTTTCCTGATGACGTCGCTTTCCCTGGTCATGCTCATCGCGCTGCTTGCCACCAGCATGTTCCCCACGCTGGTGTTCTCGAACGGCGTCGGCGCGGATATCACCATCGCCACGGCCGCATCCACGGATACGGCGCTCCAGGCCATGACGGTCATCGCCGGCATCGGCGTGCCGCTCGTGCTTATCTGGCACGTCATCGTGTACCGCACGTTCCGCGGCCGCATCGCCGCGAAATAGCCGCAATCCGCACGGGCTCCGCTTTTCCGCGAAGCCCCGGATTCACGCCTGCCCGTCAGCGTTCGTCACGCGTTGACGGGCGGGTAACGTTTGCACGTGGTATTTCAGGCGGGCCGTACAATATACGTTTGCCGATGCCCTGCGTTTCGGCAAGTATTTCGCCCGCCTCGCCGCGGGCGCAACGTGTATCAATCGCGCCCGATGGAGCGGCAAGTGGCCTCAGCGGAAAAATTCTATCGTAGCAGCAACGGCATCATCGGTGGTGTCTGCGCCGGCGTGGCCGAGCACTACGACACGGACGTGCTGCTCATCCGCCTGCTGTTCGTGCTGCTGCTGGCCGCGTCGCTGGGGCTGTTCGGCATCGTGTACTTGTTCCTAATGCTGCGGTGGCCCAGCAAGGCCCCGGGCGGATTGCTGTATGAGGTGAAGCCGCATGCCGTGGATTCCACGGCGTTCGGATCGCTGTCCGAAGAGGCTATCAGCCGCATGAAGAACGTCGGCTGCCGCCGGCGCGACGATGCGCCGCTCAGCGTGGGCCATACGCCGCCGGTGCCGCCGCAGAGCTTCGTGGCGCTGTACGGCACGGAATCCGCGCCGTACTTCCGCTACCGCCGAGATGCCCGCAAGCGCCAGGACGCGCGCCTTGACACGGAGCAGGCGCGGCAGGAGACGCGTGGGGATCGGCGCCGTTCGGCGGTCCGCATATCCTTCCTGCTCATTGCCGCGGTCTTCCTGCTCACTGTGCTCATCGACTTCCTGGCCAGCCGCCTTATCATGCCCCTTGATCCCATGGCGTGCCTGCCGAGCTTCTTCGTCATCCTGGGCATCTGCCTCATACTGGTTCCCTCGAAGGACGTTCCCGTCGTGAATCGCGTGGCCGTCGGCATTGCGCTGGCGGTGCTGGGCGTGTTCGGGCTGGACGTCTCGTGCGGCGTCCTCTCTGGCAACATGTTGCAGCAGCCGCCGGTCATTGTGACAACGGCGGCCTTGATCGGCATCGGCGTGCCGTCGTGCTTTCTCCGCTACCCGTGGACTGCGGCGTTGACGCTGTTTGCGGCAGTCGCGTTTGCCATAACGGTATTCCTGGTGTATCCCGAGCCCGGCATACTGGATACCATCTCGGTGTGGCTCCCGGGCCTTGGATGGCAGTCATTCGACGTGAATCCCTGGTTGCGCTAGCCCGGGCGCCTTCTGCCGGGGCGTATACTGTTTCCCCAAAAGGAGGATGCATGGCAGATATCATCATCGTCGGATGTGGCCGGGTGGGTTCGCAGTTGGCGAATATGCTTTCCCGGAGCGACAACAACGTGACGGTCATCGACCGCGAGGCATCGTCGTTCGCGAACCTGGGCCGCGACTTCAACGGCGCCACCATCCAGGGCGTGGGCTTCGACGAGGACGTGCTGGTGCGCGCCGGCATCGAGGACTGCGACGTGGTGGCGTCCGTGACGCAGCTGGACAACACGAACCTGATGGTGGCCGAAGTGGCGGACAAGCTGTACCACGTGCCGCATGTGGTGGCCCGCATGCACAACCCTAGCCACGAGCGCGCGTTCTCGCTGTTGGGCATCGACTTCGCCTGCGGCACCACGCTGGTGGCCGAGGCCATCTACAGCAAGATTATCGCCGGGAACGACTACCATATGCAGACGTTCGGCGACTGCGAGGTCATTCGCTGCACGCTGGACCTTCATGCGCCTCAGCGCAATTCCATCCGCGTATCGCAGCTGGAGCGTCCGCACGGCATCCGCGTCATCGCGTTCGAGCGCGCGGACGGGTCGGTAAGCTCCATTCCCACCGCGGACAGCATCCTGTATCACGGCGATACCATCCTGGTGTGCCTGCGCAAGGAATTCCTGCCGGCATTCCAGCAGTACATCCTGGATTAGGGGGCGGCAATGTACATCGTCATCGTCGGTGCCGGCAAGGTAGGCGAATACCTGGCGCGCACCACGTTGGAGGAAGGGCACGAAGTGGTGCTCATCGAGCGCGATCCCGAACGCGCGGACGAGATGGCCGTGGGCCTGCGCGGGCGCATCCTGGTGCTGTGCGGCGACGGCTGCGACTCGCGCATGCTGGAAGATGCGGACATCGGCCGCGCAGACGTATTCGTGGCGGCAACGGGCCACGATGACAGCAACCTGGTTGCGTGCGAGATCTCCTCGCGTGTCTACAATGCGAAGCGCTGCATTGCCCGCGTGAACAGCCCGAAGAATCTGCGCATCTTCCGCAAACTGGGAATCGAATCCGTGTCCTCCACCACGCTTATCGCCCGGTTGATCGAAGAGGAGGCCACGCTGGGCAGCATGAACGCCGTGTCCACGTTGACGCAGGGCAACATCGGCCTGTTCGAAACGGCGATGCCTCCAGCAAAGGGGCGCCGCAATCCCATGATGGGAATGGCCGTCCAGGACATCCGGCTGCCGGAAGGCGCGCTCATCGTGGCCGTGGTGCGCGAAGAGGGGCCGGAGATCGTTTCCGGCGATACGCTGGTGCGCGCGGGCGAGAACGTCATCGTGGCGGCGGATACGGACCGGTTCCGCGATGTTCGTTCGGCATTGAAGAACCGTTGACGGCCGCAATACGGCAAACAGGCGGTACTATCGAATAAGTCGGCTGCATGAATGGGGGAGTTCACCCCTGGGTAGAACGCAGACGGCCCGTTGCGGGGCCTGCACGGTGCGGCCGCGGCAGCGGTCTTGGAACGAGAAAGGGAAGCGATGATTCCACGGTATACGCGTCCGGCTATGGGCAAGATCTGGACCAATGAGAACAAATACTCCATTTGGCAGGAGATCGAGGTGCTGGCGTGCGAGGCACAAGCCGAACTGGGCAACATCGGTATCACGAAAGATGATGCCGCTTGGATCCGCAAGTACGCCGACTTCGACGCAGATCGCGTGGACGAGATCGAGAAGGTCACGAACCACGACGTCATCGCGTTCCTGACCTGCATGGGCGAGTACATTGACGCCGAGGTGCCCGAAGGCAAGGAGAAACCCAGCCGGTGGGTGCATTATGGCATGACGTCGTCCGACCTGGGCGATACGGCGCTGTGCTATCAGATTACCCAGGCCATCGACATCCTGCTGGACGACGTGAAGCAGTTGGGCGAGATCTGCAAGCGTCGCGCCTTCGAATTCCAGAACACGCTGTGCGTCGGTCGCACACATGGCATTCATGCCGAACCCATGACGTTCGGCATGAAGTTCGGCATGTGGGCTCAGGCGCTGAAGCGCTCGCAGGTTCGCCTTCAGCATGCGCGCGAGGGCATTGCCGTGGGCGCCATCAGCGGCGCGGTGGGAACGTATTCCAGCATCGACCCGTACGTGGAGCAGTACGTATGCGAGAAGCTGGGTCTGACGCCCGACCCGCTGTCCACACAGGTGGTGTGCCGCGACCGCCACGCCGAGGTGTTCTCGGCCATGGCAACGTGTGCCGCAACGCTGGAGCAGATTGCGTTGCAGGTGCGCTTGCTGCAGGAGACGGACGTTATCGAGGCGGAGGAGCCGTTCAAGAAGGGCCAGAAGGGCTCTTCGGCCATGCCGCATAAGCGCAACCCCATCACGGCGGAGCGCGTGTGCGGCCTTGCACGTGTGATCAAGGCGAATGCCCAGGTGGGTTATGACGACGTGGCGCTGTGGTTCGAGCGCGACATCAGCCATTCCGGCGCCGAGCGCACGGCGCTGGCGGATAGCTTCATTGCCTTGGACTACATTTACGGCAAGATGATCTGGATTCTGGACGGCTTGCAGACGTATCCGGCGTCCATGATGCGGAACCTGAACAAGACGCGTGGTCTGATTTATTCCAGCAAGGTATTGCTGGCGCTGGTGAACACCGGCATCACGCGCGAGGCGGCGTATGCCATCGTGCAGCGCAACGCTATGGCCACGTGGCATGACATCCAGCAGGGTGTGGATGGCCCCACGTATCGCGAGCGCCTTGAGGCCGACCCGGAGGTGACGCTGACGCAGGAGCAGCTGGACACCATCTTCGACCCGTGGGATTTCCTGACGCGCAAGGACCTGGTGTTCGATCGCCTGGAGCAGCTGGAGTTCTAATTCGCCGGTATCTTTGTTGCGAAGTACGAAGCGGCCGCGACGTTTTCATGACGTCGCGGCCGCTTTTCACGTTGCGGGTGTGTTCAGAGATTGGCGTCCGCTCAAAGAGCGGGTCGCAAAGGGCGTGCTACTTGTTCACGCGCCAGATGCGCACCATGCAGTATGTGGCCTGCTCCGTGGAACTGGTGGCGCCGGTTTGCTGAGCCTCCGTGTTGTCCACGTTCTGGAACGTGACCACGGATTTGTGCACGCCTTCACTGGCAAGGCATTCGCCGTAGTTCTGAGCGCCGTTTTCCAGCGAGTACGTGAAGTACGACTTGTCGTTGAAGTTGATACCGCAGACGGCTGTGGTGGACTTCACCATCAAACGATCGCCGCACCAGCAGGCGGACTGCGTGGGCGTGCGGCCGAAGCGGAACCAGTTCACGCTGCTGTAGTTGCCGTTCGGGTTCTCCGTGGGGGCGTATGTGCCCAGCTGCGAGATGCCGTCGCCGTAACTGTAGATGTCCGCGAACGCGAACGTGAAGCCCGTGGTGCCGTACCCCACGCACGTGGGCGTCATGGAGCTGGGAAGCGTCAGTGCGTCCAGCACCTTGCCCGTGGCATCGATGAGCGTCAGCTGGCGGTACGACGACGTACCCTCGTGCGTGGGAGTGATGACCACGCCGCCCTGGCCCACGGCGATGTCCGTTGCCATGCGGCCGCTGTACGTATAGATGGTCTGCACGTTGCTCGGGCTGGAGAACGCCACGGTCTTCACCTGTGCGTCACCTGCCAGGTCGTCGTTGTCGCCGCTTGCGGAAACGGGCTGGAGCTGCCAGAACGCGTTCTTGTCCACGGCGGCAAGAGACGGCATCTCCCAAGACGAATCTCCTTCGTCCACCTTCGTGGCGGACTCCAGGGAGAAATTGTTGATGGGGGCTGTGTAGACGCACCAGGCACCCTGCAGGATGTTCTCTTCCACCCAGATCAGGCCGCTGCTGCTGCAACGGACGTCGTAGATCTCGTAGCCCTTGCTCTGGTTCTTCGCCTTCGACAGCACCGTGGTGGTGTCGCCGTTGCTCAGGTTCAGCAGCGCCACCTTTGCCAGCGGCTTCGCCTTCGACGTGGGAAGCAGGCACACGGCCACGGAATCGCTGTTGCACCAGACTAGCGTGCCATAGGGCAGGTTGTACGATCCGAGCTTCGTGCAGACCTTCGTGGGCTTGACCTCCGAGCAGTCGTCCAGTGTCACGACCTGGCTGTCGGCCACGGTCAGCGTGTCGAACGAGCTGGCGTCCTCCTGGGCGCTCTGGTACGCGGAGGCGCCCGCGCCCACGGCTGCGGCGCCCGCAACCACGCCGGCGGCGATAAGCAGCTGGCGGCGCGTCAGCACCATCTCGCTGTTGCCGGTGGGAATGTGCACGCCCTTGCTGTCGACGCCGAAGTGCGGCGGCTCCTGCATGAAGCTGGTGTTTACCTTCGTCTGCGGGTTGAACGGCTTGCCGGACGGGGCGTCGAACGACGTGCCGACCTTCGGGCCCTTCGCACCGCCGGCAAGGGGCGTTTTCGGCATGCCGGAGCGCGCTTTGTTGCCCCTGTTCCTGCTTGCGGCCGGACGCTTGGCGCCGGTTGAGCGGGCGAACGAACCGCCCTTCGGACCACCGACCCGGGCGGAGCGGCGGCCCTGGTTGGGCGTTACGCGCTTAGCGGGTTTGCGGGGACGGCGATCAGACGGCACGGAGGCTTCCTCCAACGGTAGAATAAACGAGGTTTCGGCAGGTTGGTCGGCTAGTTCAACCACCCTGGTTGTTTGCACGGTTATTGTGTCATTTGGTGTGCGGTTCAGAGAGCTTTCAGGTCAATTGCTACAATAAACTCAAACACAGAGACAAGGACATCTGCCCCGCGTATGCGCAGAGGGCGCGTGCCGGTTGGGGCATGGCAAAGCAAGGAGAATTTCATATGGCGAATGAGACTCGACGCATCCTGCTCGTTGAAGACGAAAAGACCATCCGCGATGCGGTTGCCGCCTATTTGGAACGTGAGAACTACTGGGTTTCCGCCGTCGGCGACGGCCAGGAGGCTCTTGACGAATTCGGAAAGCATCATTTCGACCTGGTCATCCTGGACCTCATGCTGCCGCGCGTTCCCGGTGAGCGCGTCTGCCGCATCATCCGCGACAAGTCCGATGTGCCCATCATCATGCTGACGGCAAAGGGCGAAGTGGAAGACCGCATCATCGGCCTGGAGCTGGGCGCCGACGACTACCTGGTGAAGCCGTTCAGCCCGCGCGAGCTGGTTGCCCGCGTGCGCGCGCTGCTGCGCCGCGTCCATGCGGATTCCGAACCGCAGCGCGAGGTGCTGACGTTCGGCGATCTGACCATCGACGTGTCCGGCCACAAGGTCATGGTGGCGGGCAAGGAAGTGGACCTGACGGCCTCCGAGTTCAAGCTGCTCACCACGCTGTCCCGTTATCCCGGCCGCGTGTACACCCGCATGGAGCTGGTGGAGAAGGTGTTGGGCTACGACTTCGAGGGCTACGAGCGTACCATCGACAGCCATGTAAAGAACCTGCGTGCGAAGATCGGCGACAACCCGCGCCATCCGAAGTGGCTGCACACCGTCCATGGCGTGGGCTACCGTTTCGAGGATCCTTCGAAGAACGCGCAGCAGCAGTAATTCGTCCGATTTCCGGCGCGATTGCCGGCATGGATGAGGGGAACCGTGCCAACTGATAGCAAAACTCCCGAAGGGGAGAAGAAGAAACGCGGACGCAAACAGGGAAAGCCATGGCGTCGGTGGAAGTACTCCACCCGCCTTGCTGTCTCGTTTGCGCTCATCTCCGTCATGACCATCCTGGTGGCCTTCGGCGGACTTTCCATTGTCTGGAACGGCCATTTCCAGGCGTATACGCATGACAATCTGCAGGCGCTTGCCGACACCACCGCGTCGTCCATCGCAGAGAGCTACGAGGACAGCGGCGACTGGTCGTCGAATGCCCTGAACCCAGCAAGCAGCGCCGTCAAGCTGAACAAGAACGTGGGCATCCGCATCGTCGACGAAGACGGCAATACGCGCTTCGACACGGACCGCTCCGTGTACGCCGGGCAGAACGGCCCGCTTGCCGCGCCGCTGAGCAGCGGCACCGTGCGGTCCGACATAAACACAAAAGACGGCGCCATCGGCTATGTGGAGATGTGGGTATACGGCTCGGACACGCTGCTGACGCAGGCCGACCGCGACTTCCGCAACGAATCGTACCGGGCCATGCTGGTGTGCCTGCTGCTGGCCGTGATCATCTCGCTGCTGGTGGGGCAGATCTACGCCCGCACCATCCTGCGTCCCATCAACCGCATCACGCGCGCCGCGAAAACCATCAAGGAAGGTGACATGACGGCCCGCACCGGCCTGTCCGGCGATGACGAGATATCCCGTCTGGGCGAGACGTTCGACGAGATGGCGGACGCCATCGAGAAGGATCGCCAGATGGAGCGCCGCCTGACCACGGACGTGGCGCACGAGCTGCGCACGCCGCTGATGGCCATCCAGTCCACCGTGGAGGCCATGGTTGACGGCGTGTTCGAACCCGACGCCGAGCGCCTGGGCACCGTGAATGCCGAGGTGCAGCGCCTGAGCCGCCTGGTGGATGCACTGCTGAAGCTGTCGCGCCTGGAGAACCGCAAGATCCCCACGCACAAGGAGAAGTTGGATCTGGGCCAGCTGATGGAAACCATCGTCTCCACGCACGAGGCGTTCGTGAAGGACGCCGGCTTGGAACTGATATTCAACCGCGAGCCGGACGTGTATGTGTACGGCGACCCCGACATGCTACGCCAGGCTACGGCGAACCTCATCTCGAACGCCGTGCGCTATACGGAGGAGGGTACCATCACGGTGTCCGTGACCAAGAGCCAGAGCATGGCGCAGGTTTCCGTGGCGGACACGGGCATTGGCCTTTCGCCGGAGGAGGCCAAGATGGTGTTCGCGCGCTTCTGGCGCGCCGATGCCGGGCGCAACCGCGCGCAGGGCGGTCTGGGCGTGGGCCTGTCCGTGGTGAAGGAGATCGTCGACCGCCATCATGGCTGGGTGCGCGTGGAAGGTGAAAAGGGCAAGGGCTCCACGTTCACTATCAACATTCCGTTATATGATGAGAACCGCGAGAAGAAACATGATGCCGGGAAGGCGCGCGAGAAGGGCGGCCATTCCCGCCGCGGCGCGCGTCGCGAGAATCGAGAGGAAAGCAATGAATAAGATCGATATCAAGCCGGATTCGCAAGGCAAAGTCCGCGACATGTACGACCTGGGCGATCGCCTACTGGTTGTGGCTACGGATCGCATCTCTGCTTTCGACTATGTCCTGCCCGACGAGATTCCGAACAAGGGCAAGGTACTGAACCAGCTGTCCGTGTTCTGGTTTGACCTGCTGAAGGATGTCATCGAGAACCATCTGATCTCTACGGACGTGAACGACCTGCCCGAGAAGTTCAAACCGTACGAGGAATACCTGGACGGCCGCTTCATGCTGGTGCGTCGCTGCAACATGTACCCGGTGGAATGCATCGTCCGCGGCTATCTGACGGGCAGTGGTCTGAAGGAATACCAGAAGTCCGGCACGGTGTGCGGCATCAAGCTACCGGAGGGCCTGGAGAACGGCAGCAAGATTCCCGAGACTATCTTCACGCCGTCCACGAAGGCCGAGCTGGGCGACCATGACGAGAACATCGACTTCGCCACCATGGCGAAGCTGGTGGGCGACGAAGCCGCTGGGGACCTGCGCGATGCCGCCATCAAGATCTACGAGATCGCAGCCGACCATGCGGCGAAGCGCGGCATCATCATCGCGGACACGAAGTTCGAATTCGGCACTATCGACGGCAAGCTCATCCTGGCCGACGAGGTCCTGACGCCGGATTCCAGCCGCTTCTGGCCGGCGGATGAGTACAGGGTGGGCCAGGAGCAGCCCAGCTTCGACAAGCAGTACGTCCGCAACTGGCTGAACGCGAACTGGGACCGCAAGGGCAATCCGCCCCACCTGCCGGCCGACGTCATTGCGAAGACGAGCGAGAAGTACATCGCGGCCTATGAGAAGATCACGGGCAAGAAGTTCAACGCATAGCGTATAGTTTCCTTTTATGGAAGTAGGAAGGGGAGGCCGCCTGCGCCTCCCCTTTGCAGAATTCAGTGCGCCCTGCCCGGCGCACGAAGGAGCACCGAGTTAGAAAGCAAGTACATGACACGTCGCAATCCCCTTAACGAACGAGAGACGGTGGAGGGCCGCAAGACCGGAACTACCCGTAAAAGCGCCGCATCCGCGAAGCCGAAGAGCCATGCCGGCGAAAGCAGCACGGGCGGCGACCCGCGCAAGAAGCGCAAGGAGAAGCAGAAGGAAGAGAAGCTCTCCCGCGCCGAGCGCAAGCGCCAGGACGAGGAGTACTTCGCCTCACTGGGTCCCCGTGCCCGCGAGAAGGAATTGCACAACCAGTACATCCGCTGGGAAACGTGGCGTCGTCGCATGGTTATGCTCTCGTTCGTGTTCCTGTTCGTGGCGCTGGCGTACCAGTACTCCGCGCCTACGGTGAACGCGTACCTTGCCGTGGTCCTGTGGATCATTCCGTTCGCCATGATCGGCGTGGGCATCTGGATCTCGTACGCCAAGCAGCGTCCGCTGGGCCGCGTGCTGGGTATCCGCTACGGCAAAGAGGAACGTGCGGAAGGCCGCGCGAAGGCGAAGGAGCGCGCCGAGAAGCAGCGTGCGAAGCAGAACGCGCAGGAAGACGCCGTGGCTGCCCGCGTGCAGGAGAAGCAGGACAAGATCAACGAGCGCGAGAAGCGCCGCCTGCGCAACCGCGCCGCGGAGAAGGAGCGCGAGGATGCGCGCAAGGAAGCTGCCGGCAAGGCGAACGCGAAGAAGAGCAAGTAAGCTATGCGCCTGGTTTCTTGGAACGTCAACGGGCTACGTGCGGTGCTGAGGAAGGGCTTCGAGGAGTCGTTCGCCGCACTGGATGCCGATATATTCGCCCTGCAGGAAACGAAGCTGCAGGAAGGTCAGGTGGACCTGGATCTGCCCGGTTACCACGACTACTGGAGCTACGCGGAGAAGAAGGGCTACTCCGGCACGGCCGTATTCAGCAAGCAGGAGCCGCTGCAGGCGCTGCACGCCGTGGGCGTTCCCGAGCTGGACACGGAAGGGCGCATCTGCGCGCTGGAGTTCCCGCAGTTCTGGTTCGTGGACGTGTACACGCCGAATGCGCAGCCGGAGCTGAAGCGCCTGGACCATCGCATGGCCTGGGATAACGCATTCCGCGACTTCTGCAAGGGCCTGGAGGAAGGCACCACGCCCGCCGGGCCGCATACGGCCGAGCCGAAGCCCGTGGTCATGTGCGGCGATTTCAACGTGGCGCATCAGGAGATAGACCTGAAGAATCCCGGCCCGAATCGCGGGAAGCCCGGCTTCTCGGATCAGGAGCGCGAGAAGTTCGACATGCTGTTGGACGCGGGATTCGTGGATACGTTCCGCCTGCTGCACCCGGATGCCGTGGGTGCGTATTCCTGGTGGAGCTACCGCTTCCACGCGCGCGAGAACAACGCGGGATGGCGCATCGACTATTTCCTGGTCAGCCAGGCATTGAAGGACAAGGTGGAGTCGGCCTCCATCTATAGCGAGGTTTTCGGAAGCGACCATTGCCCGGTGGCGCTGGAATTGGATATGTAGGAGCAGGCGAAGGGTTGCATGGACACCATCGAAAACAGCATGAACCATATGGACATGGAAAAGATCCAGGAAGGCGTGCGCCTGATTCTGGAAGGCGTGGGCGAGGACCCGGAGCGCGAGGGCCTGAAGAAGACGCCCGCCCGCGTGGCGAAGATGTATGCGGAATGCTTCGCCGGCCTGTACGAGAACCCGGCGGAGTTCTTCGAAACCACGTTCGACGAGCATCATGAGGAAATGGTGCTCGTCCGCGACATCCCGTTCTACTCCATGTGCGAGCATCACCTGGCGCCGTTCTTCGGCAAGGCGCATGTGGCGTACATCCCCGCGAAAGACGGCCATATCTGCGGCCTTTCGAAGCTGGCGCGCCTGGTGGACACGTTCGCGAAGCGGCCGCAGGTGCAGGAGCGCCTGACGTCGCAGGTAGCGGACACGCTCATCGAGCAGCTGCATCCGCAGGGTGTCATCGTGGTCATCGAAGCCGAGCACCTGTGCATGAGCATGCGCGGCATCAAGAAGCCCGGTTCGCGCACCACCACCAGCGCCGTCCGCGGCATCTTCCAGCGCAACCAGGCCACGCGTGCCGAGGCGCTTTCGCTCATCTTTGCAGGCGGCAGCCGATAACTTTTTCGCATTAATGCCGCAAGGCGCATGCACAACGCATAAACGGCAGAGCTAAACGAGGGCGGCAGGCAATCTGCCGCCCTCGTTTGCGTTCGGAGAGGTTTGCAACGCGTGCTCATGCGGTATCATACGGGGAGCACGAAACGGATGCCCGCCGCATGCCGGGCACAAATCGCAGGGAAGGAATTCATATGCGTTGCGTTATCTCGGTTCTCGGCAAGGACAGGAGCGGCATCGTGGCCGCGGTGGCCAGTGTGCTTTCCGAATGCTCCGCGAACATCGACGATATCAGCCAGACCATCCTGGGCGATATCTTCAGCATGACCATGCTGGTCACCTTGAAGCCCGAGGAGCATCCGTTCAACGAAGTGCAGGACAAGCTGGAGGCAGTGGGCAAGCAACTGGGCGTGCAGATCACGCTGCAGCGCGAGGACCTGTTCCAGTATATGTACAAGATCTAGGAAGACCCCCGTTTTCGAAAAGGAGCGTGCCGCGACATGGGCGTTGTCAACAAGGAAGAGCTGACAGAGCTGCTGGGCGACCAGATCGTACAGGTCGGCATCATCGTGAAGGATATGGCGAAAGTGCGCCAGGGAATGTTGGATGTGTTCGGCTTGGAGCCGGACACCGAAGGCGATGTGGTGTACAAGCAGGTGCTGTATCGCGGCGAAACGCATGACGCACCGGTGCGGAACGCCTTCTACAACTACTTCAACATCCAGCTGGAGTTTCTGGAGCCCATCGGCGAAGAGGACACCATCTGGCGCGATTACCTGAACATGGGCCAGTACAGCCTGCATCATCTGCGCTGGAACGTGGAGGACAACGACAAGGTCACGACGCTGATGGCCGAAAAGGGCATCGACATCTGGATGGAGGGCGAGTCGCTGGTCACGCCCGGCAAGAAGTTCACGTACTACGATTCGCTGGATAAGGTGGGCTTCATCATCGAAGCCGTCACTGCCTAAAGGGGGCTGCAATGAACGAACGCAAGGTTGTGCTGATCACCGGCGGAGCCATGGGCCAGGGCCGCACGCATGCGGTGGAATTCGCGAAGTTGGGCTACGACTGCGTGTTGCTGGATATGCTGGACCCTTCCGACGAACGGTTCGCCGAGACCGTCCGCCAGGTGGAGGCCGAAGGCGGCCACGTGCAGGCCATCAAGTGCGACATCACGTCCACGCCGGACATGGAGGCCGCTTTCGCTGCCGCGTGGGAGGCACAGGGGCGTCTGGACGTGGTGGTGGCGAACGCCGGCATCATCAACTTCAACTACACGTGGGATTTGACGGACGATCAGGTGGAGAAGGCTCTGGCTGTGAACCTGGAGGGCACGTGGCGCACGGACAAGTATGCGGCCCTCTACATGCGCAAGCAGGGATATGGCCGCATCGTGAACATCTCCAGCGTGTCCGGTCTGAAGGGCACGGAGAAGCTGGCTACGTACTGCATGACGAAGTTCGGTATCATCGGCCTGACGAAGACGCTTGCGCTGGAGCTGCGCAACTCCGGATTGCCCATCTACTGCAACGTGGTGTGCCCCACGAAGGTGCGCACGCCCATGTGCGAGACGCAGGCGTACGTGGACTTCGTGAACAGCACCATGGGCAAGGATTTCGCGAACTGGCAGGAGATGTTCGAAGACCAGAAGAATCCCGGCGGCCTGAAGTTCCTGGATCCCATCGACGTGACGAACATGGTTACGTGGCTGGGGGACAGCGAAGCGGCGACGAAGTTCACGGGCCGCGAGATCGTGGTGGACATGGGGGCTATGCTGTAACGTCTCTCGTACAATCCATCCGCATATCAAGAGGGCGAAGGGCCCGGCTGCGTGTACGCGGCCGGGCCCTTCACCCTGTGTGCGGGGAAGCGGCAGATGCAGGTGCCGCTGCCGCCCCGGTTGCTAGTTCTTTCCGAACGGTACGTTCAACGACGGCTTCTTCGCCTCGGATACGGTCACCTTCGTCTTTGCAGGCTCCTCCAACACGTGAAGGTCAC